>Ga0207686_10000536_pt1 | contig 24530 bp, 19 predicted proteins | sample KBSM24metaG_FD_184396 | JGI IMG/M metagenome (GOLD analysis project Ga0207686, IMG submission 184396) | Miscanthus rhizosphere microbial communities from Kellogg Biological Station, Michigan, USA - KBS M2-4 metaG (SPAdes) (version 2) | ecosystem: Host-associated > Plants > Roots > Rhizosphere >...
GGTCCGGAAACCAATGGGCTATGGAAACCGTGGAAAACCAAACTACGTTTTCCCACCGTTCCCACAGCCCCTACTGCGATATCAGGAATTTACAAACTGCCGTTTACACAAAACATTTGACACCACCGACCGCACCCCAAATGGGTGCCAAAACAGACTGCCCCGCCGCCAAAACAACGGTCGCCGACGCCAAGACAGCGTGCAGAAACGCCAAAACAGCGTGCGAAGACGCCAAAACAACGTGCAGGGACGCCAAAACAGCGTGCGAAGACGGCAAAACAGTCTGCGAAGACGGCAAAACAGCCTGCGAAGACGACAAAAACAACGTGCGAAGATCACAAAACAACGTGCAGAAATTAAAAACCATTGAGCAAAACCGCAAAGTCAGCCCAGATGTCTCATTTTGAGACACGGAGTCAGTACCGGGAGCGGTAGCGACCGGGTACACCTCCCGTCAGATTCCCTCCCGCAGTTGCCGAGGCCCGGTCGCTACCGCTCCCGGTTCTGACTCCACGGCTAATGGCAACCGCAATGCAAAAAACCTTACCACGCCTTCCCTCGATGGTGATAAAATCCCGCCCATCAAGCAGGGGTCCTCTAGCCCGCGCGTCAGCAAGGGCACCGTCGCCTATCGGACAAATCGTTTCCTAGCCGGCAAACCCAGCAGTATCCAGCCGGTCAACTCGTAACGCGGAAACACCTCACGATCTTGCACGATCGCGAAGTGGTAAACCTTCAACCTCAAACTTCATCAGGAGGATATTTCCATGACTGATAATGATGGTCTTACACACCAGATGTTAGTCCGTTCGCGCGAGTCCTTTGCGCAATGCGTTAATGACTTTTCTGCAGGCGGGGCGGCGCACCAGTTGTTCGCTAACTTGCAGACCGAGATTGCTGACATCGAAGGGTTAATGACTGCCTTCGGCTCCGGCCGCAGCGAAGCGAGACACGGAACTCAGACAATCAACGAAACGCGCGAAGCTGTCTTCGCCGATCTCATCGCGATTCGCGAAGTAGGTAAGGTCCTGAACGTCGAGGAGAAGTTTCCTTACCCGCCGCGCAACAATGACGAAGCGCTGCTGCAGATGGTCGGCGTTTACACGACAAACGCGCTGTCCATCAAAGCAGAGCTAATCGCGCACGAACTGCCGGCCGATTTTCTGGAAGACCTGGCCGCCGACAAAGCCGCTTTCCAAGCCGCGATGGCCGAGAGGCAAAACGCCGTCGGCGATCACATCGCCGCCCGGCAGGAACTCGACGACGCGCTCGCGCGCGGAGTCGAAATCGTGCGCAAGCTAACCAGCTTGATGAAAGTGAAATACGCCAACAACCCCGGCAAACTAGCCGAATGGGCCGCCGCCACGCACATCGAACGCGCACCGAGACGAACGAGAACACCGGCGCCCTCTGCGGGAAGTCCACCCCCGCCGAGTGCATAGGGTCAGAATCGGGAGCGGTAGCGACCGGGCCCCGAACCTGCGCAGCGGTTTTGGAGTGCGGCGACTAGTCGCCGCTTTTCGAAAGCGTTGACAAGTCAACGCACTCCAAATTGCCCGCGACTGATCACGGCAATGGCTCCGCCACTCCGATGCGCGGCAAGTCTGAGACTTGCCGACCCATGGCCCATTAATCCAACGGTCTATGACCGCGGGTCGAAGACCCGATGAAAGAGAAGGGCACTCACGCGGCAAGTCGCAGACTTGCCGCGCATCAGAGTGGCCCAGCCATTACGACAGTCACATCGCACGTCGACAGAAGCGACTGCTGAGTCAAGCACATCGCCACCCCCCGAATCGGATTTGGAGTGCGGCGACTAGTCGCCGCTTTCTGCGGGGTGTCAATAGCGCTGACAAGTCAGCGCACTCCACAATCGCGCATGAAGCGGACGACAAATTTGGAGTGCGGTGGCAATCCCGATTTATCGGGAGCGACACCGCTTTGGATCGACCCAATCATCCAAAGCGCCGTCGCCGTCCCGACAAGTCGGGACTCTGCCGGCGCACTCCAAAATATTTCTGTCGACCGCTCTGCGTGCTAATCAGGAGAATCGGAGAATCGAAGGTCTGAACCCCAACACATGTTTAGAGATGCGACGCGGCATTTAGCTGATTCCTTCGCGGAAACAGTTTGAAAGAGCGTCGGAGAAGACTGTATCTTGGGGCAGTCAACAACGGTACACTTCTATGGGTGCTAACCTCACAATCTACTGCCTTGAGAACATTACGGACTATTTTGAATTCGAACGACTTGGTCATTCCCTAATGGCGCTTGAAGGATATTCAATGATTGAACCCCTCGGAGGTTTTAGCGATAAAGGTCGCGATGCCGTCTATGTGGACAAATCTCAAAAAACAACAATCTTTGCGTACAGCGTCCGCGAAGACTGGCGGGCAAAACTTGCCGAAGATGCAACGAAAATAAAGAAGCACGGTCACACGTGTGAACAGTTGGTCTTTGTAACCACATCGGATTTCTCGGCGGGTCAACGCGATGAAGCTATCGCATCGGTTAAGCAAGACTATGGTTGGGATCTTCACCTCTACGGGGTAGAGCGTCTCAGAGTTTTGTTAGACGTGTTGCACCCGGATGTAAAGACCGCCCATCCCCAGATTTTTCCGCCGAGTTTTTTGCAACTGCAAAATGATTACCGAACTTCCTTAACACGCGATCACCTTTACATCATCTATTCGTCAGACGACGTGGCTTTTGCGGAATGGCTAACTCGTAGACTCACTTCAGAGGGATACCTTGTCTGGTGTGAACGATTCAAATTGTTGGGAAGCGATCGCTACCCCGATGATTCCGATGCTGCCATTAATACTCGAACGTTCAAGGTTCTCGGAGTGTATTCGCAAGCGTCACTGCGTAATTCACAAGTCATACGTCAAACAGCACTCGCGCTCCGCATGGCAAGTAATGGACTAGACAGTTTTCTGATTCCCATGCGTCTCGATCACCTAAAAATCAATCAACTCCAACCCGATTCAAGTCCGTTAGAGTTCATTGGCTTCGAAGAAAGCTGGACAGTTGGATTACAACTGTTGCTGGAAGCGCTTCAGGCTGCGGACTGCCCAAGACCGTTGCTTAACGGAAAATCGGTCGCGGCGAGTGCGTTCTTAGATAAAGATGTTCTTACGCGGAATTCCGAACAAGTAGTCTCAAATTGTCTTCCGATCAAAACAATACCTAACGCTATACGTCGGTTCAAAGCCCAGCGGGCAGTGTCGACTGAGCGACTTGAATTGCTTCAGCATCAATGGGCTTATAAGACCATTGATCCGAGGCGTTTCTTGAGCTTCTGTCATCCACCGGATGATTTCGCGAAGGAGTACTCAGTGCAGCTTGCCGGTGGCGAGTCTTGGAGAGACGTTCAGACCGTTGAAGGCATTAAGAGCACGGACTTAGTTGTTGAACTGCTTCGGAAGTCACTAGCCGTGAAATGTCATGAGCGAGGGTTGCGCTATTGCCCACAAACCTTTCTTTATTATTTCCCAACGGGGCTGGTGGAGAGAGAGCGCCTCAACCTTTTCCGTCCAGACGGTTCAAAGACTTTTGTTTCCGCAACCGGACAAAGAAAATTTTGGAGGCCAACAGGATCAGAAGAGTATCGGTATTATTTAGCTCCCGTGTTTTCAGTTGCTCAAAATCTATTTGGCGAATTCGTGGCACTTGTGAGGATAAGAATTCGGCTTACTGATATAGAAGGCGAGGTGTTACCAAGGATGAAAGGGGTTTCCCGCCGCAAACACCTCTGTCGCGGCTGGTGGAATAACGAGTGGCTTAATCGAGTGCTCGCAGTAACTCATTTCCTTGCCGAGAATGACAATATCTATTTGGGGGCGTTGGCGGCGGAGCAGATTGTCTTTGACGCAAAGCCGATTTGCATGGTGGCATCCGAGGGAATTAATGAAGACGCCTTGGATCAACTCTCATTTGAACGGTCTGAGTTCTTGATAGCATTAGAGCATGAAGACGCGGATGAAAATTCCGATCTTCAGGAGTCCATTGATGAATAATTCGTTGATAGTTTTTAATGAACCAGAATTGGAATTTCGCTTTGGACAAAGAGTGAGGGATCCCCACGACGGCCTTGGCTTGTTTGGCCCATATGATACGGACCAATCTTCTCAGCCGGGTACTCTCACGCACATAATTCTTGGTCCGCCTGATGGAATAGAGCGAGCCAAGGAATGGTCAAACAAGATGAGCACTCCTTGCATTGAGGCGCCAAACGGCAATCTTAGGTTGTGGCCACCGTTTCCTGGCTTTGACGCAGCGTTTTGTGCCAAGTGGCCTTCTGACCCGGTGTGGTCCTATCCAATTGATCGAGACTCTTTACTCGAAGCTTCGCGGTTGAGAGATCCGCATGAGCGAGCATATAGCGTTGTGAACTTGTATTTGGAAGGACTCGATAAGACACCTAAACTCGATGAAAAGATTGGAGTCGCGATTTGTGTGGTACCAGATGACGTCTGGCTTAATTGTCGGCCTGAATCCCGCGTGCTAAATCCGGTTGGGGCGCCAAGCCTTTCAAGAACCCAGAAAACTGCCAGGAAAGCAGGGCAGATTGAAATGTATGAAGAGTATGAGCCCGAACAGTATCATTTGTCCCCCGATTTTCGACGACAACTTAAAGCGCGGTCAATGAAATATGGAATTCCGCTTCAGATTCTTCGCGAGTCCGTACTGCGATTAGGTGATGAGAAGCCCGTGGGCGAGCGGACTCTCACGCCGTTATCAGATCGCCTGTGGAACATTTCTACAACTCTCTACTACAAATGCGGCGGAAAGCCCTGGCGTTTGGTCACTGCTCGAGACGGGGTATGTTACATCGGCATCGCGTTTCGTCGTACCGACAAATCTGAGAATGGCAGAACGGCCTGCTGTGCTGCACAAATGTTCTTGAATACTGGCGACGGCATTGTGTTCCTCGGTGATGAAGGCTTGTGGTATTCACCGAAATCCAAACAATTCCACCTAAGCCGGACGGCGGCAAAGAACTTACTCGCCGGCGTACTTAAGACCTATCAAGATCTTGGTGGAAAAAAATTGACCGAAATTTTTTTGCATTCTCGATCAAGCATTGGCGTCGAAGAATTTGGGGGATATGTAGAAGCTTGTCCTGACGACGTCAAACTAGTCGGCGTGAGGGTTCGGACGGATCGGTACGGTCCACGTCTATATCGTGATGGAAATATGCCCGTGATTCGCGGAACTTTCCTGCGCGCAAGTGAGCGTTCTGGTTTTCTTTGGGGTGCTGGATTTAAGCCGCGACTCGCCACTTACGACGGTTGGGAAACTCCAGCACCGTTGCGTATTGATGTTCAACACGGAGAAGCGCCGATCGAACGGGTCGCGCAAGACATTTTCGGACTGACAAAACTAAACTACAACGCCTGTAGATTAGGTGACGCACAGCCTGTCACGGTTAAGTTCTCAAATGCCGTGGGTGAGATTCTAGTTTCTAATCCAACGGTGAAGGACCGCAGGCCCAATTTCAAATTCTATATTTGATTCACAGATGGAGAGAACGGTGGCTGGGTGAGGCCTGGGATTTGGGAGTCCTTAGAAAATTCTTAAATTAAGGTTAAGATCTCTTAAAATCTATTCATGATCTCGGAAGAAAAATATGCCTACCAATTCGGTTCATTCTTTCTTGACCCTTATGAACGCATTCTAAAACGTGAAGATACGCAAATACGCCTACGGGGAAAAGTTTTTGACACGCTCTTGTATTTTGTTCAAAACCCTAGGCGATTAATTCGGTCCGAGGAACTTCTCGACGCGATTTGGGCGGATGCAGTCGTTGAACAGACAAACATCTTTGTGGTAATACACGAGCTAAGACGAGTTTTAGGAGAGGAAGTACAAATCCAAACAGTATCGCGATATGGATACAGGCTAAACATAGACGTAAATAGAGTATCTGCTACTCAAGTGAACAGTGAAGCGGGACCCCAAATTACAAGTCATCCCAGCTCGAAAGGATTGCCGCCTTCGCGTCTTCTACAGGTCTTCATTTGTCATTCCTCGGACGATAAGCCAGCAGTCCGGCAACTATGCTATCGACTCAGAACTAGCGGAATAGAGCCTTGGCTTGACGAAGAAAATCTTCTGCCCGGTCAGGACTGGCAGCAACAGATTCCTAAGGCTGTACGTAGTAGTGATGTTGTGGTTGTTTGTTTGTCAAACGCGGCGGTCACCAAACGCGGCTACGTACAGAAGGAGCTAAGGTATGCGCTAGATATATCCGACGAACAACCTGAGGGCACGATATTTCTAATCCCGTTGAAGCTCGAGGACTGTGAAGTTCCAGAACGTCTGCGCCGGTGGCAGTGGGTGAACCTATTTGAGGATCATGGTTATGAAAAACTAATGCGTGCGCTCGACGTTCGCGCAAAAGAACTTGGGGCGGCCCACCTACATTAAAGGCAACAACCACAACTGGGTCATCTATGAAGTTGATCCTCAAGTCAAGACCCCACTAGCTTCAGTTCAATTGCCACTAACTTCAGCGAGTGGATCGAGAGCATATAGACATCCGGCTTTAGCCGAATTCTTTAAGGATTCAAGAAAGTGGTGGAGTGAATTCGGCTAAAGCCGATTTTCATTTTGATTAGATATCCGCTAGCTAAAGCTGGTGGCAATTGAGAATCGCAAATCGCAAGCCTGGCACCGATTTGTTTCTCTCTCAGGTAATGAGGATTGCAATAAAAGGAATCCAAGTCATGAACTACCAGCGTGAGAGAGTAGGCATCAGAGCGCCGGGGTGGTATCACCACAATTAAAACAAACACAATTAACTTTCCAACACAGAATGAGCGGTGAGCGTCACGTTAGAGTTTGGTAGTCCATCCGGGAATCTTCTCAAACAGTTTCTTACCCGCCGACGCAATGTTTCCGCCGGCAGCACGCAGATGTACCGCAACCCGTAATTCAGTGTTCACCAGTTTCAAGATGGTGACTATGAAAAACAAGAACAGAACCCACTTAAAAATCATGTACTGCCAAATTTCTAGAACGTCTCTTTCCATAAGCGCTCCTCTGTGAATACCAACCAAGGCACACTCGTACTACCAGTCAAGGAATACTTGACCCTAAATGTCTATTTACGGGTGAATAACTACCCTTTTTAAGTAACTTTCGGAGGGTTATGCCGTTGCGCGGATCCTCCGTCCTGGTTTACTGCAAAGAACGATCCGCATCGTAATTGATGCTCGCGATCGACTCGGAGTTTCCTTTTCGGCAGGGGGTGGATGCCGCACACGCTATATATACGACTCGGGAAAAAATGTCACCCAAAATATAAGGTCTGAAATTGGCATCAGGTCTGCGATCTTGCGATTCTGCCAGCCAATGATTTGGAGCGGCCTTCACGCCGCTTCTCGCACGGTCTCTAGACCAGCCGTTTTACGGTTGAGTTTGATCATCAGAGCTAAAGCTGATTCGGAAGCGCGCTTAAGCGCGCTTAGGTTCGAATGGCGTTGCTCTACCCAGCGCTAAGGCGCTGGTCTAATAACCCTTTGGGCGAGCCGCGTGAACGCGGCTCGTTTGTGTCAAAGCAGCTCCGCAGTCGATTCAGGGTTAGGGCTGTTCGATTCTGCGATTCTCAATCGGGTACAAACCAATGTATACATGCGCGTTCCGGATTGACCCGGTCGCTACCGCTCCCGGTACTGATGACCTCATGCGCCGCGACGCTCATTGACCTGTTGGCATTGCTCTCGATACTGACGCCGAGGCAACATTACCTTACAAGTTTTCAGACCCAAGTCTCATTTTTCTAAGCAGCTCCCGGTATCTTCCGTCCTTGCGAAGCTCATCAAAAACTGGACTGGAGCGCAACGCCGGCACGTCCAAAGAATGATCTTGCAGGGATTTCTCGAGGCAGGCAAAAGCGCGATCATGGTCACCGATGAAAGCATAGACCTGCGCGAGATAGAATAAGTTGATCCGACCGCGCTCGATGCGCTCTCGCTGAAACTCAAGCCACGCGCGACAGAACCCTTTTGTCCCGGCGGCGTCATAGCCTTGCCGGAACGCAGTCAGTCGTTCCGGGCCGGCGTTCTGTATCCTTGAGGTCTCGATGAACTCGGCAATCGACTGCTCGTGCATGCCGGAAAACTCATACGTCCAGGCCATGGCCCGGTGCAGTAGGATCGCCAGAGGATCAGTAGGATCTAGTTTGAGCGTGCGGCGATATTGTTCCAGAGCTTTTTCGTAGTCGCGTTGGCGATAGAACAAATCACCGAGATCCTTGCCGATCAGAAGCGATGCTGGATCCAATTCCGCCGCCCGCGTCATTTCACTTTCGGCGTCGGCGTTTCGTCCGACGGCTGAAAGATAGAGAGAATATTCTTGACGGGCGTGCGCGTAGTTTGGGTTCAGCTCAATAGCGCGCTTGAATTCTTTCTCGGCGCCGGGCCAATCCCAGTCATAACGTTCCATGATCGCTCCGAGCGCGGTGTGCGTTTCAGCCACGGCCTCATTCATTTCGATCGACTTGACCGCCGCGGCCTTCGCTTTAGCCATCGCGTCGCTCGGACTTAGCCCGGTGCTGTCGTAATGAGACCCCAGCAACGCGTAGGCTTCAGCCAGACCGGCATACGGAAGCGCGTAGTTAGGATCGTAACGTAGAGCTTCCTGGTACTGCTGGATCGCCTGTTCGAGCGCAGGAGTTGTTTGCTTGCCCGAGTAGTAACGACCTTGAATGTAAGCGCGATAAGCGTCCGAGTTTGCGGTGAGGTGTTGGTCGCTAAATCCTTCCGAGACTGCGCCAGCGCGCGTCATCGACAATGCAGCTTTTGTCTCTGATCCACGCTCTCTAAAAAAGGCAAAATAGGAAAGCGCTGCGATCGTCACAACCGCCACGCCAGCAAGAAATACGATCAACCGCCACCTGCCATTAAGCGAAGGCTTGGTGTGGCTGGGGCGATAGTCCAGAGAACGGCTGTCGCTTTGTTCGATGATGTCGTCGGGTGATTCGCTTACGCGTTGAATCTCAGTGCGGCCGGCAAGGATCAAGTCCGTCGCCGTAGCATTGCATTCACGGACCTCACCGACGAAACGATAGCCCCGGCGAGGCACGGTCTCGATGTAATTCTGTCCGGTTGATCCGGCGCCGAGTGTCTTCCGGAGCAAGTAGATGTTTTGGCTGAGATTGCTCTCGTCTACTATGCGGTCCGACCAGACGATTCCAATTAGATCGTCCTTCTTCACTAATTGCCCGCCATGCCGAACCAATGCAATCAGAGTCTCAACGGCCTTGGGCGCGAGCGACAGGGGTTGTCCATCGCGGAAAAGAAGCAGATTCGCAACGTCAACGCGGAAGGGACCAAACTCGTAAAAATGTCCCGCAGAATCCGTCATGATGGCCCTGAAGAATAATTGAGAGAGAATTGAGCGCGTTCTGAAGACTTGAGCGCCGCTTTAAGAGCAGCATGCGTCATCACTCGGGTGGCGCTGCGGCCGAAGTCTAGCAAATAGCGACCGGCGGCGGCAAAACCGAGCGGGAGAGTTCAAACGTTTTGGTTTTTGGAGGATTGAATTGTGACTAAGAGACTATTGGTATTGATGCTGTCACTTCTATTCGTACTCTGTCTTACGGTTCACGAAGCGCTTGCGTGCACCACCTTCTGCCTGCGAGGGTCAGGCGAAGTGCTGTTCGGCCGGAACTACGATTTCACGATCGGCGACGCGCTGATCTTCGTCAACAAACGAGGTCTTTCGAAAACCGCGACTGCCGGGGACGATCGTAATCCGGCAAAGTGGATTGCCAAATATGGCAGCGTTACCTTCAACCAGTTCGGCAGGGAAAATCCGACCGGCGGCATGAACGAGATGGGGTTGGTCGCGGAGCAGATGTGGCTCGACGAAACCGAGTATCCGAAAGATGACACGCGTCCGACACTGGGCACCCAGGAATGGATGCAGTATTTGCTCGATACTTCTGCGACGACTGCAGAGGCGATCAAGAACGCGGAAGGCGTGCGGATTGTCTCTGACGTGAAGGTCCATTATCTCATCAGCGATAAGAGTGGGACCGCGGCCGCGATCGAATTCGTGAAGGGTAAGATGGTCGTGCACGCCGGAAACACCCTCGCTGTCAGGACCCTGACAAACGACACCTACGAAAAATCGATCTACTACAAACACACTTCGGTTAAGAAAGACACCGGCGCTGGTTCACTCGACCGCTTCACGCGCGCCGCGCAAAGAACTGAACAGTTTGAGAAGCAACCGAAATCCGAGCAGGAAGCGGTCGACTACGCCTTCGAGATTCTCGGGAACGTAACCATCAAAGACTACACGCGATGGAGCATTGTCTATGATCAAAAACGCGGCAAGATTTACTTTCGCACTCTGCGCAGCCCACAGATCAAGACCATCGATATTCGCGGTCTTAATTATTCGTGCGGTGCTCCCGTGAAGATCCTCGACATAGATGTGAAGGAGCCTGGCGACGCCACCTCCAGATTCATCGACTACACTCGAAAAGCCAACCGCGATCTGATCGAGCGCTCATTCAACGGCACAAACTTTCTGAAGGATATCCCGGCCGGAGTAAGGGATTTCTTCGCCGCTTATTCTGAACGCTTCCCTTGCACCTCGACGCAAAAAGCTGCGGCCGAACTTCCCACCACGGATCAGGTTCTTGAAAAATATGTTTGGGCCATCGGTGGCAGGGAACCGGTGCAAGCGCAGAATTCCCGTGTGATGAAGGGAACGATTACGGCGCCCTCAGTCGGCGGGAAAGGGACCATCGAAATCTACGCCAAAGCCCCGAACAAGCAATTGACCGAGGATTACAAGAACTATCGCGCAGTTGATGGCGTTCAATATGCATTTACGGTGCCGGCCATCGATGAAAATGACATCCCATTCACGATCAATTACACGGAGATCAAGATCAACGTCGCGATTGATGCGAAGTTTGAAAAGCCTGTAGCCAAAGCGCCCGTCTCCTGATTACTTGTTGGTGGGAGCCTCACGGTCCGAATCGCTGATGATATTCGCCCGAGGTGATGAACGCTTTCACCATTTCAGCCTGGACAAAGTCTCCATTGAACTGATTGAGCTTCGTCAGCCAAAAATCAAAACCGCTGTGGTCGGTGTCGTGGGCGTCATCCGGATTTCTTCTCAGGTAGCCGAAGAATTGCATCAGTACGAATGCGCGATTGAACTCGCGTTGCTGCAGGACGCTGTTATCAGCCACTTGTCGCAGTACGAGCGCGCGCTTCGCGGCGTCATTAGAAGAAGCTGACGCGCCCCCGAAAATTCCCATGAGCTGGGTTTTATCAGCGTCGGTCAGCACCTGCCCGGCATTCTGATCAAGTTGAGTAACGAACTGTTGGGCGTTCAACGCCAGCGGAAATGCGTTTGTGAATCGCTGCCGTGAAACGAACCCTGCGCAGAATGCTTGCTTGTTTGTTTCCAGTAGCTGTTCCCAGCCGGCTGCACCAACTACTACTCCCTGGCCGATTTCCTGCGTATCGCGCAGGAACTCACGCAGGCGCACGACCGGGACGGGCAACGTGTGCGGGGGGCCAAAGTTTGAGTTGCCGGTCGCGTCACCGTAAGCCGCTTTGTAAAGTCGTTCGACCAGGTAACCCGTCTCCTGGAATTCGATCGAAAGGAAGAATGCCGCACTGTCGTGAATACGATGAACGTTACGACAGTCGTCATCGGATCCGCATGCGGTGATGTTGCCGGTCCAGAAGTCCAGGCCGGACTGATCTGATTCGCGGCTCAGAAAATCGTGGTAGTGCTGGCGAATAAAGAACGACGGATCATCGAGGGGATTACCCGACGACTCAGGCGAGTCATCGGTGATCTGCAAGGTGGCCGTTGACTGCTGGCCCAGTATGCTCGCTCCCGGATTAGAGAGCACGAGCTGCAGGGTCTCAGCGCCTTCCGCGTACGAGTCGTCATTCACCAGCACGATAAACGATTTCTGCGTCTCGCCGGGCGCGAAGGAAAGCGTGCCGGCTGAACGCGTGTAGTCGCACCGTTCTGAAGCCTTGCCGCTCACCGTCGAGCACGGTGTCGCGATTGTCGGGATGCTGCCGTCATCACTAGCGAAGTCGACACTGGCTGCGCCCGAGGTTTCGCCCGTGCGGGTGACGGTGATTTGAATCATGCGTCCACGTTCCGCCACTGTGTAGTTGGATTGGCTGAATTGAATGATCCCCGGCTGAGTAATTCCGAAGTCGACACCGCTCTGGTTCATTCCGCTAGTGGCGACGATATCGGCAGGATTGGTAGTGGTCTGCGTGAAGCCTGCCTGGACGACTTCACGAACTCGGTACGTGCCACGAGTTTGAATGGAGAGAGTGTAACTGCCGTCCGCAGCGGTGATCTGCGACGCGACAACTTGATTTGCCGTGTTCATTAACTGAACGGTCGAGCCGCCCAGTCCTGGTTCGCCCGCGTCTCTCGCTCCGTTGCCGTTATGATCGTTATAGACGATTCCCTTGACCGAGCCAAATTTGAATTGCCCCAGATTCATACTGATGTTCGACCCGCTGACGATAGTGATAAGAGGGACGTGATAAGACGCCGACCATCCTGACGGTGACTGCACCTGCAACACCGTAGTTCCGTTATTGAGTGATTGGGTCCCGGTGAGATCGAAGTGGTAGTTTCCCTTGGCGTCGGTCGACGTGGTTCTCTCGCCCGCGTCGAGAACGCCGTTGGTGTTCCGATCGAGATAGACGGTAAAGCCCGGCAGCCCCGGCTCGCCAGGATCTAACGTGGTATTCGCGTTGGTGTCGTCGAACACATTTCCGCTGATAGTGGCCGCGAGGAAGTTCCCGAGGTTCAACCCCGGATTAGTCGTGGCGTCAACGTTCGTTCCGCTGCGCGCCGCGACGGCTACGGAATTGCCCGAGGTCTGCGTCCAGTTCGTCTGCACCTGCTCCCGCACTTTGTAAGTGCCGGGGCCGAGATTGGCGAAGGTGTAGGCGCCCTGCGAGTTGCTCACCGCGGAAGTCTCGCCGTTGTCGAGCGCGCCGTTGCTGTTGGCGTCAAGGAAGACGGTCCAACCCGCTAAGCCTGGGTCGCCCGAGTCTATCGCTCCGTTATCGTTTAGATCGTTATAGACCTGACCGCTGATTGAGATCTTTTGGAAGTTACCGAAGTTGAGTCCTGAATTAATGTTCCCATCAACGTTTGATCCGCTCACTGCGGTGATGTCTGCGGGATTGCCGGTCGTCTGGAGCGCGCCGGTTGGGACAACCATGCGCACTTTATATGTGCCGGGCCCGAGGTTCGTGAAGCTGTAGTTGCCGTTCGCGTCGGTCGCCATGAAAGGCTCGCCGTTGTCGAACGCACCGCTGCTATTTGTATCGAGAAAGACCGTCCGGCCTTGTAGCGTTGGATCGCCCGCGTCTCTCGCCCCGTTACCGCTTATATCAATAAAGGCCTGACCGCCGATTGATATCTTTTGAAAGTTCCCAAAGTCCCGGCCCGAAAATGTCCCCCCGGTGGAAGTCAACACGATGTCTGCCGGATTCGACGTCGTTTGCACCCAGCCGGCCTGAACTACCTCACGCACTTTGATTGTAATACTGCCCACCGGCACGGGCGGCAGAGTGATGCTGTAGTTGCCGTTCGCATCAGTGGTCTGTGCAGCCAGCACCTGATTGCTGGTATCCAACACCTGGACCGTCCAGCCGGCCAGTCCTGAATCACCCGCCTCTTTCACCGCGTTTCCGTTTTTATCATTGAAGACCTGGCCGCTGATCGTGGCGCTGTTAGCAGCGGTAGCTTTCGTCGATGGCCAGAGAATTGTGACGGCCAAGGCGGTCAGGACAAACGTCAGGACAAGCAGTTGTTTTGATCGCCGGGATGAATTAATGATCCGTTTCATGGCCACGTCTCCTTTGGTCACGCCTTGAACATGCGAATGGTCCATTCGCGATTTACGAAGCCTTTTTTGAGCTCTACTGATAACGCCGGAAAGCCGGGCGGTCTCCATCAGACTGGTTGAAATTTCTTTCGCCTTTTTCGCTGACCCACGTGATAATGGACGGCGATTCGCCGGGGATGGCGATCAAAGGCATGGGCGATGTGACGCAAATGTTGGTTTCGTACGGCAACGGCGACCGGGCGGTTTTGGACGCTCTTTTGCCGCTGGTTTATGACGAGCTTCGCGTCATTGCCCGAGGTTACTTAAGGAACGAACGTGCGAACCACACGCTGCAACCTACCGGGTTGGTCCATGAAGCTTATCTGCGACTGATAAACCAGCAGCGGGTTGACTGGCGCAATCGGGCCCAATTCTTCGGACTTGCGGCCAACATGATGCGCCGGATTCTGGTGAATCATGCCGAGTCCAGAGGAGCTCAAAAACGTGGCGGCGGAATTAATAAAGTGCCGCTCGACGAGGTCGCAGTGGTCTTCGACGAAGAGCCGCTGGATTTGCTGGCCCTCAATGAAGCGCTGCTCCGGCTGGAGACCATAGACAAACTCAAGAGTGAGATTGTCGAAATGAAATTCTTTGGCGGACTGACGATCGATGAAATCGCGGAGGTAACTAAGATCTCAACTGCGTCTGTCGAACGAGAATGGGCCTTTGCCCGAGGCTGGCTTTTCAAGACGCTTACTGAAAAAAAGCAGAGCGAATGAGAGGAGTTGCTTCAGGAATAGTCTCTTCTAATTCACACCTGTTCAGCCAGGTGACCGTTAGTCCGGTGGTCCGATGGGAAACCGTCTAAACGGTTTCCTGGTGATTTCACACCGTGCCACACCTGGCTGTAAGCCAGGTGTGAATAAGAAAGGTGGCATTGGAATTGTGACCAGGACTTTTGAGGCAAAGCTCCGATGAGCACAAACCCGGAACGCACAAATTCCGATCAATGGCAGCGCTTGAATGAGATTTTCGCGGCCGCGATCGAGCTGGAGCCGGATCGGCAGAGCCAGTTTCTGCGAGAGGCTTGCGCGGACGATAAGGGTTTGCAGTGCGAGGCTGAAGCGATCCTTGCAGCGGCGCAGCATGCCGATCGAAAAGGGTTTCTGAAAGGTAATGTGTTTGCCGATGGAGCCCAGATGCTTGCGGCCAACGACATTCCGCCCGGCACGGTAATTGGATCATACCGGGTTGTAGAGGAAATCGGACGCGGCGGAATGGGCGCCGTCTATCTGGCCCTGCGTGAAGGCTTCCAGCAAAAAGTTGCGCTCAAGATCATCAAGCGCGGAATGGATAGTGACAGCATCGTGCGGCGCTTCGTGATGGAGCGTGATGTGCTGGCATCTCTCAATCATCCGAACATTGCCCGTCTGCTCGACGGCGGCACCGCTGAGGGCCTGCCGTTTATCGCGATGGAACATGTCGAAGGCGAGAACATTGCGGACTTCTGTGATCAGAATCGCCTGACCATCGATCAGCGTCTCGTGCTTTTTCGTAAGGTGTGCGCGGCCGTCGCCTATGCCCACCAGAATCTGGTCGTGCACCGCGATATCAAACCGTCCAACATTCTGGTGACCCCGGACGGCGAGCCGAAACTCCTCGACTTTGGCATTGCCAAGCTCCTTTCTTCAGATCACTTTGGCTATACCATCGAGCCAACCGCGGCCGGCGCCGGTTTGATGACTCCCGAGTATGCGTCACCTGAACAGATCCGCGGCGAGAAAGTTACGACGGCCAGCGATATCTATTCACTCGGAGTGTTGCTGTACGAGATTTTGAGCGGCCATCGCCCGTTCCGCTTTCAGAGCCGCTCAGCCGGCGAAGTGCTTCAGGTAATCTCCCAATACCAACCGCCATCACCTTCAACTGCGGCCTCGACCAGACAGGAAATCGCGTTGCCGGACGATGACGCGACCAGGCGAATCCTTTCGCCGGATACAGTTGCCGAAATGCGTTCGGATAAACCGGCGCGGCTGAAACGAAAACTCGCCGGCGATCTCGATAACATCGTCATGATGGCGCTGCGCAAAGAGCCGGACCGCCGTTACAGTTCTGTGGAGCAACTTGCGGATGACGTACGGCGGCATCTTGAAGGGGTTCCGGTCTTCGCGCGGCCGGCTACGCTCTCGTATCGGACGGCAAAGTTCATCGAGCGTAACCGCACCGCAACTGTCTTTGCGACGCTGACCTTAATCGCGATCTTGATCGGATCTTCGATCGCCGTCTGGCAAGCAGTCGTCGCCAGGAAACAATGGCAACGGGCCGAGCGCCGATCTGAAGAGGTCCGCCGCCTGACTAACACTCTTTTGAATGACCTACAGAGTCAGGTGGGCGGTCTGCCCGGCTCGGACGCCACGCGCAGAAAACTTTCTCAAATCTCAATCGAGTATCTAAATGGTCTGGCCCGGGATACAAACGATCCGGCAGTCCTGAAACAACTCTCACAGGCCTATGTGTTGCTGGGCAAACAGTACGGTTATGAAAACGGTAATCCGAACGATATTCGCGAAAACATTTCTCGCGGACTGGAAATCTCGCGCCGTTTGGTAGCCGACAATCCAAAGGACCTCGACGCCAAGCGGCTGCTCGCCGCCAACCTGACTGAGTACGACTTCTTTTGCGAAAAACAACCGGCTGAGAAACTGAAGCTTAATCAGGAGCGAGCGCAACTACATGAACAAATCGTGGCCGCAACGCCGGACAACGGCGAAGCTTACGATGAGTTGGCGACTACTTATTTCACTCTCGGCTATCTGCTGAATTTGTATGAGCGGCCAGAGGAGGCAGCGAGGTACGGCCATCTCATGACCCGTACGCGAGAGCGTGAGGTGCAACTGCTTAATAAAGTTCCGGCCACGAACCGAGAGCGCGATTTGCTGGCAGGGACCTATCTCAATCTGGGCTCGGCTTATGTCGAGACAAAGGATCTGCAGACTGCGGAAAACTACTTCACGCAGGCTCTGCGGGTCTCAGAGAGTTTGGTGGCGGAGCATCCGGACTATCGAGTGGGGTGGGTCCGACTGGCCGCGGCCAATCGCGAGATTGGTGATCTGCGAAAGAGCCGGGGTGATTACCAGGGCGCTCTGGATAGTTTTCAAAGTGGCTTGAGAGTGCTCAGAGAAGCAACGACGAAACTTACGGATAAGCAAATGCGAGGCGCTGAGCCTGCTCACATGCTGCGCGTGGCGGAAAGCCTCTATCGGACGGGTCGGGCCCAGGAAGCCTTGCAGATGCTGCGTGACGCGGCCGTCGTCGAAGATGAAATAAACGGCTTTGGCGAAACTGCAGCCGCCGCAACGACGAGAAATGCGCGTTTTTTGACCTCGACCGGAGAAGTTTACGCAGTCTTCGGAATGACGAGTAAAGCTCTGGCTTCGTATAACGAGGCTGAAAGACTCTGGCAAAAGATTGAAGCCACTGAGCCGCTACAACTGACTGAGGCCGAGAGCCTGCTCTCCAGACTCTACATTATTCGAGGGGACCTTTATGCGGACAGTCGTGAAGGAAAACCGAAAGCTCTCATCGAATATCAGAAAGCGATCGATACGCTTTTCAAACTCAAAGCGGAAAACCAAATCACTCTGGACGGATTGAAAGACTTGCGCGAGGCTCAACAAAAACTTAGCGGAGCGGCAAATTAGCGGCGCTGCAATCATGTCACTTTTTTCGGAAAATGAAGAATCACCTGTCAGTAGACGCCGTTTCCTGACTGACGCATCTGCATTCGCAGGCTATTGCCTGATGAACTGTGAAGCAAGAGCGTGGCAATCTACTACGAGTCGATCTGTCCAAATAGAAAAAGCGCTCGACGATAAGAACGTGATTCATGGCAAGGTCATGTTCAAAAGTGGAGATGAAAATCTGGATGCTTATTTGGCGAGGCCTCGCAGGACCGGTCGATTCCCGGTGGTCATTGTTATTTCCGGAAATTCTATCTATGAGGAATATATTCAGAACCTGACTGCCATGCTTGCTCAGATAGCGTGCATCGGAATAGCGCCGAACATCTACTCTCGGCAAAAAGACTCGATGCCTCTCGAGCAGAAGCGAAGAGTTCTGGCAGAGCAAACGACCGATGAAAAGATATTTCGCGACATTGAATCTTCCATTGTCTATCTGAAAAATAAGCCGTTCGCTGATTCTCGTCGTGTAGCGCTAACCGGATTCTGTTTCGGCGGGAGGTGTGCGCTGATGTTTGCGGCGTCTTATCCAAAACAAGTCCGCGCCGTTGTGCCGTTTTATGGGAATCTCAAAACGCCCGCCTTCGCCAATCGAAAGAAAGACCCTATCGATGTCGTCGAAAACATAAGCGCTGCAGTGCAGGGACATTATGCCGAAAACGATAATGAGATTCCGTCTGACCAGCTCAAAGCCTTTGAGATCGCGTTAAAGAAGAATAATAAGGACGACGAGATTTTTACGTACCCTGCAGTTCACGGATTTTTCGCATACTCCAGGCCTACTTACGATGCCGACGCGGCCAAACTTGCCTGGCAGAGGACGACAACCTTCCTGCAAAACCAATTAGCCATCAAGCCTCCGGTCCGACGGTGAAGTGAGGCGAACAAAAACTACGAGCTGCATTCGAAGTGCTGAAATCCAACTTATTTTCGGCCAGACGGTGGTGGTTCCTGCGCCCAGAAAATCCAGCGCGCTCCATTCTTATGTTTTTGACGCGGGGTCAACAAGCCTCGTTCTTCGAGTAAGGCGCGAGCGTGTCGCTGCATATTAGCGTAGAAGCATTGCATGACATCCGAGAACTCCCAGTCTTGATCGGACAAATTAGTTGCCTCGAAAGCTCGTTCCAATTTAGCTCGCTTGCGCTCGAACAGGCTGGCGACTTGTTCCGCCATCTCTTCACACAATGTCATGAACTCGGCGCACTCGGCAGTCTTAAACACCGGGAAGTTCGGCTCGTAGTATCGCTCCGTCGGATATTGTTTCTCCCACTCGACGGACTCTCGCAACAACTCACTCTTCATTAAGTCGTTGATGTGCGTGTGCACGCTGGCCGGCGCGATTCTCAGAGTTTCCGCCAACTGCGAGATCGTCTTGGGCTTGTCCGAAACGAGATTTAAGATCTCTTCCTTCGTTCCATTTGGAAGTAATTTCCGTTTAGTGATCTCCGCCCAGGGATCGCTGTAACCATCGTTCAGCGCCGAAACGCACTCACAGGGAAAACGCAGGCCCTGATAACCTTTAGGTATTGTCATGGCAATAATATTTTCTTTGCGCCGGGTGTTGCTCTGCAAATGAACAATCGAAGAGACGTTATCACAGCGCGCGAAGTTACTCATCATCAAGGGTTGCAGCTGCCCTTGCTGCCACTCGCGAGAATTCTCAAGAGAATCTCGACGTTGCTGTAACATTTTTCCACGCTCTACATAGCGAACCTGCTTTACAACTACCGTTTTAGGACGTAACCTAAAACCGTTCCCTCATAACCCCCTTAACGAAATACCAATTACTAGCTTGGGAGCCGCGGTACGCGCGCTTCACGACTTTTGTCGGAGCAGGAAAGGAGTCAAATGCAACGCCAATTTGTACGCCTAAATTTAATCGTCCTTTTTCTCGCGCTATTTTCTTCGTTTGTGATGCCACGCAGCTTCGGTCGCGCGTCGGTCAACGATCGTGAATCGTCCAAGCAGGCGGCCTTACATGATGCGATGCGAAAGCTTTGGGAAGACCACGTTACGTGGACACGCGTCTTCATAATCAGCGCGGCGGGTGATCTTCCAGATAAGACCGCGGCGACCAACCGGCTGCTGCAAAACCAGGTCGATATTGGCAACGCGATCAAACCTTATTACGGCGACGCGGCTGGTAACCAACTAACCGCGCTTTTGAAAGACCACATTTTGATCGCGGCAGATGTCCTCGCGGCCGCAAAAGCAAACGATCAGGCGAAGCTGACTGACGCGAATGCGCGCTGGTCCGCTAACGCCGATCAACTAGCCGCTTTTCTCGGCAAGGCGAATCCGAAGAACTGGCCCGAGGACTGAAATGCGGCAGATGTTGCACGACCATTTGAAGCTGACCACCAACGAAGCGGTGGCGCGCCTGCATGGTGATTGGGCCGGCGACATCGCGGCTTACGACGCAGTCCATCAGCAGATTCTGCAAATGGCTGACGGTCTCACGATGGGAATCGTCAAGCAGTTTCCCGAGAAGTTCAAATAAGAACATTCTTACCCGAAAGGAGAAACGATCATGGCTAGTCCAGCGAGTATCGGTAAGCATCCGGTACATCCAATGATCATTCCGTTTCCCATCGCACTGTGGATCTTTTCACTGGTTGCGGATTTCATTTATCTGTGGCGTGGGAATCCAGTCTGGCGAGATTACATCTCTTTCTATGCGTTACTCGGCGGCATTCTGGGAGCGGCGGTCGCAGCCGTCCCGGGATTTATCGATTGGCTGTCGATCAGCGCGCAACCGGCAAAGAAGCTCGCCGACTGGCACGCGCGGCTTAACGTGATCGCGCTGCTCGTGTTTATTGCCGATTTTTATCTGCGTACCAGGAGCGGCGCGGGCTGGATCGGGACGAGTCTCACGGTGCCACTGCTGTTGTCAGTTCTCGGAGTAATTCTAATTGGGATCTCCGGTTGGTTAGCGGGCGAGATGGTTTATGTCCACGGTGTGGCGGTTGAGCCGCAACCGGCGACCGCGTCTGAACCGAGGAGCGCGGGCAAAGACCGCCGCGTGGCGTAAGTCTTCGCCCGTGAGTGCCGGTGGAATTATCGCGGATGCAAATCGAAGTAAACAGCCATCCGCCGGCTTTACCTCGTAGCGTTCGCGCTTACAGAAAGGGATACTGTGAAATTACCTAAGCTGCTATCAACCTGTTCTCTCATCGTTTCTTTTTTTCTGGTTCTCGCGCCAACCGTCGCCAGCAATCAGACATTTGATCCGCGGGAGGGTGCGGTGGCGCCGGCGGCCCCGCAGGCTGCAAGTCAATACCGGCTCGATGCCTCACAAAGTAAATTCATAGCGCACGCATTGCGAGGGGGGTTATTGTGGTTCAAAGGCCACGATCACATGGTGGCTGTTCACGATTTCACCGGCGAGGCGCGACTCGATCCGGGCTTGTTGGCCAATTCGTCTCTTCAGATAACGGCGAAGACAGCCACCATGGAAGAGACGAGCAGCGTCTTCACCGATGCCCAGAAGAAAATCATCAACAAGGAACTGCACGAAATTGTGCTCTTGCCGGACCAGTATCCTGAGATTGTTTTCAAAAGCACCGGCGTCAGCGGCAAAGCCACCGGCAACAATCAATATGATTTGAAGATCGCCGGCGATCTCACTCTACACGGAGTAACCAGGCCGATTACAATTCCGACAAAGGTGACGGTCAGCGGAAACGACCTGCGCGCCCAGGGCGAATTCAGCATCAATCGCAGTGACTTCAAAATCAAAGCTACTTCCGCCGCACACGGATTGGTGAGCGTGCGCAACGAAATTAAATTTCCTTTCGACATCGTGGGCCATGCGGATTAATTCTCGGGATGAAGATGAATCGTCTTAAGAGCTATCGCTGGCAGCCGGTCGCGTGTGTTCTTCTTCTCCTGCTCTCGTGCAAGTCCCATTCACAGAATGATAATCCGGTGGTTGACAGGCAGTCGGCACTTTCCGACATCACCCGTGCGGATCAGTTCTACAGTCAGCGCGATGATCTGAAACAGCTGCAACAGGGAATCGTCTTGTTGCGAGAAGCAATGGCAACCGATCCGTCGAATTATGATGCCGCGTGGCGGCTGGCGAAGTTCGATTACTATCTGGCAACGCACACCGACGGTGACTATCGCGAGCGGGCTTTTCGCGAAGGGATTGAAGCCGGCAACACGGCGGTCAAAATACAGGGCGATAAGCCGGACGGCCATTTTTGGCTGGGGGCTAATTATGGCGGCACCCTGGAATCTGAAACCATCACAGGTCTGGCCTCGCTTGAAGATGTGAGGAAGGAGATGGAGACCGTTCTGAAACTCAACGAAGGTTATCAGGACGGTAGTGCGTATATGGTGCTGGGTCTGCTTGATCTCAAAGCGCCAAAAATTGTTGGCGGCGATCCGCAGAAGGCTGTCGGCGAGTTAGAGAAGGGGCTGCAATTCGGCAAGGGGAATGCGTTCCTGCGGCTGCATCTGGCAGAAGCTTATCAAGCGGTGGGCAAAACCGAAGACGCGCGCCAGCAACTTAACGCCATACTCTCAATGTCTCCCGACCCGAACTATCTACCCGAGTTGCACGAAGCACAGGCGCAAGCTCGTCAAATGGTGGATAAGATGAAATAGGGAATCATCGCCAGTTTCTTTCACGATTCTAATTCCGATCTCCCTCAGCATCTTTCAAGAAAGCAATTCCCATCCTTCCACATATGAGTGATCCATTCGCAACGCCAACTGCGCTGAGCTGGCTTACGATTCGTGGTCCCGGAAGATCTTTCGAAGGGCGTGGAATTCCGAAGCTTGGTCCGTCCCAAATCGATGTAATTCGTCTCGGGCTGAGGTAAGCCTTTCAATCATGAGATCAAGAGCCTTGGCGATCTCGTTGGGGTTAGTCGCGAGCACGTCCCCCCACATCGACCAGGAACTGTCGGCCAGTCGGGTCATGTCCTTGTATCCCGGCCCCGCCAATGCGAGAAAGGTCGCTGCGTCGTCCTGCTCCGTCGTTGTTTTTGCCAGAGCGCTCGAAACCAGTTGCGGCAGGTGACTGATTAGTGCCAGCGCGCGGTCATGATCGATGGCGGTCATCATTTTAACGCGAGAGCCTAAAGCCTCGACGGTCTGACGCACGCGGCTGAAAGACTCACTCTGCGGCCGAGAGTTCTGAGTTGTGAGGACATAGGTTGCGTCTGTGAACAGATCAGGCCGAGCATGATTCACGCCGGAATGATGGCTGCCCGCGATGGGATGACCGCCAACAAAGAAACGATTCGGAGGCAAGTGTTCCTCTGCCGCGTCACAGACCAGGCGTTTGGTGCTGCCTGCGTCAGTAATGATTGCACCAGGCTTGGTTTGCGCAATTCGTTCGCACATGAACCGGATGATTTCCCGTACCGGTGTCGCCAGATAAATCAGATCCGAAGTCGAAATGTTGCCGCTGGAAAAAGCGTCGTCCACGTCATCAATTACGCCGCGCGCCTGGGCCTCTTCCAAAACCGACGCCGAGGTGTCCCACCCGAGCACGCGGTCACAGATCTGTTCGTGCTTGAGCGCAAGGGCGAACGACGATCCGATCAGGCCGCAACCGACCACCGTTACTTGTTTCCACTTGGGTTTTGTCGTCACAGTTGATCTCGAGAAAATCTCGCTCGAACGTCGGGCCTTCAGAATACGAGGGACATCGCATTCGCAATTCGGCGTGAGGGTTGTGCCAGGCCCGCCATCATCTCGCTAAATTGGGTGAAGTCCAGAGACTGTGGCCCATCTGAAAGCGCGCGTTCCGGACAAGGATGCACCTCGATAATTAAGCCATCCGCGCCCGCGGCGAGGGCGGCCCGCGACATCAGAACGATCAATCGCCGCCTGCCGGTGCCGTGCGACGGATCGGCGATTACCGGCAGGTGGGAGAGTTCCCGAACCAACGCAACGGCTGACAGGTCGAGCGTGTTGCGCGTTTCTGTCTCGAAGGTTTTTATTCCTCGTTCGCACAGCACGACATCGGGATTACCGCCGGAGAGAAGATACTCCGCCGCCAGCAGCCACTCCTTAATAGACGCCGATGGACCGCGCTTCAACAGGATGGGTCGGGATGAGTTGGCGAGCCGTCGCAATAAAGAAAAGTTCTGCATATTGCGCGCTCCCACTTGCAGCATGTCGGCATGTTCGGCCACAACGTCGACGTCTTCAGTGCTCATCACCTCAGTGACGATCGGCAAACCAGTCTCGGCTCGCGCTTCACTAAGAAACTTTAGCGCATCGATCCCGAGTCCTTGAAAATCGTAAGGCGAGGTGCGCGGTTTGTAGGCTCCGCCCCTGAGCATGGTGGCGCCAGCCTCGTGAACGGCCCGCGCGGTACTTAGGAGTTGATCGCGCGATTCGACTGAACACGGCCCGGCGATGACGACCACCTCGGGCCCGCCAAAGCAAACGTCGCCGATGCGAACCGTGGTTCGCTCGGGCTTCATTTGCTTGCTAACGAGTTTATAGGACTGAGTAATCGGCGTGACGCTTTCAACTCCGGGCGCGGCGCGTAACGCTTCGATCTCATTGCGGTTGCTGTTAGTGCCGACAACTCCGATCACGGTCTTTTCCGTACCGCGGCTGACGTGCTCGCGAAAGCCACACTCGCGAATACGTTCTATGACATGATCGATCTGCGCTGCGGTGGCGTTGCCTGACATCGTTATTACCATTGCTTGTCTCCTTTTCGATTGCTTTTCAAGAATTGGTTAGCTACTCGCCGAATGCTTTGATTCGCCGAAGCCGCCGGCCTGCGCCTTCGCGATTCAGAAGCGATCACGCGAGCTTCCAGGCGGCTGGTCTCGGATATTATTTGCTGAAATATGACTGTCACAGCTTGATCGTCGAGCGGCCCCGCGTTGATGTGGCGAAGCCGTTCAAGCAGCGCGCGTTCGCGATCAGCGTCGCTCACCGGCAGCTTGGCGACCTGCTTCAAC
>Ga0207686_10000537_pt1 | contig 24520 bp, 30 predicted proteins | sample KBSM24metaG_FD_184396 | JGI IMG/M metagenome (GOLD analysis project Ga0207686, IMG submission 184396) | Miscanthus rhizosphere microbial communities from Kellogg Biological Station, Michigan, USA - KBS M2-4 metaG (SPAdes) (version 2) | ecosystem: Host-associated > Plants > Roots > Rhizosphere >...
CGGCCGCATTGAACATGCGATCCGGGTCACCTTCGAGAGCACCCGCAACGCCTGGGTCCACCCCGCTTCGCACTGCGCCGGCGACACTGCCAACCCGAGCGCGCCGCCGATGGGGCTGCGCCTGCGCCTCAAGGCGTCATATGGACTCGGCGGCTTCAGCGGCCCTGCCCGCGCCGTTGCCGAAGCGATGCAGCGCTACGGCCTGATTGTCGCCGACAACGGCTCCAACTGGTACATCAGCGGCAGCAGCGACCGCCGCTGGGACGACGAAAACCTCGACCAGCTGAAGCAGATCCCCGGCAGCGCCTTCGAAGTGGTGAAGAGCGAGGCGCCGGTCCACGCCTGCTGAGCGTCAGCCCTGCGGCGCCGCAGTCCGTCGCCGCCGCGCCCGGCGGCTCGGCCAGGTCAGTAGGCGGACGATCCGACCGAAGAACCAGATCACCCCGAGGGCCACGGCCAGTCCGACCGCGCCGAGAACCAGCAGGAAGACGGCAAAGGCGACGATCGCCAGCGGGATCAGCAGAACTTTGACCACCGGGCGATTCTCCCCGACGCAGCCGGGCGAAAGCTTTGAGCCCCTCACGGCGTCGTTACAGAGTCCTTAACGTCGGCCGTCTACTCTGTCTCGCCGTAGCTCGATGGGTCGCTTCTGGACAGGATCAGGGTTGAGCGTGGGGGCATACCTCCACGCGCTGGCGCTTCTTGCGGCGCTTGGCGTGCTGCTGCTCGCGCTGGCGCCGGACGCCGACGCCACTAGCCCGGCAGACGTCTCTGCCCAGCCCGGATTCCACGCCCTCGGCCGCACCGTCGTCTCGGCGATCGCCTCGACCACCAACGCCGACGAGGCGCTGAGCGCGCTCAGCGACGGCCTGGCGATGATCGAAGCCCGCCAGAAGGTCGCTGCCGCGGCCGCACAGGAAGCCGCCCCGGCACCGAAACTGCCGACCGCAGCCGAAATTGCCGCCGACCCCTCGAAGCTGCCGGCCGCTTCGGCCGGCTCCAACGGCACCAGCATTCCCCGCCACGACGCCGCCGAAGCACAGAAGATCTTCGCCCACAGCCGCGGCGCCGGCGGCGAATCGACCTCGATCCTGTTGACCGGCATCGCCCTGCCACCGCCCGATGCCCCTGAAGCGGTGCAGCGGGTAATCGACAACGCCAACTCGATCGTCGGCCGCCCCTATATCTGGGGCGGTGGCCATGGCTCCTTCTACTCCTACGGCTACGACTGCTCCGGCTCGGTCAGCTTCGCCCTCTTCGGCGGTGGCTTGATCCCCCGCCCGCTCACCTCCGGCGACCTCGAGGGCTGGGGCGACCCCGGCCCCGGCAAGTGGATCACCGTCTATGCCAACGCCGGCCATACCTTCGCCGAGATCGCCGGCCTGCGCTGGGATACGGTCGGTGACGAGAACGGCACCGGGCCGCGCTGGCACCTGGCGCCGGCCTCCTCGGCCGGCTTCGTGGTCCGCCACCCGCCCGGCCTTTAGGCAGGGCGACCGAGCGCGGCTCAGCCGCCCGGGCCGCTCTCGCAGCCACGAGATTGACCAAGCCCCGGCCCGCCGTCGCAATAGTCAACCCCGGGCCCGCCGTAGAGCTGGTCGGCACCGAGGTCGCCGTAGAGCCGGTCGTTACCGGGCCCGCCGTGGCAGCCGTCTTCGCCGGCTCCCATCGAGCAGATGTCATCGCCCGGCCCGCCCCAGCAGCCGTCGCTGCCGGCGCCATGGACGCAAACGTCCTCGCCTGGGCCGCCGACGCAGTCGCTGTTCAGCTGCCCGGTTACGCAGAGGTCGTCACCGCCGTTGCCGACGCAGCGGTTCCGCATCGCCCCTTCTGAGTAGCAGGTGTCGGGCTCGTCGCTGCCGATGAACTTGTCGGAGCCGCCGCCGAGATGGACCGTGAGCGGCACCGGCAGCGGTTCCAGCACGTCGACGTGGTCTTCGCGGGCGCCCATCGTCAGTTCGATCCGGTCGACTCCACCGAGCCTGCAGAGCGCTTCGCCGCCGCGGCGCCCGAAGAAGCAGCCACTGGTCGAGGCCGGGTCCATCGCGCCGCTGACCAGCAGGTCACCTTCACTAGTCGTCAATCGCAGGTGAGAGCCGGCCGCCACCCCTTGGATCACGACCTCCCCCGCCGGCGCCGCCTGCTGCGGCAGGACCAGCATCGCGCCCGCGAGCAGTGCTGCGACCGCCCCGAGCAGGAGGGCGTTGCGCGCGCCGGGTCGGCGCCTGGATCTGGCGGGCGGTGAGAGCATCGGGGCGAACGAGCGAGGCGCCATTACAGCCGACCCAGCCCCGTCGGTCAACGGTCCCGTTCCAAACCCGCGTCAAGCCTCGCCGTTCAGACCGATAGTGCCGTGGAAATGGGCGCCCAGGCTCCCTGCCCTCGGGGAGCACGCCACCTCTGCTGCTACGGTGGTCAGGTCGGATGCGGCCGATTCGCCGCTCCGAGAGGTTCCGTTTCCTCCGTGTGCCACCGGGTGCCTTGGGGTCGCAGGATCTCCCCAGGACATCAACTCAGGAGCACACAACATCACTACCTTTGCCGATCTCGGCACCTCCAAGCCGGTGGTCGACGCCCTTCGTGAGCGTTCGATTACCCAGCCTTTCCCAATCCAGGAGATGGTCCTCCGCGATGCCTTCGCCGGCCGCGACCTTCTCGTCCAGTCCCCGACGGGGTCCGGCAAGACGCTCGCCTTCGGCGTGCCCCTCGTCGAGCTGCTGCGGTCACAAGATCCGGGGCCGCAGGCTCTGGTCTTGGCTCCCACCCGGGAGCTGGCCGGCCAGATCGTCGACGAGCTGGGCTCGCTCGCCGCAGCGCGCCAGCTGCGGATCGCCGCCGTTTACGGCGGCGTCGGCTTCGGCCCGCAGATCGCGGCTTGTCGCCGGGCCGACATCCTCGTCGCCACCCCCGGTCGCCTTGAGGACCTGATCGCGCGCGGAGCCGTCTCGCTGAAGCGGGTTCGCATCCTCGTCCTCGACGAGGCCGACCGCATGCTCGACATGGGGTTCCGCCCCGCCGTCGACCGGCTCGTCTCCAAGACCCCCTCCGAGCGACAGACGCTGTTCTTCTCCGCGACCCTGGAGGGAGCCGCCGGCAAGGTGGCCACCGCCTACACCCGCGACGCCCGCTCTCACGTCCACGAGTCCTCCGAGCAGGCGAAGGGCGACATCGAGCACCGCTTCGTCACAGTCGAGTCCCAGAGCGCCAAGCTCGACCGCCTCGTCGAGCACCTGCGCGAGGACGACGCCGGACGCTCACTCGTCTTCGTGCGCACCAAGCGCGGCGCCGACCGACTGGTCAAGCGACTGCGCGGGCACGACGTCGAAGCGGTCGCGATGCACGGCGACAAGTCCCAGAACCAGCGTGAGCGAGCGCTGGCGCGCTTCGAGCGCGGCGACGTCCTCACTCTGGTCGCCACCGACGTCGCTGCCCGCGGCATCGACGTGGAAGACGTCGCCCGGGTGATCAACTACGACGCGCCGGGCGACCGCGAGACATATGTGCACCGGATCGGGCGCACCGGCCGGGCCGGGCGCACCGGCACCGGGATCAGCTTCGTGCTCGCGGACGAGGCCGCCGAGGTGGGCAAGATCGCTACTGACCTCGGCCTCGAAACGAGCTTCAGCGCTCCCGCCGCAGCCTCCCCCACGAGCACTCGAAACCCCAACGCCCGCCGTCGACGCAATCGGCGCCGGCGCAGCAAGGTGGCGGCCTGAGCGATGACTGCCGCGGCCGTCAGGTGGAGCTGTGATCGCTGCCACGTCTCGGCCGGGCGGATGGACGGCCGGCGCGCGATTCTGCCGCTGAGCTGGACCCAGACCGACGAGCGGGTCTTCTGCCTTGCCTGCAGCCGCGCCCTGGCGGGGGAAGCGTCAATCGACTCCGCCCCCGCTGACACCTCGCGGGAGGACCTGGCTCGAATCCGGCGCTCGGCGCTGATTGAGTTCGAGATCCGCCGCGCCCCGGAGGCGCCGAACCAGACGATCGCGCGAGCCTGCCGCACCTCGCCCGCAGCGGTCGCGGCGATCCGCGGGAAATCGCCGGCACCGGCCCCCGGCGGCCCTAGCCACGGTCGCCTGGCCGGCGGCTAGCCAGGCCCGCGATGGAGATCGGGATCGGTCTGGCAGCAGCGGTAGCCCTGTTGACCAACCTCGCCTCTCTGCTCAAGCACCGCGGCTGCCAAAGCGCACAGCCGGTCCGCATCACCCGTCCCCTGTCCAGCGCACGGGGGCTCGCGGGCTCACCGTGGTTCCTCGCCGGCTGGGGCCTCGCCGCGTTCGCCTGGCTGATCCACATCGCGGCCCTCTCGCTGGCTCCGATCTCGATCGTCCAAGCAGTGCTCGCGGGCGGCGCGATCACCCTCGCCGTGCTCTCCCAGCGCTTCTTCGGGGAACGGGTCGAGGCGCGGCAGTGGCTCGGGCTCGTGCTCGGCGCCGGCGGCCTCGCCCTGCTCGTGGCGACGCTCCCGCAAATTCACGGCAGTCACTCCGGCTTCTCCCTGGCCGCGATCGCGAGCTTCGAGGGAGGCCTGATCCTCCTCGCCGCCGGGGTCGCCCTCGCCCATCGTGCCGAGCGGCTCGCGGCGCGGCGCGGGGTCCTGCTCGCGATCCTCGCCGGGCTGCTCTTCGCGCTGGCCGGGATCGCGATCAAGGGCCTAACCGGGGGCGACCACAGCGCCCTCCCCCTGATCGGCGTCCTCGTCGTGCTCACCGTCGCCTGCGGCGGCCTCGCCCAATACACGACGGTCGCCGCCCTGCAGAGCGGCGACGCGATCGAGACGATCGGCCTAATGGGGCTGGTCGCCAACGCCACCCAGATCGTCGGCGGGATCCTGGTCTTCGGGGACCCCCTCTCGCCAAGCCCGATCGGGATCGCCCTCCAGGCGAGTGCCTTCGCGATGGTCTGCCTCTCAGCCCTGCTGATGCCGTCCTCCAAGGACGCAAGGGCCACCCCGGCCTCACTGCAGCCGCAGTAGACGACGGCGCCCGGCGCACCCGAGAGTTCTGGCACCGCCTCAGATCGAGCTCGGTCGTCGCTCCTCCTCGACAAGCAAGGGCCGCTCCGCCCGCGGCTACTCGGGTTACCGGGCCTCGAACCGGGGGTACCGGAAGCCCATCTCCGCTCACGGCGACAACCCGCTCACGGTCGTCCTCGATGTCGACGGCACCTTGGTCGACACCAACTACCAGCACGCGATCGCCTGGCATCGAGCCCTGCACGATCACGGCTACAGCGTCCAGCTCTGGCAGATCCACCGCCACATCGGCATGGGCGGCGACCAGCTTGTCGCCGCCCTGATCGGCGAGGACGGCGAGGAAGCGGACGGCGAGGCGATCCGCGAGGCCGAGGGCAACGCCTACGCCGAGCTGATCGGCGAAGTGGAGGAAATGGACGGCGCCTCCGAGCTCCTCCGCGAGCTGCGTGGGGACGGCACCTCCGCAGTGCTCGCCAGCTCGGCCAAGGCCGATGAGGTCGAGCACTACCTGGACCTGCTCGACGCCCGCGAGTTCGTCGAGGGCTGGACGACCGCCGCCGACGTCGAGCGGACCAAGCCCGAGCCCGATCTGGTTCAGGTCGCGCTCAAGAAGGCCGGGGGTGCCGGCCCCGCGGTGATGGTCGGCGACTCGACCTGGGACGTGAAGGCCGCGACCGCAGCCGGGATCCCGACCCTGGCGGTGCTGACCGGCGGCTTCTCCGCCGCAGAGCTGCGCGAGGCCGGCGCCGGCCGGGTTGTCGAGTCGATCGGCGAGCTGCGCAAGGAGCGCGGCGCATTGGCGGAGCTGGCCCGCTAGTGGCTGACGCTTCCGGGACGCCTCGACGGCGCGGGCGCCTGCGTCGCTCCGACTGCACCGCCCAGGGCATCGCCCGCCTCGGCGCCGGGCGCGGCTTCAGCTTCCGGGACGCCGACGGCGAGCGGATCGGGGACGAGGAGACGCTGGCCCGGATCGGCGAGCTGGCGATTCCGCCGGCCTGGAAGGAGGTCTGGATCTGCCCCGACCCGCTCGGCCACCTGCAGGCGACCGGCATCGACGCCGCCGGGCGCAAGCAGTACCTGTACCACGAGCGTTGGCAGCAACGCCGGGCCGAGCTGAAGTTCGAGGTCGTCCGCGAGTTCGCCCGGGCCCTGCCGCGTCTGCGCCGAGGCGTAACCGCCGACCTGCGCCGCCAGGGTATGCCCCGCGAGCGGGCGCTGGCCTGCGCCGTCCGCCTGCTGGACATCGGCTTCTTCCGGGTCGGCGGCGAGGTCTACGCGGAGGAGAACGAGAGCTACGGGCTGGCGACGGTGCGCCGCGAGCACGTGACGGTGAAAGCGGACGAGGTGGTCTTCGACTTCCCCGCCAAGAGCGGGCAGCGGCGGATCCAGTCGATCCGCGACCGGCCCGCTCGGCGGGCGATCGAGACGCTGCGGCGCCGCCGCAGCGGCCCCGAGGATTTGCTCGCCTGGCGCCAGGCCGGCGAGTGGCGCGACGTCCGCTCCGAGGACGTCAACGACTACATCCAGGAGAAGATCGGCGAGCGCTTCTCAGCCAAGGACTTCCGCACCTGGCACGGCACCGTCCTCGCTGCGGTCGAGCTGGCCAGCGCGCCCGAGCCGACCTCCGAGGCGGCCGCCAAGCGCTCGGTCAGGGCGGCAGTCGAGCGCGTCGCCGAGGCGCTCGGCAACACCCCCGCAGTCTGCCGCCGCTCCTACATCGACCCGCGGGTGATCGAACGCTTTCGCGAGGGCGAGACGATCAGCCCCCGGGCCTCCTTAGGGGGCAGGATGACTCTCAGGGCCCGCACCCGTATCGAGCGCGAAGTGCGGGCCCTGATCTCGTCCTCGAAGAGCTAGCTCGCCCCGGCAACCGCGGGCTGCAGCTCTGACTTGCTCATCTTCGAGCGGCCCTCGCTTTTCTCGCTCTTGACTGGCATCGTTCTTCCCTACGCCTCGTCGGCAGCCAGCTGCAGCGAACCGTCGCGGACATCCTTCAGGTGGCGCTCCTGGATTGGCAGCGCCCACTCGACCAGCTCGCCGATGTCTCCCTCGCCAGCGCTCTCGTTGACCCTGTCGAGGATCGCCCAGTGGCCGACCTCGCCGGCCTCGGCCATGATCAGGAACTCAAAGCCGTCGAGCTCGTCAGAGTCCCCGCCGAGATAGGTCCGCATCATCTCGACTCCCTCGCTCTTGGTTTCGCGAGCCTTGTCGAGGATCGCCGTTTTCTTACCCTCGCGGTTGCCGGCGACCGCTTCGCAGCGACGCTCGGTCTCCTCCGCCTCCTCGCGCATCCGCTGCAAGGCCTGGGCGAGGTCCTCGTCGCCGTCGAGCAGCGATTCGACTTTCTTGGTGGTCTCGATCGCCGCTCCAGCCAGTCCGGTTACCTCGGCCAGCTTCTCCTCCAGGGTGTTCAGGTCCGCCATGCTTCCGTCCTCCTCGTTTTTGTATTTGCGGCCTGTGAGGCGTCGAAACGCCTCCCTTGAGGCACTGAAATCGCGGGTTCAATACCCACCTTGGAGCAGTGGCAATCAGCGACCGAGTCGCTAGAGAGCCAGGGCCGCGGCCTTCAGGTGGAGCGCCTCCAGGCGCCGCAGCTGGTCGGTCGCCCGTTCGGCCATTGCTGCGAGCTCGAATTCCGCCAGCTCCTCGGCGTGGGTGTGATCCAGGGCGCGCCACAACCGACGCTTGCCGGCGACACCAACCTGCAACAGCTCGAGCTCGTCGAGGCGACTCAGGGGCGAGTATCCCCAGACCCGCCCGTTCAGCTTCAGCCGACCTAGCCGCTCACCGAGGACGGCGGCGAGCGGTTTGACCCTGCCGCGGCCCACCCCGAGCCGATCCATCACCGCCCCGAGCGTCTCGCGGTCTGCCTCGATCTCGGCGCAGAGCTCGATCAGGGCCGGCCCGAACTGTGGGTCGTCCTCGTTGCTGCCTCGTAGCCGCCGAGCCAGCTCGACCCCCGCGGTCGCTCCGGCCAGATGGTCGTTGAGGTAGATGCCAAGAAGATCGCCCACGGTTCGTGGTTTACCCGTCCACTCGCGCCCGTCTCTGGCGACCTAGAGCCGCCCCGCCGAGCCCCCACGAACCCGCTGGAACAGATAAATGGCCAACAGCACCAGGATGATCACGACAAGTATTCCGACAATGGTCACGACTCACTCCTCCGTTCGATTGAACGTCAAGTGCCCTGACCAGCGCTTTACGAAACAAATGCAAGCCAATCATGCCCCGCGCTCGTGCCGCTCTCCACCGCGTACTCGTCTCGGAGGCCTTCGGCCGCAAAGCCGATCTCGACGACAGCTTCTCCGAGGCGCCCGTCTTCTACCTCAGCTTCGCCGCCGTGGTCGCCTTCGCCGCCGCCGCCGTCCTCGTTCCGCGGGCCCCTTCTAGTCAGATCGCTCAACATGCGCGGCGGGTGACCAACCTTCGGGGGCACCCGGCGCGCCTCGATCTGCTCTGCGGTGCTCATGCGAGTGGGTGTCTCCGGGGTGATCGCCCCGCACCGTCCACCACGAGTCCCAGGTGATCTTGAGGATCACGGCGGTGATGCACAAGCCCGATCGGGGGTCGCCGATCGGCGCCCTCGTCGGCTCTGCGATTTAGGCGCCCGCCGGAGGCCAGTAGCGACCGTCCACTTTGGCGGTCGTGACCGCCGAGCTGCTTCTCCACACGAGCAGGCGAACGTTGACGTTGTCCCGCGCTTTGCAGCGGGGGCAGAACTCGAGAACTGCAGCTTGGCTTGGACCGAACCCAATCCCACATCGCTTGCACTTGACCATCGGCGAACTGCTCCTCTCCGGCGCTCGATGGAGTGCCCGTGCGGCCCTGGGTCCAATGGATCGCCAATTCTTTTCAACGACCCACCGAGCCTGATGTCAGGGCCAACCCGTCCACGTCGGCAAGAAGGGACTGACGGATCTGCAGCCACGGCGTTCCAGCGACATCGAGAGAGGCAGCCAAATGCTCGGCGATTGGCCCCGGGGCGAAGCGCCCCCTACATTGAGGTCATGCAGGCCGAGGAGACCAGCCACGAATGAGCTCGACGGGGCTCGAGGACAAACTCGCCAGCGAGGCCCGGGACGGCGACCAGCGGGCGCTGGCCAAGATCTTCAGCGACTACCACCAGCCGCTCTACCGGTACTGCCTGGCAATTGTCGGCAACCACCAGGATGCCGAGGATGCGCTGCAGGAGACGATGATCAAGGTCCTGCGGTCGCTGCCGGGAGAGGAGCGGGAAATCGCATTACGGCCCTGGCTCTATCGGATCGCTCACAACGAGTCGATCGACCAGCTGCGTCGCCGTCGCAAAACTGCCTCGCTCGAGGATTCGGAGCCGGCGCCGGGCGGTGGGCTCGCCGAGCAGGTCGAGGTGCGCGAGCGGCTGCGGCAGCTGATCTCCGATCTCAGCGCGCTGCCGGAGCGCCAGCGCGGAGCGCTGCTGATGCGCGAGGCGGCTGGTCTCGACTTCGACGAGATTGGCGCAGCTCTCGAGACGACCTCGGCCGTCGCCCGCCAGACCCTCTACGAGGCGCGGCTGGGACTGCGTGAGATGGACGTCGGGCGCGAGATGGATTGTGCGGCGGTTACTCAGGCACTCTCCGACGGCGACCGGCGGGTTCAGCGCCGCAGGGACATTCGCGCTCACCTGCGGGCATGTCCCAGCTGCCGCGGCTTCGTCGAGGAAATCGACGTCCGCCGCGCCGACCTGGCGGCGATCACGCCACTGCCGGCCGTCGCAGCGGCGGCGCTACTGCACGGCGTCATCGCCGGCGGGACCGGCGCCGGCGGAGTCGCCGTCGGTGCAGGCGCGGCGGGGAAAGCGGGGGCTTCGGGCGCAGGTGGCGTCGGTGCCATCGCAGCCGGGTCAGCCAAATCGGTGGGGACTGTGACCTTGCTCAAAGGGGCGGCGACGGTCGCGGTCGTCGCCGCGGTCGGAGCCGTCGTCGCCGACAAGGGCGGCTTGCTCCACTTCGGCGACCATGGCGCGACTCCGGCGCCCCGATCGAGCTCTTCAACCCAGCCGGACGGAAGCAATCCAGGCGCCGCCCGGCGGGGGGACGAGAACGCGGCTGGAGGCGCAGCCGGCCTCGGATCCGCGAGCCGCGTGAAGGCCGCTCGAGCAAGGACGCGGCGCCAGCTCGGAACGGCCACGGCAGCGTCACCGCGGCCGCAGTCGCGGCCGGCAGCCGAAAGTGCCAGTCCACCTCCCGCGAACCCGGAAAGCGGCAGAGCCGAGGTGCGGGCCCCACCGCAGGCCGCCCACGGCCAGGAAACCGCGGCGGCGAACCACGCCGCTCACGAAGACGAGAAGGTCCCACCCGGCAAGGCCGGCGCCGAACACCCAGCGCACCCTGCGCACCCCGTTCATCCAGAAAAGCCCGAAACGCCGGCCAAGGAAGCCGAGGCGCCGCCGGTCGCTGAAGCTCCTCCGGCTTCGGCAGCCGAACATGCGGCCAACCCTCCGGGCCAGAGCAAGTAGGGACTGACAGTGGCTCCCACCGCCCGTTCTTGGTCCCGTATCGGCTGAACGGCCCCGCCCGAGGGGTCCACGAACAGAGGAGGATCGATGAGCCTCAAGTCCAGGTTCGCCATGCTCGCCGGGACGCTGGTGCTGGTGCTGGCCCCTACCGCCGCACTCGCCCAGGGAGTCGAATACGCACCTGCGCACCCCGAACATCCCGCCCACCCCGAACATCCGATGCCGGGACCGAAGGCACCGCTTCCGGAAAAGGCGAAGGCCTACGGCGTGTACTGCAAGGGCTTCTCCAAGAAACACGTCAAGGGCGAGAAGAGCACCCCGTTCAGTCAGTGCGTGACCGCGATGGCAAAGGCAGTGAGCAGTACCGGCACCACCGCGCGCAAGGCCTGCCGGGGCTTCTCCAAGAAGCACGTCGCCGGCGAGAAGGGAACTCCCTTCGCCCGCTGCGTCGTTGCCGCCGCTCAGGCAAAGAAGGACGCGGCACCAAGCTGACCGAGCGCCGCGCTGGGCTGATCCTCCCCGGGATTTCTACGGGTAGGTCCTGACAAACCGGCCCCTACCCCGTTTGAGAATTCAGAAAGACAGGTATGTCGATCCATTCATAAGAGGTTTGAATCGCGGTGCACGGCTCTCTGGGCTCCAGGGCTTCGCGAAACGGCGATCGCCGCCGATCGCCCATTCGAGAGGAGATGCTGATGTCCACCTTGCTGATCGTCGTCATCGTCGTCGCCGCCCTGGTCTTGGTCGTACTGGCAAGCAGGGCAGCCCGGCGGGCCTCGGCCCGTCGTCGGGTCGAACGTGAACGGCTGACCGAACGAGCTGGCGCCCATCGTGACGAGGCCCAGGCCCACGCCGCCAAGGCGAGTGAGCTGGCCGAGCAGGAGCAAGCCGCCCGGACCAAGGCCGCCGCGGCCGAGGAGGATGCGGCCCGCCTCGCCCGTCTCGCCGAGCAGAAGCGAGACCGCGCCCGCCAGTTGGACGAGGAGTCCGATGCCGCCAGCGAGCGGGTCCGCCGCGAGCGCGAGCGGGCGACCGCCCATGGCCTCAAGGCCGATGAGATCAACGACGAGCTGTAAGTGGCAGCGGACTCGCTAGTCCCAATTTCACCCAACCCAAACACCCCAACAAGGAGTGCAAATTGACGATCGTCGGAATTCTCGTAGTGATCATCCTCATCCTGCTCGTGATCTACCTGCTCCGTCGGGTTTAGGGGGATAGATGACCTTCGCTGGCAGCATCTTCCTGATCGCGGTCGGAGCGATCCTTCGCTTCGCCACTCATATCCATGTCAAGGGCCTCGACCTGCGAACGATCGGCCTGATCCTGATGATCGCCGGCGTCGTCGGCCTGCTGATCGCGATCTGGCAGTGGGCGGTCTGGTCGCGGCGCTCGCGCCAATCAGAAGTCCTCGTCGACGACCGTCGAGCCGATCCCCAGTACCAGCAGCAACCGCCGGGGGACTATCGCGAACCAAGGTGACCTCGGGGATTGCGCCTCTTCCTGCGGAGCGGGATCCCAAGCTCTCCGACGGGACCGGGACGGTGATCTGAAGAGGTAATCGCCGGCCAAGCCATCCGCGACCGCCGCTGCGCCCGAGACCTCTCGATCGGCAACGCAAGGTCCGTGGTTAAACCACCGTCACGGCCGCGCCGGCAACGCCCCCGGCTGGATTCGAACCAGCGACCGTCGGATTAGAAGTTCAGCCGGAAGGTGTCTAGCAGGGCAAATCTGGCCTGATAGAGCCAATCACGTCCAAGGAGTTCGGCTGAGTTCGCTGAAGTTGGGGACCAATTTCGGGACCAAGTTTTTCGGAACCCCACGCGCCTCAATTCAGCTCCGAATTACTCCCTGTTGGGGGAAGCTGGGCAACCGCCCAATCGCCGACGTCATTGACCAACGCAAGGGTCGACTGGCGGTCGATCGGCTCGGTGTCCAAGATCTCGTCGTAGCGCAGCGGGACCGCGTGTTCGGTGAGCGCAACCACCTGCGCGTTGTCGAAGGGAAACTCCCCGACGGCTGCCGTCACCTCCGCGATCAATCGACGCAGATCGTGCGTGTACTCGAACTCGATCCCCCGAGACCCAAGCACAGCCTTGAGCCACTTCTCGACGGCCTGCTGAGCGTGGAAACCAACGATCTCGTCGCTGATCTCCGCGTCGGCCAGCAAACGCATTGCGTTCGCGTCGTCTTCTGCCTTGCGGACGAGAACCTCTGCTTCCGCTCTCGGATCACGCTCCGGCAAGGACGCGGCCTCGCTGCATCGCCTCGTGGACCATGGTCCCGCGAATCCGAGCTCTCTGATCTGCGTAATCCGCGCTGAGGACGACGAGATCGACCGGAACGCCGATATCGCCGAGGGCTTCACGGAGTCGCACGAACTCCGTGCGGCGGCTTTTCAGCTCAGGCTCGATGACGAGCAAATCCAGATCGCTGTCGGTGCGACCCTCGCCCCGGGCGCGAGAGCCAAAAAGAATCACCGTGGCGTCTGGAGCTGCCGCAGCGAGACGGCGACCCGCCTCGGCAATCAAGGACTCTTCAGTCATGACCTAGATCGTAACCGCCGCAGCGCCGGCCAACTGCCGGCTCCCCACTCTCGGCCGCTGCCTCTGCTCGACGATCGGCGATTAACTCGTCGACCAGGCTGCGATCTGGTGCAACATCGGCGAAAAGCCCGCGCATCCGCTCCGCTGCCGCGCGGCGTCGTTGGACTTCGGATTTAGAGAGCTTGGTCGCCGTGGGGCACCGCCTATTCTCGACCAGACCCTACCCCTCTCCATCTGCGGCCTGGAATGGCCCGTGCTCTGCCTCTAAGGCGGCCATCTCCTCGCCAGAGACCTCACGCTCGCCCTTGCCGAGCATCGCCCACCAGGAGGTGGTCTCGATGTGATTGGGCTCCTCCACATAGAGATCGCGGCAGACCAATCCGCGAGGATTTAACCTGGCCCCATGGCTCACCACAAGCGCAAGCGGTCCAAGCATCGCCGAAGCGGATGTCTCCTCTGCAAGCCACACAAGTTGACCGCCAACGTGAAGGCGGAGCGCAGGAAGAACTGCCGCGAGGCGTTCTCTCATGAGCGGCGCGCCGGGTAGACCTAACCACGACCTCGGTCGATCACTTCAAGACTTAACGCCCCCGGCTGGATTCGAACCAGCGACCGTCGGATTAGAAGTCCGATGCTCTATCCGGCTGAGCTACGGGGGCGGGAAATGGAATTGTCGCCGCTAGGGCGGCAGCACCGCCGAGCGGGGAAAGTCGCATAGCATCGTGCCATGCCAACGGTCGGCATTGGGGAGTTGGAGCTGAACTACGAGCGCGGCGGCGCTGGTGAGCCGCTGCTGCTGATCCAGGGGATGAGCGCCAATCACCTTGCCTGGGGGGAGCCGTTCCGCTCGCGACTGGAAGAGGACTTCGAGGTGATCGTCTTCGACAACCGCGGCATGGGGTTGTCGAGCCCGGTCGAGGGCAGATTCTCGATCACCGACATGAGCGCCGACACGGCCCGCCTACTGGAAGCGCTGGAGCTAGAGAGCGCCCACGTGATGGGGATCTCGATGGGCGGGATGATCGCCCAGGAGCTGGTCCTCGCCCACCCGGAGCGGGTGCGCTCGCTGACCCTCGGCTGCACCTACTGCGGCGGCCCCGGCTCGGCGCTGATGGACCCCTCCGACTTCCGCGGCCTTGTCGAAGCGATGCAGTCGGGCGATCGCGACCGTGTCTTCCGGGAGACCTACAAGCTCAACCTCTCCCCCGGCTTCCGTGCCGAGGAGGCCAACTACGAGCCCTTCGCGGCAATGGCGGCGGCGCTGCCGGCGCCGGCCGAGACGATCGGCATCCAGCTGCAGGCGATCGCCGCCCACGACACTCAGGAGCGGCTGCCGCAGATCGCCGCCCCGACCTTGGTCATTCACGGTACCGTCGACCGGATGCTCGGCGTCGTCAACGGAAAGCTGATCGCCTCACTCATCCCCGGCGCCCACCTCGAGCTGTTCGAGGACGTCGGCCACCTGTTCTGGTGGGAGCAGCCCGAGCGCGCCGCCGAGCTGGTCCGCGGACACGCCCTTGCGGCGGTCTAGCCGCCGGGGCAGTACTTCGGGTCGAGCTCGCCCTTCACCTTGAAGACGTAGTCGGCCTCGGGCACGATGTCGGGCTCTTCGACCACCGTTTCCAGTGCCGGGTCGTTTTTGATCCAGGCGTAAATCGGATACCAGTAGGGCGCGTCGGGCGAGTCCTGCGTGTACTGGCTGATGATCAGGTAGTCGTAGTCGCCCGCGTTGATGCGGCGCATAAACGCCGGGCAGGTGGTGGCGAGGCGATAGGAGCCGTTCGGGCCCGGCACGCCGATGTAGTCGACGGTGTTGTTGAGGTGGCCGCCGAAGAAGCCGTACTGGCCGAAGATGATCTCGCTGGAGCCGGCGATCCCGATTCGCTGGTGCTGCTGGAGGCGGGCAAAGTCATACGCTTTCTGTGGCCCACCTTCCTGTAGGAAGAGGGTCGATTTCGTGTAGTGGTGATCGGCGTACTGCACCTGCTGCGCACGCCCCAGCACGACAACGAGCAGCAGCACCCCGGCCGCCCCCACCGCCACCAGCGTGCGGCTAATGATGCGCCGGCTGCGTGCCAGCCCCAGCGCCGCCGGCGCCCAGACCAGGGCGAGGGTGAGGACGATCGTGCCGACGAGGTAGCCGGGGTACCAGCGCGGCGTGGTCAACACCGTGATCGCGTAGACGGCGGTGAGGAAGAGCAGCGTCTGCCAGGCGCGCCGATCGGGGGCCCGCAGCGGCCGCGCGATCGGTAGCAGGCACATCGCCAGCACCAACCCGGGGGTCAGGTAGCGGGTGTTGGTGAAGAAGCCCGTCGGCGAGCCCTCCTGCCCGGCCGCCGTGAGCGGCGTGAAGACGTAGACGAAGGCGGTCGCCAGCGCCGCCGCGGCGAGCACCTGGACGATCCGGTTGCGCGATCTCACCACCAGGTAGACGGCGGTCGCCACGGCGATGATCAGGATCAGCGGCCATAGCGGTCCGAAAGCGTTGTCGAGCTGGGGGAAGAACCAGCGGCGGTAAATCGTCGGCTCGGTCAGGTAATGGGCAACAGCGAAGCGCGGTCGCGGGTCGAGCGGCATCTGGTCCGGAGTCGGCAGGTTAAGCGGCCCGAACTTGGTGATCGGGATCGGGTTACCGCCGGTCTTGATCGCCGCCCGCAGGTACCAGTAACCGCCGACGACCAGCATCGGCAGGCCCATCACCCAGGCGGTCGTCCAGCGCCGGCCGCGACCACTGAAGATGATCATCCCGAGCGTGATCGCCGCCACCGGGACCAGGAAGGTCGTCTTCACGGAGGCGGCCAACCCGGCCGCGATCCCGGCCATCACCAGCGGCCCCTTGTCGAGCAGCGGCGCGTCGCGGTCGGGCGCGTCCTGAACGGCGCCCGAGGTGGGCGCCCGCCGCTGGTGGCCGTTGATCAGGAAGGCCGCGAAGGCGATCAGGAAGGCCAGCCCCATGATGTCGTTGCGGCCCTCGCCGGGCTGGGTCTCGATCATCACCCCCGCGTCCAGCACCAGCGCCGCGGCGACCAGCGTCGCCGGGCCGACCTTGTAAGGGCGGCCGATGCACCAGGCGGCCAGCAGCGCAATCGCCAGCCAAACCAAGTTGATCAGCGGCGAGAGCCAGTCGCTCCTGAAGATCACGATTGCCGCCCCGTGGATCAGCTCTGAGCTCTGCGGGTAGAACCAGGCGGCCAGCCGCAGCGGGTCGGTGAAGTGCAGGTGGATCGTCGAGTGTTCCTGGGCGATCGTCGCCGCAAAGGGCATGTGGTACCAGGTGGTGTCGCCGCCGAACATCCCCTGGTCGAGGCTGAGCTGAGCCGGGAAAGTCCACTCGGCGACCGTGAAGGAGGCGACGGCGAGGGCGATCCAGAGCGCGATCGCCTGCACCCGCGGCGCCGGCACTTCCTTACCCTCGCCCCCCGCTTTCTGCCAGCCGAGCAGCGCCGCCCCCAACCCGATCGCGATCGTGAAGAGGATGATCCAGCCAAGCCGCAGGAGGCTCAGGGTGCCGAGGACCTCCAGCGAGATGACCAGTAGGCCGGTGGCGATCGTCGCGTCGGCGAGCCGCGCCAGGGCACCGGAGAACTCCGGCACGATCCAGCGGCGCAGCCAGTAGCCGCCGAGGCCGACCGCAGCGACGATGCCGATCACCGCGAGGCAGCCGACTATGTAAGAGCCGAAGGAGGGCGCCACGGGCGCGGGATGCTATTCGGCGGACCAGCGCCGCAACCCCGCGCCGCTAGGAAGCGGCGGCGGGGATGCGGCAGGAGACGCCGGTGCCGGCCAGGCCGCAGTAGCCGTTCGGCACCTTGTGCAGGTACTGCTGGTGGTAGTCCTCGGCGTAATAGAAGGGCCCGGCGGGCTCGATCTCGGTCGTGACCGGCTCGTGCCCGGCGGCGCGCAGGTCGGCGTCGTAGGCCTCCTTGGCCATCTCCGCCATCGCCTTCTGGGCGTCGTTCGTGAAGTAGATCCCCGAGCGATACTGGGTTCCCACGTCGTTGCCTTGGCGCATCCCTTGGGTCGGGTCGTGCTCCTCGAAGAAGACCTTCAGCAGGTCGGCGTAGGAGACCACCTTTGGGTCGAAGGCGACCAGCACCGACTCGGCGTGGCCGGTCTTGCCCGAGCAGACCTCCTCGTAGCTGGGGTTCGGCGTGGTCCCGTTCTGGTAGCCGACCGCCGTCGTGTAGACGCCGTCGATCCCCCAGAAGAGTCGCTCCGCCCCCCAGAAACAGCCGAGCGCGAAGTAGGCCGTCTCGATCCCGTCGGGGAACGGCGGCTCCAGCGGCGTGCCCAGCACGGCGTGCTCATTCGGAACATCGAAGGCGCGCTCGCTCCGCCCCGGCAGTGCCTCCTCCGGCGTAACCATCTGCTGCTTGTCTGGATTCAGCATCGTCATCAGCTTCCCGAGTCGGTTCATATGTCGTCCTTTCGTCTGCTCCAAAGGTACGGCAGCGATCTAACGAACCGGTGAACTCACCAGGAATCCCGTCGCGCCCGCCGCAGCCGCTACGGTCCCCCCGTGGGTTGCTTCGTCGTCCTCTTCGCACTGATCTCGCCGCGGCTGGCGCTGTTCTTCATCTGGATCTTCAGCGACCTGCTCAGCCGCGCCTTCGACAGCTGGTTCGTGCCGTTCCTCGGCTTCTTCCTGCTGCCCTGGACGACGCTCGCCTACGCGGCGATGTACGCCAGCTCCGACAAAGTGAGCGGCTTCGAGTGGTTCATCGTCGTGCTCGCCTTCCTGATCGACCTCAGCTCCTACGTCGGCGGTCGCCGCGAGCGCTACGCGCGCAGCTGAGCGGTGGCGGCCGAGCCGGCAGGCGCTGCTGGAGCTCAGGCCATGAACGGGTACGAGACCCGCACATGTCGCTTCGAGAGCACAACGAAAGGCCGTTCTTTGACGGTGCCGTCGGCAAGCGACGTGATCTCGACGTTGGTCAGTGGCACGAATTCCTGGTCGGGCCGGTTGAGCACGTCCGAGAAACGGCTCTGGTAGCCCTCCGGCGGCAGGGTCACATCGCCGACGACGATCTGGCGGTCGGTTTCGAAGATCGCCCGCTCGACCCGGCGAGCAGGTGGCTGGGGCGATCCCATCGCCCCAGGACCCGGATTGATGCTGCTAATGCTCATTTTTTCCTTCATCGGCTGCTACTAGGAAGAACCTGAGTGCCGGGCAGCCGTACAAGGGGATAGCCGATCTCTCCGGCGGGTAAACGCATACCAGCGACCACCTCACGAAAGGCGCCCGCGATGAAGACTCTAAGAGCGACTCGGCTCGCCACTGGAAGAGCGTCGCTGACACGAAGAAGTCGTCCCTCAACGTGAAGCGGGAAAGCCAGCTTGCCTACCTAGAAGCAAAGCTCGAAAAAGGCCGGGCCGACATCGCATCGATGCCAGCTTCCGGCTGAGCGCCGACAGGCTCAGCCCGCTTCCGCGACCTCCTTGCGGAGCGCTTTCAGCGCCGCCACGTAGATCTCCGAGAAAGTCGGGAAGGGCTGGATCGTGTCGGTGAGGACGGCGAGGGGGACACGGGCACGGATCGCCAGGGTGGCCTGCTGTAGCCACTCGCCCGCCTCCGGGCCGAGCGCGTAGGCGCCGGTCAGCCGCTCGCCGTCGCTGAGCAGGGTCAGGAAGCCGTTCTGCTCGGCGTAGTCGTGGGTGTAGGTGGCGGTCTTCGCAACTTCGGCGAGCTTGGCCGTGCCGCCGAAGCGATCCTCGGCGGCGCCGACCGCCGCCGCCTGCGGGTCGGTGTAGACGGCCCGCGGCACCGCCTCGTAGTTGGCAGGGCGCGGCTCGCCAAGGATGCTGGCGGCGACCACCTCGCCCTGGTACTTGCCGACATGGGTGAGCGGCCAGATCCCGTTGACGTCGCCGATCGCCCAGAGGCCCTCGGCCACGCGCAGGTGCTCGTCGACCGGGACACCGTGCGGGTCGGCCTTGACGCCGACCGTCTCCAGGCCGATTCCCTCGACCCGCGGGCGGCGGCCGGTGGCAGCGAGCAACCGATCGCCACGCAGCTCGCGCCCATCGTCGAGCTCGACGACGAAGTCCTCGCCCTCATGCCGCGCTGCCTGCACACCCGCCGAGAGCGCCAGCTCGATGCCTTCCCGACTCAGAGCCTCGCCGAGCGCTTCCCCCAACGGGGCCGGCTCCCGCGCCAGCAGGCGCTCGGCCCGATCGACGAGCGCCGCCTCGCCGCCGAGCCGGTGGACCGCCTGCGCCATCTCGACCCCGACCGGACCGCCGCCAAGGGCCAGCAGTCGCCGCGGCACCGCTTTCATCGAGGTCGCCTCGCGGCTGCCCCAGACGCCCTCCAGCTCGGCTAGTCCAGGGATCGGCGGCACGAACGGGTCGGCGCCGTTGGCGAGGACGATGTGAGCAGCGGTGTGGCGAACGCCGTCGACGAGGACCGCGCCTGGCCCGTCGAGACGACCCTCACCGCGCAGCAGGTCGATGCCGTTGTTGGCCAGCCAGCGCTCCTGGCCGGCGTCGGAGTAGTCCGAGACCATGAAGTCGCGCCAGGCGAGCGCCGCCTCGACGTCGACCTCGGCGTGGGCGCCGACCTCGCGCGCTCCCGCGACCGCCTCGCCCGGCCGCAGCAGCGTCTTCGAGGGGATACAAGCCCAGTAGGAGCACTCGCCGCCGACCAGCTCGCGCTCGACAATCGCGACCCGCAGCCCGCCCTCGGCGAGGGCGCCCGCGCAGTGCTCGCCCGGCGAGCCGCCGCCGAGCACGATCGCGTCGTAGTCGCTCACGTCGGCAGCTCTTCGCCACCCCGCTCGCGCACCATGTAGAGCGCGTACCAGTCCGGCCAGTTCGGGTCCTCCTCGCCGGTGCGAGCCTCGTGTTCGCCGTGCGCCGCCGCTGCCCTCCGCAGCGCCTCGGCTAGGTCCTCGACAGAGTCGTAGCTGGTGGCCATGTGGCCTCCTTTCAGCGACCCGGAAGCCGCGTCTTGATCTCCTGCACGATCCAACCGTTGCCGTCCGGATCCTCAAAGGAGAGGAAGGAGCCGTAATCGGCGTGCTCGGGCGCCGCGCCGCTGACGCGAGCCTCGCTGCCACCGTGGTGGAAGATCCCGGTGGCGTCGTGGAAGACCTCACTGACCGCCGCGCCGCCGGAGGCGAGCTCGGCCCGCGCCGCGTCGATGTCGTAGACGCTCAGCTGCAGCCCCTGGGCGGAGCCCGGCGCGGCCGCCGACACCCCTTCGCCGAAGATGATCGAGCAGGCCGATCCCGGCGGCGTCAACTGCACCACCCGGTAGCCCTCCTCGACCGTCAAGTTGGCGTCGAGCCGCCATCCCAGCCCCTCGTAGAACGCCTTCGCCCGGTCGACGTCGGTGACCGGGATCACCACCACCTCGAGCTTCATCTCCCCCGGCTCAACCGGCGGGGTACCAGCGTCTCCGTTGCCCATCGCGCTCCTCCTGATCCGTGGAAGGACGAAACCGCTGTTGATCGGGGCGCCCGGATTCGAACCGGGGACCTCCGCCACCCAAAGGCGGCGCGCTACCAGGCTGCGCCACGCCCCGACCGGCTCAGTTTAGAGTGAGCCGCGATGGCCGACGTGCAACCGATCCGGGCGCTGCACTACGACCTCGCCGAGGTCGGATCGCTGGACGCCGTGGCGGCGCCGCCCTACGACGTGATCGACGCCGCCGCGCGAGCGGCACTGCTGGCGCGCTCCCCCTACAACGCGGTCGCGATCGACCTGCCGAAGCCGTTCGACCCCGCCGATCCCGACAGCGACCCAAGCGGCGACCCCTACGCCGAGGCAGCGGCCCGGATCGAGCAGTGGCGGGCCGACGGCGCCCTGGTCCAGGACGCCGAGCCCTCGATCTGGGCGCTGACCCAGGACTACGTCGCCCCCGACGGCTCCTCCTACAGCCGCCACGGGATCCTCGCCCGGGTCCGGGTCGAGGACTACGAGACAGGCACCGTCCGCCCCCACGAGCGCACCCACCCCGGCCCGCTCGAGGATCGCCTGCTGCTGACCCGCGCGACGGGCTACAACCTCTCGCCGATCTTCTCGCTCAGCACCGCCGACCCCTGGCCGCTGGTCGAGCCGGCGCTGTCGCCCGAGCCGTGGGGCGAGGCGACCGACGAAGCCGGCACCGTCAACCGCCTCTGGCGGATCGACGACCCGGCCGTCCACGCCGCCGTCACCGAGCTGCTCGCCGGCGCCCAGCTGCTGATCGCCGACGGCCACCATCGCTACGAGACCGCCCGCGCCTTCCGCGACGAGGTTGGCGGCGAGGGGCCGCACAACTACACGCTGATGTCGCTGACCGGCCTCGACGACCCCGGCCTCACCGTCTTCCCCACCCACCGCCTGCTTTCCGGCTTCGCCGACGACCCGGAGCGGCGCCGCGCCCTCCACGACGGCCTCAGCGAGCTCTTCGAGTTGCACGAGGTCGCACTCGAGCACCTCGACCCGAGCGAGGAGGACGGCGTCGGCGTCTTCGGCTTCTACGACAGCGTCGAGAAGCGCGCCTACCGCCTGCGCCTCCGTGATCTCGGCGAGGTCGACCGCCGCCTCGCCGGCCAGCCCGGGCCCTACCGCCGCCTTGACTCGGCGATCCTCGAGACCCTGGTCCTGAAGGGGCTGGCCGGGATGAGCGACCACGACATCGACGCCCGCGACGGCCTCGAGTACGCGAAGAGCGTCGACGACGCCCTGAAGCTGCTCGAAGAGGGCCCTTACGACGCCGGCTTCTTCCTCCGCCCGGTCCCGGTCGAGCAGGTCAAGGCGGTGGCCGAGACCGACGCCAACATGCCGCCGAAGTCGACCTACTTCTTCCCCAAGGTGATGACCGGGATGGTCTTCAGCCCAGTCCGCGAGCCCGCGTAGGATCGGGCTGTGGTCAAGATCTACACGAAGAAGGGCGACGACGGGACCACCTCGCTCTGGTACGGCGGTCGCGTCCCCAAGCACCACGGTCGCACCGAGGCCTACGGCACGCTCGACGAGGCCTGCTCTGTACTCGGTGTCGCCCGCGCCCTTTGCGGCCCCGACCAGGCGGAGCTGGCGGCCGACCTCCTCCGCCTCCAGGACGACCTCTTCGTTGCCGGCGCCGAGCTGGCGACCTCCCCCGAGGCGGCGGCGCGGCTTGAAGACGGGGTCAGCCGCGTCACCGAGGAGATGGTCGTCGAGTTGGAGCAGGGGATCGACCGCTACATGGCCCAGGTCGACCTGCCGCCCAAGTTCGTGATCCCCGGCGGCAACCAGCTCTCCGCCCAGCTCGACGTCGCCCGCACCGTGATCCGCCGCGCCGAGCGCCGCATCTCCGCCCTCGCGGAAGCCGGTGAGCTCGACGGTGAGACCGTGGTCCGCTTCATCAATCGCGCCTCCGACTACGCCTACGCCCTCGCCCGCTACGCCGACGTCGCCGACCCGGCGCTCTTCGCCGGCCGCGGCAAGGGCTGAGCGTGCGGGTCGTCGCCCGCCGCATCGACGGCCTCGCCCATGAGGTCGACCTCGAGGGCGGCCACGAGCTGATCGTCGACGAGCCGCCCGACCGCGGCGGCACCGACACCGGTCCCCGCCCCACCCAGCTGCTGGCGGCGAGCCTGGCCGGCTGCACGGCGATCACGGTCGAGATGTACGCCGACCGCAAAGGCTGGGACATCGGCAAGGTCGAAGCCGAGGTCGAGGTCTCCTACGACGGCCCCGTCCCCTCCCGCTTCGAGGTCTCACTGCGGCTGCCCGCCGAGCTCGACGCCGAGCAGCGCCGCCGCCTGCTGGTGATTGCCGAGCACTGCCCGGTCCACAAGGTGCTCGCCGGCGAAGCGACCGTGACCGTCACTGAGATGCTGGAGGAGGCCTGATGGACCTCGGCCTGGCCGGGCGCGTCTGCGTCATCACCGGCGCCAGCCGCGGGATCGGCCGCGAGACGGCAGGCCTGCTTTGCGCCGAGGGCGCCCGGGTGCTCCTGGTCGGCCGCGACCAGGACCGCCTTTCCGACGCGGTCGGGGAAGCCGTCGGGGCCGCGGACCACGGAGGGGAGGCTGCCTCGCTGACTCTCGACGTAACCGACGCGGATGCGGGCGAGCGCCTGCTCGCCGCTGCAACGGAGCGCTTCGGCACCCTCGACGTGCTCGTCAACAACGCCGGCAGCGCCCAGTGGCGCGACCTCGACGACGTTCCCGACGAGGACTGGCGGGCCCAGTACGAGATCAACGTGATGGCGCCGCTGCGGGCGATGCGGGCGGCATTGCCGGGGATGGCCGAGCGCGGCTGGGGCCGGGTCGTAAACGTCTGCTCGACCGCCGGCAAGCGCCCCTCCTCGGCGATGCCGGAGTACTCGGTCGCCAAGGCCGCCGAGCTCTCGCTCTCGCGCCTCTTCGCTGACCGCTACGCGCAGTCCGGCGTGCTCGTCAACGCGATCTGCCCCGGCCCGACCGAATCGGAGATGTGGATGGCACCAGGGGGCCTACTCGACGAATCGCGCGGGCTCAGCGGTGCCGAGAGCCGGGAGGACGCCCTCGCCGAAGCGGGAGCCAAGCGACCGATCGGCCGCCTCGCCGAGGTCGAGGAGATCGCCGCCGCAATCGTCTTCCTCTGCTCCGAGCGCGCCTCCTACGTCAGCGGCGCCGCTTGGTCCGTCGACGGCGGCACCGTCCAAGTGATCATCTGAGATGGCTACAAACCGGCGCCTGGCGTTGTCCTCGGTCGGCCGGCTTGGTCACGCACAAAGTGCGCTCCCGGCGCCGACCTCCCTGCGTCCTAGCCAGGCTTGGTTTTCGCCATCTCGACCATGATCGACCTGAGCGAGCGTCTGCTGACCCCCGAGGAGGCCGCGGCGATGGAGGCGCACGGGGGGACCGAGGCCGCCGTCCTCCTGCCGCTCTACGGCTGGCCCGAGGAGCCGGGGCTGATCTTCACCGAGCGGCGCGCCGACCTGCGGCGGCACGCCGGCGAGATCTCCTTCCCCGGCGGCCGCCAGGACGAGGGGGACGCCGACCTTGCCGCCACCGCGCTACGCGAGGCCGAGGAGGAGATTGCCCTCGACCCAGCTGCGGTCCAGCTGGTCGGGGCGCTGCCACCAGCCTCGACCTTCGTCACCGGCTACCGGATCCAACCCTTCGTCGGCCGTGTCGCCGACCCCGCCGAGCTCGGCTTGAAGCCGAACCCGGGCGAGGTAGAGACCGTGCTCACCTTCTCGCTAGAGCTGCTGCGCAACAACTACGCGATGCGCCGCCTGGTCCGCCGCGGCGTCCCGATCCGCACCCCCACCTACGAGGTCGAAGGGCAGCTGATCTGGGGAGCGACCGCGCGGATCCTCGGCGACCTGCTCGAGCGCACTGAGACGGCGTAGCCAAGCCTGGCTAGGACGCAGGGAGCGTGGCGTGCTCCGCACGCGAGCGACCGAGGACACCGCCAGGCGCCGGCCACGGCGTCTCAGTCCGGCTGGGGGACGATGCGGATGTAGGGCCGCGGCTCCTCCCACCCGTCCGGGTAGATCTCTTTGGCCTGGTCGTTGGAGACCGAGCCGGCGATGATCACGTCGTCGCCCTGCTGCCACTGCGC
>Ga0207686_10000538_pt1 | contig 24499 bp, 22 predicted proteins | sample KBSM24metaG_FD_184396 | JGI IMG/M metagenome (GOLD analysis project Ga0207686, IMG submission 184396) | Miscanthus rhizosphere microbial communities from Kellogg Biological Station, Michigan, USA - KBS M2-4 metaG (SPAdes) (version 2) | ecosystem: Host-associated > Plants > Roots > Rhizosphere >...
GAGGATAGTAACCGTAATAATAAGGTGGATAATAGGGCACATATGCAGGTGAATACACATACTGTACGATCGGCGCCTGTTGGACAACCACAGTAGTGGTTGCCGGAACATTTACAGTAACAGGATTTTCTCCCGTATAACCTGGATTAGCAGTAATTGAAGATTGTCCTTTGGGCTCAATAACATAATCTTTACCGTACAATTCCGGGTCACCAACCGCCTGGATAGAAACTTTTCCTTTTTCTTTATTCACCAAAATGATCGCAACATCCTGTGTTTCGGTTTTGGTTACATCAACCTGGAGTATAAATGTAAAAGCGGAGTCTTCTTTCTTGGTAGTTACTTTGATAAAATCAACTTTCTTATCGAGGTTCAGATCAAGGTTATTGATCTTTGTTTGTTCATCATTTAGCGTTTTTTCAAAGGCTTCGATCGTTTTTGATTTTTGAAATAAAGTCAGCACGGCATAAAGATCCAGGTTATCACCCGGTAAGCCTAATAAGGCTGTTGAATCCTCCTGTGCCTGAGAAAAAAAAGGCGAACACAACAAACTCATTGCAACTAATAATAAGGATAGGTTTTTTTTCATGATCGGTAAGATGGTGTTACAAAATAAATTGAGTTGAAAGGTAACAAAAAGGTACATATAAATCGCTCCTTTCTGTTTAAGCGGCTCTTTTTATAAAACGCCAGTATCAATTTCTTTTATGAAGCAATTTTATTATATAAAATGATTAGTTTAAAATTTCTCATTTTACAAGTCCTCTCAGGTCTATCATTTTTTGCTCAACTGCATTAAGATTGATCAGTCCTTCCCTTGGACGGTCCAGTTCTGTGATCAGGTCCAGTGTAAGCGTCATTGCAAGAGCATAACTAAATATCAATATTTTATTTCTTTTTTTGCCATTATAGTCACTGCCTAAAACAAAGGAAGATATTAGCACTAGTCCAAGTAATACAAATAAAACGAGCCTGGGTACCCTGCTGATCCTGCCGGCATCTCTTGTGGTAACAATATCGATCATATCATTTACAGCAGGGATCATTTGTGTTGTTATCGCAAGGTTGTTTGGGTTTTGTGCCTGGAGCGCCACTCTTTTCCAGATCCTGTCAGAGATCTCACCTGCTTTTATTAGCTCCTGTTTGATCTTTTCTTCATCATCGCCTACGGCATAGTAGGCAATTCTTGCTTCAATATATTCTTTAAAATCTGCTCGAAGAGGATTGCGAACACTATCCGGATACATATCGCAGCGTAAGATGGCGGTACCAATTTCATTGGCTTCATTAACTGTGATCTGTCTTCTTGTTTCAAACTTTGATGTGGCTATAGAAAAAGTAAACCCAAGTAAGAGTGCCATTGCTCCAAGCATTGAGCCTTCTACTGCTCCAAGGTCTTCAGGCACCCTGCCAGGATATTTTTCAAGATGCCATTTTTTGAATTTGAACCCAAACCAATTAAATAATAGTATCAGGAAAAATATGAGGACAGAAAGAAAATAAATTGGTATGTAAAAAAAGACATTAGTCATATATAGTGGTTATTTTTTTATATCGAATGTAAAATATACACAGTGATCATTAAAAGGAATATTTGTTTCAAAGAATAATTATTTCACAAGCTCGATCAGGTCATTCATTTCTTGTTGCGTAGAATGAAGGGTAATAAGGCCGGTTCTCGTAGTGTTTAGCTCAATGATCAGGTTCAGGGTAAGGGCCAGGATAATGGCATATCCCAATACCAATATTTTAAATTTCTTTTTACCAAATAAATTACCGCCTAAAAAAAATGCAGTGATCAAAACAAGTACCAGGAGCGTCCATAAAATGAGTGGTGGTACTCCTGTCTTTCGGCTTTCATCCCTTACAATTATACTATTAAGGATGTTGTTTAAAGCCGGGATCATCTGTTGAGATCGTAGCCTTACTTCAGGATTATCTGAATCAAACATTATTCTTCCCCATATCCTGTGTGCAATTTCTTTTGATTTTTTTAATTCCTCTAATACCCTGGCCTCATCTCCACCCTTTTCAAAATAATCTCTTCTTGCTTCCAGGTATTCTTTAAAATCCGCATGGAGTAGTTTGCGGGTACTATCAGGAAACAAATCGCAACGGAAAATGGCGGTATTGACGCTAACCATTTCGTCAACGACCAATTGTCTTCTTACTTCATATCTTGAAACGACAAACGAAAATGTAAATCCAAGTAAGAGGGACATTATTCCAACAACAGATCCTTCAATGGCTCCCGGAGTTTGCTTTAGCACTTCAGGGTATTTCGTTGTTCTTCTTTTATTGAAAGCGTAACCGAGCCAAATAAATAAAATGATAAGCGAAAAAATAACTAAAACCAGGAAATAAGGCGGAAGGAGAGAAAATGGGAAACTCATAAAATAAAATTATTTTAAAAAATGAAATTAATTCATTTTTAAGAATGATAAGTTTAGTGGTTGAATACAAGTCTTAATAAAATTTCTATGAGCAGAGTATAAAACAAACTAAAGGTAAATTAATAGAAGACAAGGAAGAATACTTAAATTTGGTATAACACAACAACTGCTTTACTGAATAAGAAATTTTATCACGACTCATTCTAAGATCATTTCCCGTCACAATATATTTCAAAAGCAAAGATGATATTAGTTTGAATGAGAGTGTAAGTTAATATCCATCCTTTGCTTAAGAGATGAGTTAACCGTTAATTAACCGTTTAACACTTAACTGGTGCATATAACTAAATTAATATTGTATGGAGTTATCTGGGAAAAGTTCCTGCCTCAAAAACGGGTTGTTCAAAAGGAGGCAAGAGATCATTGACATTGAAATCTGATCTTCGTCATGGGCAAGATCAGAAACAAATATCATCTTTAGTATTACTAAATTCGTCCGTTTGTTTGCTCTGAAGGTTTTAATCGTGCCTATAACTAATTTCTTTATTGTTTTAATTCAGAAGTCATGAAAAAAATAATTTGTACTACGTTGATCCTGACGACAGGCATACTTTTAGCATTTCAGCAATCTGCAAACGCCCAAAAAAAGGATTCGACTCATACATTAAAGAACACAATTCATTTTAATCTTACTAACCCAATGATATTTGGTGACGGTTCAATAATTCTTGGGTATGAAAGAGTGTTGAATAAGCGCCGTTCATTTACTATCAATATTGGTTCTACTGCTTTTCCTTCTTTAGATATTATCGATGCCGATTCCATCAAAGCTCATTCAATCCGAGATAATGTTGGATTCCATATTTCAGTTGACTATCGTTTTTACCTGGCAAAAGAAAATAAGTTTGTTGCGCCACGTGGCATTTACCTGGCCCCCTACTATTCTTTTAATAATTTTAAGAATAACCGTTCATGGGCGGTCAAAAGCACAAATGGCGGACCAATACAGGAGGTCAACTCTGAACTTCGTTTGAATATCCACACTTTAGGAGCTGAGTTAGGTTACCAGTTTGTTTTCTGGAACAGGCTCTCAGTTGATATGATCTTGCTTGGGCCCGGTATTGCTGCTTATAGCCTGAAAGCAAGTTTTGGAACTAACCTGTCAGAAGCAGATAAACAGAAACTACTGGAAAAAATAAATGAGGCTTTGTCTGAAAAATTTCCTGGTTATTCCAGGTTGATAGATGATACAGAATTCAAAACAACCGGGGTAAAAAATACAACAAGTTTTGGATACAGGTATTTGGTACAAGTAGGATTTAGATTCTAAATTTTTTTAAAAATCAATAATGAGATCAACAACGAAGCTTACATCCCTTCTTATCGCTGTTATAGTTTATTTTTCTTTTAGCTGCAATCAGCAAGCAAAGAACGAAAACGCAACAACTGCAACTGAGTCGTCACCAGACGCGGATGGACTTGATCGCACTAGTCTACCTATAAAAGAACCAAACTATGCGAATGATACAACACTCGATGCCCGTAATGCAAAAGCACCTGCACGTTTTGAAGTAAAGGCACCCAAAAAAGCTCCCAATGTTGTTATTGTATTGATCGATGACGAGGGCTTCGGTGTATCAGGTGCATTTGGCGGTCCGGTAAACGAACCAACACTGGATAAACTTGCAGCGAACGGGTTAAAGTATAATCGCTTTCATACAACTGCGCTTTGTTCTCCTACACGTGTTGCTTTGCTTACAGGAAGAAATCATCATTTGAATAATGCAGGAGCGATCATGGAACTGGCTACAGGATTTCCCGGTAACTCTGGTGCTCGTCCAAACAGTGTTGCTCCGCTTGCAGAAATGTTGAGATTAAACGGATACAGTACTGCTGCTTTTGGAAAATATCATGAAACTGCACCGTGGGAGGTTTCTGTTTCTGGTCCTTATGATCGTTGGCCTACACATTCCGGCTTTGACAAATTTTATGGATTCATTGGTGGAGAAACAAATCAGTGGGCTCCTGCAGTTTATGATGGTACGATAAGAGTAGAAACTCCGCATGATCCGAATTATCATTTTACTACTGATATGACAAACCAGGCGATCAATTGGGTAAGTGCGCAGCAATCACTCACACCCGATAAGCCGTTTTATATGTATTTCGCAACTGGCGCTACGCATGCTCCACATCATGCACCTAAAGAATATATTGATAAGTATAAAGGAAAATTTGACCAGGGTTGGGATAAACTGAGAGAAGAAACTTTTGCAAGACAAAAAGCATTGGGTGTAATACCACAAAATGCACAGCTCACTCCACGGCCAAAAGAAATTCCGGCATGGGATGATCAAACACCTGATCAGAAAAAACTTTTTGCCAAACAAATGGAAGTGTATGCAGGTTTTGCAGAACATACCGATCATGAAGTGGGAAGATTGGTTACCGCGCTTGAAGAAATGGGCGAACTGGATAATACACTTTTCTTATATGTAGTAGGAGACAACGGAGCCAGTGCCGAAGGCGGACCGGAAGGTTCATACAATGAGATGATGGCATTGAATGGAATTGTTGGGACCGCATCACAAATGATGGGTCATATTGATGATTGGGGTGGCCCAAATACCTTTCCTCATTATGCGATAGGTTGGGCACTTGCCTGTAATACTCCTTTCCAGTGGACAAAACAGATCGCATCACATTTTGGTGGCACACGTAATGGCATGGTTGTTCATTGGCCAAATGGCATAAAAGCAAAAGGCGAAATAAGATCTCAATTTACACATGTAACAGATATTGCTCCCACCATAATGGACGCTGCAGGTCTTCCCTTTCCTAGATCTGTCAATGGTACTGAGCAAATACCCTTTAGCGGTGTATCATTTAAGTTTTCATTTGATGATGCTAAAGCAGCTGACCGGCACACGACACAATATTTTGAAATGTTTGGCAACAGGGGAATTTATGATCATGGGTGGGTAGCCTGTACCCGCCACTCTATACCATGGCTATTGGTTCCGAATCCACCATTGAAAGATGATGTTTGGGAATTATATAATATTGATGAAGACTTTTCCGAAGCAAATAACCTCGCATCACGAAATCCCGGTAAACTAAAAGAGTTACAGGATATCTTTTTTCAGGAGGCAACCAAAAATCATGTATTCCCAATAGATGACAGGAGAGCTGAGCGTTTCAATGCAGCAAGTGCAGGTAGGCCGGACCTGATGGGCTCAAGAACTTCGTTAACCGTCTATGAGGGTATGACCGGTATTTCTGAAAATGCATTTATTAATGTTAAAGGCCAGCACTATACCATTACTGCAGATGTTGATTTGAAAGATGCAAACACAAATGGTGTGATCATTTCGCAAGCAGGTCGGTTTGGTGGTTGGGTGCTCTATATGAAAGGCGGGAAACCTCATCATGAATATAATTTCTTTGGACTTGAATGGACAAATGTCGGATCACCAAAAGCTTTGGGAGTTGGTCATCATATAATAAAATATGAGTTCATTCCTGATTCCGATAAACCAGGCGCCGGTGGTAAATGCAGTTTATATGTGGATGATCAGAAAGTGGCGGAAGGAACGATTCCCAAAACACAACCATTTATGTTCTCAGCTGATGAAGGCGTAGATGTGGGCATGGATAGTGAGACCAACGTATCGCATGATTACAAAGAAGGAGAAAATAAGTTTACTGGAAAGATCCGCAAGGTTGTTATAAATACGAAGCCATAGAAAATTAACTTTAAAATTAAAATCCAGGTAAGATCAGCAAACTTTAAAAATTGGTGACAGCTTGTTTGAAATATTTTCACCATAACTTCAAATCATGACAAAAGACACGTTCTTTCCAATAGCGGCTATGGTCATTATCTCGCTTTTTGCGGTATTAGTACCAATCTTTGTTGGACAGCGCTATGGTGTTTATCGTTCTAAAAAAATCCCTCCACCTGATAGTGGTCCTGTCGGCACCATTGTTAGCGCTGCTTTGGGACTCCTTGCTTTTTTGCTTGCCTTCACATTTCAGATCGCTGTTAACCGGTATACGGACAGAAAAGAAATGTTGATCGATGAAGTTACCACGATCAGGACTGCATACCTGCGATCAGGATTAGTACCTCAACCTTTCCGTACCGAGACAAGAAAATTACTTATTGAATACACAGATCTGCGAGTTGAATTGGCAAAAGAAATTTCAAAGCTTGACAAAACGATGGCTCGTTCCGAGCAGATCCTCGACACATTATGGAATTATTCAGAAAGAATAGCGGACCAGGATCGAAGTTCAGAGGCCTACTCGTTATACATTTCTTCTGTAAATGACTTGGTTGAGAAATATAATCAGCGAGTAACAGTGTCATTAGAATACCGCATTCCTGTTTCGGTGCTCTATACTTTATGTATCATCACATTTTTGTCCATGTTTTCTCTTGGATACCAGATCGGTCTTTCCGGCAGAGCAAGTTTCAGGTTTAGCATGTTGCTTGCTATCATTTTTGCCAGTATCATTCTTTTGATTTTCGCTCTTGATCGTCCTGAATTAGGATTGACCAGGTTTAATCAAAAGCCTATGCTCAAATTGCAACAACAATTACATGAAAGTGTCCGGTTGAAATATTGAAAGAAGGGATAAAAAAATATAGGATCAGCGATCATGAAGACCCAACAAATGAACCTATCTAACCGAAACATAACCCAGAATAAAAATCTCAACTAGTTTTCGTTTTATGCAAAATAATAATTTGTGTGAGTACCTTTGATGTTATGATCGGTACCAATTCTGCAGATGACTATAGAAATAATATCATTTTTAAAAAACCAAATATGCCAGATAACTGTAACCCAAAACATTTTTTTCGTAAGACAACTTTGATGCTTTTTTTAGCAAGCCTTTCATCCATTGTTTTTTCACAGGTCTTTACCAATAAAGAAGTGGGAAAGAAAAATGCTGTCTTCATTGACAGCCTTAAGAAATCAGAGTATCCCTATTCACTTCCCATTTTGGGTGCAAAAGCTACCAAGGCTGGATACAATTTACCCTATTCGGCCGGCGTAAGTTCTCAATATTTCTGGCAGGTATCTGACCTTGTCATCGATAACCTGAAAGTTGGTTTTAATAATGGGCCTATGTATAACCTTGATGAAATAGTGAGATTCGACAAAGCTAAAACAACCGCCAGTGCCTTAACTGTGAGGCCGGATATTTGGCTATTCCCTTTTCTGAACATCTATGGCATTTTTGGAAGAGCCAAAGCATCTACCGAAGTTGGATTTGGTGTATGGGTACCCGATTCTACCAATACACCCAAACAGATAACATCTGCATCATCCTTGGTTGAATTTAATACCAGTACATATGGATTAGGTTTTACACCTACCATCGGTGTAGGAGGAGGATTCCTGGCTCTTGATATGAATGTGGCCTGGACAGATGTGCCCCAACTGAGTAAGCCGGCACGTTCGTTTATATTTGGCCCGAGATTGGGTAAAAACTTCAAGCTTAATAAACCTGAACAAACGATTGCCATATGGACTGGTGGATTCAGGGTTCATATCAGTTCGGGAACCGATGGGTCGATCGCCCTGTCAGAAGTATTACCTGCTGATCAGTTAGGGAGTAAAGTGCACGAAGGAATTGCAAAAGTGGGGAATGCCCAACAACAAGTCGATGCATGGTGGGCAGGTCTTACACCACCACAACAACAAAATCCCGTAAATGAAGCCAAGTACAATGCTGCCAATAGGGCACTGGCAACAGCAGGAGAAATACTCGCGGCCGCTGATAATGCTATTAGTACGATAACAACTTCAACAGTTCAATATTCTATGGATAAAAGGCCAAAGGATCCATGGAATTTCATTATTGGATCTCAATTTCAACTTAACAAACATTGGATGCTGAGGGGCGAAGTTGGGTTCCTTGGTTCCAGGACCCAGGTTATTACAGGTGTTCAATGGCGTTTCGGTTTGTAACATAAAGAGTTTACATGAAAAAATATTTTCTTGTTATGGGCTTGCTAGTTCAGGTTATTACAGCAAGGACCCAGGTTTTAATTTCCATTTTATTGGGTGATAAACTGAATAGCGGAAAAATAGAATTTGGATTAGAGGGTGGAGGCAACTGGTCCACTATTAAAAATTTGGATGGTGCAAAAAACCTCTCAGGGTTTAATCTAGGTTTTTATTTTGATTTCAAACTTAAAGATTCATCCTGGATGATCAATACGGGAGTTATTGTAAAATCCAGCATGGGTGCCGATGGGTTGCCGGTTTATCAGCTTGGCGATCCGAACCTTGACAATGCATTTACAGGAGGAGAGATTGCAAGAAAAATAAATTATTTCAATGTACCCATCCTCATGAAGTATACTTTTAAAAATCGTATTTATGTAAAAGGAGGAGTACAGCTTGGGTTGCGGTATAAGGCTTTTGATCAGTTTACAAATTCAATAAACGATGAAGAGGATCTGAAATATAAAGTAGATATAAAAGATCAGTATCATGCAATTGATGCGGGTCTTGCAATAGGTGCAGGTTACCGGCTAATTAAAGGAAATGGAATGAACATTGGTTTGCAATATTATTTTGGGCTTATTGATATCAGGGTTGACGATTCATCGCCCGATCAATTTAACAGGGTTCTTTATTTAACGGCTGGTATTCCTATTGGAAAAAATTCAAAAAAGAAAAAAGCTGACAAAGCGGGACAATAGAAGTCCGGAGCTATTGAACTGTATAATTGTTTACGTGTTGGTGTTGTTTCAAAATTTAAACCTTATTGAATGAAGAAACTGTTATTATGTTTTCTTTCATTGTATCATATCTCCTTTTTGTTTGCACAAAATTCAGCCGATACAGTTAAGCAGGAACAGATCAAAAAAAACGCAGATGATCCGGCAAATTTTTTGACCAGGGTTGAGTTCTTTAATGAGTTACAACACTATGACAGGAATGGAAATGATTTCTACGTAAACCAGACAACGCTGAGAACAATTCTTAAATTGGGAAAACGATTTACCACACGAATAGACCTGCCTTATGTTTATAATTCTATTAATACTCCCGCAAACCACAAACAATCGGGTATAGGGGATATCTCATTTCGCTTGCTTGGATATAAATTTTTGGAAAAAAAATTATCTGCCTTTACTGCTTCTGTCGAGATCAGTATGAATACAGCACAATCACCAATTCTTGGAACTGGTAAGAATGTGATACTCCCGGTGATCTCTTACTCGAAATTAATACCAAAGAAAAAAATACTTGTTTCAGCGGTTTTTCAACAAGCAAATTCTATAGGTGGCGATGAAACAAGATCAGATATCAGTTTTTCAAAATTGCAGGTTATTGTTCTCAAATATTGGACAAGAAGATTCTGGACGGTGCTGGCTCCAGAGTGGTATCTTGATTATGTTCATGGCGGCGCTTCCATGAACCTGAGAACCCGTTTTACTGGTGCTCCAACACCCCGTATGAATATCTGGATAACACCAAGTGCAGGAATATTCGGTGATTTTGTAGGGCGATATAAATGGAGTTTGGATATAGGTGGTCGTTATTTTTTTCTCAGGGAAATGAATTTTAAGAAAAATAAAAACGGTAATTAAAATAATAAATACTAATCAATAAATACGTTTCAATAGAGTTTCGGAAATGATCAGGTTGTGGAAAGTGACCGGTATTGCAATGATAAAAGTAATAAGGATGAAGTTTTTTAAACATTATCTTTAGGATGATAAGACTTATAAGAGAAATCGGCAATTTGGTTATATAATGTAGACCAGCTGTTCCGATCAAAAAATTATAAAACTTCAATTTATTTGTATGCTGCGTCAACTACTAAAGCTCCGCTATCTTGCTGTAATTGTAACTGTATTTCTTTTGATAGACGCTATTGGTGCAATTGCCTGGGGAGTATATAAATCTATTGAGAGTTACCGGCAGATCTTTGATAATGATCCGGAAACCCGGCCGCTTCTTAATATCCTGAGATCGATAGATGTTTTTCTGTTTGGTCTTGTGTTCCTGATCTTCGGCCTTGGCCTCTCCCGGATCTTTCTTTATTATGGGAAACCTGATCCCAAATTACCCAAGTGGATGAAGGTAGACAGCTTGTCGGAACTCGCCGTATTGCTTTGGGAAACTATCATCACTGCATTTATAATTTATTTCACGACCACAATAGCAATGATCGAGGAGGCAGAATTCAAATGGACGATACTGGTTATGCCTGTCTCTATTCTAATGCTTACTATTTGCCTTGTTATTTTCAAACGCTTTGTAGCAGACCCAGAGAAAAAAAATCACAAGAACGATCATGACGACAATAAAAACGACCAGGCCTCCTGATAAGAGAACGCCTGCAATTGCCAGATATGTTTAAAAATTAAAGACCATTACCTAAAGCCACTTTATGCAACTATTAAACCATTTCAAATCGAAACCAACGACTATAGAAGAGCGATTTCAACTGGGAAAAGAACTACGAAAAAAATTTCCTCGAATTGCCCAGGGTGAATACAAGCCTGCTCCTGATCGTGCAGATCCTGTTTCTATTTTAGAAGAGCAAGCAAAAACCCGTTTGCCTGATCTTGTTCCTATACGTTATGCGAGGATGCTTACTTCACCATTCGCTTTTTTGCGTGGTGCAGCGGCAATTATGGCGGCAGATCTGAGTGCAAATGGAGAAACTTCCGGAATTACTGTACAAGCGTGTGGTGATATGCATGTAGCCAATTTTGGAGTATTTGCTTCGGCCGAACGCAATCTTATTTTTGGTATAAATGATTTTGATGAAACATTACCGGGTCCATGGGAATGGGATCTGAAACGCCTTGTTGCAAGTATTGTGGCGGCGGGCAGATTTCTTGGAGCAGATAAAGATCTCTGCAGGGAGTCAGTGATGGAAGCCGTCAGCACTTATCGAAAAAAACTGAAAGAGTATGCATATAAGGGAAACTTGGAATTGTGGTATTCAACCATCAATGCAAAAGATGTTCTTAAAGCTCTTAATTCATCGGCACGTAAAGCTGCAGACAGGATGATGAGCAAAGCCCGTCAGCGTACACACATGCAAGTATTAGGAAAAATGACCGACCTCGTTGATGATAAATATCGCCTGAAAGTTAATGCTCCATTTATTGTAAGGGAAACACATACACAAGCAGGCAGACCCATTGAAGAAGCATTAGGCTTATTGCTTGAATCTTATTTCAAGTCATTGGCTCATGATCGTAAGAATTTGCTTAAGCATTATAGAATTGTGGATGTAGCAAGAAAAATAGTTGGAGTAGGCAGCGTAGGTACCCGGTGCTGGATAATTTTTCTCACAGGAAATAATTCCGATGACCCCTTATTTCTACAGGTAAAAGAAGCACAGCCATCTGTGCTGGAGACGTTTCTTAAAGGATCGTCTTTACATACAGATAATGGAAGACGTGTGGTTGAGGGACAGCGATTGATACAGGGAGCTCCGGATATTTTTTTAGGATGGGGTGAAATAGATGGGATCCATTTTTACGTCCGCCAGTTGCGTGATATGAAAGGCGGAGTTGAATTTGATCCTAAAACAGTAAAACTTGAAAATATGTCGCAGTACTGTTCACTGTGTGCATGGGCTTTAGCACTTGCTCATGCAAAATCAGGAGATGCTGCCATGATCGCCGGTTATGCAGGGAATAGCGAAGAGTTAGATGAGGCAATGGTAAACTTTGCTTTTGCATATGCAGATCAGACTGAAAAAGATTTTAATACATTGTCCGCAGCAGCCAAAAATGGAAAGATCAAAGTGGCTGAGGAAGCAGAATAAAATTGGTTTGCGAAGTGCTCCATTCGATCTATAAAGTCTCTTTAAAAATTATTTATCCGGAAATAGTAAAAAGGATATTCATTATACCTTTCCAATGTCTTTGTTATCTTGAAATCCCTAATTAAACAAAGGAGGCTATGAATAAAAGACCAGTGTTGTTGGTAATGGTAACTATCATATTCTTTGTTTTTTCAGGGACAATGATTTTGCAACGATGTAAGCCAAAGGATAAGGAGATATCTTCATTAAGAACAGGGAACAATGAATTTATTGGTGAACAGGCTTGCAAAAGTTGTCATGCAAAACAATATGATGATTGGCTGAGATCAGATCATTTTATGGCCATGCAGCCGCCAAATGATTCAACAGTAAAAGGAGGTTTTAATAATGTAAGTTTTACTGCTGATGGAGTAACCAACCGATTCTTTAAAAAAGATGGGAAATTCTTTATTAATACGCAGGGCGAGGATGGCCGCAATCATGATTATGAAGTGAAATATACATTTGGGTTCACACCGCTGCAGCAATATCTTGTTGAATTTCCGGGAGGAAAAATGCAGGTGCCGAGAGTTAGCTGGGATACAAAGCAAAAAAAATGGTTTCACCAGTATGCAGGACAAAAAATAAATTCTCATGATTGGTTTCACTGGACAGCGAATTCACAAAACTGGAACACGATGTGTGCTTCCTGTCATTCTACCAATCTTCAAAAGAATTACAATGTTGACTCAGATAACTATCACACTACTTACAGTGTAATTAATGTAAGCTGCGAAAGTTGTCATGGTGCCGGTAAACTGCATGTCGATTATATAAATAGTGATGAATATAAAAAAGGAAAAAAGATCCCGGGCTTTTATCTTAATAAAAATTCAGAGCAACTGGCGCAAATAAATACCTGTGCACCTTGCCATGCACGTAAAAGTGATATCAGCGCTACATTAACTAAGAGCGGAGAGATCATGGATAATTATATCCCTGAAATTCCGACCAATGAGCATTTTCATGCAGATGGACAAGTGAATGATGAAGATTATATCTATACTTCTTTTTTACAAAGCAAAATGTTTCATCGCGGTGTAAAATGCAGTAACTGTCATAACCCTCATTCAGGAAAAATCCTTTTTGCCGCTAACCAATTGTGCTTACAGTGTCATGCAAAAAAATATGATGACCCTTCTCATACATTTCACCCGGTTGGTATTGCTGCATCGGAATGTAAAAGTTGTCACATGCCGGGAAAAATATACATGGGAGTTGATCTAAGGCATGATCATAGTTTCCGGGTTCCCCGTCCTGATCTTTCGGTAAAATATGGTACACCCAATGCTTGTACCAACTGTCATAATAATAAAACATCTCAATGGGCCACTGATGCAATAGTAAAATGGTATGGCCCTGTTCGTAAATATCATTTTGCAGATGACCTTATTCCCGGAAGTAAAATTGATGAGGGTAGTGAAGCTCATCTTGTAAAACTTTTGGGAGATACAGCCGTACCAAATATTGTAAAAGCAACTGCTGCTAATTACCTGGGAAGTATTCCAACACAGAACAGCTTATCTAATTTGCTACAACTTCTTTTCAATAGTGATGCACAAATAAGATACAGGGCATTGAGAAGTCTTTCTAATTTTCCTATTGCCAATTGGCAGGAGAATGTTGGTCCAATGCTTTCAGATAAGGTAAGAGCAGTAAGGATCGCTGCTGCGGATCTCTATATTACGATCCCTGAAAAAGATATACCCAGTCAATACTCCCAGGCATTTGTTGCTGCCCGTAATGAACTTCAGAACTATGTTCTTTACCAGGCAGATTTTTCTATTGGCAACGTAATGATCGCCGACTATTACTTGCGACTAAATGACTTTAGTAATGCTGAAAAATTTTATGTAAGGGGCCTGGAGAAAGATAGCCTAATGAATTATGCCCGGCTCAATTTATCAACTGCCTATAATGCACAGGCAAAAAACGACAAGGCATTAGAGGTTCTGGAGACCGCGGCAAAGATAGATCCCACTAATGATCGCATTTTTTATAATATGGCATTGCTTTATAATGAAATGAATGATAAAAAAGGCGCAGAAAGATCATTTGCAAAAGCGGTGGCGTTAAAAACTACTAACCCAAGAGTATATTATAATTATGGGTTGCTGTTGAATGAAGTTAAAAAATTCAAAGAAGCAGAAACAGTTTTACAAAAGGGAATATCTCTCAATCCATCATCTGCGGAAATGTATTATGCACTTTGTTTTGTTTACATACAATCCAATAATACGATAAAAGCGAAGGAAGCAGGAATAAAATTAAAGCAACTTGATCCCAATAATCCCAACTACCAGCAATTATTCAAAAACCTTGGGATCTAAAAAAGGGAAAAGAAAAATAAAATCAACAACAATTGCGAAAAGAATATCGGAAGTTATCAGCTTTCCACTGTTAGTTTCATGATTTAAACATTACCATTCCCCCCAACTTATTATTGTGAGTTTGTTAATTAGAAAAAATCTTTCCGCATAAAAAAAAGATTTACTTTTAAAACAGGACTTATGATATCGGTGATAAAGTGAAAGCTTATATTGTTGCTCAGAGCATATGCTATCAATAACATAAATGAAAATTCAAATAACAGAATCATGAAAACACTTATTTGCCTTGTTGTAGCCTGCCTGACTTTTACTGTTCAGGCTTTCAGTCAGACGAAAGAAAACAAATCAAAAGCCTATGTGACTACTGGCGGAGAGCTTATTTTTTCTTTTGCAAATGTTGAACAAAATGGAAATAGTGAAAGCTCTACCATGCGTTTTTCTCCCGTCTTCAATTTGCAGGTAATGGTAAACAAAGACCTGAATAAAAATTTCGGCGTTTTTACGGGGTTATCGGTAAGAAATGTGGGATACATAACAAATGATTATAAAGACCCAGCTAATAACCTGGTCTATAAGAAAAAATTCCGGACGTATAACCTGGCGCTTCCAGTAGGTTTTAAAGTTGGCGATCTCAACAAAACCTTTTTTTACGGGGGTTATGAAATCGAGTTGGCATTTTCTTACAAAGAAAAAACTTATGATGGCGGTGATAAAATAGATAAGATCACAGGATGGTTTAGTGACAGGAACGAATTATTTCAACATGGTTTTCTTGCAGGTGTCCAGTTTCCTCGCGGAGTTAATGTGAAATTTAAATATTACCTGAGTGAATTTCATAACCAGGATTATACAACCAATGCTAATATAAAACCTTATGCCGGTCTTAAATCTAATATCTTTTATGTTTCACTGAACTTTTTTCTTTTCAAAAATTTAGATATGTATTATAAATAACTATTATTAGATAAACTGGAATTGGAATTTGCAAGAAGAAAAGGAGATCGAGCTGGTACAAAAATTACAAAAAGATCATTTGCCGAATATATAACCGATCGTAAAGTTTATACCAAAGTCATTGGTAGATGCGGCTTTTGCCGATGGACGGTTATCGTAGCTATCATAAAAACTAAGACCGACATTAAAATCTTTGAAGAACTCATAACTCGTATTTACCTGCAGATCCATCCTCACCCGTCCCCAATCCGAAAGACTTGGATAAAGAAGATACTGTGCATCTATCGAGATCTTGGGAAATATATAACGGAATTTTTTGTATTGGATCATGAACAGACTTTCCAGGTTGCTTTTATAACCCGTGCTGTCACCCCTATCCTCCAGGTTAAAAGCAAGACCCCCTCCCGTTAAGAGACGCTGTTGATTGCTATTAATTATTATTTTACCGCCGCTTCCGCTTAATAGGAAACGACTTTTCAATCCTAATTGCGAGTTTTGCTGCCATCCAAAAAGGGCATTGGCATACCAACTATTCTTTAGCTTTCTGTAATAGTCAATGGTCGCATCTTGTTTTCTTGATACCACGGTGTCAGCAGAATTGTGGGTCAATACAGAGTTTATTTTTAAAGTAGTTTCTTTTTTGGGTTTACGGTAAGTTGTAGTACTACTGAAGGTAAACTGGGCATTATCACTTGATTTTGCATAATTAAAACCAAGATTAACACTACCATCAAGCCTTTTTATAAACTTGTCTTTAATGCGTACGATCTCCACAACATCGTCTAGCATGGCATAGGGTACTACAGAAAAAAGTGAGTCCATCGTAGTAACATATACATCTCCGTTCCGCATGGTTATCTGTAATGTTTTATTCGATTCTATCTTTACTATATATTCCCATTTAATATCTATTTTGCCCGGACCATCTACGTCAAAAAGAAGCTTGGCGAATTTCATGCTTTTTATTTCGCCTGTTAGCATATTCCCGTTTCTCAAAGTAACCTTGTCTGTCTTTTGCGCCAACCCTATTTCGGACAACATTAGTAGAATGATCAATCCGAATATTTTTAAAGCAGGGTTGTGCATGGTTCTAAAAAATCAGAAGGATTAAAAATTTTGAAAAAATCGATTTAATTAAAAATAATAATAAATCACAAACATAGAGGAAACAGGGTGAGCGGATTAAAAATAATTTGGAAAACCATCAGAGTAATGAATTGTTTTGAAAACTATGGCGATAAAAAAAATGCCTTACGGATACTTTATATCATGTGGCTATTGCTTTGATCTCTCTAAACTGACAATGGCTTTTGAATAATTGGCGGATGCCGGATAAGATCACCTGGTACATTTCAAAAACCATGTTATAGAACGTTGATTAAGAGGATACTATGGAGTTATATATTCACTTGTGTTGACTTAACCGTTAATTAACCGTTTAACACTTATCTTAGGTATATAACTAAATTAATATTGTGCCCATTTATTATTATGAGAAGTTCTGTCGTACAAAACAGTAAATTGCTTTTCGAAAATAAAATTATAAATCATCTTAAAAAAAAGACCATGAAAAAATTAAATCTTATCGCGGTAGCATTCCTTTTGTCAGCAAGCCTGTTTGGCCAATCTAATAAAGAGGACATTGACCTGATCCAATCAATATTCGGAAAAGAAAAGAAAGAAGTGGTGAAGCAATATATGACGTTACCGGATGCACAGTCAGCAAAATTCTGGTCATTGTATGATGCGTATGAAACTGAACGTAAAAAACTTGGACATGAAAGAGTAAAGTTAATTGAGGATTATGCCACCAAGTACGAAAAACTTGATAGCAAAACAGCTACCGACCTTACAACAAAGAAACTGGCCTGGGTGAGTAAGTATACAGCGTTTCAACAAAAATATCTTACAAAATTTTCTGCCATAATCGGAGGTTTGCAAGCTTCAAAATTTATACAGCTTGAAGATTATATCGAGAATTGTATCCGGTTGATGATACAGGAAGAGATACCTTTTATCGGTGAGTTGGATAAATCAAAAGCACCGGGACAAAATCCCTAATATTTCATGAAATCATTGTTTTACCTATGAGCAATGATTTATATTACGTAACTTAAATTCAAGAAGAAGTAATTTTGGATAAACTGCATTATAATTATAACTAAAAAATTTTTGATTATGAGAAATTTGATTCTATCGCTGATCGTTATTTCAACACTTGTTTCCTGCGGACCATCGACAAAAATTGAAAAATCATGGATGGAGCCGGGTGCCTCTGTTACCGCAAGTGCACCCAATAAAGTACTAGTGATCGCTATGGTAAAAGATGAAACTTCCCGCCGGGTTATCGAAGACCACCTTGTAAAACGTGTCAGCGGTACTGGGGTTGCCTCCTATACCCTTGTTTCAACAGATATGTTAAAAGAAGCGAGTGATGAAGCGTTAAAGAAAATAGTGACAGATGGTAAGTTTACACATATAATATTGATGCGCCTGGCTGATGTAGAAAAAGAGACTTCCTATGTGCCCGGCACTACAACATCTTTTTATGGTGGCTATGGCAGGTATTATGGTTATGGAGCTGGTATGTATTCTAGTCCCGGTTATTATACTACTGATAAAAATTATTTTGTTGAAACAACAGTGTATTCTATTAATCCTGATAAATTACTTTGGACGGGAACTACAAAAACAGTGAACCCTTCCAAGGTTGAAAAAACAGTGAATGATATCGCCGATGTGGTTGCAGAGAAAATGAAGAAGGACGGCTTCCTGAAAAAATAACAAGATATAATTAAGGAAAATGAGGAGAATTTCTCCTCATTTTCCTTCTATGGAAAAAAAACGTGGTATTGTAATAAGTCAGCTTTTAAGCTGGCAAATGATTTTACCTTTCGCATGGAAATTCACTTGCAGTATGAAATGGTATCAATCTTTGATCAAGCGTGTACTTAATGGTATCATTTTATTTTTACTGCCAGTTTTGTTATTGCTCTTTATTTTAGGAAAAGCTATCTCTATTGTTCAAAAACTGATCCTTCCTATAAAGAAGTATTTGCCAGCAGAACGTGTTTTTGGAGTGGGACTGCTTACATTAATAAGCCTGGTTCTTATCTTACTCATCTGTTACCTTGCAGGGATGCTCATTGAACAAAAAAAAGTGAAATGGCTGATCGCAAAGTTAGAAGACAAGATATTGGTGTTTATTCCCGGGTATTCTATGATAAAAGCCCAAACGAGCGAAATGGTAAGTGAGGCAGTAGCTAATTGGCAACCAGTTTTGATAGGAGAAGATGGTGATTGGAAGATGGGGGTACTTGTGGATCAGCAGCCGGATGGTCTTTGTATGATCTTTTTTCCCGAACCGCCAGATGCTAAATCAGGTGAAATGAAGCTTGTGCATGAATCAAAATTGAAAAAACTGGATATGCCAGTAAGTAAAATGATAAGAATTATAAGGAAGTACGGAAAAAGTGAAGGTGCTTTCAGTAAAGACGAAAAATTATAAATGATCGCTAAATATTTTTATGAATAGATTTACTTTTTCCATTTTAGGTGTTTTAACGGTAGTGGTTTTTGCATGCGGCCCATCTCAAAAGATCACAACCTCATGGGTGAATCCCGACAGACCAGCAAAAAAATATACTACTGTTTTTGTAGCTGCTTTAATAGAAAATAATCCTGTGAAATATGCTCTTGAAGCTGACCTGGGTGCAGCTGCAAAGGCAAGAGGGTTTAATGTAGTAAAAGGGTATGAAATTTTTCCTCCGAATTTTAATAAGGAAAATATGCGAGATAGGGATCTTGCACTGAAATTAATTCGTGATAAGGGTTGCGATGTGATATTATCAATTGCGGTTATTGATCAAAAAAGCGAAACCTATTATCAGCCGGGTGCGGTCTCAGTAGGTGTAGGTTATGGTTATGGTTATCACCCATACGGTGGCTATGGACCTTATGGTTCTTATGGAGCTTATGGCACAGGGTTCTATGGATATTATAATTACTGGCAGCCTACCTTATATAGCCCGGGTTATTGGCAAACAGACAAAACTTATTTTATTGAAGCGAATGCCTATGATGCGGAGACGCAGCAAATAATCTGGTCTGTTCAGTCAAAAGCAGACAATCCATCAGGAATTGAAAAATCAAGCAAAGAATATACAGAGATGCTATTTGCACAATTTGACAAAGAAAGAAAAAAACAAAAATAAATTAACCATTAAAAAACAAAGACATGAAACCTATTCTTTCAATTTTATTTGTATGTTTTTTTATTAACGCTTCTGCACAGACCACACGATTAAATGGCTATGCCATGTATGTATTTGATGACAAGTTCGATTCCTATTATGATCAAAGCAATTATTACCAGGGAAAATTCAAAGGAGGCTTGCAATGGGGTGCTGGTCTTGAATATTTACCTCATGCATCGAGTGGAGTAGAACTTATTTATTTGAATCAAAAAACCACCGCTTTAACTACATACGCGTATCCTGGTTTATCAGGGATAAAAACAACGAATTTTGATGTCGGCTTTAATTGGTTAATGCTTGCTGGCAATCGTTACATGAGAAAACCCGGAAGTAAAGTGGAAGGATTCGGCGGTTTTATGCTCGGTGCAGCATTCATTAATGTTGATAACCCTGATAACGGGAATAGTAACAGTGCCACAAAATTTGCATGGGGGTTCAGGCTCGGTGCAAATATTTGGGCATCAGAAAGAGTGGCAATAAAGCTAAAGGCGGATGTATTGTCAGCCGTGCAGGGAGCCGGTGGTGGATTATATTTTGGTACAGGAGGAGGAGGAGTTGGCGTCAGCACATACTCTTCTATGTACCAGTTTGGCCTTGGTGGCGGTATAACCTTTGCACTTGGTGGACATAAAACAACGAAACCACCAACAACCACCGTACCTCAATAAATTTATTGATACAAATGAGTTTATTTAAATAAAAGCTGTGACAGGATGTTGCAGCTTTTTTTATTTGAATTAATTTTAAAGATTGAATAACCTCATGCGGAAAAAACAAAAAATTGCGATGATAAATAAAAGACATTTTATTTTTTGTTTTGCGTTCATTTTTTTTCAGTGTTTTTTTTCTGCTCCTGTCCATTCACAACAAACTAATGTGCAAAGTAGTTTAGTTCCTATGAAGGATGTCGGGGATGTTATAAGAATGATCTTTAAAAAAGAAAAGGACAGTACAAAAGTTAAAAAGCCATCAACCATTTCCATATTGCCATCAATAGGATATAACCCAAGTTTCGGAGTTGTATTAGGTGCCAAGATCTCTGCTGTCAAACAATATGGAGAAAAAGAAAATACAGATCTCTCGGCTTTCGGACTTGAAGCGATCTATACTTCAAGAGGTGTGATCACCGCCCAGGCTCGGCATAATGTATTTACAAATGAAAATAAATGGAATTTCCAGGGGAACTGGCAACTTTCAAAATTCTTAATAAACGATTATGGTATTGGTACAGGAAATAAGGATTATATAACAGACAGTGACAGTGCAGATCTTATTAGATTTACGTTTATCCGGCTTACCGAAAAAGTTTATCGAAAGATCAGCTCGAATTGGTTTGCAGGCGGCGGTATCAGTTTTGATATTCGTGCTAATATACATGATCAGCAACTTGAATCTTACTCCAGCTCACCGCATTTGCGTTATAGTCAGAGAAATGATTTCGACTCCAGTAAATATTCTGCAAATGGGTTTTTTCTATCCTTTCAGTATAACACAAGAGAACATCCTATACGTTCCTATGGTGGTATTTATGCAGATTTCAACTTACGGTTTAACCAGAAGTGGATGGGTAGCACTAAAAACTCGGTACAGCTGCAGTATGATCTTAGAAAATATTTCAGCCTGAGCAAAAAAAATCCGGAACATGTATTAGCGTTATGGCACTGGGCTTCTTATACGCTTAATGGTACTGTTCCTTATCTTGAGTTGCCTGCAACTGGCTATGATACATATGGAAGAAGTGGTCGGGCATACACAATGGGCCGGTTCAAAGGACCGGAGTATGCAGATTTTGAAGCTGAGTGGCGTTTCCCGATCACAAAAAATAAATTATTAAGTGGCGTTGCTTTTGTGAATATGCAATCTGCTTCTGATGATGGTTCAAAAAAGATATTTCAATATTGGGCAACAGCAGGCGGCGGAGGCTTAAGAATTCTTTTTAACAAAGAGAGCAGATCGACAATATGTATAGATTATGCGAGAGGAAGTCATAAATCAAGCGGCTTCTTTTTTGGATTAAATGAAGTATTCTAACTTAGTAGAATTAAGATCTTAATTGATCATTAACCATTAAAACTTAAGATATGAAGAAGATCACTTTGGCATTTTTGCTTTTTGCCTCTTTTGGTATTTGCAATGCACAGGTTAGTGTTCCCAAAACAACTCCTTCAACAAAAGATTTTATTAAACCACCAGCAATTGGTGATATTGATAAAACAACAAGCAGTGTAGTTGATGATCTTACAAGCAAGCTATCATTACCTGATGCACAAAAGCCCAAGCTTACAGATATAATCAGCGGTTTTTTAAAACAGAAAAAAGACATTACCGGTCTTGCCGATTATAACCCGACAAATTATTTGTCAAAATTCAACCCGCTACAACAAGGGCTTTTTGGAAAACTGAAAGGAATAATAGGAGCATCTGCATTCACGAAATTCCTGGGATTAAAACCTTCAGGCAGTGGCATTGCTGGCAATGTATTAAGTCATCTTTTCTTCTGAGAAGATAGAAATAATGAAAATAAAACCGTCCATTTTTATTTATCAAAGGCAGATAAGATATACGCTTACTTATTGCTCTTTTTATCGTAATTTTTGCGGCCGCTGGACTCTTTATAAATAGAGAAAAGCAAAGCTAAAAAAGCAACATTATTGTAATAGCTCGTTTAAATTCAAAAATCAAATTCAAAAAAATAGGAATGAAAAGAAATCATTTTTTATCATTATCCCTGGTCGTGATCATTCTTGCAGCGTGTGCCTCTTCTAAAGAAACTGCAGGAGTATGGGTAAACAAAGAAAAAATAAAGGGAAAATCTTATACCAATTTTTTTGTTATAGTTATGACTGCTGATATCGAAGCAAGAGTGAAACTGGAAAATGAACTGGCTGCTACGATCACATCAAGAGGTCATAAAGCAACAAAAAGTTATGAAGTATTACCTGCTGATCTAAAAGATCCTAAACCTCCTGCCGTAGAAGATCTTATTGCTAAAATTAAAGAAAGCGATTGTGATGCTGTTTTTCTGACATCTTTATTAGATAAGAATGAAGATGTAGGGTATACTTCTGGAGGTACTCAATATACAATGCGGGCTGATTATTCATGGGCCGGCAGTTTTTTTGGCTATTACACTCACTATTATTCCACTTTGACTAGCTCGGGATATTATTCAACTGACAAGACCTATATTATGCAGAGTAATTTATTTGATAAGGCCTCGCAGGAAAAGATGTTTGCGGTCCAGTCAGAAATATTTAATCCATCTTCTTTATCCAATTTCAGCAGGACTTATATATCCACGTTGATGAAACAATTAAGTAAAGCAAAATTGTTGAAGAAGTAAACGAAACTTCCAGCCTATTTTAAATTGCTAAAAATTTTAATTATGCCAAAACCAACAATACGAAAATGGTGGATCGGCCTGATCCAGGGGATCGTATTGATCATCCTAAGTATTTATATTTTCAATAATCCTCTAAATGCACTGAAGGGTATTTCTGTTTGGATCGGCATATTGATATTATTTACCGGCCTTGTTGGAATAATATCGTGGGTGGCCGCTGATCGTGATAAAAAGGAATCTTCTTCTCTTTTATGGAGTTTGCTTACGATCGTCTTTGGAATAGTAATGTTGCTGCATTTATTTACAACGATAAGAATAATTGAGTTACTCTTTGGATTATGGCTGGTGTTTTTGGGTTTACATTTTATTGAACAAGGAATAGTATTTATGAAGCATCAATCCCTTCGATGGGTAACTGTTATTGCCGGGCTTTTGTGCATATTCGCAGCTGTTGTGTTGATCTTCGATCTTGGCACTGGTATCGGTGTCAGTCTTTTTATAGGAGTACAGTTGCTGCTGGCCGGTATTGGTTTAGTATTTATTTCTGTTGCAAGAAAAAATGTGGCTGATAGAATAATGCGCAGGGGTGGTTATTAGAATTCGAATCGATCTGAAATATTTTTTTTAAAGCAACGGTCATCATTTTGGTGGCCGTTGCTTTTTTAGAAATGTTCACCTCTAAATAATAAATTGAAAAGATATATTTTCCAGGCAAGAGTAGATAAGAAAAGGAAGCAATATGTACTAACTGTTTATTTTCCTTTTAGCAACTGCTCATCAGTCATGGATGAAAGTTGCGGGTTGTGAGTAGTATTATCATCTTCATATTGAACATCTACTCTTAATCCTTTTAAACCTACAACACCCTGGAGCTCCTCAAGGTCATGATGTTCAATGCCGGGCTTTAATAGTTTTTGATTTTGTAAAAACTCGATGTACTCTGCATATTCTTCAGCATCTTTCGGTTGCATATAGACAATGGAGATCTTTCCCGGTTGCGTGAATCGTTCATTAGTATCTTTTATATGCACTTTGTCAATTCTTTTTTTAATGATCTCGTACCGGATATTACCAGCGCCATCTACATCAAACTTTCTTTCATCGGCCCGGAAACTTATAGAGATAGGGGTACTATGCGCAAGGATCAACTGTGTTGTTTTCATCGGATGGCTTAGCTGTTTGCACAATTCATTTGTAAGCCGTGAAGCTTTCGCCAACGTGGTCAGTTGCCACATCCTCATATTGCGCAGGTATAGCTCATCAAATTTTTTTCTTGGTGAAAGTGTTTGACCAATATAAATATTGAACTCCACCCCATCTGTAACATAACGTTCAAAATAATGAGGGAAAATTTGCTGAACTGAA
>Ga0207686_10000539_pt1 | contig 24499 bp, 28 predicted proteins | sample KBSM24metaG_FD_184396 | JGI IMG/M metagenome (GOLD analysis project Ga0207686, IMG submission 184396) | Miscanthus rhizosphere microbial communities from Kellogg Biological Station, Michigan, USA - KBS M2-4 metaG (SPAdes) (version 2) | ecosystem: Host-associated > Plants > Roots > Rhizosphere >...
AGTCTCTAACGTTCTCGAAGCGTGGGTTGAAAAACACAACGACTAATAGCACTTGCTTGCATCAATGGCCCAACCAGGCCACTACTGGGTAGTGTTTTCTATTGACAGGCCGCCTCTATTGGCTGTTATCCGTTTGCCACCGTCGCATCAAAAGTGCGTGCGGTAGCATGACGCTTTGTTAGCACAGTTAGGCGCAAGCCCGATCACTTCCACCGTTGCGCCGATACCTTTTCCGCTTCGTTCAGCGTCTACGGTAATTTTGGGTGTGCCCTGCCCAGATTTAATTTCACCGCGCGTGACTGTCCACTGATACGTAAGTTTCAATTCGGGATTCTCTGGTGAACGGTGGCTGTGAATTGAATCGTTAGGCCCTCGGAACAGGCGACGCTAACCGTAGGGCAATCCACCGGCGCAGCGTGCGCGCCTGCGCACAGAATAATTAGGACGACGACTAACGGAGTCCTCGATGTCACAGACAGCGTACGCACAACGGTTGAGTTAACCGGACGGCGCGAATTCACGAAAGCACGGAGCATCACGCTGCTCTCTAACATAGCTGATGGCGTCGGATATTTGAACCTTTAGATTTGCGTCTGTGACATTTGCCTCCAGATAAGTGGGCAGAAACATCGTGACCAACGGCTTTCTATCTTCGGGCAATCGAACAATTCGAGGAGCGACGAACGCCGCACGAACAATCGGCAAGCAGATTAAAAGACGTAGCAGAGGCGATCCACGAATTAGCAGATGCCGTAGCGAAGCATCGCTAACCTCGCGATTCGCGCTTCTGTTTTTTACATGAATCGAGGATAATCTGCGCATTAAGTAAAAGACTTATCGCTATGGGCGGACTATTTGGCGGTCTACTACGCTTGTTGGAAACCTTAGGATGGGGCGTGCTGTATGTTCTCATAGGGAGTAAAGCCAGCGACGAGACAAAGAGAGGTGCGTGTCTAACGGTTGGCGGTCTCACGGTAGGTCTTCCCGTCGGACTAATCCTTGGAATCTTGGCTGCCCAGTCTCTATCACATCCCACCCCCGGAGACTACCCTGCCGTGATTATCATGGTCACAACAGGCGGGGCGATCGGCGGCGTCGCAATAACCTGGGGACTGGAATTCATCCGCCGAGAACTTTAATCCAAGGCGCGCTGCGTCAACTATATTATTACCCTAACAAAGCTTCAATGGAGTTGACGCGACCGCGCGAATTCATTCATCCTTCCGCCTTCATCCTTCATCATTGCAGTTCAACGCTACCGCGGCTCGCGTGCAACGATTTGTTCGACGGGTCGTAGAATTACTTAGGACGTTTGAAGCACATGTACCTGTTGCCGTTACCATCGGCCGAATAAGACAACATTTCCCAGCCCTGGGAGCCTAGCGCGTCCATCTGAAGCGGAGAAAGATTGACAGCTTCTTTGTACTCCCAGGCAACTTTTTGTTGAGCGGTTTTGTTCTGCGCATAGCTAGTCCATGCCGCTGCCGCTGACAAGACAATCACCGCAACGATAAGCATTGGATGTTTCATAAACTTCATAATCGCAGCCCTCCAAAGTAAAGCGTCAACCGGTGCAGTTCACGTGGGCAGCAAGAATTTACGAAAGCATCGCCGGCTCGCGCTTGATGCGAGAGATGCTTCCACTGCTCCGGTCCCACGAGTTGTTATGCGTCCGGCTCAATTTGTTTTGCCGGTTTCGAGTTCCCAGGTCGTCCCATCTGCAAACCAGACCTTATCGATCCCCATAGCAACGATATAAGCTCCCACGGGTTCCTTCTCATTGAACACTCTCCGCGACCAGGTGATCGTTGTTCCGAAATTGGTTCGACGCATAACGGTTGAGTTAACGGGCGCGAACGAAACTTGGTTAGCGCGAAAGTTTTGCGATGCGAAGCCCGCTGTTCGCGCTCCGGTCCAACGATTTGTTCGCTGGCGTATATCAGTAGTGCGCCCATATTTGTTGCAGTTTACAACCCGAAAGAACTTCCAGTTGCGTTATTACATCTGCCGGAACCGCCCGTTAACAGGCGCCATGATAGAACCGGATCACTTTGATGAGAGGCTCGCTGGCGATGGGTCCGGTCCAACGATTTGTTCGGCAGCCCAAGACCAGCCGCGATAACTGGTTCTGTGCCCTACCGAGAGAGTAGCTGGCGCTGAGACGAGGCTTCGCACCCGTCACCCTTTCCTGTATAAATCCATGACCCATTCTGGTGGCTCAGGATCGTCTTTGCCACTGACCTTCATCCCCCTGGTGTCCATTCCCTTGCTTTTCATCCATCGCCAAAGCCAGGTCGGTCCGAATTTGCTGACATATTTATCTTTCACCTGATAGGCCGAATCGCGCATCGCCTCGTCCAAAGTCACAAAACGATACCCGCGCGCAGTAAACCGCTTTAGCATTTCATCCAGACAATCGGCGTTAATGTCGTTGGCGTGTACTAACAAGGTCTGCGTGATTTCATGTCCGAAGATTTCCGACGAAAAGCGTTCGGCAAATTCAGTCGCGGCCATGGCGAAATTCAAATATGCTTCCCGTAAACGCCTGGCCGTTGCCTCATCCTTATTGCGTAGCGCGCGGAGATAACCAACGTTGAAGACAAAATCCTCACTATCAATCGTGTGTGGCGTAACTTTATAGCCGCGCGCTGCCAGAAAAACTTCAATCGCTTCCTTCTTGGCTTGGGTATCACCCGTGTGTGTTCCAGGATGGCGAAAATAAAGTTGGTACGGCTGATGTGATTGCATCAATCGACGGGTGACGACCTCGCCCTTAATAATCTCCTGCTGAAATTCCTCGACGGTAAGTGTGTTGAAATCAGCGTGCGAGAATGTGTGATTGCCCAAAATCATTCCTGCATGAACCCATTGCTGCAACAGAGCAATCCGCCCCTCCTCTTCGCCTGCTGCTTGCAAAAAGCCTTCGTTGACGAACGCGACGACAGGAACGCGATGCGCTTTCAGGATGCGCAGGATTTCCGTTGTGGCGCGTCGCGCCTTCGGCAAACCCTGCTGGTCGATAGCTACATAGGGCAAATCATCAAACGTGACTGTCATGCGTCGTGAGGGCTTGTTGGTCTGGGCCGAGACACCCACGCTCAATAGAAAGATAACGATAAATAGTTTCACATTCATAAAATACTTGCTTGTAGCTTCCACTTCCCTCTGCTTGCCGCCGAACGTCTGAGTTAACCGGGGGCGCGAATTCACGAAGGCATGGCGGGACTAGTCATGATGCGAAACACACTCCCGCCGCTCGCGTTCAACGATTTGTTGTGCGGCGGCCTATTGTTTCACCCACCGCAAATATTGGCGAAGGTCGCGTCGAAAAATTGGTTCCTGTTCCTCGGGCAACAGCTTCGCATATTCGTAACCCATCCGTTGCGCTTCGGGCGTCTCGGCCATCCCAATCAAAACGAAGTCCGCGCCACGTGAAAGGCCATCTTCGGCAGTACAACGTCCGACAAGTCGACGCAGTTCATGCAAATCGCCATTGCTTAGTTTGAGTAGCGCCAGTTGTAAGCGTTCCATTCCAGAAGGGGGCGGCGCAACTGAGTCGAGTAAACCGAGAATCTCATTTGGGTCGGACTTCGGAAAGAGAAAGCGAACCTTTCGTTCGACGACGTTACGCTGGAAGAACGGTTTCGTCTTTCGCAAACCACGACTATCGCGGACCGGGCCAATCTCATGAGCCTCACGTCTGCGTCGAGTAATGAATATCGCGGCGAGCAGAATGCAAACGCCGCCTGGGACGAGAAGGATTACGTTAATCGCAAATGGCATCGGAATCGATGAACGAGCCGCACAGCGGCGGAGTTCACGCGGCCGCGCGGTAGCGACCCGATGAGTTCAATCAAAACACGCAATCGTAATCAGAAAGCGAGTCATTCAAATAGCGCTACAGTCTTATTGTCGCTGTTGACAAGCCGAACGACATACGCGCCGCTGCGCAAACGAAAACGCTGCATTGCAACGCCCGATGCGACGAGTCTATTGTCGGTTGAACCCGGGCCGACAGCCTGGTAATGGCGCATATATTCCTCGATGATCCAGCGACCGGAAGAGTCTTTCCTTAGATTGACGGTATAGACGTTTCCCGCGTCTATACCGGAGAAAGTTATTACCGCGGTCGCCACTCGGCGCTGACGCCATTGGGTCCAAAGAAATCGGTGGATACGCATTTCTTTTCCCGAATATCGCGAGGAGCCAAAGACAGACACACTTATGGAGTCGGCGCGACTTTGAGGTGACGCAGAACCGATAAGGTTCGAGTTTGCCGATGAAACAATGAGCGTAAGAACTATTGCATTTGCGAGCTTATGCATAGCGTTCGCTGGACCCGATTGCGCCGAACGGCGGAGTTGAAGCAACGGCGCGGGCACTCGCTATCGCTCGCTGTTCTGCACGCTCTTAAACGATCAATCCGGCTCGTTACGCCGCGGCCCGCGGTTGAGTACATGGGTTTAATCGTCGTCGTTTTCACATCTTTGTGCCCCAGCCGGTGGTGATTGCGCATGATTAGACGACGGGTATTGGCCATATATCATTTGAAACAGGGTCGGGGATCATTCGAGTGCCGGCGCGGTCTTCGCTGCGCTTCGACCACCGGCTACTCTCTCGCAACCGTTTGGGTTGCAGCATTTCTGATCCTGGTCATTTATCGTCGAACGGCTTCTTCAGAACTTTGCCGGCCTTCTTGAAGAATGATTTGAGGCCTGATTCCTTTTTTTCGTTTTGGGTGGCGGGTTTGCTCGAATACCCTTCGGGAGGTCTGGGGTGGGCTGAGGCTGAAGTCGTGGATGATGAGGCGGTCTGACTCGGTGTGGTTTTCTCGACCGGCCCGATCGCGGTCGTGACTGGTTTAGCGGCGGTGCTCGAGGCAGCCGCCGCGGGAAGACTGGCAGCAGGTTCAAAGTGAGTCATCGGCGCCGGCGACGTCTCCTGCTGATCGGACAAAGGCGCACCGCGCTTCGCTTTCTGCAGTTTGGTCGCGATGGTCGTTGACTGAGAGTCGAAAGGATCATTCGAGTCATCGGACGTCTCGGAAGCATCGATGGCTTGCTCTACTGCAGACGATTCGGATGGCGTTGCCGTTTCAGAAGTCTGCGCGTCCTGGTTTGTCGGCGGCAGCTCTCCTTTGATCGAGTCGACCTGCGCCGGCGACGCAGACGTGTAAGCAGATGGCGTCGCGCGATACAGGATCACGAGCACCGTACCAAGGATGACCGCGCACAAAAGCGCAATCGTCCATCTATCCCAAATCGATTTCGCCAGGCCGGGTATTGACGGCAAAGCCATCGTATACCTCAGCGGGGTCCCATCCATATCACATTGGATCGATTCATTCTCGTAGAGAAACTGACACTCCGGACAGCGTTTCATGGCTGTACTCCTCCAGGCTGATTGGCTTTTGGGGCGCCGGTTACAGGTGGGTCGGTGCGCAGTAGCTTACATGATGCCGGGTGGCATGGGAATAGTTTTTTGAAGGCTCTGTTTAATGGCGATTTTGCAGGGGTTTTCGGGGGGTATTGAGCGAGAGTCAGTCGTCGGGGAATGGCCCGGTTGTCATCCTGGGGTGATGGATCGTCTGTTCGTGATGGCTTGTTAACGCCGAAGGCGCTCGCAAATTCCAGCTCAGTCATCGCCTGGGAACGGGATGACTTGAGTCAAGGCCAACTCCGAAAGAGTTCGTGAATTAATTGAGCGCTTTCGCCGCAACCCTTTCAGGGTCCACCCAAATTCATATTCAATTACCCAGGATAGCGCACTAACGCGCGCAACCCTGGGCTGGATGCTGGTCAACGCCTTCGACGTTTGTGTCCACGTCGTTACTACGGCTTAATGCGGGATGACCTTCTTGACGGCTTTGCCGGTTTTCTTCGCGCCTTCCGCGGTCTTATCGACTACGGTTTCAGCGCCTTCTTTTGTTTTCGAGCCGATGGTCTTCGCGGTGTCTGCGCTCTTGTTGACGACCTTCTTAGTTCCCTCGACCGTCTTTTCACCGACCGTCTTGCTCGTGTCTTTGGTTTTGTCGACTACGTCCTTGCCGACGTCTTTTGATTTGTCGAAGGCGTCGACACTCTTGTCCTTGACCCAACCCGCGGAATCGGCGATGGCTTCGCCGGTCGCGTTGAGCGCCTTTTCAGGTTCGCTCAGTTCGCGTTCTTCGCCGTTGGGCGAATATGCCTTCGCGGTCGTCCGGCCGTCGTGCGTCGTCACCACCACTCTCGAAACCCGCGGGTTGTCACGAAACGTGCGGGTCTGGGTGCGCACACCGTTTTCGTTTGTGGTTGTTATCTCAGAGTTGTCGGGACCGGTCGTCGTAGTCGCCGCCGTGCTGGTATCAGCATTCGCGTTCGCATTCGCGTTAGTGTTCGCAGCATTATCGGCGCTGGAACAACTGGCAGCCAGAATTGATAGCGACAGAGTAGCTATGATTGTCAGGATTCTTTTGATCACTTTCTCGCCCTCCTACTGAATAAACCGGTACGTTGCGGCAACCATTATGCCGCCGCATTACTTGAAGATCCTATGCGGTAGTGCGCGACATTGGAACATCGCGCAAGAGCAAGAGTATGAAAATGAAACGATTAGATGATTTGGGCAATCATATAATTGACGCATCAAGCACGGCTTCACCAGCAAGCGTGCCCGTAGCAAACGAGCTGCGGAGCAGCGGTCAGCGCTAAGCCCAAGGCGAGTCTGCGAGCCTTGGGTACTCATCCGTAATTAAATCGGAGCCGCGAAGCGGCGAGAGAACTCGTTGCCATAGCTTATCAATCGCCACTACGCGGCTCTGGTTTATATATATTTCTCGACCCAAGGCTCGCAGACTCGCCTTGGGCTTAGCTGTCGTTGCTGCTCCGCAGCTTGTTGACCTTTTTCCTCAGAGGCGTCCACACTGTTACTTGATGCGCCAAGTATATTGCTGCCCTAATTTGCCGCGACCAGATACACCGGAGACGTTGAGACTTCAATCATTAGTCCGTCATGGGCCGCGAGTACTCGACCTCCGTCACGGCTATTCATCGTGGTGATGGAGAACTGCCCAGACACCTGCGGAATTGCCACGCGGCGCGGCACGCTTGAGGTGGTCCATGCGACGATGCGACTTTCATCGCCTTTGACGAAACTCAACACGTAATCTTCAGGTCCGCCGGCGTTCAAGCGCTGCTGAAAACGAAATCCCTTCAGCATCGTCGTGAGGGTCCTGGCCGCGAGAAACGCAGGCTTCGGCTCGTACACTGGAGTCGACCCTGGCTTGTACTCGTGACGCACGAGACCGAAATGATGTTCACCTTCGTTGGGATCGGCGCCGTCGTCGCGCCAGTCGTACCAAATCGACAGCGGGATGCCGTTCGCCAAATTCGTCAGAAATTGGCGGGTCAGCATTACCGCCTGTCGCTGTTCGTTCATGCGCGGCCAGGCCGATGAGTAACCCCATTCGCTCGAGATGATGTTCAGTGGCTTCGCCCCGCGCCCTGGGTATTTATTAATAAGTTCCCGCAGACGCGCATATTCGCTGACTGCCGTTTCGGGGTTTGTATCACGATAAGGATGGACGGAAATGCCGGACCAATTCTCGGGCAGGTTCCCTGCGAAGCACGAAGTCAGAAACGGCAGATCGATTTTCGAAGTCGCCGGGCCGATCAGATTTTCCTGCGGAGCTTCGGCTTGAAAGGCGCGACTAACCTCGGCTGCGAGCGCAACATATTCCTGAACGTCGGGATCGGGTGGCCAGAACACCGGAATGTTCGGTTCATTAAAGACTTCCCAGACAATGCCCCGCCCGGCAAAGTGCTTCGCTGCCGCAACCGACCATTTGGCGAACGCGTGGCGCGCTTCGGCTGTGCGAACCGACATACCCTCGGTATAGAGCGGATTGCCGTAATCGAGAATAAACAATGCGCGCAGATGGTTTGCTTCCAACTCTTTGAGCAATCGATCGTAGGATGAAAAATCGTACTGTCCGCGGTCTCGTTCGGTGACGTCCCATTTGAAGTCAGTGCGCACCCAGCGAAAACCGGCGTCGGCGATCATCCTTACTTCACCCGGACGCGAATCGACGAAATGGATATTGACGCCCAGAGATTCCTCGACGGTGCGTGAATTCGGCGCAGCCATCCAGCAGCCTGCGCATTCAATTGATCGATTGTCAGCAGAGATCGCGAGCGAGAGGAACAGCGCGACGATGGCAAGCACGAAACGCAATATCATTTGGAGTGCAACACATTTGGACTGCGGTGGCTTGACACCGCTTTTTGATTCGTTGCCGCCAGCGGTCCGCAATAAAAAGCGGCGTCAAGCCGCCGCACTCCAAATCAACTTACCTCTTCAAGAAAATCCCAAAGCACCAGGCGCGAGAATTTCTTCTCGACTGCGACGGTCGCAGCATAACGCTCGCCCGCGAAAATTTCGTTGAAGATCCAACGCTCGGTGTCGGCTGGATCGACACGGCTTTCCAGCAGCATCGCCGGCGCGTCCGGCATAACCGAGACATCAAATTGATCGAGCGGACAATACAAACCTTCGCCGCGGGCCTTGATGTAAGCTTCTTTCCGCGTCCAGCAATTAAAAAAGCTGCGCGTGCGCAGTTCCTTTGGCACGTTGCGAAACTCTGCGACCTCGGCGGGCGAAAAGAAGTGACCGGCAACTTCTTCGGTGACGAAATCTGAGCGCATGAATTCAATGTCCACGCCAACCTCGCGGTCACGCGCGACGGAAATCAACGCGACCTGGTGCGAATGCGAGAGATTGAAACGCAGGCCCTGCGCGACATTCTTGTCGGCAATAAATGGTTTGCCGAATTCACCGGTGTCCAACGGAATACGGCCGGGCTTAACACCGAGATAACGACTGAGAATTAATCTTAGCGAAGCTCGCGCCGCGCAAAACTTCCGGCGGTCAGACTCAAACTTGAAGCGATCGGCGCGCGTGCGATCTTCAAGTGACAGCGCGGCATCGAACGTCCACGACCAGGGAACGTCGAGGCGCGCGCGCCAAATGTGGACTTCGTTCTGCCAAATTGCGGGCTGAACGGGACCGGTCTTCCAGGTTTGCTGGACCGCGGCAGACAGCAGGGCGCTGCGGTCGGCGTAGTCAAATAATGGGGCAACTTCAGTCATAAGAATTTAAGCAACCACTGCGAGTCTTGGCCACACTCGCTTGGAAACGTTTTCCGATAAGAGTCGCGCGGCGCTCAACAACTCATGCGCGCACGAACTGGGCGCGACGCTCCCGAGGAACTGCAAGACGCGAAACGCGAAGACGTTGTTATCAAATTTCTCGGCGTGCCGGCGCAGGAGTATCTGACTCCAAACCATGCTTTCGAACATCTCGATCGCTTCGCTCATCGCGCGGCTATTGGGGTGATCGAAGAAGACGCCGGTCTTTCCGTCGACCACAGTTTCCCTCGCGCCACCGGAGTTGTAAGCGATCACGGGACGGCCTGCGGCATTCGCTTCGAGCGGCGCCATGCCGAAGTCCTCTTCGCCGGGGAACAGCAGGGCGCGGCTGCGCGCCAGATAGTAGTTAACCACCGGATCCGGCTGGCGGCCGAGGAATTCAATTCGATCGTCCGCGAGTTTTTCCAGACGCGCGCGATCGGGACCGTCGCCGATGATCACCAGTCGCCGGTTCATCCGCTTGCAGGCTTCAATCGCCAGATCGATCCGTTTGTAAGGAATCAAACGCGACAGGATCAAATAATAATCCTGAATGTCATTCGACATGTGAAAACGATTGACGTCGATCGGCGGCGGGATGACGTGGGCTTCGCGGCCGTAGATCTTTTTGATGCGTTCGGCGACCAGGCGTGAATTCGCGATGTAGTAATTCGGTTGTTGCGCGGCGCGCAGATCCCATTTGCGCAGTCCCCACAGAAAGAAAGGGAGCATGGTGCGCACGCCGCGGTTGAATTTTTCGCGCGCGACGTAATCTTCATAACGCCAAACCCAACGCATGGGCGTATGGCAGTAGCAGACATGAATCGCATTGCGTCGCCGGTGCACGCCTTTCGCGTAGCCTGAACTGCTGCTGAATAAGAGATCGTATTCCGTCAAATCCATTTTCTCGACGGCGAATGGATAAAGCATGAAGTAGTGGCGGAACCGTCGATCCATCGAAGGCAGGCGCTGCATCATCGACGTGCGGATGTCTGCAGTGCGCAGCCGCTTCGGCAGGAACTGCGGCAAAGCCACTGTCGTGTAGAGCGGAGCCGAGGGGAACGAATCGTGGATGGCCTCGATAACGCGTTCGGCCCCGCCGAACTCAACAAAGTAGTCGTGTACTAGTGCAACTTTTGACAAGACGTCAATCCTTAACCTTCTCCCTTAAGAAAGTGCGAAAGCTGTCCGATTTTCAGACTGGAAATCGAGGCTAATTCAAGACGCAGTAGAATTTGTTGGGAATTAAGTGGCTGACCAGATTGGGATTGATTTTCATGGTTGCCGGTGCGCGCAACCCGAAGGGTCGCCACCAGGTATCCGCCGCTCGAAGCGAAGCGAACCGCCGGAACCGAGTCAGTAAGGGACCGAAACCCGAAAGGCTGCGAGGAACCCGGGCCGCAGGCTTACGCGGTCGTTTCTCTTTTGGCCTCTGGAAGTGTCAAGCGAGTTTTTGCGGCTGCCGTTTTCGCCCTGCCGGATGCTGCGGTCTCGAGAATTAATCGATAGAACGATTTCATTTCATTCAAGAACCTTTCGATCGAAAACCGAGCAATGGCGTCGCGTCGGCCGTTCTCGATCAATTTTCGGCGCAGGTCTTGATTCTGACACAGCATCAACATTGCTTCCGCCAGTGACCGGCGGTCGCCGCTCTCAATGAGCCAGCCGCTCTCACCGTGGCGAACTATCTCCGGAATCCCGTCGACTGCCGCAGCGAGGACGGGCGTGGCGCTGAGCATGGCCTCTACAATCGTGAGGCCGAACGGTTCCCGGCGTGAATTGACGATCAGCAAATCGAACGCGCGCATTAGCGCCGGGACATCTTCTCGCGGTCCGAGAAACCTAATCTGATCCGCGGCGTGCGAGGCGCGTGCGGCGCGAACCAGGGACGCAGCATACTCATCATCGCGATTGAAGATTGGTTCCCCAACAATCAGCAGTACGGCGTCGGGCAGTTCCCGGGCGACTTCGATAAAGGCCTCGATCAGCTCGAGCTGGCCTTTGCGCGACGTTAACTGTCCGACTGTGCCCAACAGTAGTTGGTTTTCTTTAATCCCGAGCGTCCGGCGAAGTTCTGATCTGTTTTTCGGATCCGGTTGGAATCGTTCCGGATCGACAGCATTGTGAATGGTTGTCACCGGAGCGCGCCGCGGGAACCAGCGCAGCAATGAACCGCGAAAACAGTTCGAGACGGCCTCAGACACGCCGATGATGCGATTGCGGCCAGATGCAAGTGCAAACCAGCGAATTGCCGTACTTAAGGGATGACGCGGAAGGAGATCATGTGCATGCCAGACAATCGGCATACGAAGCCCCACCGTCGCCACCGCCATCACCAGGCCGGCGCGAATGCTATTGGCATGAATCAGATCCGGCATCTCCTTGATCACAACAGCACGCGTCAGCCAAATGACCCGCGCGAAGGAAACGAAATACCGAATCAGGAGATCCGGACGCCAGGTAAAGCGCGCGGCCAGTGGGTCCATGCCGACGGTGCTGATACCCAGCTCATTTATGGTCTCGAGCAATCGCCCGTCGGTTCCACCTAGCACGACCAGATCCAGATTGCTGCGATCGAGTCCGCCCAGGATCATCAGCAGCACTCGTTCAGCGCCGCTAATGTGTCCGGTGTGGTTGTAAAAAAGAATCTTCAAATCGGCCTTCAGAGAGTCAGTGTCTCCGCCGCGCGTGAAACTGTCGCGCACAGCGAAAAACTACAAAACTATGATTTCGCGTTCCGGCTCCGCCTGCATTCTCGTTTCCTGCGCGCTTACCCATCCGATTAATAACCATCCGACAGGAGCGACTGAGACGAGCAGGAATGAATACCCGAACAGATTGATGAATGCCAGCACCGGCATGATTGCCAGCATCACGCGCCACATGTCTGACGCCTCGCTGTCGGGGCCGGCGCCTCTAAAGCCGCGCCAGGACATTCGCGTCGCCTGCCCGAAAATCCATAGGCAAAGCAGCCCGCCCGGAATGCCGCAAGCCAGCGTCACGGACAAAACATAACTGTCGGTGGCCGGAAGATCTAAACCTTCGCTTCCGTCACGCGCTTGCGCAATCGAGCCCGCCCCAGTTCCCAGGCCCAACGGGTGGTAAAGGATAATCTTTCCCGCTTCCTCCCAGTTTTCGAAGCGTTTATACAAACTGCCTTCGCCCGTCGGCTGGAGAATTCCGCGTGATGAATGCGAGACCATGGACTGAGCTGCCTCGGTCTGGTCTTTTTCCCACATTTCTTCTGCGGCCGGCGGCTTCGCAAACACAAACAGCAGCACCACCGGCATCAGCATCAGCGCGAACCGGAGAACGAGGGCGCCCGGAGTGCGCGCGCCCGAGAGAAATAAAATGGCGGCGCCGATGACAAAGGCAACAATCGAGATGCGCTCGCCCGAAAGGATTAAGCCAACGAAGAGCAACACTCCACAGCCAAACCAGGCGATGCGATGCCCGCGATGCCTGGTCATGACGGCGAGTCCCAACGCCCCTAAAGCGCCGAGATCAAGATAGCGGCTCCACTCTTCGGCATTCGCGTAGGTTGCCATGGCGCGTACGATGCTGCCTACTCGGGCGAAATTGTTGTACTCGCTATGGTCCAGCCAAAATTGATCGAAACTTGTTAACCCAAAAAGTAACTGGTAGAGACCGTATGCCGACGTCACCAGTCCCATGACCACCATCAAACGGAGCGCGGTCCTGAGAAAGTCGCCTTTGACTGCCTGCCCGAAGTAGAACCAAAGTACGGGCAGCAGCATGAACAAGGCTCCCGAGAGACCTATGTAGAGACCGCCTTGCAGTGGATTGAAAATCTGGACGAAATAGATCAAGAGCAGGACCGAGACGGCCGGCGCCAATCGGGTTTGCCGAAAGATTTCCAGCCGGTGGTTTCTTAGAACCACGGCGAAAGCCAGGAGCGCGACGATCGGTGTCAGCAAATGGATGGGATCGCTGTTCGAATAATCAACGAACACGTATTGCACGCGACGAAGCAAACCGCGCACGGGTTCGAAGAACATCATCGCGATCAAACCGGCTTCCAGACTTACCAGCAACGGTAGCGCCATCACCCAAACCACGGCCATCAGTAACCAGGCGCGCAGGATCTGACCACCGGCGGCGATCGCGAGCACCGTAAACGCCACCGCCGCTTGCACCGGGACCCACCCGATCCCGATTGATCTGCGAAGTGGCCTTGATTCTGTGTTAACGATAGCGCTCATAACTCGTCAGGTCGCGACTAGTGTGCCGCCGAGCTAAGTCCCAAAAGCGATCGCCAATTGGGAAGGAATAAATCGCGCCGCTCGGGACGCAGGCAATTGTTCCAGAGGTGGAGCTGCCGCTTCTTAACAAAACCGACAAGCGCGACCATGAGCATGACGCTGTATCCAATCAGCGAAGAGATCGCGGCGCCGGTTATGCCCATGCGCGGCAGCAGCACGACCAGAGCGACCGCCGTCACAACTGCGGCGGAAAATCTTGCCACGGTGCTCAAGCCCGGATAACCGAACCCGCGCAGGCCATTGATCACGATCGAGCCACAGCTCCATACGCCCGCAGCCACCAGCAGCCAACGGAAGGCGCCCGTCGCCGGAACAAACTCCGGACCGAAAAGAATCCTTAACAGGTAAGGCGCGGCCACCCACAACGGCGGCAATATCATCAGGTGCATGTAGATACCGACACGCAGACTGCGCGCGCATAAAGATTCGGCGCGCTTCGATTTTTCCGAGGCGGCTACTTCGGGCATGAGCGCATCGGCGATCGCGTCGGCAGCCAAAGTGGTCATCTCAGAAAGTCGCACGGCGATGACGTATAAGCCGATGGCGACGTTTGAAGCCATCGCACCCAACATCAATTGATCCAAACGCAGCGTGGTAAAGTCAGCGAGACCGCCGGGATAATCCCGCACTCCGTAATGCATCGAAGACTGGAACTCAGCCCAATCCGGCTGCCAACGCGGACGCAGCTGGTGCCAGACGCCAAACAACGCGAACAACGTCGAAGCTGTCTGGCCCACAATCAAAGTATAGGTCGCGGTGGCGACTGTTAAATTTCCCATCAGCCACAGGACCGCAAACCCAGGACCCTGAACGAAAAAGAACAGCAGCCGCGCCACTCCGGCCCAACCGAAACGGCGAGTTCCTTCCAGCAATCCGCGCATCAGACTGAGAAACAACGCGGCCGGAATATTGATTTGGTAGATGCGCAGCAGGGTCATCACCTGTGGACTACGGTTGCCGACCAAATGCGGCACCACGATGTCGGCGATGGTCACCGCAATCAACCCGACGATCACCGTGTAGACGACTGCATTTGAGAACAACCGCGACCCGCGCTCGGGCTCTTTCGCCATCCAGTAACGGTACGCAGTGGGCAGCCCGAGACCGGCAAACATCGCAATTACCGGCGGCCACAACACCACGATGAGTAAATCGCCGCGGCCGGCCGGACCCAGCGCCCGAGCGCCGACGAGACTGGAGATCATCGTCGCCACCATGATGCTGGCATCGGTAATGAAAATCAGTTTGGCGTTGCGGGCAATCACAGGGTTACTCGAAGAATCCGTTCAGTCGAGAAGTTGGCGTCAACTTGCGCCACGGGCCAGAACAATTGCGGGGATCGTGCGCAGCAGGATCGACGCGTCCAATCCCAGCGACCAATGATCGATGTACTCGAGATCGAGTTTCATCCATTGCTCAAATGACAGATTGCTGCGGCCGGACACCTGCCAGAGACAAGTCAGCCCTGGTTTGACGCTAAAGCGGCGTTTCTGCCACGCCTCTTCCATGCGCGTCGCGTCGCGCACTGACAAGGGACGCGGACCGACAATGCTCATGTCGCCGACCAAAACGTTCAGGAGTTGCGGCAGCTCGTCGATGCTCGTTTTGCGCAACCAGCGGCCGACGCGCGTGATCCGCGGATCGTTTTTAATTTTGAAGATCGGGGTGCCCTGCTTTTCGTTCAGGTGCTCGAGTTCTTTCATCCGATCTTCCGCGTCGATTGCCATCGTCCGGAACTTGATCATTCGAAACCGGCGCTTGTTGAAGCCGACGCGTTCCTGAACAAAGAAGACAGGCCCCGGTGAATCCAGCTTGATGGCGATTGCGGTCGCCAATAAAAGCGGCCCGGAAACAATCAGCATGACCACCGAAACGAACAAATCCATCAGCCGCTTGGCTTCCGTGCGCCAACTGAACGGCGGCACGCTGCCCAACGTCACGATGGGCATGCCATCGAAATCAACCGACTGTGCGCGCGCCAGTTTTTGCGGGAACAAGTCCGAAAGCACGTGCGCCGTGATTCCCTGCTCTTCCAGCAATCCCACGGCCCGCTCGATTTGCGAGTAGTGTGATTTGATCGGCAAGGCAATCGCGACTTCGTCGATGATTTCGGTGGACATCAACCGCGGCAGGTCTTCAATGCAGCCGAGGTATCTCGCGCCGGCGACGTATGCGGAATCATTGTCGACGTAACCGAGGATTTTGTAGCCGAGGTCGCGACGCCGGGTGACGTGAGCTGCGAACGCTCGCCCGCGCGCGCCGCCGCCGACGATGAGCAAAGACTTCACGTTGTGCCCGCGTTCGCGCAACCGGCGCAGGTTGTATCGCAGCGCGATTCTGAACCCGGACACCAGCGCGAAGCTGACCAGGCCGAAGCTGGCTACCGTGCGCAAACTAATCGTGGGCCAATGACCGATCGCCGCAGCCACCACCAGCGCCACCGAACAAATCGCAATCGCTCTGCCAATTTCGACTATTTCCCTGGCCTGCGAACCGAGCCGATGTGAGGTGTATAAACCCTGCGCGGCGAACGCGGCGTACCATGACAACACCAGTAGCACGCCGAGCATCGCGTTCGTGACTTTCACGCGCTCAGACAGGTAATCGACGACAAAGGCCGGACTGGCAGACGGTGAATAACGGAACACGATCACCAGGCCGAGCGACAACAGCAGCAGCGACAGGTCATTCAGCTTCAGGCAAAAATCGGAAATTGTTCCGTTGCGACTAACCATCAATTGTTACCATCTGGGAGCCATGAACGCGGCGATACTCGCGATCCGGACGAACCGTTCGAATTTGGAGATCTTGTCGCGCGGCACATAAACCACGTCGCCGGCCTGCAGCGTCAAATCGTTTTCGAGATCGCTGGTCTTCCTGACGCTTTTCAAATTGAGCAGCTTCACTTCGGCAATCTCGGAATTGATCGCGCGATAGACGATGACCTGTGAAGACTTCGCCGTTTCCTTCATGCCGCCCGCCAGCATGATTGCCTGGAGCGCAGTCACGCGCTCGCGCATCTCCTGTTTGCCGGGCGTACCCACCTCGCCGGCGACCACGAAATAGGGCCGCTGAAATTCCTTTAAGACGACGGTCGCGACGGGGTCCTGCAAGCGTGTGCTCGCCTGGCGCAAAATCGCCTGCTTGGTCTGCTCGACGGTCGAGCCGGCAACTTTCAGATCGCCGGCAATCTCCATCGCGATGTAGCCGTCCGGTTGAACTGTGACTGTCTGATTGAACTCGGGCGAGTAACGAAACTGGACTTCGAGAACGTCGCCCGGCTGCAAGCGATAACGCTGCTCGGTAACGGTAGTCAGCCGAGGCGGAGTCTGCGTCTGCGCCGCGAGGCAGACGGGAAATGTGACGACGACAAGTAGGATTAATAAGTACTTCATGGCACTCCTAAGAATCTCCCCTCTCCCAAGAGGGAGAGGGCAATGCGTTACAGCCTTCGATAAAGCCATTCCGGCACGGGATAACGTCGCTTATTCAAGACGAACCCGAGAAACTTGCCGCCGGCGGCTTCGATCATTCGTTGCGCGTTGATTATCTCGTCGCGACGCGACTCTCCGGCATCGACGACGATCACGACTCCGTCCACGCTGGCGCCGAGCATTGCGGCATCAGTCGAATCGGCGACCGAGCCACAGTCGATCAGAATGTTGTCAAAGCTGACGCGCAGAGCATCGACCGCGCCCAGGCCGGTGTCGACTTCCTCACCGTCTTTGGGCACACGCATCAGGAATGAGCGGTTGGACAAATCTCCGTGATCCTCGCGCCCTTGACGTCGCTTCAATCTCTGTGCGGGCAACATCCACAGATTGTCGACATTCGTCGGATTACAATTCCAGGGCATCTGCAAATAGTCCTCGACGCCGAGCCCCTGCAGCCGCTTTGAATCGATCACCAACGTGCGGCGGGCCGTGTGACGTGCCAACTCAGCCGCGAACAGTTGCGCGACTTTGCCGGCGCCGTCGCCCGTCGACGCAGACGCGAAGGCGAGCGCAGCTCCCGCGCGCAGATTGTGGGAACCGTTCTGCAGACTCGCGAGCAACAGTTGCAGGTTATGCTGCTTGTAGCCACTGCTCTCCATCCGCATGGGCGGCATGGTTGGTTCGGCGGCGACTTGATTTTCGATTTGCATAGTCGTCAATTCAGCAACTTGGCTTGGGCCTGTGCTTCGATCGCATTTCCCGCGCGCATGTTGCGCAAGAGAATCCGTTTGCTGTTCTCAGGCACGGTCGCCAGCACCAGGGCCCCCGTCAGGGCTTCGAGCTGTCCCGGGGTATTGACCGCGTCGCTCAACAATTCGGCCGAGAAGACGCTGCCTAAGCTAAGAAAACCGGCCAGCGCCAAGCCCAGCATCAGATTGACAGGGCGATTCGGCGACGAAGGAAGTTGCGGCACCGTGGCAGCTTCCGCGATCGACACGTTCGTGATCTTCTGCCGATCCAATTCGTCGGCGATCCGCGTTTCTTCACGCTTCTTGGCGTACAGCTGATAGTTATCTTCCGCTTCTTTCTTTTGCCGTTGCAGATCGTCGTGCCGCGTCGTGTCACCTTCGAGCTTCTTCAGCGCCGCGTCATACTGCTGCAACTGACCGGCGAGCGTATCGCGCCGCGCTTTCGCGCCGGCTTGATCCAATCGCGCGCGCGACAATTCCGTTTCGAGCGTCTGTCGCAATGGATTGAGATCAGTCGCTTCTTCGACGGAAGTCTTTCCTTCGGCCTTTGACAAGGCTTCCTGGGTCGTCTTGATCTGCGCATCGACTTCGCGCACCAGCCGATCATCGGGTCGATACTTGGTAAGCAACTGAGTTCGCTTGTTCTGCAGCTCGACAATCATCGTGTTGAGCCGCTCGGCGGAATATTGATTCGGAAGCTGGCGGCTCTGAGTAACGATTCGCTTCGGAATCGCGGCGAGCTGCTGCTCGACTCGCGCAATGCGATCCGTCGCTTCACTCACCGCAGCTTCCGCGTCGAGCATCTTCGTCTTCGCTTCCGCGGTCTTCGCCAACGTCAGCTCCTTCTGCTGACTGAGGATGACCAGATTGTTTTGCTGCTGAAAATTACTGAGGTTCTGTTCAGATTCCTTCAGTTGCGCTTCGTATTCCTCAGCCTTGTCTTTGAAGAAATCGGAAGCGCCGGCCGGGTGGTTGAGTTTCAGATGTTTTTCCAGATACAGGTCGCCGAGTTTCTTTAGCACCGCCGCCGTCATCTGCGGAGAACCTGACGAGTAGCCGACGGTGATGATGTTCGCCTTGCGGACCGGGTTGATGTTCAGGTCTTTGTTTAAGCGGTTGACGGCTTGCTCGACTCGCTCAGCCTCAGGCGCGGTACGTCCGAAGAGGCCCGATTCGCTCTTCGCCAGGCCGGTCTCGTTCACGACTTGCGTGAGCAGGTCCTTGCTGGTCAGCAGCTCGATCTCGGAATTGATTTGGTTCTCGCTGACTTCGTTGTCAACGGTCGAGGCGCTGACTCCGTTGGTAGCTTCGGGCGTGATCGCCACGTCCAGCCGCTGGTTCTTCACCAGAATCTTCATCCGCGATTCGTAGCGATTCGGCAGCAGCAGCGTGACCAGAATCGTCCCGGCAATAACGGTGAGAAAGGTAAACAGAACAAGGCCACGACGCCGAAATAGGGCGCTGGCTCCATCCCTTAAACTAATCGGATTCCTACTGTAACCCGTCGTCAGTTGTGGACGCATAACTCAACCTACCGATGGGTTAAAACGCTGAATTCATTGAGATTTCCAAGGAAATCGCGGGAGTTTCATCTGAGCGCGGGCACGGATGCTCGCTCGAGGGTGAGGCGCGAACAATTGCCTGCGGGTTGTGGACGCTTTGCAGACAGGAAAGCACCCTGTCCTATTGTTCGCGCCCGAAAACGGGTAATTATCTATTTGACGGCTCCAGAGATTCGTAACGAAGCGAACAGAAAACGCTGAAGGCGTTTACCAACTCCAGCGCCACATGGATTTGGGCCAACCCTGAAAGGGTTGTGATTAAACATCACATGGCCCGGTGAATTCGCGAACTCTTTCAGAGTTTCATTTACTAAAGGTCCTTCGTTTCCCAGGGCGTTGCCCTGGGCTGGAATTTACAAACGACTTCAGCGTTAACACCGCCACCAACCGAAGAGGCACAACCGCGTCAAGTAGATGACCTCCCGAAAACGTCCATTGTGCGCCGCAGATTCGTGTATCTTGTCAGGGAAAATGCGTTTTGGGTCGTGCAGCTTTGATGCCGCTTCTTCGATCGGCACACGGAGCACACACATCTACCGCAGATCGATATTTGCTGAGTAAGCGAGGCACATTATGAACAGACGTCTATTCATCCCGGCAGCTTTAGTGACGCTGATGTTGGTACTTTCGGTGAATCAAGCAAGCGCTCAGGAAACAAAACTGACATGGCTGGGCCATGCGTGCTTCTCGATCACGACGCCGAAGGGACGGGTCCTGCTAATCGATCCCTGGCTGAACAATCCGGCCAACCCCGATGTCAAAGCCGGCAAAGATCCGCTCGCATCGCTGTCGAAAGCCGACTACATCCTAATCACGCACGGTCACCGCGATCATGTGGGCGACGCGGTTGCGGTTGCGAAAAAGACCGGTGCCGCGTTGATTGCAAACCCTGAACTGTCCGCCAACCTGGTCAAGCTCGTCGATTTTCCCGCTAAGCAAGCCGGCACTTACATCATGCAGATGGGCGGCGAAATCCAAATCGCCGACGGTGAAGTAACGGTCGCCATGACTGAAGCGGTGCACTCCAGCAGCGTCTTTAATCCCAAGGCCGGGCCCAACGAACCCGAACGTGCATATGGCGGCAGCCCCGCAGGCTTCGTCATCATGATCAAGGGCGGTCCGACCATCTATCACTCAGGCGATACGGCGTATTTCAAAGACATGGAAGTGATCGGCGAGACCTACGCGCCCGATCTCGCGCTGATCAATATCAGTCAGATGGGCCCGAGGCTGTCGGCGCGGGCCGCGCAATCCTTGCGAGCCAGGACGGTCGTGCCGATGCACTTCGCGACCTTCGAAGGTCTGCTCCCAAGCGCTGATGAATTTGCGGCAGAAATCAGGAAATTAAAGATCGATTTCTATCAAATGAAACCGGGCGAGACAGTTTCTTTCCAGGGAAAGCGGATGACAAGATAAAAAGTTTGTGCAGAAACCCGACCGTGAGGGCAATAACATAGTTGACGCATCAAGCACGCCTTCACCAGCAAGCGTGCCCGCGACAAAACGAGCTGCGGAGCAGCGGTCAGAGCTAAGCCCAAGGCGAGTCCTACGAGCCTCGGGTACTCATCCATAATTAAATCGGGGCCGCGAAGCGGCGAGAAAACTCGTTGCCAGAGCTTATCAATCGCCACTACGCGGCTCGGGTTTATATATATTTTCTCGACCCAAGGCTCGCAGACTCGCCCTGGGCTTAGCTGTGGTTGCTGCTCCGCAGCTTGTTGACCTATCGCTTCAACGTACTATCTATTTCTTTGGAAATTGCGATCGTGAGAGAAGACAACGTGCGATAGCAATTAGCCAAGTGTATCGGAACGGTTTTGACTAATCTCTAACCTCTAGCCTCTACTTTCAATTCTTCGTCATCTTCAATCCCGTCACGAACACTTCGGTGTTGTGCGCCGAACGCAGCCCGTAAATGCCATCGGTACTCTTAAGCTTGCCCGCTGCCACTACATCAGTCTTGGGCGCCGTCCAAAGTACCTTGCCATTGATCGAGCACGAGACGCTGTCGCCTTTTACGGACACCGCGATGTCCTGCTCGACGGGCTCGCCCACCGCAACCTTGTGCACCGCCGGATCCGCCGTCCCGCGACCATTCATCTGAAACGGCGCCGGTCCCATCCCGCGCACGATGAACTTGCCATCGCCATACGCCGCGCAATACAGATAAGACTGCTGCTCAGTTCCCAGGTCACTGCCCGCGATCACAATGCCGTACGGATGCGGATGCGTGTTGAGATTCATAAACTTCGGCTCACGAAAATGCGCGCTCACGGTGTAATCGCCCGACGCTTTGTTGGCCGGATTCCAATACGTAATCGCCGGCCCGGTGACGACATGAATCGCATCGCCTTCTTTGGCAAACTTGGCATTGTTGACTGTCATGCCCTGCCCCGCTTCGCGCGCGTCAACCTTGCCGGTCCAACCGGAAACCGTGACGCCACCACCCGCGACTGCGCGCGAAGTTTCGTCCTGTGGGTTCTGAGAAAAGACAGACGGAATGAACAGCAGCGCAGCGATGACGCCGATAATGAAATAACGTGACATGATTGAATCTCCTTTGCAGACGATTGACGAGTGATGATATCGGGAATAGCGTGAAGTGAAAAGCCGAGCAAGCGCAGCACACCTTACCGGAACATAGACTCGTTCGGCGCGTGCATAACTCAAGATGCTGCATCAACACCTTGGGAAGGAGCACCTGATATGATTCGACCTGCCGCAGAATTTCCCCGTAAACGGCTCTTTTGTAAGCTCAAGAAACCTTTCTGGGCCATAACGTTCCTGTTCATCACCGCGACCATCCTGCCCGTTTCGGTTTCGGCCCAGGACCCAAAACCGGCCGAGCCGCAGCCGTCGGCTCAGACGGCAGCGCCATCACCCGAGGAAGAGTTAGCAAAGCTCCGCAAGCAGGTAACGCAGTTAAGCGGCGAGGTCAACCGCCTCCGCGCAGAACTGGCAAAGCTTGAACGCTATAAGACGATCGACTACACCCGCGAGTTAATGCTCAAGGAAGAGCAGCGCGTGCGCGAACTGCAAAAGGAACTTGTTGAGGACGCCGCCAAAGAGACAGTGCTGCAAAAGCGTCTGGATGAAATCGAGGAAGAACAACGCCCCGACCGCATCGAGCGCTCCCTCGCCGGAGTCGGCTCGGTAAAACCAGAGGAAGAACGGGAAGCAATCTCGCGGCGATTAGCGAATGAGAAGCGACGCATCCAAACGCAGATGGACACTCTCCGCGCCAGCCGCACGCGCATCCCTCCGCTGATCGCAAACGCCGAAGAATCGATCGCGCGCCTCAGGCAGCGTCTGATTGAACTAAGGACGATTCACTGATTTTCAGCACTCGACGGATCGGCTGCCGGCGCTGCATTACTATGCACTTGATTGCTTTCGCCAATTCATAGGTTTCCGGCGGTGATGCTGAATGGCAACAATGATGATTGAATCACCTCGCACTTCGTAGATGATGCTGTACGGGAATCTGTGAACTTGAGCGCGTCTAGCGCGCTTCGATAAGGGCGTCCAAGCTAGCGGGTAATTCTGTATACGCGCGATAACGTCTCTAACCTCATCCGAGAACTCGAAGCCGAGACCAGGACGCTCTTGATTGTAGTAGTTGATTGCGTCTCGAAACTCGGCGTCAGCAGCGTCGACGTAGCGAACCTTCATTTCGCTCGCTGCCGCTCAATTTCAGCAAACACTTCTTCTGCAGAAACACTTCCCAGTTCACCACGGTCAAATGCATCGATCCGATCTTCAGCCTCTTGAGCCCACAGCTTGTCCAGTTCCGGATCGGGAGGTTCCTGAAAGGTTGCCAGAAGGCGCTCCAGTACTTCGGCCCGATCTTGCGGCGGTAGATTCAGTGCTTCTTTCAATATCTTCTCAGTGTTTGCAGACATAGACTGCCCTCTGGATTGTGAGTATACCCTCGCTCTTAGGCTCATGCCCAAGACTTTGGCGCCTTGCCGCTAACTAATGCCAGCCGTGACGTTACCCATTAGGGCAATAATATAGTTGACGCATCAAAGTAAAGGTGTTGAAGCCGCTGAGGAAAAAGGTCAACAAGTTGCGGAGCAGCAACCAGACCTAAGCCCAAGGCGAGTCTGCGAGCCTTGGGTCAAGATATATCTAATAAACCAGAGCCGCGTAGTGGCGATTGATAAATATCGCAACGAGTTCTCTCGCCGCTTCGCGGCTCCGATTTAATTATGGATGAGTACCCAAGGCTCGCAGACTCGCCTTGGGCTTAGCTCTGACCGCTGCTCCGCAGCTTGTTTTGCTACGGGCACGCTTGCTGGCGAAGCTGTGCTTGATGCGTCAACTAAATTATTGTCCAAATCAGGCTGTCGGTATCGGCGTTGTAGTCTTCGCCGCACTACGCGTCGCCGCTCTATCAACAATCACTCGCGCCGACTGATAATTACTCACAAACTGCGGGTGCGTGCGGCTGAACAAATTCACCATGGGATCGATTTCATTTCTCACAATACCGTTGGCTTCGCGAAACAAACTCGATAGCGATTCAGTCTGGACCATGCGCTCCACGGCTACCTGCCGCGGGCCAACCTTCGCTTCGTTGTAATCCTGCAAAGCCTGGCTCAACTCATCGATATTCGCCTGCGTGACGTGCAACGTCGCCAGTTCCGTCTTTCGAGCATTGGCCTGGGCCAGCACCAGCGTCGCCCGATTCGACAGCCCTTCGACATCCAGCTTATCGATTCCCGATCGCGTGATGTCGGTCAGCGCCATCAAATCCCGATTGTTACTAGTGTGAGCTAGCACTCCGAGCGCTTCACACATCAGGAACAAAACATCTTCCAGAGCCTCGCGCGCGCCGGCCTTGTCCAACGTCGCGCCGGTCGGCGTCTCCTGCTTTTGCGCGGCCGTATCGATCGCGCTCACCTTGTTCTTGAGACGCGTCACCGCATCGGCAAACGGCGCCATCGGGTTCCAGATCGCATTGTTCTCGTCGAGCACTGCAATGGTCGTCTTATACATCGTGACCCGGTTGGTTTGAACGTTATTCATCTTCGCTCCTCCTTAGTTATGAGGTTAAGGTTTGCGCCAGAGCCGGCTCGCTGCTCCGAAGACTGAGTGCAATTGTCTCGGTCGAAAGGTTGAGCGAGTAGGCACGCCTTCGAGTCGTGCTCGCGAATGAACGAGCGCGCGTTTCCTGAGAGCGTGTAAAAAGATTTGTGTAAATGGTCATTGAGGGCCAAAGGGAGTAGCTTGGCAGGGAGAAGCGATGACCATAGACAATGAACTGATAGACGATCTGCTGAAGGACTACAAAAAGCCGGAAGA
>Ga0207686_10000544_pt1 | contig 24398 bp, 23 predicted proteins | sample KBSM24metaG_FD_184396 | JGI IMG/M metagenome (GOLD analysis project Ga0207686, IMG submission 184396) | Miscanthus rhizosphere microbial communities from Kellogg Biological Station, Michigan, USA - KBS M2-4 metaG (SPAdes) (version 2) | ecosystem: Host-associated > Plants > Roots > Rhizosphere >...
TTGTGGTGATCGACCCGGCTGCGCGCTCGTCCTCGCGGAAGGGCCGCTGCCAGGTCATGACGCAGCAATCCATAGATGTAAAGGACAGAGTGGTCAAGAAGTTTGTGGCATTGCGGTGGGTTTGCCCTCAAGTCTGGACCCGGGCGCTGCCTCTTTCGCCTGTAAATCCCAGTGCGACTGGATTTCGAACGCGCCAGTCGGCGCGCGGAGTTGTTGGGCAGTTGACCGTGGTCGTTTTATTCCTCACCGCCCGTGCTTGGCGCAGGAGTCGACAAGGAAGTTTTCCGACGGCGAGGCGCTGCAAAGGGGCGCCGGAAGCACGGGCTCTCTACACGGTCGGGCTGGGCGGTCCGAATGGGCCGGATCGAATACGTGCGGAGCGGGACTCCTTTCCCCCGCCCAGAATCCTTGCCGTGTGCCGTCCCTCGCTCTGCCCGATCGAACCGGCGAGGGCTCTCACGTCCGCGGATTCGATCGATGGAGCTGCGCCGTTGTAGCGGCGGTGACCCGCACCTCCAATTCGCCCGCCAGCCCGCAGGAAGACGGAGATGTAGGAGTTGGAGTGGGCGATAGCCGGAAGCGTGGCCCACATGCCTGGTGGGCTTGCCGCCGAGCTCTTCGAGAGGCGCCTTCGTGATACAGAGAGGCCGCGAGAATCCGCGGCCCTCTCCCTCAATTTCAGCGCTGCAGACTGCTGGCTCGCTCAGCGGCGCCAAGTGATGGTGCTCAGGGGACTTTCGCGTCCCATTTGCACGGAATTGTCGAAACCGTGTTGTTTTTCGGTGCGCATGTCACCAGGGTGTTACCTGTTGTGTATTCGCCATTGGCGAAGCTGCTCGAGCCACAGAAGATGCCCGTGCATTTGCCGGCGATGTTTTTCACCAGCGCTTCGACTGTTATTTCTTCGCTGGTGCCAGGTTTGACGTTGTGGTAAGTGATCCCGGTCAAAGACTGAGGGCCGACTTCGACTTTGGCGCCAGGGCCTTCAAAAGTGATCGGTTCCAAGGCGCAGCTTTTGCCAATCCTGTTTTGAATGACGACGCCATTTGCGGCCGAGAAAACAAACTGGCAGCCGTTCATGTTGACAGTGACACTGACACCAAGGAACGTGCATTCGTCATACGTCGGTTCCACTGTCAGGGTTTCGAACGCGAAGCCGAGTCCCCCTGAGGCAACGCCCCCCTGGACCTGATGGAATCTGATCTGGTTACATGTGATCGAGAGTCCAGCGGCGTCAAACACGTGATGCGCTGTGCTGCTTCCAACCGCTCCATCCGGTGTGGCCGACACTGTGGTTTCCTGGTTGGTGGATGTGAATGTGGCCGGAGTGGTTGCCTGCGCCGCCGCCGCGAAAGCACTCATCGCGAGCAAAGCGGTCATCGACAACATCAGGACCTTGGCCCTACGAGTCATCTTGTCTCTCCTTTGTGGTGATCGACCCGGCTGCGCGCTCGTCCTCGCGGAAGGGCCGCTGCCAGGTCATGACGCAGCAATCCATAGATGTAAAGGACAGAGTGGTCAAGAAGTTTGTGACTTAGCTACGGGTTTGCCTAAGGTCGGGACCCCGGGCGCTGCCGCTTTCGCCTGCAACTCCCGGTTTGACTGGACTTCGGACGCGCCAGTCGGTGGGGGGTGTCGTTTGACGGTTGACCTAGGCTGTTTAGTCAACTAGCCTCGATCGCTAGATCATGCGAGGAACGCAGGAGACGAAGCAGTCCCGGGGCGGGCTGACGCGACGGGGGTTCGTAGTTCTCGCGGGTAGCTCGCTAGCGGGGACGACGATGCTGGCATCGTGCGGCAGCAGCTCGGCTGACGCCGAAACGGCGAAGTTCGGCGAAGGTGACGTCGGCATCCTTAACTACGCTCTGCTGATCGAGCAGATCGAGGCGGCGCTCTACGCAGACATCGTCGACGCCGAACTCGCCCAGGCCGGCGAACAAACGACGATGCGCGACCTTCAGGCCCAGGAGCAGGAACACGTCGGCGCCCTCATCGCGGCGGTCCAACGACTCGGCGGGAAGCCGACCGGGAAGCCCGCGACCAGGTTCGGACTGGAGAACCTGGGGGCGGCCTTGGCGACCGCTGAAGGGCTGGAGAACCTGGGGGCGGCCGCATATCTCGGGCAACTGGCAAAGATCGAAAGCGCCAGCGCCAAGAAGACTGTGCTCTCGATCTACAGCGTCGAGGGAAGGCACGCCGCAGCGATCGCGCTGCTGCGCGGGCGGCCGACGACGCCGGAGGGGCCGCTGGCCAAGCCGGCGACCGTGCGGACCGTGCTCAAATCCATCGAACCCTTCCTGGCCGGCTGACCTTGGCACAAGGTGGCGACAAGGGGTTGTCCCGCGGCGAGGCGCTGCGAAAAGGGGCGCTGGCGGCAGGGGCCCTCTACGCGGTCGGGCTGGCCGGTCCAACGCTCGGCAGGGTGCTGGCATCCTCGAGCGACGACGTCGCCATCCTCAACTACCTGCTCAAGTTCGAGCTTCTGGAGGTGTCGCTGTTCCAGGGCGGCCAGCGGCGGCTGAGGGCAAGCAGAGAGCTCAAGGAAATGCTGGAAGAGCTTGAAGCCGAAGAGCACCGCCACGTCGAAGCGTTGGCGGCCAAGGTCGAAGAGCTCGGCGGCAAGCCCACCGAGCATGTGGACCATGCCTTCGGCTATCGCCACTCCTACATCTCGGTCTTCCTGCGGCTGGCGAGCGAATTGGAGGAACGGGTCATCGCCGCCTACAACGGCGCGATTCCGTCGATCGAATCCGCGGACGCAAGCGCCCTCGCCGGCTCGATCGTGCAGATCGAGGGACGGCACGCGGCAAGAGTCCTGGGCGAGGCGGGAAGGAACCCAGTCCCGCACGCATTCGATCCGGCCCATTCGGAGTACGACGCCCTGCAGTCGGTCGAGCGGTTCGTCGGCCCGAGCGTCTACGAATAGCGGACCGGGAGAGCGCTGTGTCGAAGAAGATCATCGGAGTCGTGGCCCTGGCGCTGGTGGCGATCGGCATCGCCAGCTGCGGCGCCGGTGGCGACAGCTCCAGCGACGCTCGGCCCGAACCTCCGCTGGTGGGTGTCGGCAGCACCCTGACGGCTCCGCTGATGTCGCGGTGGCAGACGGGCTACGAACGGCGGACTGGAGAGAAAGTCAGATTCACCATCGTCCCCTACGGGGTGGAGATCAGGCGCCCCGGCGCCGGCGCGGACTTCGGGGCCGCCGACGCGCCGATCACGCCTTTCCAGTTCACCGAAGGCAATGGCGGCATCCAGATGCTGCCCTGGGCGCTGACGGCGATCGCGGTCGTCTACAACTTGCCGGGCGCCCCCAACCACCTGAAGCTGGACAGCGCCGCCTTGGTCGGGATCCTGCTCGGGGAAATCACCGCCTGGAACGACCCGGCGATCGCCGCTCTCAACCCTGGCGTGAAGCTGCCGGCAAGGCGCATCGTGCCGGTCTTCCACCGCGAGGAAAACGGCGAGGACTACGCGCTGACCAACTACCTGTCCCCGCAGAGCCGCAGGTTCGAATACGGAGGGATCACGCGACGATTGCGGATCCCGGGGGGCATCGGGGTAAACGGGGCGGCGGGGATTGCCTCCCGGGTGGCCAGGACCCCGGGCGCCTTCGGCTATGTAGACCTGGGGACCGCCCGGGCGCACGCCCTCGACATCGCCCTGATCCAAAACGCCGCCGGCCGATTTCCGGCGCCGACCCTGAAGACGATCGAGGCGGCTGCCGCGGCCCGCAGCCGCATCGGACCGAACCGGGAAACCTCGATCGCCGAACTACCGCCGACGGCCAAGAACGCCTACCCGATCGCCTTCTACATCTACGCGATCGTGCAGAGCGAACCCCAGCGGGCCAAGGCGCTAAAAAGATTCCTCAGCTACGCAGTCAGCCCCGCCGGCCAAGCGTTGGGAGCTTCGCTCTATTTCGCCCCGCTGCCGGAAAACGTGTTGCGCAGCGTCCAGTTCGGGATTCGGCAACTACAGAGATGAAACCTCAACTCGTCGGGGAGCGGCGCGGTACCAGCGTGGAGTGAAGTCCTTCGACGAGGGCCAAAGCGAGGCGGCAGTCGCCACCGATTTCGAGGCCGGCGGCCTTGCCGCCGATGACAGCCCGCAGCCAGGTGGTGGGTGGGCCCGCGACCCAGGCCTCGGCATGTCCCTGGATGCGGGTCACGCAGCCGACGACACGGCCTTGGTCGATCGTGGCAAGGACGCCGGCCTGCCTGCCGCCGTTGCCGGTCTTCACCTCCACCGCCAGGCGGCAGGTGCCATCGAGGTCGGCCGGCAACCGGAGTAGCGGCACGGCGAGAAGGAGAGCTGCCTCGACGTCGAGGGGAGCGACGGGACTGGCGCCCGGCAAGCCGCTGAGCCGCTCCCAGCGCGTCGCTGCTCCGAGCGGGACGACGGCATAGCGCAACCAGGGCGTGACTCCGTACGGCGTGCCACGCTCACGGCCGAGGACCTGTTCAATCTGCCCAACCAGGCGCATTGCCGACAGCCGGCGCTCCAGAGACGGATAGCTGACGCCCTTGATCACCTGGTCCAGTTCAGTCAGTGAAAGCGGGCGCGCGGCAAGAACCCGCAGGATCCCGGTGGACCAGCCGTCCACCAGAGCCTTGATCGCGCTCCGAGCCGCGGTCGTGCCGAGCTCCAGGCTTCCTTCGGGGGCGTGGTCCAACCAGGTCTGCAGAGCGGTGACGACGCCAAGGAACTCGTCGCCGGCCGAGGTAAGCGCGAAGTCGACGGATCCCGGGAAGCTGCTCCTGCGGCGGCGCTCCAACACGCCGGCCTCGATCAGCGTCCGCAGATGGCCTCGCATCGTCGTCGGTGGCGGAGAGCCGGTGTTCCTACGCAGCTCCGTCAGCGAGCTCGGTCCCTTGGCGAGCTCCTGCAAGAGGGCGGCGTTGAGTGGGACAGCCAGCAGCGATAGCGCCCGCGCTCCGGCCCGTGCCGCCGTCACCGCCCTGTCCTTGCCTGGCACATTGTCAACAGTCATTGATTATCTCAAGTTTGCTATATCAATCAAGCATCCTGAAACAGATCAGGCACGATGGTCCAACTAGAGGATCACGTTGAGCTTCGTCCTCTCACCACCCCGCGAGGCGCTGAAGCGCAGGTAGCCGCTGTAGGTGCCGATGGCCAGGGGGCCAGGAGTCAGGCAAAGGGTGCCGCGGGCGGTACCGCCGATCGGGATCGGTTCGGTCAACACTGTGATTTCGTCGTGACCAGCGCCGAAGTTATGGAACCCGACTCGAACGAACAGGCCCCTGCCCAGGTGGATGACGCAGCCTGGAGCTTCGATCCGCAAATCGCAGCGCCCGCTTCCCCGGCTCGTCAGTCTCCCGAGGCCGACGCCGTAGATGACGGCCGCGCAGGACGAGGTATTCAGGCGCGCGGGCATCGACATGTAAGTGCAGGCGCCGAAGTCGAGCTTCGTGAAATCGAGCTGCTTGACGACCCGCCCGCGCATCGCTCCGCTCAGCTCGGGGTCCTCACAGGCGAGAGTGCTGTTGTTGAGGATTTCGATCTTCTGATGCGCGAATGCTCCGGCTTCCCCGTCCGGCCTGGCCATGATGGTGGTTTTTTCGCCGGTCTCCACCCCTGGCATGAAGAACCTGTCAGCCGCCGACGCGCCCGTCGTCGTCGCGAGAGCCGCGACCAGCGCCGCCGTCGCAACCAGCGACCGCGGTGGCATTTCAGGCTTGCTTCCGGCTTGCCACGAACACCTCGAACTGGCTGTCCTTGGGCTCCTTCGGGCGGCCGTTGCCGTGGAAGGTCGTCTCCAGGGTGATGCCGACGTCGGCGAGGATCTGGCGCAGCTCGTCGACGGTGTAGAGGCGTTGGCGGAACTGGATCGGGTTGAGGCCCTCGAGAATCTCGCCGAAGCGGATCGGGACCATCGCGCCTTCCATGTAGCGGTTGGACTTGTTCCAGCGATGCTCGACCAGTTCGACCATCGAGTCGCCGGAGATCCAGGACTTCTGGGGAAGGTGCGCCTGTGCGTAAAGGACGTTGGGAAGTTGCATCAGGTGCTGGCCGCCAGGGCGAAGCGCGCGGCCGATCACCTCGAAGCTGCGCAGATTCTCCTCGTCGGTCTCGAAGTAGCCGATCGCGCCGTCGTTGAGGCTGAGGACAACGTCGAACTCGGTATCGAAGGCGAGCTCGCGGAGGTCGGCCTCGACGAACTCGGCCTCAAGGCCCTGCTCCGCGGCGTCGTGGCGGGCAATCTCCAGCAGCTCTGGGGAGATGTCGGCACCGACCACCTCGAAGCCGCGGCGGCGCAACTCCAGTGAATGACGCCCGGCACCGCAGGCGAGGTCGAGAACGCGGGCGCCCTCGGGTGGGCGCAGCATGTTCAGTGCCCGGTTGATTTCCGACTCGGTGCGATCGGTCCAGGCCATGTCGGCGGTGTCCGCGAAGGCGGTCCGATACCAGTCCTGGGGAATCTCCTTTGGTAGGACGCTCATCTCCCTCTCCTCCCCCTATTGCAAGGGGACCCTGGGTGTACTCAACAATGATTGATTATCACGACGACGCCGGGGGATCAAGGAGCCTGCGGCCACACGCACGCCTCTCGCCCGCTCATTGGCCGATCAGCTGCCGAAAAGTGCCGCGTGCAGTCCCCCAACCACGGCAGCGGCGACGGTGCCGCTGCCACCGGCCGTCAGGTTGCCGGGCTTGCCCTCGATCACGGCGCGCAGCCAGGCGGACGGCTGTCCGGAGATCCAGCTCTCGGCCTGTCCTCGCATCCGCGTCACGCAGGAGACGATCTGCCCGTTCTCGACCGTGACGAGGACCCCAGCCTGCTTGCCATCCCCACCTGACCGCACCTCGACCACCAACCGGCAGGTGCCGGACAGCGTTTGCGGAAGACGGACCAGCGGCGTTGCCAGCAAGAACGCCGACTCGACCTCGATCCGCGAGATCGGGCTGGCGACGCCGGCGGCGGCGAGTCGCTCCCAATCCGCGGCCGTCGCCAGTGGCGCGATCGCGTAACGGAGGCGCGAGGTTGGCTGGTAGCAAGAGGAGCCGCAGCGCCGGGGTGCCGACTCGATTAGCCCCGCCTGTCGCATCGCGCCGAGCTGTTGCTCCAGCGAGGCAAGAGAAACGCCGCGCAGTACGCGATCGAGCTCGCTGGCGGAAGCGGGGCCGGCGGCGAGTACCCGGACGATGTCGGCCGACCACGCGTTGACCAAAGCCTGGACGGCGCCGCCGGCCGCTGCGTTGCCAAGCCTCGCGTCCGGCTGTGGCCCGTCCTCAAGCCAACGATCGAGGGCTGCACCGACGTCGAGCAGGCCACGGCCAGCCGATGTGAGGCCGAAGCTGCGGGCGCGGGAGATCCGCTCGCGGCCACGCCGCTCGACGAGTCCCGCCTTCACCAGCTCCTCCAGATGCACCTGTAGCGTCGTCGTCGACGGCGACGCACCAGCCCGGTGCAGCGCGGCAAGCGACTGCGGGCGTTTGTCCAGCCCATCGAGGATCGCCACGTTCACAGGCGCCGCAAGCAACGACAGCGCCAGGCTCCCCGCCCTCGTCGTCCCGGTCCTTTTCGCCCTCTCGACGATCAACGGGAATGGAATATCGCATTTTTCCTTTGGTCGCCACATGAAAAGTTGAGCTTTTGCTTTTGCTCACCTACCCTTGACCGCAGTGTCAGCAACGACCTTCATCACGCTCGGCCCGGAGGGCACCTGCCACGAACGCGCGGTGCGCCGCTATGCGGAGTTCCAGGGTGTAGAGGACTACGAGTTCGAGCTGATCACCGACTTCTTCGATGGGCTCGAGCGACTACGCGGGCGGGACGACGCGTTCCTGATCCAGTGCAGCGCCCATCCGCTGGTCCACGAGATCACCGAGAAACACTGGACCGAGGTCTTCGTCGTCGACACCTTCATCTACCCGACCAAGCACCTGGTGCTGCTGAGCCGGCGTGAGGTCGAGCGACCTCGCTCGCTGGGGATCGTCCCGGCAACCAAGGGCTACGTCGACCTCTCCCAGTGGGACGAAGTGATCGACGTCGCCTCCAAGCCGATCGTCGCCGAAGGGCTGTTGCGAGGCGACTACGACTCCGGCCTGACCCACATGGAGCACGTCGAGGAGCACGCAGGGGAGCTGCGGCTTGACCTCGACATCGGCGAAATCGATACGACCTGGGTGGTCTACGCGACCAGCAAGCGGTTCCAGGGCGAGGTGATCGGGATCCCCTCGGCCGAGTTGTTCCAGGCGCGATCCGCGCCGGCCCTCTCCTGACCGCGCGCTAACGTCCCGGGCATGCCCGCCCCCTGGCCCCCGGCCTCCTTCGCGGACTGGAACGAGACCTGCGACACGCTGCATGCACACACGCAGGTGCTCGGCAAGCTGGCAGCGGAACTGGCGCCGCCCGAGCCGCAGTTGCAACACGCGGCGCTGCGACTGACCGCGCGGGGCTGGGAGACGGTGCCACTGCCGGCACCAAACGGCTCGGGTGTATTCGCGGTCGTACTCGACCTGCGTTCCCACGTGGCGATCGTCGAACACGCGGACGGGCGCCGTAGCGCCGTGCCGCTCACCCCTGACCGGCCGGTCGCCGAGGTGACCCAGGGAGTGCTGGCGGCGGTGCGCGAAGTTGCCGGCGCGGTGGAGATCGACCCGGCCCCGCAGGAGGTCGGCTGGACCGTCCCGCTCGACGAGGACACCGAGCACGCCCGCTACGACACCGAGGCCGTCAGTTCCTACTTCCAGGCCGCCGGCCAGGCGGCGCTGACGCTAGCTGCCTTCCGGGCGCCCTTCCGTGGCCGCTCGACCCCAGTCCACGCCTGGTGGGGCTCCTTCGACCTCGCCGTCAGCCTCTTCTCCGGCGCCCCCGCCGAGCCGCCCTCGGACGACTTCATCATGCGCAACGCGATGGATTCGCAGGAGGTGGCGGTCGGCTGGTGGCCCGGCGATCGGCGCTATCCCCGCGCCGCCTTCTACGCCTACGCCCACCCAGCCCCCGAAGGCTTCGCCGGCGCCACGCTCTCGCCGGATGCAGCACGCTGGGACGGGGAGGTCGGCGAGTACCTGCTCGATTGGGACGACGTGATCGCCGCCGCGGATCCCCGGGCCTACGCGCTCGAGTTTCTGCACTCCGCCTTCGACCATGCCTGCGCAGTCTGCAGCTGGGATCCTGACTTGGCCGCCACCGCCAAGGGCGATCCGCCCCCGGTCAGATGAACACAGTGCCCAACGGCCGCCCGAAGCAGACCAACTGGCGCGCTTGGGGCATTGGCGTCCTAATCGCCCTCGTCATCATCGTCTGCCTGGAGAACGCTCAGGAGATTCGGGTCGACGTTCTCTTCCTCAGTGTGAAGGCGCCGCTGATCGTCATTCTCGCCGTCGCCGTCGCCGTCGGCGCCCTGATCGGCTACCTCGCCCCGGTCGTCCTCCGCCATCGCCGCGATTCGCGGACGGCGATCGAGAAGCAGTAGCGCCCGCGGCGGGGGCGAGACCCCGGAGCCTGCAGCGACGCCGGCGGAGCGCTCGGCTCAGAGGCCCTCGCCGTGCCGGCCCTCGCCGGCGGCGAACTTGGCGGCGCCTTCCATTGCGGTGACGAGGGTCTCGCGGCCGAGGCGGCGCTCGAGGTCGAGGCCCTCCGCCAGCGGCAGGCCGAAGCCCTCGATGGCGGCGCGGCGGTCGGCGAGCATCGTCTCTTGGGGAAAGGCGGCGAGGTGTTCGGCGAGCTCGAGGGCGCGGTCGAGGTGGGCGCCGGGGGCGACGACCTCGTTGACGAGGCCGATTCGCTGGGCCTCCTCGGCCTCGACGGGACGGCCGGTGAGGATCAGCTCCAGCGCCCGGCCCATGCCAACCACGCGAGGCAGCCGTTGGGTGCCGCCGTCGACCAGGGGAACGCCCCAGCGGCGCTCAAAGCAACCGAAGGTCGTTTGTGGCGTGGCGAGGCGGAGATCGCACCAGAGGGCGAGCTCGAGGCCGCCGGCGACGCACCAACCGTCGACGGCGGCAATCGTCGGCTTGCTGGGAGTGAGGCGGGTGAAGCCCATCGGCCCGGCCGGGTCGTCGACGTCGAGGCCAGCCGATTTGAGGTCGAAGCCGGCGCAGAAAGCTTTGCCGCCGGCGCCGGTGAGGATCAGGACGCGAGCCTCTTCGTCGGATTCGAACCGGTGGAGGCCCTCGCGTAGCTGCGTCGCCGTCGCCATGTCGACCGCGTTGCGATGGGCGGGGCGGTCGATCGTCAGTACTGCGGCGGACTTATTCCGCTCGTAGCGAACCTCCGCACCCATTCGCCCATCCTCCCATAGCGACGGCTCGCCACACCGCTTCAATCGCAAAGAGCAAATTTCACTGATTAACATGCCGCGCTCAAGATGGTGGGAGAGCTAGATCGATCAGGGCATATCAATCAATCCGATGGGACGCTCGGCCGTCTCGGCGGACTTGGTCCCGGCGAGGCGGACCGCGGCGAAAAGGCACTTTGGCTCTCCGGCAGCGGCTACCGGGCGGCGCTCTTCCACCTTGGTGGGTTGACGCGTCTGAATGAGCTGGGACTGCTGGGGCAGATCGAGACGGTCGCCGCGGTCGCCGGCGGCAGCCTCGTCGCCGCGGTGCTGGCGGCCAGGGTGGAGTGGCCGCTGCAGGGCGCCTATCGCGACTGGCCCGAGCGCGTCGCCGAGCCGATGCGGGCAATCGCCCGCCGCAACGCCCGCGCCCGCGCCTTTCTGCGTCTGCCGCTCGCCTCGCCCGGCGCCGAGGCCGCGCTCGAGGAGCGCTACGCCCGTGAACTGCTCGGCTCGCTCGGCGGCGAACCGGAGCGGGGGCCGCGTTTCGTCTTCGGCGCCGCCGGTCTCACCCTCGCCGGCCTCGTACAGGCGCAGGCAGAGCGGGTCGAGTGGGACCTGGTCAAGGCCGCGCACCCGCCCGGTTACCCGCCGGCGCTGGTCGCCGAGGTGATCGGATCGGTCCGCACCGACCTCGACGCCTTCGGCGAGGCCGAGCAGGCGGTGTTGGAGAACCACGGCTACCTGCTCGCCGACGCAGCAGCGCGGGGGCGGGGGCTGGTCAGCCGCCGCGGGATCGCGACCGCGCCGCCGGAGCCGCCGCACCCGCGCTGGATGAGCGAGGAGCGGGTGCGCGAGGCGCTTGCAGCGAGCTCGCGGCAAACGCGGCTGGGGCGGATGCGCCCGCGCCGCCCGCGCCGCCGCGAGCGGCGTCCCGAACCGGGGTCCGAGGAGCTGGCAACGCTGCTCGATCGCCACCGGCCGCTGCTCCAGTACGACTCGCTGGAGAGCTTTCGGGCCGACTCGGTGGAGACGATCTGCGGCCTCGCGGCACCCGGCCGCTGCAACACGCTGCACCGCGCCGACGGGTCGCTAATCGCCGCTGCCGAGCCGAGCGCCGGCGTGCCTCGGCTCGGCCTCGACTTCCTTCGCGCCCCCACCTACCCCAACGGCGAGCCGGCGCGCAGCGACGACTACCTCGACGAGTGCGGCGGCTCCCACGCCGCCGACGCGCTAGCGATGCGACGCCGCGAGGGTTGCGGCGACGTCGTCTACGGTCGCGCTCGCGAAGACGGCCGCGGGCAGCTCTGGCTGCAGTACTTCTTCTTCCACTACTACGACGACAAGGGGATGCTGGGCGTCGCCCAGCATGAGGGCGACTGGGAGATGGTGCAGCTGCTACTCAGCCGCAGCGGCAAGCCGGAGGAGGTGACGCTTGCCCAACACGGCGCCGCCGAGCGGCTGCGCTGGCGTGACCTGGAGCGAGTGACGGTTGGCGACGACGAGGTGCCCCTGCTCTACCCGGCACGCGGCTCGCACGCCGCGCGGCCGCGGGCCGGCAGCTTCCCGGCCCCGGTGGTCCCTGATCACAACGACGGCATCGGCGCCCGGGTACGGCCGCTGCTGGTCCCGATCGCCGACGACGGTCCTAGCTGGCTGCTCTGGCCGGGTCGCTGGGGCTCGACCCGGCGGCGCGAGTCGTTCGAGGGCGACAGCCCCCGCGGCCCTCGCAGCGTGCCGCACTGGTGGGACCCGGACGAGTTTCATCGCGAAGCGCGGCCCTGGCGGCCGCCCGAGTGGACGGACCAGCCCGCCGATATGGCCCCGCCGCCGCGCCCCCAAGTTGAGGCGCGGCGCGAGGGTGAGCTGGCGGTCGTCTCCTACCGCTTTCCCTATCCGCGGGTGGGCGAGGGTGAGCCGGCGCGAATCGTCGCCGCGCCGCTGGCCAGCGGCGACTCCGAGCCCTGCGCTGCCCACTCGCTGCCGGTCGAGAGCATCGAGGGCTCCTTCGCGGTGCAGTTGCCGAGCGGCACCAAGTGGATGGGCGTGCGGGTCAGTGCCGCCTCGGAGCGCGGTGTCCCAGGGGAGACGATCGCCGCGCGGCTGAGTGAGGAGGAGCGGGCGGGCTAGTCGCGGCGAGGTGCTCTCGGGGTCGGCCGCAACGCCCGGCTCCCGAAACGCGCCCCGGTCGCCGGCCGGGGGAGGGCAGGTCTCCCGCCGACAGCGCAAAGGTAGGAAGCGCGACGGACGACCTCCGCCGCTTCAGCTCGTTTCGAGCACGAAAAACGACCGGTGATGGCGCTCGGTTGCCTGCCTCGCGCGTAGCCTTCGCGCTTAGAAGCTCGTCGCGCCACCTTCGGAACCCGCCCCGCTTGGCTTCCGCGGGGACCGGTTCCTCCCGGTCGCAAAACGAAGGTAGCGCGCTGCCACTCAGCACGAAAGGGGGCGCCCGAGAGCGTTCCCGCAAAGTCCGCGCTAAAGGGTCCGGGAATCGCGGTACGGTCCCTGCGGGATGAGCCAGGGAACGGAGGAGTCCGCGCGGCGAGCGCGGCGCAACGTCGTCCTCACCGCCGCCATCGCTGGTCTCGGCGGGCTGCTGTTTGGCTACGACACCGGGGTCATCGCCGGCGCCCTGCTCTTCATCAAGGGCGACTTCGACCTCGGCAGCTTCGCCCAGGGCCTGGTCGTCGCCGCGGTACCGATCGGGGCGGTCTTCGGCGCCGCCTACGCCGGCCCGGCGGCCGACCGCTACGGGCGGCGGCTGATGATTCTCGTCGCCGCGGCGGTCTTCATCGTCGGCGCCCTCGGCAGCGCTGCCGCCCCCGGCGTCGAGGTACTGGTGATCGCCCGAATCGTGATCGGCGTCGCGATCGGGCTCGCCTCCGCCGCCGCCCCTGTCTACATCTCCGAGGTGGCGCCGCCGGAGAGTCGCGGCCGCCTGGTCAGCTTCTTCCAGCTGGCGGTGACGATCGGGATCCTCGTCGCCTACCTGGTCGGGCTCGCCTTCGACGGGATCGAAGGCTGGCGCTGGATGCTCGGGCTCGGCTGCGTGCCGGCGCTGGGGCTCGCCTTCGGGATGCTGCGGATGCCGCAGAGCCCGCGCTGGCTGGTGATGACCGGCGACGACTTCGCGGCGCGGGCGACGCTGGCAAAGATCCGCGTTAACGATCCCGACACGATCGACCGCGAGATCGAGGAGATCAAAGAGAGCATCGACGACAAGCCGGGCACCTGGAGCGAGCTGCTGCAGCCGGTGGTGAAAGCGGCGCTGGTGGTCGGGGTCGGGTTGGCGATCCTGCAGCAGGTCACCGGCATCAACACCGTCATCTACTACGCGCCGACGATCGTCGAATTCACCGGCGTCAACTCCTCCGCCGGCTCGATCCTGGCCGCGGTGGGCGTCGGCGTCATCAACGTCGCCGTCACCGTCCTGGCGCTGCGACTGCTCGACCGAGCCGGCCGCCGGACCCTGCTGATGATCGGCGTCTCCGGGATGGTCGTCTCCCTCTTCGTGCTCGGGGCCGCCTTCACCGGCAATGGCACCAGCACCTTCGCCTCGGTCCTGGCGATCGGCAGCCTGATGGTCTACGTCGCCTCCTTCGCGATCAGCCTTGGGCCGATCTTCTGGCTGCTCAATGCCGAGATCTACCCGCTCAGCGTGCGCAGCAAGGCGGCCGGGGTCGGCACGATGGCGAACTGGACCTTCAACTTCATCGTCTCCCTTACCTTCCTGCTGCTGATCGAAGCACTCGGGAAAAGTGGCGCCTTCTGGTTCTACGGCGCAATCGGCATCCTCACCTTGATCTTCTGCTGGAAGCTCGTGCCCGAGACCAAGGGCAAGCATCTGGAGGACATCCAGGCCGAGTTCCAGGCGCGGGTCGACCGGCGCAAGTCGGCTGCCTGAACATCTTGAGCGGTCCGGGTACCCTGCTCGGATGCGGATCGATCAGATCATCGCCACGCAGGCGCCAACCTTCTCGGTCGAGTTCTTCCCGCCGAAGGGCGAGGACGCGACAGCGCAGCTGTTCGAGACGGCGCGAACGCTGCGGGAGCTGGAGCCCGACTTTGTCTCCGTTACCTATGGGGCGGGCGGCTCGACCCGCGACGGCACCGTCGAGATCACCCAGGCGCTGAAGGACGAGCTCGGCTACGAGACGATGGCGCATCTCAGCTGCGTCGGCGAGGGGCGCGACGGGCTGGCGGTGACGCTGGACCGGATCGCCGCGGCCGGGATCGAAAACGTCTTCGCGCTGCGCGGCGACCCGCCACGCGGGCAGGAGGACTTTGAGCAGCCGCAAGGCGGACTCGGCAGCGCTGCCGAGCTCGCCGCCTTCATCGGTGAGGGCTGGGACTTCGCGGTCGGCGGCGCCTGCTTCCCGGAGGTACACCCGGAGGCACCGGACCTCGACACCGACCTCTCCTACCTGAAGACCAAGGTCGAGGCCGGGGCCGGCTTCCTGATCACCCAACTCTTCTTCGACAACCAGGTCTACTTCGACTTCGTGCGGGCAGCGCGGGCGAAGGGGATCGAGGTGCCGATCTTGGCCGGGGTGATCCCGGTTGCCAGCTTCGCCCAGACGAAGCGGATCTGCCAGCTCTGCGACGCGACGATCCCGGAGCCGCTGGAAGCGGCCTTCGCTGCCGCGGGGGGAGAGCCGGAGCGCGAGTTCGAGCTCGGCGTCGCTTACGCGGCGCAGCAGTGCGCGGAGCTGCTGATCGCGGGGGCGCCGGGCATCCACTTCTACGCGCTCAACCGGGCGCCGGCGACGCGGGCAGTGCTGGGAGCGCTGCGCGCCTCCCGTCCCTGGGAGCGGGTGCGTGGCGAGACGGCGTCCGCACTGAGCAGCAGCGGCGACTAGTCTGCTGACCCCAGGGATGGCCGGGCGCAACGACAGGGAGCAGCGGCGTGCTGAACGCGAAGAGGCCGAGGCCACGTCGGCCGCAGACGGTGCCAAGCGAAAACGGCTGCTGATCGCCTACTCGGTTGCCGGCCTTATCGCGGTGGCGGCGATCGTCGTCGTGATCCTCCTCGTCAGCGGTGGCGGCGACAGCAGCAACGCGACGGGCAGCGCCCACATCAACCTCGACGTCTCGATCGGCTCGACCAACGGCATCACCCCTGACGAACGGCTCGGCACCCCACCGCCGGCGCCGCAGGTGACCGACCTGCAAACCGCGGCGAAGCAGGCGGGTTGCGTGCTGAAACTGAAGCTGCCCGACGAGGGCCACGAACACATCCCGCTGAGCTCGCCGACCCCGAACTACAAGACGAACCCGCCGACCTCTGGAGCCCACGTCGAACCGCCCTACCAGCAGGCGGACGGCGCCTACACGGAAATGCCGGCGCCGATCACCTTCGTTCACTCGCTCGAGCACGGGCGGATGGAGATCCAGTACTCGCCGAAGCTCTCCGAAAAGGACCAGCTGGCGCTGAAGGGCCTCTACGACACGATGTACGGGGCGACGCTGCTCTTCCCCAACGAAGAAATGCCTTACGAAGTGGCGGCGACGACCTGGACCAACATGCTCGGCTGCCCCAAATACAAGGGCGCGATCACCCTCGACGCGATCCGCGCCTTCGGCAAGGAAACCTGGGGGAAATACGGCGGCGAGCCGGTCTACGCCTTCACCTTCACCGGACCGACGCCGCGCGAACCCGAAGAATAGGTTGGCGTAGCTAGGGAGCGCGGTAGGCCGGGAAGAATCCGGCGGCGTCGCGGCTGGTGCTTAGCTCCGCGTAACGCTCGGCATCACAGATGACCTCGGAGGTATGCCAGCGCAGGCTGCGGTTGGCAAAGCCGCGCTTGAACTCCTCGAGCGCGTCACCCGGGGTGATGCCGCCGCCGAGGTTGAGGGGGAGCTGCAGCTCGGTGGCGTGGTCGACGAGGAGAGAGACGACGTTCTTCATCGGCGAGTCGCGCAGGTGCGAGTCGGCGCTGCCGCTCAGGTAGTAGTGGAGGAAGCCGTCGCTGACGGTGGCGATAGAGGCAGCTGCGAGGGCGCCCTCCGGGGCGTAGGCGAGGGCGAGCCAGGTGCGCGGCGAGGCGAGGATGCGATCGAAGTAGGCGGCGCCAAAGTAGTAGTGCGGAGCGGCCTCGGTGCGCCGCATCGTCTGCTCGTAGGCGTCGAGGAAACCGGCCCGCTGCTCGGGGCTCGTCTCCGGACCGGGGACGAGGCGCAGCTCGTAGCCGGCTTCGAGGTTGCGGCGGACTTGGCGGCGGTCGCTCGGACGGCTCTTCGCCGGCAACGCTGGGTCGGCGATCTGGACGAGGTTGCGCGGCGTGCTGTGGGCGAGGGGCGGTGGCCCGAGACGGTGGCGGAGGAAGAGGCTGACCAGGCCGGTGGCAGAGAAGTCGACCGCGGCGGGGTCGAGGGTGGGTGGAGCGGAGTCGGCCACAGCGCCGGCCGCCGCGTAGACGGAGGGTCCGGCCTCGCCACCTGGCCCGGAGGCGCTGTTAGCCCCCGCGAGAGGGACGATGCCGGGGTAGGAGTAGGGAGACGTCGCGTCCCGCTCCGGGCCGTCACCGATCTCGCGAACCAGCAGCGGTGCCGCCAGCTCGAATGGCTCTCCGGCCGCCTCACCCTCGATCCGCAGCGTGTGGGTTACACCCTCGGCGGCAAGGAACTCAGGCGAGCGGAAGAACTCACCGCCCGCCGCGGCCTCGCCGCGGTCCTCGATCAGCTCCGCCCTGGCAGCCGCCATGCTCACCCGGCCCGACCCGCTCACTCGAAGAGGTCGGCGGCGGCGGCGCGGAACTCGTCCGGGAGTACGCCCCAGACCTCGCAGTCGTCCGGCGGCGCGCCCTCGCGGGCGAGGTGGGCCCGCATCGTCCCCTCGTGTCGCCAGCCGAGGCTGGTCACCGTCTTCTTGGCGATCTCGTTGCGGGCGGGGATACGCCCGTAGACGCGGTGGGCACCGTACTCGTCGAACGCCTTGGCGATCGTCAGCGCCTCGGCGCGGCGGCCAACCCCCTTGCCGCGCACCTCGTCGCCGATCAGCGCCCCCAACTCGGGGGCGGTCTGGCGGAAGAGTCCGTAGAGGGCAGTGAAGCCGACCGGCTCCTCGTGACCCTCGACCACGATCGCGAACTTGCGGTCCTCGCCGGAGTCGTCCATCGCCCGCTGTGCCCATGCTTCGGCCTGCTCCAGGGAGAAGGAGTCGCGCTGCTCCATCAGCGAGGCGGTCGCAGCCGGGTTGTTGAACCAGCGGTGGACGGCGGCGGCATCGCCAGGCTGGAAGCGGCGCAGGCTGACCTCGGGGCGATCGCTCACGGCGGGAACTCTAGTCCGGGGCGAGGCCGCGGCCGGTGAGGACAAGCCAGACGGTCTTGACGAGGATCCGGGCGTCGAGGGCGACGCTGCGGTGGTCGACGTACCAGACGTCGAGCTCGATCCGCTCCTCCCAGGGGATGCCGGCCCGCCCCTGCACCTGGGCCCAGCCGGTGATCCCCGGCAGCACCTCGTGGCGGCGGCGCTGGCGCGACGTGTAGTCGTCAACCTGGGCGGGGATGGTCGGGCGCGGGCCGACGATCGCCATCTCGCCGCGCAGGACGTTGATCAGGTTGGGCACCTCGTCGAGCGAGGTGCGGCGCAGGAAGCGGCCAGCGCGGGTAACGCGCGGGTCCTCGCGGGTGACCACGGTGCCGACCCCGACCGGGTCGGACCCCTGCACCATCGTCCGCAGCTTCCACATCTCGAACTCGGCGTCGTCGCGGCCGACCCGGCGCTGGCGGTAGATCACCGGGCCGCGGCTGCCCAGCTTGATCGCGATCGCGGCGGCGAGCAGGAAAGGCGCGAGGAGCAGGAGCGCGACGGTAGCGATGAGGAGGTCGAAAGCCCGGGGCATGGTCAGGCGCTCAGCTCGGGGATCATCGCGTGCCCTCCGCCTTCTCCCAACGACCGCCGGCGCCGTGGCGAGCCCGGTCCCAGAAGCCGGCGGCGATCGCGGCCGTCGTCAGCACGTAGTAGCGGGCGACGCGGAAGGGGATCGCCGGCAGCCAGCGTCCCAGCAATGCCGCGGCGAGCAGGGCGACTTGGAGGGCGAAAGTGACGGCGTACACCCAGCCGTCGCCGAGCAGGGCGAGGTTGGCGACGAAGGCGATCAGATGGAGGAACGGGCTGAGGTAGCGGAGGACGCGGTGGGAGAGCAGCTCGAAGGCGAAGAGCGGCGAGTAGCCACGCGGGGAGAGCATCCCTTCGCCGACAGCGATATCCCACAGTCCTCGCTGCATCCTGCGCTTCCGCGCCCACTCGCCCTCGATCGTCGGCACCATCTTCTCGCTCGCCTGGGCACGCGGTTCGTAGAGCGAGCGGCCGCCCCGCTTAGCGAGGAGGAAGGGGAAGGAGAGGTCGTGGCTGCCGGAGACGGCGAGCGGCAGGTAGGCCTCGCGACGGACCGCGTAGATGGCGCCGTTGCCGGCAGTGATCCCGCCGAGCCGGGACTCCATCCCCCGCACCGCCATCTCGTAGCGCCAGTAGGCGCCCTCGAGGTTGTCGCCCTCGGGGTCGGTGAAGCGGACCTGACCGCAGACGTAGGCGACGCTCGGGTCGGCGAAGGGGGCAACAAGGTGGTGCAGAGCCTGGGGCGACCAGACGCTGTTGGCGTCGGAGAAGGCGAGGATCTCGCCGCTGGCCTGTTCGGCACCGGCGTTGAGGGCGGACACCTTGCCGCCAGGCGGCAGCTCCAGCACCAGGTCGGCCCCGGCGGCACGGGCCCGCTCTGCGGTCGCGTCGGCGGAGCCGTCGGAAGCGACGATCACCTGCAGTCGCTCACGCGGATAGTCGAGCTCCAGCGCGTTGGCAACCTTCGCCGCGATCACCTGCTCCTCGTCGTAGGCCGGGACGATCAGGGAGACGACTGGGAAGTCGCTGGCCGACTCGGTGTCCGTAGCGTTCGCGAGCGCGTTTGACCTTTGTCTCGCATACCGCGACAAAGGTCTAACGCGCTCGCCGCACAGACGCACCAGCAACGCCAACAGCAGCGGGTAGCCAGCGTGGGTGTAGACGAGCAGGGCAGCGCAGAGCCAAAAGAGGGCGGCGGCAACAGTGGTCACGAGCGCGCCTCGATCAGCTCGCGGTAGAGGTCGAGGGTGAGGCAGGCAGCCTCGTCCCATGAGTAGGGACCGGCCGCGGCGCGGCGGGCGGCCGCGGCCATCTCGGCGCGGGCCGGCTCGTCAGCGACCAGCTCGGAGAGAGCGGCGGCAAGCGCCTCGACGTCGGCGGGTGGGACCAGCCGGGCTGCGCCGGTGGCGGCCACCTCGGGGAAACCCCCGACCGCGCTGAGGACGAGCGGCTTGCCGAAGGCAAGGCCGGTGTAGAGCACGCCGGAGTGCTCGGCGTCGAGGTAAGGGAGGACGACCAGGTCAGCGCGGCGGAAGATCGCCGGGATCTCCGCCTCATCGACGAAGTGGGTGACGAAGCGGACGCGGCCGGGCGCCGAGGCAGCCAGCTCACGCAGCGGGCCAACGTCCATCCGCGGGTTGCCGACGATCCACAGCTCCGCCCCCTCAACCTGGCGGAACGCCTCCAGTAGTAGCTCCGTCCCCTTGTAGGGGCGCAGCAGGCCGAAGCAGAGGATCACCGGGCCCTCAGCGCCCTCCAGCTCTGCGGGCAGCGGCTTCTCCTCCCGCAGCTGCGTCAGGTAGTCGAAGGCGCCGTGGGGGATGACGCGGACCTTCGCCGCCTCGATCCCGACCTCGTCGCGCAGCCGCGCGGCGCTGTGCTCGGAGTGGGCGGCGACAGCGTCCATGCGATCGAAAACGTGGCGGGCGGTGGCGAGCTGGCGGCGGGTTGGACTGGGCGGCGCGATGTAGTGGGCGGTCAGCAGCCGCGGCCGGGTCGGGGGCAGCAGGTGGGAGTCGAGCGGCGGAAAGGTGAGCCACTGGTAGTGGACCACGTCGGGGCCGTTGCCCGCCCTCGCTCGGTGGCGACTGTCGCGCCGAAAGCGTCGCATGTCGGCGAGGTGCTCGACGGCCTTGAAAGCACGCCGCCCCGGCGCGTCGAGGCCACGGGCGGCGCTGCGACGATAGAAGCGCTCCGTGACTCGAAAGCCTTCGGCGGGTGGGACTGCTCCGTAGAGGAAGTTGCTGGTGGCGAGCTCGACATCGGCACCCTGACGGGCGAGAGCCGCCGCCAGCGCGCGGTCGTAGGGCGGCGTAAATGCGGATGGATCTAGGAGCTGTACTTTCACGCTAGGGGCCGGGCCTATTCCGGTAGGGATGGAACGTCTTGTACTTTTTCCGCGGCGGGGCCAGCGGACAGCCGCGAGCCGTGTTCGGAAAAAGTTAAGTGGAATCCCTACCGGAATAGGACCTTGCCCACGCTCTCCTACTGCGTCGTGAACACGAACGGCCGCGAGTACCTGCTCGCCTGCCTCGGCGCGATCGCACGCACGCATCCGGCCGGTGTCGAGGCGGAAGTGCTGGTCATCGACAACGCCTCGGACGACGGCTCGGCGGCCGCGGTGCGGGATCTCGGACCTGCACTCGGCGATAACGACCGCCTGCCGGTGCGGCTGATCGAGCTGTCCCGCCGCACCGGTAAGGCCGAGAACGACGCGACGCTGATGCGCGAGGCGCAGGGTCGCTACTGCCTGCTGCTGAACGAGGACTCCGAGCTGAGGCCAGGGGCGACCGCGGCTCTGCTTGCCGCCCTCGACGCCAACTCAACTGCTGCCGCTGCCGGGCCGCAACTGCTCGACTCCGCCGGTCGCCCGGTCCCCTGCGCCTGGCGGTTCCCTAGTGTCGGCACGGCCCTCGCCGGGGCCCTCTTCCTGCATCGCTGGCTCACGGTGGAGAGCAAGGGAAGGCAGACGAGACGGGTCGACTGGGCGCAGTCGAGCGCCCTGCTGGTTCGTCGCGAGGCCGCGGCGGCTGTCGGCTACATGGACCCGAAGTTCTTCGTCTACTACGACGAGTGCGACTTCGCCAAGCGGCTAGCCGAGGCGGGCTGGCACTCCCTGTATGTCCCCAGCGCCGAGGCCTACCACCACGACCAACTCTCGACCGACCTCGCCAAAGGGCTGCCCCGGATCGTCGAATTTCACCGCAACCGCGACCTCTACATGCGAGTGCACCATGGCCGAGTCGCGGCGCTGGCGGTACGAGCGCTGACCGCCTGGTCCTACGCGGTGCGCGCCGCGGCGGCGACCGTCCTGCCCGGCCAGCCCGGCCGCGTCTACTGGGCACACGCTCGGCAGGCGCTCTTCCCGAATCGGGGGGAGAGCATCCGCGACCGAGTCGAAGCCCGCGGCTGAGCTAGAACCGCGAGTCCTCGTCCATCAGCTCGGCCTCGTAGGCCTCCGGAAGGCGGCCGTCGACAGCAGCCGGCTCCGCCCGGAGGGCGCGCAGCTCCGCAGCGATGGCGCTCGGGTGGCGGAGTCGCGCTAGCCAGAGGCGCTCGCCGGGCGTGAAGAAGCGGCCCGCGTAGAGGGCAAGCGGATAGGCGGCGAGGAGGATGGCGCGGCCGAGGAAGCCGGCGACGCCCGAAGTCGGCATCAGCAGTTCCCCGAGGCCAACCAGCGCAGCTGAAACGAGAACGACGCGCATCAACCGGCCCCACTCGTAAGGGACCGGGAAGAGCCGCTGCGTGAACCCGTACATCAGCGCCAGCACGACGATGTAGGAGGCGACCAGGGCGAGGCCGGCGCCGACGATCCCCAGCGGCGGCACCAGCAGCAGGTTGAGGACGACGTTGACAGCGAGGGCCGCGAGCGTGGCGGGGAGGTTGAACTCGGTGCGGCCGGTACGGCCGAGGATGACGACGAGAACGAGGTAGAGGGCGTAGAGAGTGACCGCGGTCGAGATCAAGCCGACCGCCTTGTAGGAAGGGAAGAACTCCGGCGCCGCGAGGAGGCGGACGATCCAGCGCGAGAACAGCCACATGCCGGTGACGACGAAGGCACAGCCGGCGACGAAGAGGGTGACGATGGTGGCGTAGGCGCGGCGGGCCTCGCCGTCGTCGCGGATCGAGTAGGCGAGCGGCGGCCAGGCGAGCTGGAAGCCACGGACGATCACGTTGACTGCCTGGGCGAACTTGACCGCCAGCGAGTAGAGGCCCGCCTCGGGGAGGCCGAGGTAGCGGATGATGATGATCCGGTCGACGAAGTTGAGCGCGTAGAGGGAGACCTCGGCCGGCATCGTCGGCAGGCCGAAGCGGAAGAGCCGGCGCAGCAGACCGCTGTCGAAGCGCAGCGAGAGGCTGCGCCACTGCAATGCGATCAGGACCAGCACGGTCACGGCGCCGGCGCCGTAGCTGGCGAGCAGCAGACCGCGCGCGCCGTCGCCGGCCCCAACCACGAGGACGACGGTGAGGCCGATCGTCGCCAGCACGTTGAGGATCGTGGTCACGAAGTAGGCGCGAGCTCGCTCCTCGAGTCGGAAGAGGGTAAGCAGGAACTCCGACATCGTCAGCACCCAGAGGCCGGCAATCGAGATCTGCGCGAGCTGGGTCGCCGATATCCGCGCCATCTCCGCGGGCGTTGCGTCCAGTAGCGCTTCGGAGAGCGGCTTCGCGAACGGCATCAGGACGGCGACGGCGACGGTCGAGAGCCAGAAGAGCGCCGCGAAGGAGGAGGCGACAACCTCCCGCGGATTCTCATCCTCCTGGTAGTAGAAGCGCAGCACCGCCTCGATCAGCCCGAAGCGGACGATGATGCTGGCGGTGACGACCGCCGCGAACATCACCTCGGCGGCGCCGTAGTCGGCCTTGGTCAGGTACCGCGTGTAGAGCGGCAGCAGGGCGACGGCGATGACCTTGGAGACGATGCTGGCCGCCGTGTAGGCGGCGCCGGTCGTCGCGAGGCGGCGCAGGTATCCCGACACGCGGCGAGCCTACGCGGAGTCGCGGGCGGAGTCGCGCACCGCTGGGGCGGCTGCCAGCGAGGCGCCGAGCGCGAGCAGGACCCAGGTGATCGGGTCCTCAAAGAAGCCGGCGTAGGCCATCGTGTGGACGAGGAGGGCTACGAAGGCTGCCAGGACAGCGGCGCGGGCGGGGAGGGACGGAGACGCGTCTCCGTCGTTCCCCGTTCGGGGCGAGGTGATGCCGGCGGTCATGGTCCACAGGGCGCATGCGATTAGCGCGCCGTAGGTGATTAGGCCCAGAAGTCCTTGCTCTGCCGCGACCGTGACGGGCTCGGTGTGGGAGATCGAGACGGGGACGTCTTTGTTGGCGCGGTGGTCGCGGTAGGCGGCTTGGAAGGAGCCGGAGCCGTAGCCCTGGAGGGGGCGTTCGCCGAAGAGGTCGAGGCCGCCCTGGACGAGGTTGGCGCGGCCGCTGGTGTCGATGTTGAGGCGGGAGAAGTTGACCTTGCCGGAGCCGCCGACGAGGGTGACGACGAGGACGGCACCGACCAGGCCGACCAGGACTGCGGCGAGGGTCCAGCGCCAGCTCCAGCGCAGCGCCGCCAGCACGGCGAGGCCGGCGAGCAGAGCGATAAAGCTGGACTGCGAGAAGGTCTGGGCGAGGCCGAGCCAGAGGATCGCGATCGTCGTCGTCAGCACCCAGAAGGCGCGGCGCTCCTTGACCCAGAGCAGCGCCGCGGTGACGACGACGAGCACCAGCGCCAGGTAGCGGCCGTAGACGTTCGGATCCCAGAAGACCGAGTTGACCCGGAAGTAGGTGTGGAATTCGTTGGAACGGATCACCTGGTCGTTCCAGAAGAGGCTGCGGGTGACGTACTCGACGCTGCCAACAAGGACGAAGAGGACCGCCTCGGCGGCGACCAGCGCCAGCGTCCAGGTGAGCAAGCGGCGGTCCCAGCGGACGTCGCGGAGCAGGGCGAAGGCGACCGTGAAAGGGACGAGGAAGAAGCAGACGTTCTGGAGTGCCTTCGAGAAGTCGTCCGAGTACAGAGCCTGCAGCGTGTAGAGGACGACGAAGGCGGCGAGGAGGCGGGGGAGCCAGGCGGCGGGTCCCGTTGTCGCTGGCTCGGTCTCGTCGCCACCTGCTCGGACTCGCCAGTCGCGCAGCGCCGTCGCTACGACGCCGCCCGCGATCACCAGGTACAGCGGCACCAGGAGGTTCGCGGTATCGCCGCCGGCATGGAGCGGCACCCGGAACGGCAGCGCGAAGACGATCGCCAGGGGCAAGATGACGGGCCATCGGCGGAAGGCGTAAGCCAGTGCCCCGACCAGCACCGCACCGACAATCAGGAGG
>Ga0207686_10000545_pt1 | contig 24383 bp, 18 predicted proteins | sample KBSM24metaG_FD_184396 | JGI IMG/M metagenome (GOLD analysis project Ga0207686, IMG submission 184396) | Miscanthus rhizosphere microbial communities from Kellogg Biological Station, Michigan, USA - KBS M2-4 metaG (SPAdes) (version 2) | ecosystem: Host-associated > Plants > Roots > Rhizosphere >...
TGGCTGTTAAGTGCGATGTGTTAAACAGAATGACTGAGTTAGGGATGCCGAAATGCTACGTGGCAGCTTGATTTTAGGCGGCTAGAGGGAGAAAACATGTCTGTTGCGGAATTACGCAACAAAGCCGCAAAGAAATGCTAACCTGCAAAAAAAGAACTCGAATATAGGATATTCCAAATTTGAAGACACCCTCTTAGATTAGGAATGGGAAAAAACAGGATCTGCTGTTGAAAGCCTCTTGTTTTCCAATAAACTTAAATCCCCTTTAACCATAAGCTGGACTAACTCTTGAAGTGGTGTCGATGAGACCCATCCAAGTTTCTGTTTTGCTTTTGATGCATCCCCTATTAAAATATCGACTTCAGCCGGTCTAAAATAATCAGAGGATACCTCTACTAATATTTGTCTGCTCTTCTTATCTTTTCCTCTCTCATGCATTCCACTGCCTTCCCAAACAATCTCTATATCAACTTCTTTGAAAGCAAGCTCTACAAACCGCCGTACAGTGTTCGTTTCTCCTGTAGCGAGCACAAAATCATCTGGATGCTTTTGTTGAAGCATCAACCACATGCCCTTAACAAAATCTTTAGCATATCCCCAATCTCTTTTTGCATCTAAATTTCCTAGGACCAGTTTGGTTTGCAACCCTTTTGCAATTTTTGCCACAGCCATTGTAATCTTACGCGTAACAAAATCTTCACCACGCCGAGGACTTTCATGGTTAAACAAAATTCCATTGCATGCATACATTTGATACGCCTCGCGATAATTAATCACGGACCAATAGGCAAATAGCTTAGCAACCGAATAGGGAGATCGAGGATGAAAGGGAGTATTTTCATTCTGGGGAATTTCTCTAACCTTTCCATAAAGTTCTGAAGTTGATGCTTGATAGAACCGAGCATTACCATTGACCTCTCTAATAGCTTCTAGTAAGCGAATCGTTCCCAAAGCATCTACATTGGCAGTATATTCAGGTGTGTCAAATGAGACCTTTACATCACTCATAGCTCCTAAATTATAAATCTCATCAGGTTCGGTTTTATCTACCACTCTTCTCAGAGAACAGGAATCGCTTAAATCCCCATCATGTAAGAAGAATCGATCCCGCAGCCCTTCATCTTTCCAAAGATGTTCAATACGCCCTAGATTAAAGGAGGAGGAGCGGCGGATGAGCCCATGTACGCCGTAGCCTTTTTGCAATAAGAACTCAGCTAAATAAGAACCATCCTGTCCAGTAATACCAGTGATGAGCGCATTTTTTTTTATCATTTTACATCCTTTAATTTTAAGTATTTCAAGAAAATTAGGTTGAAGGAGCGTGTTCAAAATTACAATTTTCCTGCAAAATCTTCTCCTGATTAACGTCTATTTTTATTTCTGATAAAAGCTGGTGGTACAAGCGAGCACTTGTATTGATATTATATTTAGAGCAATATTTTTTTAAATTGCCCTTATAATCCGATTCTCGATAACTTATAATTGCTTGTGCTAGCTCAAGATAGTTTCCTAGAGAAGTCATTTTAAAGCTATTGGGAGCATATTTCGCTAATTCTAAGAAAGCACGATTTTGAGAGAAAATACTTTTTGCGCCTGTCTCAAGGGACAATGCAGCAATAGCTGACCCGCCTTGGTTCACTTCCAAATAAGGAATCACATTAAAATCACAACAGAGCAAGGCCTTCAAAAAATCATCATCATTCAGTGATCCATAAAACTTGACACGTTTATCTAACCGTTCTACCATAATCAGTTTTAGCAAAACATCAATGTAAGGGTTTATTTTTTCTTCCAGTTTAATTGTGTGGGGATGTTGTGAGCCGAAGATTAGAAGCTCATATTGATTTGGTAAATATTTCAAAGCTTTAATGATTGTCTCATGACTTTTATACCTACTGATGAAACCAAAAATCCCTATATATTGTTTGCCTTCATCGAGTGAATATCGTTTGTAAAAATCTTGTTTGGTATATTCTTTTCTAAGAGCTTCGATATATTGTTGAGTATAAAAACAAAGCGGATGGTCGTGAACATTATCATATTTACATTTATCTTTAATCAACGCAGCATCTCTTTTAGTATGCACTAAAATAGGCGCATTTTTTTTCTTGCAAAATGCAATTACTTTGTGATATAATGGGAGATGCCGATTGTTAGCATAAGCAAATTGAAACTCATTTTTCAAGCCTTTAATATCACCAGACAAAAGTAATTTTGCTATCTCTAGTATCGAAGGATATTTCTCTTTTGCATGAAAGCGGTGCATGGTCAAAACAAACCTTTTGGAAGCCCCAGCAATAGCTATAAAATGACTTAAAATTTGTGATAATTTTGAACCAAAAAGACCCGCCTCAAATTGAATATTAACACAATCAAACGCCTTCAATTGTTGACATATTTCTTGAATATGCGCTTCTGCAACTGCTTTTTCAGCTCTCCGAAGCAGTTCAACATTCAGCGAAATAACTGTCACATCATAATATTGTGAAAGTCCGTCTGCAAGAACCTTGGTATAGCTAGCATTTCCACATAGCTCATCATAACTACTAACGAGTGCAAGCTTTTTCTTCGGCATATGAGTATCCTTTTAACATCTGATTAGTTTTTCTTCGTATTTCAACCCAAACCACTCAAGGGTCTCTCGCAGACCTGATTGAATTGTATATTGGGGAATAAATCCTAAAGATTTCAGGTTGTGCAAGTCAATTTCGTAAAACTGTCTCCCATTCGGCATCCTGTTATCCCATCTAACGTTTTTATGCATATCAAAATAATCGGACAGGAATGATACAACATCTTTTATCATCGTTTTTGTCCCAGAAGCAATATTAATGAGTCCACTATGTTGATTCATTACCAAAACCAAGGCCCGGGCCATATCTTTGGAATATAAAAAATCTCTTGCAGCACTTCCATCACCCCAAATCACAACTTCGGAATTGGTTTTCTTGGCCTCATAAAACTTCCGAATCAGAGAAGGAATGACATGCCCCTGCTGAATATCGAACTTGTCACCAGGTCCATACAAATTCGTTGAAATCACATAACTAAAATCTAACCCATAATTTTCTTGATAAGCTAAAAGCTGCGCAAGCATAGCACGTTTAGCATGCCCGTAACTGCTTTCAGATTTATGGGGGGGCCCATCCCATATATGATCTTCTTTGATGGGGATAATTTTTGGATGAGGATATGCAGCAACAGTGCCCATGGCTACAATTTTCGCAACTTCCACCTGACGGCTAGCCTCAATCACATGGGTATTCATTAAGATGTTATCAAGAAAAATCGTCGCCGGATTTTTGGCATTTCCTCCGACGCCAAAAACAGACGCCGCCATGTGAAAAACAACATCAGGCTTGATCGTGCTAAAAAGAGATTTAACCTCCTCAAAGTTTGTCAAGTCGCAACATTGCCGTGTTAAGGGAGTTAAATTCGTATAGCCTTGGTTTCCTAACTCAGCGATTAGCGCCGAACCCACAAGACCTTTGCCGCCGGTGATCAAGATCTTGCTATTGAGTGGTATCATGAGTGACATGTTAGCTTGTGACAGCATTTTCGGGTTCAACCTCAACTACATAAGCTTTATGATGTTCAAAAACCGCATCAATTTCCCCAAAGCTCTTAATATGTCCTTTTTCCAACCAGAGAACTTTGTTGCAAAATTCTTTGATCGTTCGATGGTCATGAGTAGAAAGCACCAAAATGTCAGACCTGTGAATAAGATCAGTCATACGCCTCTTTGCCTTTTCCATAAAGCTGGCATCTCCAACATTAACCACTTCATCGACTAACAATATATCACAAGAAATGCTTGTGACAATTCCAAAAGCCAATCGGATCATCATCCCAGATGAATAAGTTTTTATGGGCATTTTCAAAAACTCACCCAATTCAGCGAATTCCTCGATATCAGGCACGATATTTTTTATTTCTTTTTTTGAAAGGCCCAAAATGAGCCCTCTTAACACAATATTCTCATAACCCGTCAGCTCTTGGTCCAACCCCATCATGATATCGAAAAGACAACTGATTTGCCCTTTGATGGTTACAGAGCCTATCGTCGGCTCATAAATCTGGGCAAGCACTTTTAGAAGACTGGTTTTTCCCGCACCGTTATGACCGATGATGCCAAGACGATCGCCGCTTTGCAGTTGTAAATTGATGTTCCGGAGTGCTTCCACTTCTACTGAGCCCTTTTCTTGACTGAGGCGGCCGCCCACGGCAAAATTAATCAGACTTTTCTTTAAAGAACGCGCATTTACACCATAAACCGGGTAGAGCAAAGAGACATTTTCCAATTCTATCGTTGCCATAATTAATCAACCCAAAATGGTATGCGAGATCGTACGGAGTTAAAGACAGCAAGGCTTATGATGACGCCCAAACAAGCAATAACAATAGCTAGAGCCCAAGTGTTCATAGAAGGAGCGATTCCTTGCAAAGGCAGCCTCGCCACATCTAAAAGGTAAACCAGCGGATTAAGCTTAACGATGATAGAAGTTTCCCCTAACAGCTTAGGCATCCAGGAAATCGGGGTGACAAAAAACATGATTTGGACAGCACTGTTGATGATCGGAACCATATCACGAAATCGGGTGCTGACCACCGCAACCAGTAAACTGACCCAGTACATATTAACAATAAGAAGTAGAACGCCTGGGATTGCCAGTAATCCAACCCACCCAGGATTGAACTTAAAGAAACCAATCACCAGAAAATAAACAATAAAATTATGAGCTATAAAAGATACATGTTTCGTCAAAAACTTTAAAATATACAAATTATACGGCAAATTAATCTGCTTGATAAAGCCACTATTCATTCGAAAAATGTCGGTTGATTCGTTGATACAGCTTGAGACAAAAGTCCAAAGTAAAAAACCCGAAGTGAAAAAAGTCATGTACTGAGGAAGGCTTTGTGCAAACAGGCGACTGAAAATGACACTCATCACAGCAACGAAAATGAGCATGCTGATACTTATCCACCAAGGACCTAGGACGGAACGACGATACCGTTGCTTCACCTCTAACAACCCTAAATGAAGCCAAATACGATATTGGCTCGAGGCTTTCATAAAATCTTGAAGATTCAAACTTAACTGTTTCAAAACAAAATATCCAGGCAGGTTGTTTTTCCCATCCAATATGCTAGCCAAAGAAGTCCTAAAGTTCAACCTTCATCTATACTGAGCCATTCCCGCTGTGCTTCTTCGCGATTTCTGGGAAGCATTTCGGCGACTTTATCCCATTTTTTTGAAAGCCCTATGAAGCTTCATAGTGATCTTTCAAAAAAATGGGATAAATTCATCCAAAATGCTCCCGGATCTCCTCGAAGAATTCACAGCGGGAACGGCTCATACTGCGCGCAGCTAGGTTGTTAAATTTTTTTTGATTCATGTATTATCATCGCGAATTACGGGGAGAGATTTGGCAAACTCTACTAAATCAAATTTAGGCAATTCAGGATAAATATTATTCAGCAAATATTCATACACTTCAGCTAGCTTATCCAAATCAAAGCCACCTCGTATTCGATACAAGATCGCCCTAGGCAAAGCTCCATTGCAGTAATCAATAGCCTGTTCAAAAGACGGTGCTGGAGCGAGCTGAACCCCATACATACTTAAACGGGTTGTCGTTAAGGATAATCCACACATTAACTGACGAACGCCAAGTGGCAGAGCAGGACAACAAATAAATTCTGGGTCTCCTTTTACCTGTCCGATATCATCATAGTAGAGGAAGACGCCTGTAGCCAGTGAAGTGATAGTAAGATCTTCAGGAAAAAGACGAGAGGCTATATAATTGCCTTTTAAATAGTTGCCTTCTAATCTTCTATATTCATTTACAATATGAATTGCCACATCGGCTGAAAATAAAATGCCATAACCCACTAGATACCAATATGGTTGCTGCCATAGAGGGCCTGTAAACATACTTTGATGATGAGTTTCCGCATACTCATTAAGTGCTTTTAGATTCACAAATGCATTTACATTCGTTCGGAAAAAATGCGTATAATTCGGAAGTAATTTTTCGAGCGCTGCGATGGTCTTGCTCAGTGGAATTTCGCCATTTTCATACGCCGTGTCATTTCCTACATAAATTGTATTTCCTTCAATCCAAGTTTGTTCGGAGAATCCTTTTCTTAATTTTACATCTTGTAAAAAATAACAATCTACATTGGGATAAACATTCATATATTGTTCCCATACTTTTTTCCCTAATTGCCAGCGACAGTCTAGATATACATTACGATTAAACACATCAGACGGACTCATAATCAAAACAGCAGTACGGGCAGGTTTTCTTTCTGTGGGTTGGAGAAGTTCGAATGCTCCAGGCTTCCAATCTCGTATCGCAGCCGAGAGTGTAAAAATCTGAGTCAGCACCAGTATGAATAATACTCTCAGTTTCATGAGCTTTTTCTCCGTAAAAATGTTTCATGCCGTCCGCAGTATACTCAAACAACTTGAAGAATCGGGAATTTGACAAGAAGGGTCTCAGAATTTTTATTCGGAGCGAGCGACCATTGCCGAGAGGCAAGGCGCGAGTGGGAATAAAAATTCTGAGGTTGCGGAATCGAGAAAAAGGTCTGAGGGACCTTTTTCTTGCGGAGCAAGTGAACGAAGTGAACTGGCCCGCAGGGACCTGACGCAGTCAAAAACCGATTCTTCAAGTTGTTTGTATATAACTATAAATGTTCATTGCGAATTGTAGGAAGAGATTTGGCATATTCTACTAAATCAAATTTAGGCAATTCAGGATAAACATTATTCAGCACATATTCATACACTTTGGCTAGCTTATCTAAATCATAGCCACTACGTATTCGATACAATATCGCACTATTTATACTTCGGCGGCAGTAATCAATAGCCTGTTCAAAAGGTGGTATTGGATAGAGCTCAACCCCATACATACTTAAACGGGTTGCTGAAAAGGATGATTCACACATTAACTGACGAACGCAACGTGGGAGAGTAGGACAACAAATAAATTCTGGGTCTCCTTTTACCTGTCCGATATCATCATAGTGGGGGAAGACGCCTGTAGCCAGTGAAGCAAGAATAGCATCTTCGGCAAATGGCAGATCAGGAGAGAGCAGATAGTCGTGTTCCAGTCTTCTATATTCACTTACAATATGAGCTGCCACATCGGCCGAAAATAAAATGCCATAACCATATAGATACCACTCTTTATGCCATAGAGGGCCTGTATACATACTTTGATGATGGGTTTCCGCATACTCATTAAGTGCTATTAAATTCAAAAAAGCATTTATATTCGTTCGAAAAAAATGCGTATAGTTGGGAAGTAATTTTTCAAGTGCTAAGATAGTCTTACTCAATTTAACTTCGTGACCTTCATCCGAGTTATTTCCTACATAAATTGTATTTCCTTCTATCCAAGTTTGCTCAGAAGCTCCTTGTCTTAATTTCGCATCTTGTAAAAAATAGCAATCTACATTGGGGTGAACGTTCATATATTGCTCCCATACTTTTTTCCCTAATTGCCAGCGAGACTCTCTTTTATTAAGCCTGTCAGGCTGGAGCCAGACAGGAGGGCTCATAATCAAAACAGCAGTACGGGCAGGTTTTCTTTCTGTAGGTTGGAGAAGTTCGAATGCTCCAAGTGTCCAGCCTCCTCTTTGGTTAGCCGAAAGTGTAAAAATCTGAGTCAGCAGCAGGATGAATAATATTCTCAATTTCATGGGCTTTTCTCCGTAAAAAAAAGGAATGTATAACAGATTTTGAATTTTCTGTCGCAACAAATTTAAAATGTTTTTTGCATACTTGAAGATTGAGCAGTTCCTAAGAATTCAGTTGTGTATAGTAAGTCGTTCAAAAAGCCGTTGACTTGCACATTCCAAAGATTTTTATAATGCCCATTTAAGTGTATCAGTTGGGAATGAGACCCTTCTTCTACAATTTTACCACCATTAAAAACTAAAATTCGGTCCATGTAGTGCAAGGTGGACAAACGGTGTGCGATGATGATGGTTGTTTTGTTCTTCATTAATGCGGGTAGGCTTTTTTGAATATAGCTTTCTGTGAGGGAATCTAATGAGGAAGTCGCTTCATCGAAAATTAGGATAGGGGCATTCTTTAACATCGCTCTCGCAATGGCGATGCATTGCCTTTGGCCGCCTGAAAGTTTAACCCCGCGTTCGCCGACTAAAGAATCATAACCATCTTTGAGATTTAGAATAAATTCGTGACAGTGTGCTTTTTTAGCACATTCGATAATTTCTTCATCGGTTGCATCTAGACGGCCATAACGGATATTGTCCATGAGAGAACGATGAAAGAGAACCGGGTCTTGGGGAATCATCGCAATTTGACTGCGTAACGATTCCTGAGTAATTTCTTTTATATTTTGACCATCAATAGAGATCTTGCCAGAATCTATGTCATAGAAACGGAGAAGAAGATTAACAAAAGTCGTTTTTCCACTCCCGGAAAGCCCCACTAGGCCTACTTTTGATCCTCCAGCAATAGTTACAGACTTATCTACGAAAAGATTTTGCCCCTTTTTATATTTGAAATGGACCTGGTCGAAGGAGATTTCCCCATGAGTAACTTGCAAAATTGAACTATTAGGTCCATTTGTGAGCTCGTGGGGAGAGAGGATGGTGGAGATGGCTTGTTTACAAATGCCGAGCTCTTCAGAAAAGGCGACTAATTGATTGGTAATAATAAAAATATCTCTGATTAAAGTAAGAGTCAAAGTAAGAATCAGAGCAGAATCTCCGATAGTTATATTATTTAGCGAACGCTCGTAAATTATTAGTGATATCATGCAACTGGTCAGCACTGCAATCGCTATTCCATAAAAAGCTTTCACTTTTAAAAGATACCATTGTAAGCTCCGTTCCTTGGCAACCATTTCTTCCAGAGAATTGGAAACAATGCGATCTTCATAGGCTTCTCGTGCAAATAATTTGACGTTTAGAATATTCGAAATGCTGTCGACTATTTTGCCTACGACATGATTACGTGCATGTGAAAAACATTCAGAGTGTTTTTGAGCCTTCTTTGAAAAAATCATGGAGGCTTTGATGACGCAAGCACACCAAATGATTAAACAAATGGAAAAGCTTGGATGTACAAGAAACATCGTGATGGCAGCAATCATGAATGAAAAGATGCGCGAGCAGAACTGATCAATGATACAATGGATGATGGTAACAGCACTTTTTGAAATGTCGCTTATTTTATTTGCCAAACTACCAAGAAAATTGTGGTGCATATAACTGCAGGAATGCCTTTCTAAATAGGCAAACATCTCAGAGGTGATTTCACTTTTAATTTGCGGAAACACCTTGAGCATAGTCCAATCATAAAGCCGAAGAATAATACTTGTAGCAAGGGTCAAAAGAACGAAAAATAAAGCAGGAAACCCTAGGCAATGCATGATATTCCCATTTTCTAAGTCTATTCTGCCCATTCCATCAATAAACAATTTAAGAGCATAGGGATTTAGCGATACGGTAGAGGCCCAAATCAAAACAAGAGCTATGAGACTGAACAAGCTGAGTTTAGCTCTCTTACAGTAATACCATAAGAATTTCGGGAGAGTTGTCGGAATATCCTTCATGAGTTATTTTCACATTGAGCTTTTTTTCTTGCTTGCTCGATTAGTTCTTGAACACGTACTCCTTCTACAAATGAAGGAGTCATCTGCTGCCCTTGCAAACAAGCATCGATAAATTTTTTGGCCAGTCGTTTAACAACTAGAACCCGTTCATCATTATCTGGACCTTTGTCAGGAGTCGAATCTCGGGACGCGATTATAGTTTCATGCCCTTGATTATCAATAGTTTTCAAAATGAAGTTTTCGGTGATGCCCTGTTGATTTTCTAACGATATTTGTCCGGATTGACAGGTAAAAATGAGTTGATGCCGCATCTGATTGCTATCGCAGGAGATATGGGCAGTGCCCATCGCCCCTCCAATAAATTCCAAATCGAGGTCTACACCAACCTCGCCGCCATTGAGGCTATCCGGAGAATAGCTAAAGCAGCTTTTTAGGCTTTTAGTAGGGCCAACAAAATACTCTATATAGTGCAAAACGTGGGAAAAATAAAATGAAAGCGCTCCTCCACCTAGACTCGGATCCGTTTTCCAAGAAGAAATTTTTTGCCTCACATCATAACTACGAAAATCCCAGTTTACGGCTGTATGGCGAATTTCTCCGAATATCTTTTCATCAAGCATCTTTTTAGCCGTTTGCCAAACATCGATCTCAGGAAATAGGAAATCAATGCCGTGAGTGACTTTCTTGCTAGCAGCAAGATCGACTAAATCATGAGCATGTGTTAATTGAGCAGTCAGCGGTTTTTCAGCGAAAATATGGATATTTTTTTCTAGTGCCTTTTTTGCTATTTGATACTGAGCAGCTGGCGGTACCGCTATGGCAACTGCATCGAGTTGCTCACAAGTGAGCATTTCTTGCCAATTTTGGTAAAGCTTGAGAGTTCCTTCAAGGGACAATTCTTTGATGATATTCAAAAGTCGTGGGGATTGTTTACCGCAAAAGGCGACTACTCGGCAATTTGGGAGCGAGTGGAAAGCCGGCAATAAACCATAGAGGCCAAAACCAGAGCCAATTATCCCTATGCTTATCATACGTCCGAATTCTTGATCACACGGAAATCAGGCAGTGGGATCACAAAATCTGACTTTAAACCGCGTACTTTTAATTGTTCCATAATCGGTTTAGCATAGTGCCAGGCCATTAATACAACATAGTCAGGCTGTTCATCGATGAGAATTTGATTGTTCACAATGGGAATATGTTTACCTGGAAGGTACATTCCTAATTTTAAGGAAGTGGGTTGCTCAGCTAAATAAGGGATCAGTGCTGAATCGATGCCATAGTAATTCAGAAGCGTTGAACACCGTCCTGGACAAGAGTTTCCTACGATATGTTTTCCCGTTTTTTTGGCTTCAATAAGAAAATCCAAAAATTCTAGACGCGCCTTTTGAACCCGTGTCCCAAATTGGGTATAGGTTGCAAGTTTGTCCAGTTTTGCTTCTTTTTCTATTTCGAGTAATTGGGCTACAGCAGGGCCAACAGGCCTACCTTTGCGCTTGGTGACATGAACGCGAATATTTCCTCCATATCGGCTTCCTCGCTCGACATTGGTAACAGTAAAGTCATAGGGTTCAAACAGTTTTATCAACGAAGCCAACGAATAGGTACGTAAATGTTCGTGATAAACAGTGTCAAACTGACCTCCCTGAATGACATCTAATAAATAGTGAGTCTCTGCGACAAAAACACCGTCATCCTTCAGCAAGTGGTGAATTCCCTGGATAACTTCGCCAATCGTCTGCATGTGAGCAAACATATTCGTGGCTGTAATCACAGCAGCCAAGCCATATGTGCTTTTTATTTTTTTGGCAGTTGAAGTATCGAAAAAAGATTGGATGGTGGGAATCCCATCTGCCTGGGCTATAGCAGCTATATTGGTAGGCTCAATTCCAAGCACTCGAATACCTTCTCGTTGGAAGCCGCTTAGAAGCGTTCCGTCATTGGAGCCAATGTCAATTGCTAAATCATCCGACTTCAGCCTATATTTTTCGATCAGGGAAAGGCATATATTGATTTGATATTCAGATAGCTCTTTGGTAATACCACTGCGATAGGGATAAGCAGGATGATAAACTTCCTTGCCATCCACGCAGTAATCAATCTGTGACAAAGTACAATTTTCACACCAAACCATCCTTAGCGGATAGGTTTTTTCCGGTTCATTCAACATTTCTTTGGTCAGAAGGGAATCGCACAGCGGTTGGTGACCTAAGTCTAATATTGTATGTAGTTTTTTCGAATCACAACCCTGACAAGTATGAATAAATCCCGTCTTGACAAAGTGGTGGGCTGGATAGGAATCCTTTTCAGGACTTAATATAAACGATGGTGATGTTGGTTCGAGAACTGTTTTCATACAACCTATGGTATTGATTTAGCAGCAATTTTCTCTAGTATTTTTTCTCTTATAGATGTAGATAGTTTTTGGATATAGGCTTCATACCACATTATTGTTTCGCTGAGCCCTTTAGGGAGAGAATATTCGGAACTCCATCCAAGCACTTGGAATGCTTTAGAAGAATCTAGGACTTGATTTCGGATTTCAGTAGAAGCGCCATGTAAAATGATTGGCTTAAGAGAAGAGCTCATCATCTTTTGCAGCATTTCGACAATTTGCAGGACGCTGGATGGTTGTTCCGGGCCAAAATTAAAAGCTTCCCCACGCACATTCTCTTGATCTGCATTCATGGCCATCAACAGATAAGCCTTTACTGCATCTTGAACGTAGAGATAATCGCGAGTCAGTTTTCCATTGCTGCGAATCAGAGGAGGTTTCCCAAGCAAAATATTGCGGATTGTGCCGGGAATGATCCGACTCCAATGTAGATCCCCACCTCCGTAAACATTTCCGCATCGAGCAATCACGATCGGCAGCTGGTAAGAGGAGGAATAACTCAAAGCAATTAAATCTGTGCAGGATTTTGAAACATCGTAGGGCGTTCTCCCCTTTAAAGGCATGGTTTCCACATAAGGAAGAACTTCGCTTTCCCCATAGGCTTTATCGCTTGAGGCCACGAGGATTCTTTCGACTTTTTGACCTTGACGTCGGCAAGCTTCTAACAGATTATATGTACCCCGAATGTTTGATTCGAAAGTCTGCAAGGGGCTTCGAAAGGCGACTTCTACCAAAGTCTGCGCGCCTAAGTGAAATACCGTATCAATCTCGTATTCATTAAGGATTCTTTCCAGAAGAGAATAGTTCTCGAGCTGGCCAAAGACAAGATGCATGCTTCGTAATTCATCTTTGCTAAACAGCGTCGTTTCAGGATTCCAATCACGTACTAAAGCGGTCACATGAGCGCCAAGACGGATGAGTTCTTTTGAAAGCCAGGAGCCAATAAAGCCGGCAGCCCCAGTAATTAATACATTTTTATCTCCCCAAAACTGGTTCATGCTGATCCAATAATATAAATGGGGTTTTTCTTTTTGTTTCAAGAATCCAAGGAGCCTCTCCCGACTGCCAAAGAGCTTCTAACTGTTTTTGCTCCCGTAAGGTATCCATGGGTTGCCAAAATCCCTTGTGGCGATAAGAATAAAGTTCTCCATCCCGCGCTAAATGTTCAAGAGGCTTTAACTCCCAAGCCGAATCATCTCCTTCAATATAATCGAGAATCTCGGGCTCAAGAACGAAAAAGCCCCCATTAATCCAGCCTTCTTTCGTCTGAGATTTTTCCGCAAAACTGCTGACTTGATCGCCGTTAAGCTCCAAGCAGCCAAATCGAGCAGGAGGGTGAACAGCTGTTACTGTCGCCAATTTTTGATGTTTGCGATGGAAATCAAGCAAAGCTGGAATGTCGATATCAGCAAGGCCATCTCCATAAGTCATCATGAATGTCTCAGAACCAATCCAATCTTTTAACCGTTTTAACCTTCCGCCAGTTTGAGTGTAAAGACCTGTGTCTACAAGATCAATTTTCCAATCGTGCGCCACCCTTCTTTGCATCCGTGTTTCTCCACTTTGTAAATCGACTGAGATATCGCTATTGAAACGGCAAAAATTGAGGAAATACTCTTTAATCACATCGCCTTTATAGCCCAATGCGATGATGAATTCGTTGAATCCATAAGCTGCGTAAATATTCATCAGATGCCAAAGAAGAGGATAATCCCCAATTTCGACCATCGGTTTGGGTCGATCATGTGTTTTTTCAGAAATCCGTGATCCTAATCCACCAGCGAGAATGACAACTTTCATATAATTTACTTTATAAAAACTGTGGATCTTAAATTTTTATTATTTGAAAGTCAAGATTTTGCCGTGTGTCAACTTTGCTATTGCATGTTGAAAGCAGGGCTAAATGCAGGGTTCTCGACAGCTCTTTATTTTATGGACAAAAAGAGGCAGTTATAGCATCTTGATAGCCATAAGAGAAGGCGATTTTTGTCTTTCCTGAACAAAAACCAAGCTCTGGAAAGTTTGCAAAAGTTGCTTGTCTGTTTTAGAAAATGATACCGGAAGTTCTACGGGAATTTACGCTTGTGGAGATACCTCTAATGAGGAAAGCCAAAAGCTTTCTAGTTATGCATCGTCGAAGCAAGAAATAACGAATTGGAATATTTGTCCATAAGTTATGGAACGGTTAGTATAACATTCATGCAATCGCCGTGCTTATCCAATATGAATTGGAGCTATTCCTTTAAAAATTGAGAACTTATTCCATTCCAAAAAAAAATCTTTTGAGGGAAATCACTTTCTTGAGCTACATTTTCTGCTAAGAAAAAGGAGTTATTCATGTCATTTAGAAATCTCATACACGTGATCTGGTTAAGTGTGTTGCTGGCGATGAATGTCTGCCATGCTTCGACATTAGAAAAGCAATATACAAAGCATTGTCATCAGGTATCGGACATTCACGAGCACCTTCCTGTGCTTAGAGAGCTTTCTCAAGACTGCGATTCCGTGATTGAGATTGGTGTGAGAAGTATGGTGTCGACATGGGGCATTCTGAGAGGATTAGCTGATAGTCCCTATCATCCTAAATCCTATTTAGGAATCGATTTGAATGACCCTCCGGAAGAGCAGGTCAGACTAGCTCAAGCGCTGGCGGAGCAAAATGGGATTTCATTTAAATTTTGGAAAGGCAATGACTTGGACGCAGAAGTCGAGTCCGTTGATATGATCTTTATCGATACACTGCATACGTATTGTCAATTGACTGTTGAGTTGGAGAAGTTCGCACCGAAGGCAAGGAAATACATCACTCTGCATGATACCAGCGGTCCTTGGGGAAACCACGATGATGACTCTTATCATGGAGACCGCTCCGAATACCCCGCCTATGTTGATCGGGGAAAACGGGGTCTATGGCCTGCAGTGGTCGATTTCTTGGAAAAACATCCGGAATGGGAATTGAAAGATCGCCGTTTGAATAACAATGGATTTACAACGCTAATAAGGAAGTCGAGTTAAAACCGGTAGGTGATTTGGGTATAGGCGGTGTTGTCGCGGATGCCGTCTCCGAACTTACCCTCATAGCGGAGGGCTGCAGAGAGCCGATCTTTCATGAAGAGGCCGGTGAGGCCGGTCGCGATGTCGAGATAATCTTGGTTGGGCACGAGGCCTTTGACTCTGTAAGTGCAGTTGACGTCGGCAAATTGAGCGTTGAGATGTGAGCCTTTGAGCGGAAATTGATGGATCCAGGAGAGTTTAAGATCGTGGGTCCATTTGTTATGAATGAGGACTGCGCATTTGGCGATCTCTAAGCCAAGCTCTGTGCGGACAAGAGAAGCGTGGGTAGGTGAGATCTTCATGTTCAGGCCTGGGGCGCCTTGCTCTGTATACCCTCTTTCCCAAAGATGGATATAATCGACGCCAGCTAGAGGCGACACTGTCATGCCTCCTGAAGGATACAACATAATACCAAGATCGAAGTGTCCAATGAGCCCGCCGCCATGGTGATGGTTTCTGGCATGCATATCGAAACCGGGAATATCGATGTGCCGAGAAGCTTTGTAAGTATTGAAGGTTCCGAGGAGAGAAGCATTGGTGTAGACGCGATGATTGAACCACGTGTAATACGGTCCGAGATAGATGCTGCTAATCGATCCGTGGCCCCGAGAATTGCTCCAATCCAGCCAAGAATAATCATAGGCCATCGCTGCACCGAGAAACATATTCTTGCCGACAGCTCCGTCGATTCCAGCGGTCACGCCTGCGGTCGTCGCTGAATATCCGATATTTTCTGTTTGTCCTTCTTGTCTTAAAAAGTCTCCGCTGAAGTTACCCCACGTGCTCCAGTTGTAGAGCTCTGCCATGGCTTTATTACAATCGGTCTTATAGAAATCATCGACGTGTTGAGATACTGAAGAACGGATGACAACGAGGTTATTTTCTTCTGTGAGGCCTAAGGCCTTTAGTTGAGAAGGTTGTATAACATCGAGGGCTTTCTTGACCTCTTTAATAGGAAGAAATATCAATGTATCGATGATCGGAAGAATCTCGGTTTCTTGAGGAAAGGCTTCAAGATTGATACATTTTGCGATGGCTCCTGCATTTCCTCCGGTAATGACATTGGAAAAAGGAGCGATTCTAAGAATCACTTGGACCATTGTTGACGTCTGTACAACAGTGGCTTGAAAAAAAGGATTTTCCAAAATAGGTGGAGCAAATGTTCCTGAAATAGAAGGTGACGTCATAATCGTATATGTCTGAACCGAGCTAAACGCCCCCGGGTTAAAGCCGATATCGAGGCTGGGAGATCCGCTCAATGTGACAGGGCCTGACGCAGCAAGCAGGCTACTGTTTCCGGGGCTTGCGCTGAGTTCTACTCCATACGTTGAACCGGCAGACTGAGCATACGTGCCTGTGACACTCAGCGTGCCAAGTCCAAGCTGAGTTGTTCCGCTGACATTCACATTTCCAATAATGGTAGAAGATGCGGGGGAAGCTAAAGATGCACCAGCGCTCACAGTAACGGGAGATGTGAGAGTCGCACCTGAACCGAGCGATAACCGGCCTGCGCTGACGATGGTGTTCCCTTGTGTGGGAGATCCTGTGAGGGTTAAATTGCCGCCGCCAGTAATGGTTAGAGTTCCGGCTCCAGTCAGCGGTCCGGAATAGGTACCTGAGAACGTTTGATTAAAAATTAAGTTACCGCTATTGCTAATAGCTCCTTGAAGGCTCGTCGAATTTCCTTGGAGCGTTGCATTGGTGTGGACGGTTGTTCCATTGCTGTAGGTGTTAGGACCGGTTAAAATTAAAGTGCCAAGAGGAGCGCCATTTCCCACAACGAGAGATCCGCCTTGGCTAATCACCCCAGAGAATGTCGAAGATTGTCCTGAAGGGACCAGCACTGTCAAAATTCCTGAAGCACCTCCTGTCAGAATATTCCCATTTCCAGAGAGAGTTCCGACAGTTTGAGCAAAATTGTTCATATTCAGTGTGCCTGGAGAAGAGACTGTTAAATTGCCGGCTGTTGGAAGAGTGCCAGGATTTCCCATGAGCAGCGTGCCTCCGGTGACAAACGTGCCTCCGGTATAGGTAGCTCCGCCAGTTGTGCCCAGCGTTAAAGTCTGTGGCCCTGCCATGACAAGCGAGCCTGATCCGTCGATAGTTCCCACAAAAGAGGTAGAAGCAGTTTCAGTGATTGTAAGCTGTGTTGCGCCCAGATGGACAACGCTCAAAGCATTACCGGATGTCAGAGGTCCGATCGCTTGAACCGTGGAAGCAGGAGGAGTCATGTCCAGAGTTCCGCCTGCGATTGTCACGGGTGATAAAGAAGGAAGAGCATTGTTAATGCCGAGTTGCAAAGTTGTCGAGGAATTGATTGTTGTAGGCCCAGTGTAATTACTATTTCCTAATAGAGTGAGTGTGTTGGTCCCTACGCCGGTCGCAGATAATGTGAAGCCTCCAGATCCGCTAATGGTCCCTGAAAAACTCGATGTCGATGGGGATGCAACAGACGATATTAGGGTGCCAGAGCCGAGTAGGATACTTCCCGACCCTGTTCCGGAAAGCGTTGCTACGGTCTGATTGATATTATTCATGTTAAAGATACCGGACATACTGACAGTTAAATTTCCAGCGGAAGGAAGAGGAGCGCTGGGAGCTAACAGCAAAGTGCTGCCGTTGACTGTTGTCGTACCGGTATAGCCGGGTGTGGCGTTAAATGAAAATGTTCCACCAGATCCTCCTAAGGTAAATCCGCCGGTTCCGCTGATGGTACCGGCATAAGTCGACGTCGTCGTCGCATTGGAAGTCAGCGTGGCTGATCCTAAGGTGATGGTCCCGCCGGTTCCGGAGAGTTGTCCAATCGCCTGGGACAAGTTATTGATGTTGAGCGTTCCACTGGAGAGATTGACAGCGCCTGCCGGGTTAAGAGCGCCCGCGACAGTACAGGTGACTGTTCCTCCGGAGATTGCTAATGTTCCTGAGGGAGGTATGGTCGTTGCAGCTCCTAGACTCAATTGTGTGGCTGCAGGCACATTGGTTCCGCCACTGTACGTATTAACCCCACTAAAGACGGTGACTCCTGTTCCAGCAAGGGTAAGAGAGCTCGGGCCGCTCATGATGCCGCTAATAACAAAATTTTGGACTGAGTTTTGTGTGATGGTCAATGGGTTGGTGAGGACCATGCCGGCAGAAATGGTATTGACAACCGTGGCGGTATTATTCGTAATTGAGGCCGTTCCGGCACTGCCTTGCAAATTCAATGTGTTTGTCGGTGTACCTGTGAGATTATAGGCATTCGTTGTATTCGTGAACGCAAGCGTCCCAACAATGAATGAGGGCATATCGACGGTCACCGTGAGAGCGCCAGCTCCATTAGGAAAAGCTGCAGAGTCTCCTGCCGCTTGGGGAGGGCCGCCGGCAGGTGTCCAATTGGTCGCAACCGACCAATTGAAGGGAGAGGGAGCTGCTATATTCCAGGTCCCTGAATACGGAAATAAAAACGCAGTATGAAGGACGGCAGCTGAAAAGAATGTTTTCATCCTCATATGGAAAAACTTACCGAAGTTATTTGTGAGTGTCAAACTTAATCTATCAGGAGCAATTCCTGATAGTGGCGGAGAAGATCGCGGAAATGGGTGGCGTCTTCGAAACGGAGCTCTTTAGCTGCGAGCTTCATCTCGGCTTCATATTCTTCGATCTTAGCGGTGATTTCTTCGCGTGTGAGATGGGAAGGAACATTGTCTCCTTCTTCTTTGAGCGTTTGAACAACCTCGCCAAATGTCTCAGCAAGATCTTCGATGATTTGTCTCTTCACAGTATGCGGAATGATGCCGTGGGCCTTGTTGTAGGCTTCTTGGATGGCGCGCCGCTCGCGGGTGATTAGGAGCGTTTTTTCAATCGACTTAGTTATCTTGTCGGCATACATCACAACGCGGCCTTCGACATTGCGGGCAGCGCGGCCGCAAGTTTGAATCAGCGCTGTTTCGCTGCGGAGAAATCCTTCTTTGTCAGCATCGAGAATGGCAACAAGGGAAACTTCCGGAATGTCGAGGCCTTCTCGGAGAAGATTAATGCCAACAAGAACATCGATTACGCCGCGGCGGAGTTCGTTGATGATCTGGACCCGTTCAAGGGTTTCAATATCAGAGTGAAGATAGCGAGCTTTTACGCCGATGTCGGTGAGATATTTGGTAAGATCTTCCGCAAGTTTTTTCGTCAGCGTAGTGACAAGAACGCGTCCGCCTTTTTCAGTCGCTTTCCGGATTTCTTCGAGTGCATCATCGACTTGGGTAATAGCCGGGCGAACTTCAATTTGAGGATCAAGAAGTCCTGTAGGACGGATGATCTGCTGAACAATTTCTCCGCCAGCTTCTTGCACTTCCCACGGCGAAGGCGTTGCAGATACGTAGATCACTTGATGGATCCGTTGATAGAATTCTTCAAATTTTAGCGGACGGTTGTCGTAAGCAGAAGGAAGTCGGAATCCAAATTCAACAAGGGCATTTTTTCTCGAACGGTCGCCATTGTACATTGCGTGGACTTGCGGAAGCGTTTGATGCGACTCGTCGACAAAAAGGAGATAGTCAGTAGGAAAATAATCAAGAAGGCAAGGAGGAGGGTCGCCGGCAGAGCGTCCGGAGAAATGACGAGAATAGTTTTCGATCCCTTTACATGTTCCCATTTCGCGAAGCATTTCTAAATCTTGTTTGGTCCGTTCGTTGATCCGCTGGTGTTCGATGTATTTTTTCTCTTTTTCAAAAAATTCGGCTCTTTCTTTGAGCTCTTCTCGAATCGTGCCGATCGCTTTCCATCGGACATCTGCCGGAGTGACGTGGTGCGATCCTGGAAAGATCGAGATCTGTTCTTTTCGATCTTTGACGCGTCCGGTGAGCGGATCGATGACGCTGATGCGTTCGACCTCATCACCGAAAAATTCTACTCGGTAGGCGATTTCTTCTTCGTAGGCAGGCATCACTTCTAACACATCGCCGCGGACACGGAAGGTTTTACGGACTAACTCATAGTCGCTGCGGGTGTAATGCATTTGAACCAAGTGGAGCAGTACTTCATCACGCCGGTGTGTCTCTCCGGTTTTTAAGATGAGTTGCATTTGGCTGTAAAATTCTGGAGTTCCCAGACCGTAGATGCAAGAAACTGATGCAACAATGACAACATCGCGCCGTTCAATCAATGAACGCGTTGCAGAAAGACGCATCCGGTCGATCTGGTCGTTGATCGCCATGTCCTTTTCGATGTACGTGTCGGTACGGGCAATGTAGGCTTCGGGCTGGTAGTAGTCGTAATACGAGACAAAATATTCGACGGCATTTTCTGGAAAAAAGGCTTTGAACTCTTGGTAAAGCTGAGCAGCTAAGGTTTTGTTGTGGGCAAGCACCAGCGTCGGCCGCTGAACCTCCGCAATAATGTTGGCCATCGTAAAGGTTTTACCCGAACCCGTGATGCCCAGCAGCACTTGAGACTTGCGTGGCATATTGAGGCCTTCGACAAGTTTTTGGATCGCTTGGGGCTGATCGCCTTTAGGAGTAAACGGTGTCGTGAGTTTAAACATTAACTATACCCATCATAATTGAAAACTGCAGTTTTGAGCTCGTCAAAGCTCCCGCGATTGAAGCGATCGTAAGTGGATCCATATTTCTAATATTGATCCACTTACGATCACTCAATCCCGGGGCTTTCACGCAGCTGAAAATTGCAGTTTTCAATCATGATGGGTATAAATCCATCACCATCATGGCAGCTTGAAAAAGGAAGATGCAAAGTCCGAATATGATGATGGCCATTAAAACTCTTTTTCCACCAAACACTTGATACGCAGGCTGATGATTTTGGATGTAGCGGCTTTTCCATGCCATTAAAGCAGGTAGGATTCCAAAAAGGATTACCGCGCAAATCCCTCCGGCGAAGTTGAGTGCTTTGAGAAAGAGATTAGGGTAAATGAAAGCAAAAATGAGCGGAGGCGCCAGCGCAAGCAAGCACATCGGAACACTTTCGTGTTTTTCTCCTTTGACTTTGAAGGCATCGGCAAGGAAATGCGTCAGCGCTAGCGTTTGAGCAAGGAAAGAGCTAAGCAGCGCAAAAAAGGCAAGCCCTTCTGCAAAATTGCTGACCCAGGAACTTCCTAAGATGCCTGCAACCGCGTCGGAGGCTTGGCGGCCTTGCTTCATGCTTTCAATAAGTCCCCATTTCCCATTGGCAGGAACGATGCCAAGCACAACGATTTCCCAGACGATGTAAATGATGAGCGCAAAGAAACTTCCGCCGAGAATGATCTGACGAACTTTTTTCGCATCATTGTTCATATAGTTCATGAGAGTGGGGACCATATTGTGGTACCCGAACGCAATCACCAGAACCGGAAGCGAGAAAAACGCAAGGGAAGGTTGGGATCTGAGCAAAAGGTCAGGAGTGATATGTTTGAATCCTAAGACAATCATTCCAAGATAGGTAAAAATCTTTCCGAACATGAAAAAACGGTTCCAATGATCCACTGTCCGTGTGCCTTGGTAGGCGAGGAATCCGAAGATCGCAGTGAAAAAAAAGGCTCCGACCCATTTGGGAACATGCCAGGAGAAGATTGTAAGAAAATAAGTCGAGCTGAGCGAGCCGCTGCCTGAAATATACGCCACTAGCAGTGAATAAAAAAGAAAAAGATAAAGCACCCAGCTGAGAATCCGGCCGAATTTTCCAAAGGCGCGTTCTGCCATCGATCCGATATTAACTCTTGTTACAAACGAGCTGTTGACTTCGACCATCAGAAGTCCTGTGATGGTCATAAATCCCCACGCAAGAAAAAACATGACTAAAGAGGGAAAAAATCCTGAAAGCCCTGTCATAATCGGGAGCGCAAGCATACCTGCGCCGATGCAGCTGCCAGCAATGAGTAAGATGCCACCGATAAACGTGCCTGTCGTTTTCACAATTTTTCTGCGTTAAATTGCATTTTTTTCTGATCGGAGCGAATCTCTTGTCCGAGCCTTCCGAGCACATATCCATCATAGTCGACGAATTTGAAGAATCTCTCAAACGAAGGAAGGACTGACGAAACTTGTTTTGCCATTTCTTGAGCCACATGCCGGTAGCCTGGATGACCAGCGGGGGACGAACGGAGTTCGCATAGCCACTGGAGCGAACGAAGGTTGACATGGAAATACCAATGGATGTTGTAAGCCATGGGGACAACGTACTGTGCCTCTTCGGGAAGCTCTTTAGCAATGACATCGTACGCTTTTTTCGCTAGGTCCATGGCAGCGATATATTCAGCCTCCATCGATGTGTTCTGGAGTTCTTCAGGAATATAATATCCAAAATTACATGTGAGAAGCTGGCGCTCTTGTGTCAACATGCGGTGGCGCTGTAGATCTCTGTAAATCCCAAAGTCGGCGAGCATTTCAAATGTGAATGTCGCATGTTCGAGTGCTCGGGGAGATTTATGACGACGGTTTTCTCGGGATTGGCACACCGCTTCAAGAATACGTGTCAATTCATCATCGGGAAGTTTTCTGCAATATTCTTGGAGCTCTAATAATCCAACATCGGTGTGATGGAAAAGAAGAGCTGCCGCAACACGGTAAGGACTGTCAGGATCGTAGCAGATGAGCTTAACGCCCGGCGCATCCATCTTGTCTAGGAATGGGTCATGCTGCAATGACAGTGCTTTAAGATCGGATTCGACCTGTTCATTGAAGCCGCAGAACGATTTTTGATGTTTATGGCCAGGTTCTGCGCGACGAATAAATGAAGGAATAACTTTATTGAGTTCTTGGTAGGCTTTTTTACCGACGTCTTGGAGCTCGGCGATGTTGCCGCTGTTGAGTTTCTGGATCATCGTCTCAAAAAAACGGCCGTTGCCATAGACTCCCATATTGGTGAGAGCGCTTGCAGGCAAAAGCCCCCGGAGGCAATCGAGAACTTTTGCTCGAAGGGCTGCCGTGTAAGCGACACTCGAAATCGCAGGATCTTTAGGGAATTTTTTCTCAATGACTTCAGTGACTCCGGGAATTAAATGGGAATAGGTATCGTAGAGAGAGTTACATGTTGAGACATAGAGATCGCGATAGGCAGACGTCATGAGAACAGGCTCTCTGTAAAAGAGATATTCTCCTTGGAACTTCTGATCGAAATAAATATACCGTGTCGATTTTTCGAGCGGAGACCCGCCAATCCGGCAGTCTTCGATCACCTTGGCAGCGAGCATCGAGATATTTTCCAATGCGAGGTGAGCACCGCCGAGCTCACCGATCGAATCATCTCCATATCCATCGAGAATTCTGTCGTAGAAATTTTGAGCTTTTCGGATCGCAACGATTTGGGTTTCGACTTCTTGTGTTTCTTCCGCTTCCCCAGTTGAGTGGCCGGCAATATTAGCAAATGCTGTCTCTTCATTCAGGATAAACTCTTTGAGGAGTAAAGAACGCAGCCCTAAAATAGAACGGGAATAGCGAGAAAACAAAGCTCCTTTGATGACTTCAGGCAAATTACGGAGTGCAAAGACATTGCTTGTCGTATGTGTGACGTAGCGGTTTAGAATTTTAAGTTGACTTTCTGTAAACTCTTCGTAATTTTCGATCATGGTAGCTTCCTTTTCGATTAGAAACAGAGTGTCACAATCCACCTCGGCCATTCAAGCAAAAAAAAGCACTTCTCTTGCTATTCACTCCGAACCTATCCCGAAATTCATAATACGGCTTTTTAAGGCTTTTTAGATAAGTTTTGGGTAGTCCTAAACATCTAATGCTGGTGGCTTAAAAAATCTTTGAATGCTCCCATGAGCCTATCCTTTATGAGCATTAGCTGTTTAGGACTACCATCCTAGTTAATAGCTAGCTCGTCTCAGGATGACGGTTCTAACAGGGGAGGATCAACAGGCCATTCGACAAGGTAGTCATGACCCCAGAACCAAGACCAATGAGGAATTTTATATCCAACTCTGAAGCCACAGTAGTGAAGAAACTCAATATCCGAACGAATTTCAAGACGAATCAACCTTAAATCTCGTATTTTAGATAGAATCCAAGTGAAATAATTTACACGAGCAATCATTCTATCAAATTGACGATAGGAGTTGTGTAACCGATCGACAACGTATCTTGCCGCAACGTGATCAGGGGCATGATTGTACGGCCAGGCATTTGGTGGCAAACAACGAGCACGAATGATTGAAACCACTCTAGAGGCCACTGCGTGTAAAGATACAAAGCCCTTTTCTCCTTCGAAACTAAAGACTCGTTCACCCAAAAAAGTGGGTAGTCCTAAACAGGTAGTGCTGTAAAAATTTTGCTGAAAGAATTGAAAAAATAGTTGACTATTTTTTTCTCTACTTGAAGGAGAAAAAATGACGTTAACCTGTCCTCAGTGCAAGGCTCTTACAA
>Ga0207686_10000546_pt1 | contig 24296 bp, 18 predicted proteins | sample KBSM24metaG_FD_184396 | JGI IMG/M metagenome (GOLD analysis project Ga0207686, IMG submission 184396) | Miscanthus rhizosphere microbial communities from Kellogg Biological Station, Michigan, USA - KBS M2-4 metaG (SPAdes) (version 2) | ecosystem: Host-associated > Plants > Roots > Rhizosphere >...
CTGTATCAGTACAAACAAAAAAATTCAAGGTATAATCATTTCCCCCTATTTTTGCTACGCAATGATTAATCGTTCACATAACCATCATCATATCTTACCAGACGGTAGGCCATGATGGTATTATGTACAACATAAACTTTTTAAGGGCTTACATTAGTAGGCCCTTTTTCTTTTATAAACTTTGAATAATGAATGAGAATTTAAAAATTGCGGTGCAGAAAAAAGGAAGACTTTATGATGGCTCAATGGCTTTGCTGAAAGAATGCGGTATTGACGTAAGCAATGGTAATAACCAGTTAAGAGTGCAGGCCGCCAATTTTCCTTTGGAAGTATTTTTTCTTAGAGATGATGACATTCCCGAATATGTACAGGATGCAGTTGCGGATATTGGTTTTGTCGGAGAAAATGTGATCGCTGAAAAAAACAAACAGGTTACTTCAGTTGAAAAACTGGGTTTTGGTAAATGCAGGTTATCGATCGCTATTCCAAAAACAGGGGCCATCAAAACTGTTGCTGATCTGAATGGAAAAAAAATTGCTACCAGTTATCCATTGATCCTTTCAAATTACCTCAAAGAAAAAAATATAAACGCCACTATCCAGGAGATCAGCGGCTCTGTAGAAATAGCGCCAAAAATTGGTTTAGCCGAAGCTATTTGTGACCTCGTTAGTTCAGGAAGTACATTATTTAGTAATGAGCTCACAGAACTGGAAACAATTTTAAGATCTGAAGCAGTATTAATAAGCAATAAAAACTTATCTGCTGAAAAACAAAGCCTGCTTGAAAAATTATTATTCCGAATTAAAGCGGTAAAAAAAGCAAAGAACAATAAATATGTTTTGCTGAATGCACCGAATAATAAACTCGATGCCATTGTCAAGATCTTACCCGGAATGAAAAGCCCTACCATTTTGCCTTTAGCAGAATCAGGATGGAGTTCTGTACATTCAGTTATAAGTGAAAATGATTTTTGGGAAGTGATCGAAAGCCTGAAAGCAAATGGTGCACAGGGAATTTTAATAGTGCCTATTGAGAAGATGATAGTTTAAATCAAAACCACGATTATTAGGATTTAAAAAGATTATGATGATAAAGGTCATAAAACAACCAAGTAAAGAAGATTGGCAGGAGATTGTTAAAAGGCCAGTGTTTGAAAATTCTTCATTGGAAAAAACTGTGAAAAAGATCCTGGATAAAGTAAAAGACAAAGGAGATAAAGCTCTCCGTAAATACACAAAGGATCTTGACGGAGTAAAATTGAAGAAGCTTGCGGTAAGTGAAAAAGAAATAAAGACTGCTGAAAATTTATTATCGCAAGAATTAAAAGATGCGATACAGCAAGCTAAATCAAACATTGAAAAATTTCATCGTTCACAAATTGAAGAAATAAAAGTCGTTGAAACGATGCCCGGCATAAATTGCTGGAGAAAGTCTGTTGGCATTGAAAAAGTCGGCATCTATATTCCCGGAGGCACTGCCCCACTCTTCTCAACAGTTTTAATGTTGGCGATTCCTGCTGTTATAGCTGGTTGCAAAGAGATCATTCTTTGTACGCCTCCGTCAAAAGACGGCTCGATCAATCCTGCCATTTTATATGCTGCAGATCTTTGTGGTATTAAAAAAATATTTAAAGCAGGCGGAGTGCAGGCAATCGCGGCAATGGCTTATGGAACGGAAACAATTCCAAAAGTGTTTAAAATATTTGGACCCGGTAATCAATACGTAACTGCCGCAAAACAATTGATACAAAAAGAAGGAGTAGCGATCGACATGCCCGCAGGTCCATCAGAAGTTTTAGCGATAGCTGATGAAACGGCAGTACCGGAGTTTGTTGCGGCGGATCTTTTATCACAAGCTGAACATGGAGCAGATTCTCAAGTAATCTTATTAACGACAAGTGAACTAGTGGTTGAAAAGGTTCTACAATGCATAAAAGGACAATTGAAAGAATTGTCGAGAAAAGATATTGCTGAGAAGGCTTTAGCAAATAGTAAAATTGTTTTGTTGACATCGATCGATGAAGCAATTGATCTGTCAAATCTATATGCGCCGGAGCATTTAATTCTTTCTTGCGATAATGCTGAAGAGTTAACAGATAAAATTATTTCGGCAGGATCGGTTTTCATTGGCAATTATTCTCCCGAATCAGTTGGCGATTATGCAAGCGGCACCAATCATACATTACCGACTAATGGCTATGCAGCAATGTATAGCGGCGTTTCAATTGATAGTTTTGTAAAAAGGGTGACATTCCAGCAACTAACAAAAGAAGGTTTGACAAATATTGGGAATACTGTGATGAAAATGGCAGAAGTGGAAGGATTGGATGCACATAAAAATGCAGTAGCAATACGATTAAAGAAATAATAATGGAATTTAATTTAAACAGTTTGGTTCGTGATAATATCAAAAAGATGACCGCTTACTCATCTGCAAGGCATGAGTTTACCGGAAATGCTTCAATTTACCTTGATGCGAATGAAAATTCATTTGGATCACCACTGCCTGATAATTTTAATCGCTATCCTGACCCGTTGCAAATGCAGGTAAAAGAAAAACTGAGTAAGATCAAAGGGGTTCCTGCCCAAAATATTTTTCTTGGTAATGGAAGTGATGAAGCAATTGATCTTTTGTATCGCATCTTTTGTACTCCGGGTCGTGACAATTCTATAATCCTACCTCCTACTTACGGTATGTACGAGGTATGTGCCGAAATGAATGATGTGAAAATAAAAAAGGTAAACCTAACAAAAGATTATCAATTAGACATTGATGGAATTGCAAACGCAATTGATCCTTTCACTAAGTTAATTTTTATCTGTTCGCCAAATAATCCAACCGGCAATAGCATTAACCGTGCTGATGTAGAAATTATCCTGAATAATTTTGATGGTATAGTTGTAATAGATGAAGCCTATATTAATTATTCAAAACAAAAATCATTTATTGCTGAGTTAACCGAATACCCCAATCTTGTTGTAATGCAAACGCTAAGTAAAGCATGGGGGTTGGCAGGATTAAGGTTAGGGATGGCATTTGCATCGCAACCAATAATTGAACTGATGAACAAAGTAAAATACCCTTATAATATAAATACAGCTACTCAATTATTAGCATTGGAAGCATTGGACAACATTGATTGGGTAAATGAGCACATAGCGATTACGGTTATTGAAAGAGAAAACTTAAAGAATGAATTACTAAATCTTTCATATACCGAAGATGTTTTTCCATCCGATGCAAACTTCTTATTGGCAAAGATGAAAAATGCAAGAAATATTTATGAGCAGCTATGTCAAAAAGGGATTATTGTTCGGGATAGAAGTAAAGTTGTTTTATGTGAAGACAGTTTACGAATTACAGTTGGCACAGAAGATGAAAATAAAAAACTGATTGAAGCTTTAAATAATTTATAGCATGGCAAAAAAAGTTTTATTTATAGACAGGGACGGCACAATTATTAAAGAAGCCCCACCTACTTACCAGATCGATTCATTCGAGAAACTTGAATTCTATCCGGGTATGTTTACATGGCTTTCAAAAATTGCCAAAGAATTCGATTATGAATTAGTGATGCCGACTAACCAGGATGGATTAGGAACCCCGTCATTTCCTGAAGAAGCTTTTTTGCCAGTACACAATTTTATTTTAACCCAATTAAAGAATGAAGGAATCAATTTCAGTGAAGTACTGATTGATAAAACTTTTGCAAAAGAAAATGCGCCAACCCGAAAACCGGGCATTGGCATGTTTACAAAATATTTGAACTCTTCTGAATACGACCTGGCAAATTCATTTGTGATCGGTGACAGGATCACAGACGTACAATTGGCAAAAAATCTTGGTTGCAAAGCGATTTGGATAAATAATGATCCAAATCTCGGTGGTGCAGAGATCAGTGATACGTTAAAAACATTGCAATCAACAATTGCTGTGGAAACAACTGAATGGAAAAAGATCTATGAGTTTTTAAAGTTGGGAAACCGTGTAATGAAGCATGAAAGAAATACCAATGAAACAAAGATCAGTATTGAACTGAACCTTGACGGCTCTGGCAAAACAGAAATAAAAACTGGCTTGAATTTCTTTGATCACATGCTTGATCAATTGGGGAAACATAGCGGAGCTGATCTAAAAATCACAGTGAAAGGTGATCTGCATATTGACGAACATCATACTATTGAAGATACTGCCATTGCATTAGGCGAAGCATTTGCAAAAGCTTTAGGCAATAAAGCCGGCATCAATAGATATGGGTTTCTATTACCAATGGATGATAGCCTTGCACAGGTTGCTATTGATTTTGGCGGAAGAAGCTGGTTAGTATGGGATGCGAAATTCTCCAGAGAGAAAATTGGTGATATGCCTACTGAAATGTTCTATCATTTCTTCAAATCATTCAGCGATGCAGCAAAATGCAATTTGAATATAAAAGTGGAAGGCGATAATGAGCATCACAAGATCGAATCCATTTTCAAAGCATTTGCCAAATCAATCAAGATGGCCATAAAAAGAGATGTAGAGAATATGCAACTTCCAACAACAAAAGGAATACTTTGAAAATTGCGATCATAAAATATAACGCAGGGAATATCCGGTCAGTTTTGTATGCACTGGAAAGAATTGGTCATACTGCTATGGTTACCGATAACGCCGATGAAATAAAAAATGCTGACAAAGTGATTTTTCCCGGCGTTGGTGAAGCAAGCACTGCAATGAATTATTTAAAAGAAAGAGAGCTGGATAAACTTATTTGCTCATTGACACAGCCTGTGCTAGGTATTTGTCTTGGTATGCAATTGATGTGTAAATATTCTGAAGAGAATGATACAGAATGTTTGGGAATATTTGATGAGGACGTAAAAAAGTTTACCCCCAAACCCCCTAAAGGGGGCTTAAAGGTACCACAGATTGGATGGAACTCTATTTATGATCTGAAAACTGATCTTTTTAAAAATGTAACAGAGGATAGCTATTGTTATTTTGTTCATGGCTATTATGCGGCAAAAGGAGAACACACAATTGCTACAACAAACTATGTTCAGCCTTATAGCAGCGGGTTACGCAAAAACAATTTTTACGGAGTACAGTTTCATCCTGAAAAATCCGCAACGGCGGGGGAAAGAATTCTTTCAAATTTTTTGAAGCTATGAATGAGAAGAAAAATATATCAACAAGCGAAACTTCAAAGCACCCTTCAGGGAGTTGGGGGTTTATAATACCGGCAATAGATATTATCGAAGGCAAATGCGTTCGGCTTACCAAAGGCGATTATGAACAAAAGAAAATTTATAATGAAGATCCGCTGGAAGTTGCAAAAGAATTTGAAGATGCAGGACTACAGAGATTGCATCTTGTAGATCTCGACGGAGCCAAGGCAGGTGAGGTTAAGAATTGGAAAGTGCTGGAACAAATTGCTTCTAAAACTGAACTGGTAATTGATTTTAGCGGTGGCATCAGTACAAACAAGAATGTCCATATTTGTTTTAATTCAGGCGCCAGCTTTGCTGCAGTCGGAAGCATTGCAGTAAAAGATGAAGAAACATTCACTGGATGGCTATTGGAGTTTGGTGTTGATAAATTTATTATCGGCGCTGATGTTAAAGAAGAAAAACTTGCCATAAAAGGCTGGACAGAAACAACTGATCTTTCCGTATTTGACTTAATAGAAAATTACAAGACAAAAGGAGTGAAACAATTTTTTTGTACTGACATCAGCAAAGACGGGTTATTGCAAGGGACGGGGATCGACCTGTATAAAAAGATCTTAAACAGTCATCCATCTATTGACTTAATTGCAAGTGGTGGTGTTTCATCTATCGACGATCTGTTACAGCTCAGGGAAGCAGGATGCAGTGGAGCAATTGTTGGAAAAGCAATTTACGAGAAGAAAATATTGCTGAAAGACCTAAAACTATTTTTATGATAAGCTTGGATGATTTCCTGTTGTTTGCATTTGCCAGCCTGATGCTGAATATCACGCCGGGCAACGATATGCTTTATGTGGCAACAAGAAGTACCTCACAGGGAGTGAAAGCCGGGATCGTTTCTGCATTGGGAATTGCGGGAGGTTGTATTGTTCATTTATTGGCAGCAGTAATTGGTTTGTCTGCCATCATCGCCAATTCGGCCATTGCCTTTGATATTATTAAATATGTTGGTGCTGCCTACTTAATTTATCTAGGTATAAGATCATTTTTAAGTAAACAAAATAAATTCAGCATTAATAATGCTATTGAAAAGAAACCGCTTTCTAAATTATTCTGGCAGGGAGTTTTTACCAATGTGCTTAATCCAAAAGTGGCTCTATTCTTTCTTGCATTTCTTCCCCAGTTCATTCATCCTGAAAAAGGAAATGCTGCTTTGCAAATTCTATTACTGGGTTTATGGTTCAATTTTTCCGGAACAATTGTAAATATAATTGTAGCCATGTTGTTTGGTAAATTGGGAAACTGGTTAGCCGATAAGCAGGCATTTATTAAATGGCAGAATAAGATCACTGGATTATTATTAGTTGGATTAGGAATTAAAGTTGCATTAAGCTCAAGAAAATAGTTATGCTGACAAAACGCATCATACCTTGTTTGGATATTAAAGATGGGCGAACTGTCAAGGGCACCAACTTTATCAATCTTCGTGATGCGGGTGATCCGGTTGAGTTGGGTGCATTGTATGCAAAAGAAGGTGCCGATGAATTGGTTTTTCTTGATATAACTGCAACCATAGAAAAAAGAAAAACATTAAGTGAGCTGGTGAATAAAATTGCCCATCATGTAAATATTCCCTTTACTGTGGGCGGTGGCATCAGCTCTGTGGAAGATGTAAATGTATTATTGCAAAATGGGGCTGATAAAATTTCAGTAAACACATCTGCATTTAAAAACCCGCAATTGCTCAATGAGCTTTCCAAAGAATTCGGGAGCCAGTGTGTGGTGCTTGCCATTGATACAAAAAAAGAAGAAGACGGTGAGTGGTATGTTTACCTGAATGGTGGAAGAACGAAGACGGACAAAAAATGTTTTGACTGGGCCAAAGAAGCAGTTGACAGAGGTGCAGGCGAAATATTATTGACATCTATGAATCATGATGGAACAAAAAATGGTTTTGCAATTGAAATAACGAAACTGCTTTCGGAGACATTGTCTGTTCCGGTCATTGCAAGCGGTGGGGCCGGGAATATGGAGCATTTTGTTGAAGTGTTTGAAAAAGCATCTGCAGATGCCGCATTAGCAGCAAGTATTTTTCATTTTAAAGAAATTGCTATTCCAGATCTGAAACAATTTTTGAATCGGCAAAATATAGCTGTCCGTTTATGATATACATCGTCCTGGTAATATTAGTTGCTGCCATTATTCTTAACTCATATATGACGAGGAAAGAATCCACAAGAAGAGAAAATGAACATGAACGCCGGGAAGAAAGATTTGAAAGGTTGATGAACCAGCTGCAAAAACCGGATAGCGACAAGAACGATGAACCGGAATCAAAAGCTGATAAACCATAAAATGTTTTTATGACACCAGATTTTTCAAAATATACAGATGGCTTAATGCCAGTTATTATACAAGATAGTATAAGTAATAAAGTACTGATGCTTGGTTTTATGAATGAAGAATCACTTGCCAAAACAAATGCTGATGGCAAGGTGACTTTCTTTAGCCGTAGCAAACAACGTCTTTGGACAAAAGGTGAAACAAGTAATAATTTTTTATTAGTGAAAGAAATTATTGTTGATTGCGATAATGATACATTGCTGATCAAGGTCTCTCCTACAGGCCCCGTTTGCCATACCGGCGCCGATACTTGTTTTAATGAAAATAACTCGTCATTTTCATTGGAGAAACTGGAAGCGATAATTGCTGATAGAAAAAACAACCCTTCCGCATCATCATATACTTCGTCGCTTTTTGCAAAGGGAATAAATAAAATTGCACAGAAAGTGGGTGAAGAAGCCGTTGAACTTGTGATCGAAAGTAAAGACGATAATAAAGAAAAATTTTTGGGTGAAGCTGCTGATCTGCTTTACCATTATCTTGTTTTATTACAAGCAAAAAATTATAAACTGCAGGATGTTATAACTGTTTTGGGTCAAAGACATAAATGATAACTTTACATAAATTAGAAATAGACTCTTCAGGAAAGAATTTGAATTTGTTTAATATATTTATGTGTTGTAGGTTAACTTATGACAGACATCGAACTTCAAAATATCATTAATAAACTAAGAGAATACACTTTGAAAAAGCGGCAATCTGCTCTTTCAAGGCATGCTGTTTTTTTTCTTGCCGTTATCGACATGGTTTGTTGTTTAACGGAACTAGGGCTTTACGAACCCAGACCGATAACACAAGAAGAAGAACACTGGTTTGAAGGTGGATATCATATGAATTTTTGGGATGCCGAAATCCAAGAAAATCTTTACACACCCCTCGTTTATGAAGTGAGACAAAGAAATTTCTTTAGACAATAAATTCTTCCCAGATATTCTCCTTTATTTGTTTACCTCTTTAAACAATAAAGGCCAATCAAGATTATAGCGATGTTCTTTTGAAAACAATTCTGCCATCTTCTTAACGATACCCGGATTTTGTGCAGCTAGATTATTTATCTCCTGCGGGTCTTTATCCAGATCATATAATTCAATAGCCGGATCAGAAATTTTAGTAACCGCTAATTTTATTGCTTTCCATTTTCCCCATCGTACGGCCTGTCGGCCATCATTCTCATGAAACTCCCAATAGAAATATTCATGCTCCGCCTGTTTACCTGTGTGAAATAAAGTAGGCCCTAATGAAATGCCATCTACTTTTTGTGTAACAGGAACTCCTGCCATTTGAAGAAATGTAGGATACATATCCCAAAGCGCTGCAGGTTTGTCTATTACTGATGACCTTATTTTTCCTGGCAGGTAAGCAATGAAAGGAACTCTTATTCCCCCTTCATACAAGTCTCTTTTTATTCCTTTATAAATTCCATTGCTGTTAAAGTAATCAGGATCGCCGCCACCTTCTTTATGCGGCCCGTTATCGCTTGTGAAAATGATCAGTGTATTATCAGCAATTCCTTTTTCTTCTACCAGTTTTACGATCTCGCCAACATATTTATCAAGTCTTGATACCATCGCGGCAAAACTTGCATGCGGATACTCTCCAAGCGGACGACCATCATACATTCTCTTTGCAGTAACCGGTTGCTCATTAAATTTTTTAATGTAATAATAATAGGTGCTGTCGTGAGGAGCTATTACTTCACCGTGAGGAATGGTATAAGGCAAATAAATAAAGAAAGGTTTTTCGCCGGAGTTTTTAATGTATTGTATTGCCTTCTGGTGAATGATGTCGGCTGAATAAATGCTGTCTTTAGCAGCAAAATCTATCCGGTCATGATTATTCCATAAATGATCGGGATAGTAATTATGGGCCAGGGTCTGGCAGTTGTAACCATAAAAAAGATCGAAACCTTTTTTATTCGGATCACCACTTGTAGTTATATAACCTAATCCCCATTTACCAAATGCAGCAGTTGCATAACCATTTTGCTGAAGAATGTTCGCAAAGGTTATAACTGAATCTGGTATTGGTGTTTGTCCTTCTGGTGGATAAGATGTATTTCCCCGTATAGCTGTATGACCCGTATGCAACCCTGTAAGAAAACTTGATCTTGATGGTGCACAAACAGTAGAACCGGAATAGAACTGCGTAAACTTCATTCCTTTTTGTGCAAGCTTATCAATATTGGGAGTCTCGATCTTTTGCTGACCATAACATCCGATATCTCCATAACCGAGGTCGTCAGCAAAAATGAAAATGATATTTGGTTTGGTGGCTTTTTGCGCATTAGCGGAAATAAAAGGCAGCAAGAGTATGATCACAATAAGGTATTTCATCTTAAATCAAATATCAATCATTTTCGCTGTTGTTGGTATGTTGCATAGGTTTTTGGTGTGTGGTATAATATTTAGGTTTTCTAGTTCAGGTACTTTTTGATTTCGTCCAATTTAAAAGAAACAATTGTTCCATCGACGCTTCTACAGACCGAACTCAATCCCCAATGAACTTCAAACCAAATTTCATTTCCCTCAAATGAGATTTCGAAGTCGTCCATCTTATAGGTCGGAATGGAATCAATCTCTGTAAGACATTCCTTTGTATTGGAGTCTGTAGAAAACTTATGAAAATCTTCTAAGATTCTTTTATTAATCGTCGCTACTAATTGGTGTTGATCCTTATTAAATACCTTGGAATTTGTGGTCTTGATGTATTTATTGTTTTTCAAAATATATACTTCTTGCTTAGAATAAACGTACCTACCAACATTATCTGGATATGATGTTGAAACAAATTTGAAATTTTTGATGAAGCATGTTTTGATAAGAATTGGATCCTTCCCTTCGTCATTTTTTCTTTCTTTTTCAATACAAGAAAGCTTCGTCGTTTGACTTTCAGACGAGCTGCGCATCAGCAGAACGAAAATGATTAGGAAGTAAAAAAGTTTCATTGAATTGATAGTCTAATCTTGCATGCGATACTTAAATATACGCAACGTAAGCCATTTTTGATATGCTGCTTAGCTTTTGTGTATGACATACCAATACCAGCGTAAAGAATATACTATAATGTTTGCTGTTGCCATGAAAACGGAACGATGAAGTGATTGCGTCGCAACAGGTGATGCCATGAAATACTGATGCTGGTATCAAAAAATAAATAACGAAGCACAACCAACTATCGATCATTTCAATTTATAGATCTCTGATCCTGCCAGTAAAAAACATCCTAATCCATAATCTTCAAAATCAGGTGTGTGATCATAGTTTACAGGTTGGCCATCTTTGGGTTCTTTCCCTGTACCCTGCACATATCCTAATTTACCATCGGGATGAACAGCCTCCTTACTCATCGCATTCCAGGCTTTCGTGATCGCCGGTAAATAGATCTTCTTATCGAGCATTTTATTATTGATACCCCATGCAAAACCATAAATGAATAAGGAAGTGCCGGAGACTTCTTTACCGCCAAAATTATCCGGATCATTCAAACTTACATTCCAATATCCATCACTCCTTTGTAATGGCAATAAAGCAGTACACATGTCCTTATAATCCTGCAGGTATTCCTGGTAATGCGGATCAGTCTTTGGTAACTCGTTCAATACTCTTGCCAATGCAGCCATCACCCAACCATTTCCACGAGCCCAATAACAATTTTTTCCGTTTGGCTCTTTATAAGGAGGATCAAAATCTTTATCACGCCACCACAAATGTTCTTGTTGGTTATACAATCCATTATCACCGTGCTTGTTTTTTGTGAATGCATACATTTCATACATACGATCAAAATACTTAGGCTCATTATAAAGATTCCCCAACTTTACAAACACCGGCATGGCCATTTGTATAGCATCGACCCAGCTCCAGTCATCGATCTTTGAAGTTTGCATCATTGAATCAATAGATGCCTTAATATCCCTTACTCTTTCAGGATGCTGCTTTTTATCCAGCAAATACATATCGATATAAGTTTGCCCGCAACATTGATTATCTGCATTTCTTACAGCCTCGCCACCCCGCAAACCCCATTTATGTTTTTCCCCCCATTGTAATGCATAATCATAATATGATCGCTGTTTGTCAATTTTATACAAAGCCATCAAGCCTTCATAATAAACGGCTCTTGTCCAGATATTACTTGGTCTTTCAATATTGGTAAAAATGGTTTTCCCGGCGTCGGGCCATTTGTCCATAAAATATTTGTTAGTGAGCTGCAGTGTAGCGAGTATCTTTTTTTTAGCAGGCAGCTTTTGTGAGTTTGCCGCTGATAAAATAAAAAATGAAATAAAAAGAAATAAGGGCTTCTTCATAAATTTTATTTGGTCATATACTTTTTGATCTTTCCCGGGTTGATCTTTTTCAACGCACTTGCTACGATCTCTGCATTCAACTTTGCTCCATCAAGGTTTGTATGAGTATGATCGACCTGGAAAAATTTATGTGCTTCCGGCTCTCCCATTTCTTCATATTTTGCAGCGATAAGCTCATTCAAGTCTATAAAATAAGCTCCTTCCTGATCGGCAATTTGCTTTGCCCATAGTGCATAGGAATCTGCAGAGCGGATCACCTTTCCATCTTTCCAGTTATCTCTTGGTATCAATGAACAGACAATTGGAATAGCGCCTTTTGCTTTTGTATCCTTTACAAACCTGCGCATATACCAGCCATAAGAATGCACCACTTCATTTATTTTGCGTATAGGATTATAGATCTCTGTACTGTCATCCCCTATTCCTTTTATTGTACCTCTTGCCCTGGCAGTATCATCCAAAGGACTTGCATCATTATGACCAAACTGCATAATGACATAATCGCCTTTCTTTAGAGTTTCTAAAATTTTATCCCACCTTCCATCAGTTATGAATGTGCGGCTGCTGCGACCGCCTATTGCATGATTGCGAACATCGATCTTTGTTGTATCAAAAAAAGGTGTAATAACTGTCCCCCATCCCATCTGGTTATTTTTTCCTGTACCATCACCATTCTTTACCGTACTGTCGCCGATAATATAAAAGACTGGTTTTTCTTTTTTATGGGTTAAAAAGGAGACGCTGATGATGAAAATAGAAAAAAATGTAACTAGCTTATTCATTAAAATGTTTTTCTAAAAAATTATTGTTTAAGACGTTCCTGTACCTCGATCCCTTCTGCTTTCTTTTTTTCTTCAAGCTTTTGGGATATCGATACATGGAAATTTTTATATGACCAATCCTTTGCAAACTGCATTTCACCCAACACTGCTGCTGTTACAGATGAATTGGTAAAATTAAATTTTTCGATCTGTGAATTTTCCAGCCCGTTTACTTCAAATGCTTTTTGAGCATTTGTGATCTTTACATTATTGATATAAAAGTTTTTTGCATAAGGAATTCCTTTTTCAGGCGGCATTACTTTCGTTACTAAAGCCCGCCAGTGCTGTGGCACTGAATCTATATTATATCCTTTGGGTAATTCACTGTAGCTGTATGCCGGATACCAATTCAAATTGAACTGGTAGGCAGTACGAATTGAATCTAAAGTTGAGTTTACAAAATAAACGTCTTCAACCGTTCCCCCTCTTGTCGTTGCTGATTTGATCCGTAATCCATTGTCGGTATGTTTTGCAAAAAGATCAGTGCAATAAATATGACGAATGCTTCCGCTGGTTTCACTTCCTAATGTAACAAGACCGGCTCCACGACGAGCAATGCATTTGCGGATCACTACATATTCTGTTGGTTTATTTACTCGAAGACCATCCCAGTCTCTTCCTGCTTTTAAACAAAAATTATCATCATTGCAATCTATATCGCAATTCTCGATCAATGTCCATGTGGAAGAATCTACATCAACACCATCTGTGCTTGGGCCACTGCCGTCTTCATTGTTTTTTATCACTACCCCATTTACAGTTAAATAACTTGAGTATAATAATTGTATTGTCCAGAAACCGGCATTTTTAAAAGTGAGATCCTTTATAGTAATCTGTTCTGAATTTTGAACTAACACCGTTCTTACTCTTTTTGCATCGTAATCAACCACCCATCGCAATCCTTTCTTATCATATTCTTTTCGCATGTTCCAATATTTATCCCAGCAAAATTTTCCTCTTGCGTTGACAATTCCTTTCCCGGTTAATGCTGCATTTTTCACACCGAGCATGTTTATCAAAGCCGCTGGCCATGTGGTTTCAATCCCGGCAATACGTGTTTTTATCTCGGGATAATCATCAAAATTTTGTGAGCCGAGGATCAAAACTTTATCATCGATCCTTAGTTCAACATTGGATTTGATAAAAAGACTTCCTGTTACATAAACTCCTGGAAGGAATTTTACAACACCACCCCCTGAAGAAGCACATTTATCTATAGCGGCTTGAATTGCTTTTGTACTTATAAAGGTTGTATCGCTTTTTGCACCAAAGTCATTAACAATAAAAACCTTCTTAGAAGATGGAAAAGTTTTAGCTCCAACATTCTTTACCCATGCCGGAGGAGTAACCTGTGATGTTGCAGAAAGACAAACGAATAACAAAACCGTGATGCAGATCTTTTTCAATGGCGAGCAATTTTAGTTGTGTAAAATAAACTTAAAGCTGTAGCAGGGCATCCTGTTGTATCCTGAATGATTTTCCTGTTATCGCAATAATGTTAAAGCCATCAAACCAATCACCACATCATTGGCAATTGATCGTATAACAAGGCTTTTCAATTCTTTATTTTTATCCAATGGCAGATCAAGGATCGTCGCTGCTCCTCCATCGATCCCAAAATTTGAAAAACCCCGGATGGTAACAAAGTCCTTAAAGTCACGGGTAGCGATCCCGGTTTTAAAGTAAAGTCTTAATGGTTTTTCTTTGTCGGTTGTAAATGCAAAGCCATCTGTATAATAATCCTGTTCGATAGGCCACCAGTTTTCCGGATTTTTTAATTCAAGCTTATCTGAACTGCCATCTTTGTAATGAATAACTATTTCACCATTGATCATCCGGGATTGCATAGGATTTGTGCTTCCTGCCAACAGAAAATATGCATAAGAACTTTTTCCCCTTAATGGTATTGTTGCGGAATCAGGATAATTGTCCCACATAGAAGTGAACAAAATATTGTTATCGCTGAGATCAGATGGAGTTCTGAATGCGATACTATCACTTGTAATAATTTCATTGTTTACTCCTGCTCTTTTTCTCAATCCACTATCTACAATATTAGCTGTTGCCATCGGGTAAGCCCAGTTTCCGATTCCTTGTGTGGGTAATTGTAATGTTGGCACAGAAGGCCGTGGTGATAAATATTGATTCTTGAAAATATTAGTGACCTTATCGTTAAAATAGTTCTTTAGATCGATTTTTTCATACTGTGGCCCTCCCATGGAAATTGTTACCGACTCACCCGATTTAAAATTGAAAGGCTTAGGCATAATATTTAAATGGATAGGTTGCCACCAGGTGAAAATGCCTTTTGCAACTTTTATAAAAATAGTTCTTGCCCCAACTTTGTCATTCGCCGTCGCCGTAATTGTATTACTGTTAAGTAAAATTTTACTACCTACTTTTTGTGGATCATACACTTTAAGCAGCTTCAGCCCATTAAAATTCAAAGTAAAATTTTTTCCATTCGTGACTTCCTTAGTAAGTGGTGCATTTATTATTTTATTGCCTATCCATAGAATTTCAATCTCATTGTTCATCAATGGCGGTAGATCTATTTCAATCAAAGGCATGCCAACATTATCCGGTACCGCTTTCCATTTTACATTTTTCCCATTTACCAAAATAGTTTTTATTGATCCTTTCCATGCCGGCAAGATCAATTTCACAGATAACAACTTGGAAAAATTCTGCTTAATGAAATATTTACCTGATGAATCATTTCTTTTAAAATCAAATAAGATATCCGCAGTTTCTATTGAAGCATGATCCCAACCTGGTGGAAGACCTGGCTTAATGATAAGTTTATTATTTAAAACGTCTGGTTGAATACCAAAAAGGCCCTCGACCAATGTTCTTCCTGCCATGCCTATCGGATCAGCAAAATCCCGGTACAACTCGCCGCGTATCGCATCATAAAAAGACAACTGCTGAATATTCCCGGGGCTTGAACCCAAATACATACTTTCAATAAGATTACTTTTCCATAAACGATAAGCCTCTTCATATCTTCCGCCCTCCCAATAAGCTAATGCAGTATGTAATACTTCTGCCAAAGCAACATTATTCAAAGACCATGTGTATGGCTGCCAATTAGTGGTAGAGATTGTGTAAAGAGTAGTGTCTTTTAATCCTTTTGCTTTTATGGGTATATGCGGAATATGATTATCAATATATCTTAAAGATTGACAAGCCTGGAAAGGATCAGCTATGCCTTCATCAATTGCATGATATATTGTCCAGAGCCCGGCAGCAGGATGCAATAACTGATTTCCTAAGAGATCTTTATACTCTGCATACCATCCTTCATTTGTCATCCACAATTTTTTATTGATAGCATTTAAGATCATTGCGGCTTCTTTTTCATAAGCAGTTCCATCTTCGCCGATCATTCTTGCTAACTGTGCGGCAACTTTATTACAACGATAATTATAAGCAGAAGAATGAGTAACTCCTCCTCCACTGTATTGCAATGCATCACTTGCCCAAATGGCTGCATATGCATCATACAAACCGTCACCATCTGCATCAAAATTTCTTTTTTCCCAGGCAAGATGTCTTTTGATCAATGGAAACATTTCTTTTACATAATTTATATCGCCAGTCCAGTTAAAATGATTCAGCAACTGATCAACAAATACCAGGTTCATATCATAATGATGTGCACGAAGGTCTCCGCCGGGATTTCGCGAAATGTACCCGCTGCTGAATAATGAAGTACCTAGTTTTTCCAGTTGTCTTGCTAAATGCAATGCAGTATCAGCCACAACTGGCCCCGTCAATGGATCTTTGATCTGTGATAAAGCATAGCTGTTGAAATGTTTCTTTGCCCGATCATGCCAACCTAATACATCAGCAACATAAGCACCGCGCCAACCATTTAATCGCATACGCCATGCAACTGCCCCGTGCATAAATGAAGGATCTTCCCAAATTGCATCGGCTGCTATCCCTAATACAGGTCCTAAAGTATTTATAAATGTGTCTGGTGTTGAGATCTTTATTCTATCTGCCAATTTTCCTCTTTCGGATTCGGCTTCTTCAAATTTCTTTTTAATATCTACTTGCAAAATCTTATCAGAATCTTGCTTGCCGATCAGAAAAAATAACTCTTCATCCTGCTGAAGTTTTTTCCTTGATGCAATGACTGGGAAACTTGAAGCCGATGAATCAAAAACTGATAATGGGTTTTGTAATGAAATGGCACTGGAAATAGTGATGTTCATTCCTATTGGGAAAACACCGTATATCTTTTTAGCTTTATCGTTTGTCGTATCATTTATTTTATTACCGGGCAAATGCTGCACTTCATATCGTTCATCATCTGATAAAGGTTTTGAGAACCCATATAAAAGCGAAAAAAAATTTTTATCGATCTTATAAAAATTATCAGTGCAGTACTCAGGTCTTAAATAAAAAGAAGATTCGGGATCAGCGCCAATATCACCATCACGGGAAAATTTTTTTCCGGTTGCTCCTCCAAACACTGCAACCAGTTCAACATTGCTGTTGATATTCTTTGATCGTATTTTCAGGATCAATGCTTCGTCATCATAAGTTGCAATTGCTTGTAAAAAGATCTGTCCATTACCAAGTAATTCATCTTTGATCTCATACAGCATACTACCTGCCCTATAACTCGCTTTTATATGTTTCGCATCTATCAACCATTTCGATCTGCCGTTAGCAATAATTCCAAATTTCAGATTACCACCCATGCCGGGCATATATAATGCAAACTCGGGAAGATCGCCGGCTTCAGCACGGAAGGCAGTGTTGCCACCATACAATGCACGGTTGAAACGCTTGTCCCCGTTTTCAATTACAATATCATTCCCTTCCGGATGATAACGGAGTGTTCTTTCTTTGTCATGCCATAGCTGTTGAGAAAAAATATTTTCTCCTATAAGTATAAAAAAGATCAGAAATATTTTTCTCATGATAAGCTCAAAACATTTTTTTCAATCCTTCCCATTTTACTTTCCAATCCTTTGGGAAACCAATATTGATATCTTTATCTGCATCAGCACCCGTACACATCAGCGCAACCGAATTCAATACTCCGCCATTTCCCGGCAAATAAATTGTTAACCGGTCATCCTGGTAATTATGTCCATTGATTAAATATGTATTTGTCTTGATCGGCATCAGTAGCGCCTCAACTGCTCTTTCAGCAAGATGTAATCTCGCGGCGGTCATGGCGGTCAATGGAAAATCCCAGCCCCATGTATTTTCCCATTTCCAAACTCTCCAAACAGTGTCCAATGTATTTTTCATTATCGTGGTATTCAATCCATGTACGGCAGGTAAACTGCTGTATGCACCAAGAACAGCAGGATGGTCTGTCAAATATTTTGAGCCAGGCTGATAACAATCCGGAGTGCCCTCTGTAGCGAGATAAACATTATCTAGTTGTGGCAATGGTGCAAGGTTGTTAATGATCTCATCCCATTTCTTATCTCTTGGTAAACCTAAACGTTGTTTCCATTCCTGTGCTTTTTGCAAAGCCCAACTCCAATACGCCAGTTCATAAGTTGGATTGAACGTAGTAACTGCATCAAAACATTCCTGTGCTGGGATCAATCCTTTCCCGAGATTATATTTTTTTGTTTTAGGATCATAACTTGGAAATGAAGCCATGAAATCAGCAGTCGCAAACAAGAGATCTTTATACTTATTCAAAACTTCTTTTGTTGGTTTGCTGCGATAAAGCATTTCCGCCATATATATAAAATGCGGCTGTTGCCAGATCAGAAACGCCCCAACTGACGATGGCGATTCATCTCCTTCGTTATCCGTCATCTTTTGCCAGCGTAGGCCATCAAAGCCCTGGCGTTTTGCAATAAGCTTTGCTTTTTCTGCAACAGTAAAATACCAATCCAAACTTTTTTCCATTAATTCAGCTCTTCCCCATTGTGCATAATGAACCGCATGCCACCAATGCATTTCCAAATGTGGTTTACCATACCAACTGTTATATGTTAATCCTGTTTCCTGCGGAGGATAGTTTGATGAGCATTGAATTTTTGTAAGATATTCTGATAACACAACTCTTCTTTCAATTTCAAATGCTCTTGGATCTTTTACTGCTGAAAAGTCAACAACACCACCGCTTTGCCAGAATTTTTTCCAGGCATCTGCACTATTCTTACTTATAGCTTTAAAGCCAGTAACTATTGATAATGTCTTTTTGCCTTCAAAAAGACATGTCAGTTCATAACCATTATTTTTTGCCGATTGAGGAGTTATTAAAAAATAATGTTTCTCTTTTTCCACAAAGGCAGATCTGTCTGACCAATACAGACTGACCTTATAATTAGAATTGTCAAGAACTCTTTTTATAAAAGCACTGTTCTGACCAGGGCTTGCAACAGAAGAGTGAGCAACATAATTATTCCAGTTATTCCCAACATCTTTAAACTGTCCTGTTGGATAAGGAAACCGAACACGAATACTGATCCTCTTTTCATTTAGTAAAGGGGATTCAATTCTAAACGCAACTACATCCTCTTGCTGATTGCAGGCAGTACTTACTTTCACCTGAACATCTTCAACAGTAAATAAACTGGTGATGATCCCTGTCCACAGATCCAATTCCTGGTTAATATTTTTTATATCCTTAATAGTAGCGAGTGAACCGTCTTTCTTTTTTATTTCCAACCCAATATTTCCTAATTGTAAACGATGAGGATTAACACGAAAATATTCAACCGCTTTCCTTGCCCTTTCCGGTTCTTTTGGCTGTACGGTATAAGATATCTTTCTTCCTTCCAACTCATAGACCTTTTGTGCATCTTCAATTTTCAGGTTTTCGGTGTTGGGAAAACTATGCCAGCCCCAAACTGATTCTGTACCTAAGGGAACTCCATTTGCATATGCATCGGGAAAGGATTGCATACCTGTCGCATCAACTGTAAAGGCAAAATTGCCATTGCCAACTGAAAGAGATGACAGAGAGTCTATTTTATCAACTTTAATTGTATGACGACGAACTACCGCTTCCCGATTTATTTTTTGCTGAGCATTTAACTCTCCTTGAAAAATAAAAACCACACAAAGAATCAAAAAGGTTTTTTGTTTTAGTTTGCTGAATAGCGAACAGAAACTTGAACGGAGCGTCGCAACGATGTTCAATAGTAGTAATCCAGTTTGATCCATAAATAAAAAATTAAAACACCTCATCAACTTTAGGTCTGCTATATTGTTCCTTGCTGTTTGTTGTTTTCGGCATACCAAAATAAAAATACAATGTTCGTTTTTTACTTCCGCTTAAATGATTCAATTCACTCATAGGACCATATACTTTTGTATTAGTAGTAAGCCCGGTTGCTAACTTAGTTCCTATTGGCGGAATACAATCTAAAAAAGAAATATCACCAATTGGGATCTCGGGATGCGGCTTTGTTGCATCACTCAATGCATAAAAATCAAAAAGACGAACAAACAAGCCTGTATCAGGACTGGCGATATATAATTTTCCCTGTACTGTACTAAGCTCCATCCATGCAACTTCCCCATAATAACCTTTGAATTCAGGATATATAACCGGTGAATAGCCGGTATGTGTATTATTATAAAAATTCTGCCATACATTTATTGGAGTACCTGCCATCCTGTTTTTCCATTGACGGCAAGGGCCTTTGCCTAACCAACGGCTTGACAAAATATAATTCTCAGGATAACTGAAACTGATTCCTGCAAATGGCTGATCGCCTTCGATGTTGTACTCATACTCCATCGTTGTCCATCCACTACTGTTTATTTTCCATTTTACATATTTCATATTGCCATTGTAAGTAAACTCCACCACCTGGTTATTTTCTTCCTTGTATGTTTTAGACGAAACAACAGTTGCATTTCCTTTTACCAACACCGGGCCATTGTTGAAAGACAACACATAATCCTGGGCCGTGTTTTTTGTTGTAACAAGATTGCCAGTCTTTTTATCCAGCACCACACTTACTTCGCCACCTGTGATCGTATAAACAGTATCAGTTTCTTTTAAAAATGTGGAATCATTTTTTGCGGTCACAAAATCTTGCAGCACCGAAGCATTGTCTTTTATTTTGGAGATCCATTTATAAATGTCTTTACCGAAATTGTCTTTTGCCACAATTACCAGTGCATCATATTTTTTATAATCTCCAGGTAAGTTGATCTTCAGCACGCCTTTTTGTACGGGAGAAATATCCGGTGATACAGCAACTCCTTTTTGTTTTACAACATAGCCATCAAAACGGTCGAACGGTTTGCTGAAATCAACCAATGCCCAGTAGAAGGTGCATTGATTGGTATTAAGAAAATGAAAACGGTTCTCTAGTTCTATTTCACCGTTAAAGTTGGAAGGCAGTTGATTGAATAAAGAAAGTTTTATTGGAGAAAAAATTTCACGCAAAGCATAAAAGCTTCCTTCCTTTTCCCTGTGCGGCCCTAAGATCCCATCAGGAGCATTAAGACCGTTTGCATCCAGCATACCATTTAGATCCGTTCTCGCTACTGCTTCATCTATCATTGCCCAGATAAATCCGCCCGCTGATCTCTGTGATCTCCAGTGCAGTTCCCAGAAATCCTCCATTGCTGCCCCACCGCCACCATCATCCTGTGCATGCAGAAATTCTGTTGGCATATAGATGAGAGAATCATTTAAGATTTTCTGTGTACTATAATAATCTTCATAGTGATTGCAATCAATACCATTAAACTGGTTACCCGGACGATGATGCGGATGTATAACAGGACGTTTCTGAAAATCCCATTTCACAAAATCATCATCGAGATCTTTGTTAGTACCGCCTTCATTACCATTATCCCAGAAAATAATGGATGGATGATTCAAATCCCGCAGTACCATTTCCTTTACTAATGGTTCACCAGCTGTAGTTGAATAAAATTTTTGCCAGCCAGCTAATTCATCTAACACATAAATGCCTAATGAATCGCAGAGTTGTAAAAAATATTTATCAGGAGGATAATGTGAGCAACGAACTGCGTTCATATTCATCTCTTTTAACAACCATATATCCTGGACCTGGTTCTCTGCACTTAATGCTCTTGCTGTTTCCGGCCAGAAGCAATGACGGTTCACTCCTTTAAATTTCACCTGAGTATTATTTATATATACTCCCTGTCCATATCTCACTTCAATTGTTCTGAATCCAAATTTTTCATTCAGCTCATATAATTTTTTACCGGCTGCATCTTGTAAAACAACATTTGCATTATACAGGTTTGGTGTTTCAGATGTCCATGGCTTAATATTATTAACCTGTCCACTTATTACAAAAGATGTTGTAGTATGTATCGGCGTTCCATAAGAAGTTTCAATAACCTTCTTATTAACATCAGTGATCGTTGTGATAACTGATAAACCCGGAAGGTCCCTATTCAAATTGACCTGCATTGCAAAGTTTCCGTCAGCCTTTGCATCTATCCCAACATAATCTATAAATGTTTTTGGAGTAGCTTCTAAAAATACAGGCCGGAAGATGCCACCGAAAATCCAATAGTCTGCCAGGCGTTCTGCATTGTTTACACTGGCATCTCTGCTCATTTTACTAACCGTTACTTCGAGTGTATTAGGTTTATCAAAAAACATTAATGAGGTGATGTCATATTTAAAACGATAGAATGCTCCACGATGTATTTCTCCTGCTGACTTTCCATTGATCTTTACTTCTGTATCGGTCATGCTACCATCAAAAACGATATTGATGATTTTTCCTTTCCATGATGCAGGCACTTTGAATTGATATTTATATATTCCCTGTTCATCATAAAACCTTGCATTCTTACCATTGGTTTTGTAATCACGGCCATAATTATAATTACCAAAGCCCTGCTGTTCCCAACAAGATGGTACTTCAATTTTTTTCCACTCACCACTATTGCGGCCAGCTGTACAATAGAAATCCCATTGGACAGTTCGTTTTGCATCAATACCTGAGAGATATTGAACCTGTTTTTGCTGAGAAAAGCTGTGCTGGATCACAGCAAAGAATAAAATGATCAATGAACAGCGCATTTGGCAGTTTTAAAAGAAATCGTTTTGACAGTTTTCTTCCTCAAATAATAACTAAAACTATTAATATCAAAGCAATTTCCATCCTGTTCTCTCGGCAGGATAGTGCTATTAGCTCATGGGTAGATTTGAATCAAGTTCTATGACATTTTTGTTTCGGAAATGGCAATCAATCCACTGCCCTAACAATCAGAATTAATTATCTTATAAATGAAACCAAAGAACAAAAATGATTAAGTTTGAAATATCACATAGAAATTACATTCTAATTATTACCTAGATCTGATCATGGCAAACCCGATTTTTATCCTGTTCGTTGGTATTCTAATCGTAGTAGGAGGAATCATAGGATTTAAACTCCACCCTTTTTTATCGCTATTGCTGGCAGCATTGGTGGTGGCTTTACTTACACCATTGGCATCGGTTGAACAGTTTTTTCTGTCTAAAGGTATCTCTGCTACAGAAGCACTTCAACAATCACATAAAAGTATTGGGGAACGAATAGCAATTGAATTTGGCAATACCTGCGCCAAAGTTGGCATCCTGATAGCGATGGCAGCGATTATTGGTAAGTCAATGCTTGATAGTGGAGCGGCAGAAAAAATCATCAGGGCCATTCTGAAAATAACGGGAGAAAAAAGAGCACCTGTTGGTTTTGTATTCAGTAGTTTCCTGCTTACCATTCCTGTTTTTGTAGATGCAGTTATCTTTTTAATGATGCCATTGGCAAAGGCAATGGGAATGCGGTTGGGTAAAAACTATTTGTTACTTGCTTTATCCGTTATAGCGGGTGCGGTTATGGCAAACTCTTATGTCCCACCTTCGCCGGGCCCTTTATTTTTAGTAAGTGCAATGAATGTACCGATCGGTTTGATGATGGTTTGCGGAGTAATGCTTGGGATCTGCACCATTACTGTTGGATATTTTATTGCTGTGTGGCTAAATAAAAAAATGCCCATCCCACTCCGTGATTCTCCTGATGCAAAGTTGGAAGACATTGCAGCCATTGCTAATAAAACCGACAAGGAATTACCTTCATTAGGTTGGGCCTTGCTGCCAGCCGCATTTCCATTGGTCACCATTTGCATTCATTCGTTTGTTGAAACTTTTGACAAAACCAATGCAGCATTAACTGGCTCAGCTCTTCTTAATAAAATTTTAGATGTCATATTATTCTTTGGAGATAAAAATATTGCAATGCTCATGGGGGCCATTTTTGCTTTGATTGTTTTAGCCAAGCAGAAAAAAACAACCCGTGAAAAACTAACTGCTTTTGTTCAGACAGCGTTGATGACCGGTGGAGGCATTATTTTAATTACTGCTGCCGGTGGTGCATTTGGTGGTATGTTACAACAATCAGGCATCAGCCAAAGCATTGCAAATGCAACCAAAGATTACCAGATGGCGTTGATCCCATTGGCATTTTTAATAACGGCAATTGTTCGTACAGCACAAGGCTCGGCGACTGTTGCCTTAATTACCGCTTCTGGTATATTGGCAGGCATGGCGCAAAATGGGAACCTGGGATTTCACCCGGTCTATTTATGTCTTGCTATTGGCAGTGGCGCAAAGCTTATTCCCTGGATGAACGATGCAGGTTT
>Ga0207686_10000549_pt1 | contig 24232 bp, 26 predicted proteins | sample KBSM24metaG_FD_184396 | JGI IMG/M metagenome (GOLD analysis project Ga0207686, IMG submission 184396) | Miscanthus rhizosphere microbial communities from Kellogg Biological Station, Michigan, USA - KBS M2-4 metaG (SPAdes) (version 2) | ecosystem: Host-associated > Plants > Roots > Rhizosphere >...
TCCTCTTCGCCGATTTCGAGTCGGCCGCTGAAGTGGGTGAGCGGCACCGGGGCGACGAACTTGGTGCGCGGCAACGGCGCCTTGTAGAGCCAGTCGGCCGGCAGGTACTTGCAGGGCTCGGCGTCGGTGGCGAACTTCAGCGACCAACCCGCCGCCAACGCCTCGGTATCGACCGACCCCTCGGCCAGCCCGGGCGCGAGCGTCGCGTCGGCGACCCGGATCCAGCCACCGGGCGGCGCCTCCAGGTCGGCGGCCGGCACGGTCACCTTGGTCGCCCGCGGCCCGCCGACCGCGTCACGATCGAAGAAGACGAACCAGATCGATCCCTGCGGCTCCGCACCCGGCCGCTTGTGCACCGTGTGCCGGATCCAGATCCCCCGCCCCCCACCGGGCTCACACGCCTTGATGTAGAAGCTCTCGTAGTGGCCCGCCTTAACGGTGGCCCCCGGGAACCGCGCCCCTTCGTCCATCCCCGGACTCTAACCGCGCTCCCTTCGATGAGTCTGCGTTATGGAGTTAGACCTTGATGGTGATGACGTCGCCATCTTGGACGAGGTAATCGCGGCCCTCGATCCGCAGCAGGCCTTTATCCCGCGCCGCCGCGTAGCCGCCGCACTCGACCAGCTGCTCCCAGCCGATCGCTTCGGCTTTGACGAAGGCTTCCATGATCTCGGTGTGGATCGTGCCGGCGGCTTCGAGGGCCGTGGCGCCGCGGTGCAGGGGCCGCGCCACCGCCTCCTTGCCCTCGCCGGCGGTAAAGAAAGTGAGCAGCTCCAGCAGGTCGTAGGCGGCGCGGACGAGGCGGGCCAGGCCGGATCCCTCGACCCCGTAGGACTCGCGCATTTCCTCCGCTTCGACCGCGTCGAGCTCGGCCAGCTCGCCCTCGATGCGGGCGCTGACCGCGACCGCGCCGGCGCCGACCGCAGCGGCGTGGGAGGCGACGGCTTCCGGCACCTCGGCGTCGCCCTCGTCGACGTTCGCCACGTAGAGGATCGGCTTGGTCGTTAGCGCCTGGAGGTTCTGGGCCGCGTTCGAGGCCGCGTCGGGGATCGGGATCGAGCGCGCCGGGCGGCCCGCCGCCAGCGCCTCGTGAACCGCCAGCAGCCAGCCATGCTCGGCGATCGCCTCCGTGTCGCCGGACTTCGCCTGCTTGCCGACCCGGCCGAGCCGGCGCTCCACCTGCTCGTAGTCGGCCAGCACCAGCTCGGTCTCGATCGTCTCGATGTCGGCCAGCGGGTCGACGCGCCCGTCGGGGTGCGGCACGTCGGATTCCGTGTGACAGCGGACGACGTGGCAGATCGCGTCGGTCTCGCGGATCGAGGCGAGGAACTGGTTGCCGAGTCCCTCCCCTTCCGAGGCCCCTTTGACGAGGCCGGCGATGTCGTGGAAGGCGATCGTCGCCGGTTCCAGCTTCGAGCTGCCGACCGTCCCGGCGACCTTTTCGAGCCGCTCGTCCGGCACCTCGGCGATCGCCACGTTGGGCTCGATCGTCGTGAACGGGTAGTCGCCGGTCTGGGCGCCCCCCTCGGTGAGAGCGTTGAAGAGGGTCGACTTGCCGGCGTTCGGCAACCCGACGATCCCGACCTTCATCGCTCTCCCCTCCGGGTGGCGGCAGCGAGCGTCACAGCGAGAGCGGCACGATCAGGCCGAGCAGGACACCCAGCAGGGCGCCGACCACGACGTCGGACGGGTAGTGCATCCCCAGGTAGGGGCGGCCGAGCGAGATCGCCGCGGCGACCAGGAAGGTGGCCGCCGTCGCCGGGTCGACCCGGTACATCGCAGTCGCCACCGCGAAAGAGGAGAGCGCGTGCGCCGAAGGGAAGCTGAGCGAGCTCGGCGCCCCGCCGAGCGGCGGCAGCCCCTCCAGCACCGGCCGCGGCCGCCGTACCAGCAGCTTGATCCCGTAGTTGAGGACGATCGCAATCGGGCCCAGAGCCGCGCAGATCAGCCAAGCCTCGTGCCGTTCCCAGTCGACGATCGCGAGGGCGACGCCGAGCAACACCCAGACGAGGCCGTTGTTGCCGGCCTTGCCGAGCGCCTGCGCGGCCGACTCGATTCCGGGCGAGTGGCCGTGGGTGCGCATCCAGCGCAGCAGTCTCAGGTCGAGCTCTTGCATGGCGGCGGAGGATAATCCCGAGGCGATGCCAACCGTTCCCGGCTACGTCCACACGCCCGGCAACCACTGCGGTTCGACCGCGCTGCGCAACCTGCTCGCCTTCCACGGGATCGCGATCAGCGAGGAGATGGCGTTCGGGCTCGGTGCCGGCGCCTGCTTCTACTACCTGGCCTACGAGGAGATGTCGCCGACCCGCTTCTTCAACGGCCGCACCGCCCGGCTGGAGGAGGAGTTCCGCGACCTGACCGGGGCGGCGCTGGAGATGCGGACCTTCGCCGAGGGCGACGCCGAGGCCTGGTCGGCCGCCGCCGCCGAGGTCGATGCTGGCCGCCCGGTGCTGCTCCTCACCGACATCTACTACCTGGACCACTACGGCAGCTCGGCGCACTTCCCGGGCCACGCCGTCGTCCTTGCCGGCTACGACGAGGAGGTCGCCCACCTCTCCGACACCGGCTTCAAGGAGCTGCAGACGACGCAGCTGGAGAACCTCGGGCGGGCCCGCCACAGCGGCCACCCTCCCTATCCGCTGGAGGGCCAGATGTTCACCGTCGCCGCCGCGCTCGAGCAGGAGGCGCTGGAAGCGGCGATCCCCGCCGCGATCGCGCGGGCGGCGAAGGAGATGCTGGAGCCGACCTTCGGCGAGTTTGCCGGCATCCCGGCCCTCGAACGCCTCGCCGCCGAGGCCGGCGCTTGGCCTGAGGCAGCCCCGGACTGGCAGTGGTGTGCCCGCTTCGCCTACCAGGTGATCGAGCGCCGCGGCACCGGCGGCGGCTGCTTCCGGCCGATGTACGGGCGCTTCTTGGAGGAGGCCGGTCGCCCCGAGGCCCCGCTCGCCGCCGCTGCCGGCGAACGCTGGACCGAGCTGGCCGAGGCGTTCAAAGCCGCCAGTGAGAGCGGCGACCCCGAGCCGGCGCTGTGGCGCCAGGTCGGCGGCGGCGCCGGCGAGGTGCTCGAGGCCGAGCGCCACCTGTGGACGGCGCTAGCCGACGGGGTATAAGGAATCCGATGCCAAGCACCCTCTCCCTCGCCAAACGCGTCCCCTGGATGAAAGTCTGGGCGACCGCCACCTGGCTGGTCACTAAAGGCCGCGCCCACCTCAGGGACAACCTCAGCGACTCCGAGCGCGAGGAGCTACGCAAGCTCGTTACCAAGTCGAAGGGCAAACCGGGCAACCTCTCCCAGCGCGACCGCGACCGCGTCAAATCGATTGTCAAGAAGGCTGCGGTCGGTCACTAAAGAAAAGTTGAGGCATTGCGCCTGGTCGCGGCAGCGCCTAGGGTCGAACTTGGGTGGAGGCACGAGAGAACGAGTCCTCAGCTGCGATCAGGGCGGAGCTCATCGGCCTAATCAAGGCTCACAGCGACGAGCTTGCGGACATGCTCGTCGCCCGGTATCTGCGCTCCGAGCTCGGGACTGACCTCGACCCGGAGAGCGCCGCCGGGCTGCGACTGGCCGCGAGCGAGGTCGTAAAGGTGCTTCAACTGCGACTCGGAGAAGGCGACGTCTGGTCGAGCGATCTTCCTCCCGGCATCGCCGTGCCAATCCAGTACATGGCCCGCGAAGGATGGCCGCTCGACCGGGTGCTGCGGAGCCTGACGATGAGCACGACGACGGTCGGGGAGTTCGTCGTCGAAAGGCTCGGCGAGCTGAACCAGCCCGAAGCGGCGATCCGCTACATCGCGAACCTGCGCGGGCTCAACGACGATCGGATGATGGCGGCCTTCACCGCCGAGTACGAGCGTGAGCTGGAGCGGCTGCGGGAAGATCCCTCTCGGCGCCTCAGCGAGCGAATCGAGGGGTTGCTGGACGGCGGGCTCGGGGACTTCGCCGACCTCGGCTACCGCCTGGAGGACTGGCACGTCGGTCTGATCGTGATGGGCCCGCGGGGCGAGCTCGACTGTCGGCGGTTGGCGGAACTGCTCGGATGCCAACTGCTGATCCTGCCGCGTCCGGACGAGATCGTCTGGGCCTGGCTCGGTTCACCCCGCCCCGTTTCCTTCGCGAAGTTCGAGGAGTATGCCTCGGGCGACGAGGGCCCGCTCGCGGTCGTCGCTGGAGAGTCGCGCCTTGGACTGGAGGGCTGGCGCACGACGCACCGCGAAGCACGTGCAGCTGCCACCGTCGCCGCCCTCGCCGGCACCCGCCTCACCCGCTATTCGGACGTCGCCCTGCTCAGCAGCTGCCTGACCAATGAGGTGGCCGCCCGATCCCTGCTCGACAGGTTCCTGACCCCAGTGCGCCAGCGACGCGACGGTGCGGTGCTGCGCGGGACGCTGCGGACCTACCTCGACCTCGGCTGCAACGCCGCCTCGACCGCCGCCGCCCTTGGCGTCGACCGACACACCGTTCAGCGGCGCCTGCAGCGAATCGAGGACTCGGTGGGGGTGACGGTGTCGTCGCAGCGATCGGAGTTCGATGTTGCCCTCAGGCTCGAGGATCTAACAACCACGCTCTCCCGGCTCGCGGCTGGAGAAGAGGTAGACCACATCGTCCCGATCAAGATTCCGGCTCGCACCGTTCTGGCGCACCCTGGTCCGGACGAGGGCTGATGCAATCGGTTCGTGCAAGCGACCGGCTCCAGCCCGAATGACTCATCCTTCCCGTTCGGGCGTGCGTCGGCTTCCCTTGCCGAGGCGATCCGCACCGGCGACCTCGATGCGGCAGAGGGGCGCTTCTCTCCTGGCGCCTGCCTCGTGACGCCGGACGCCACCGCTGGTCCGGGTCGGTGATGTCGCGCTGGGATCGGAACGTCTGCACTTCCGGTCGAGGGGGGTCCCGCACCGGCAGACGTTCACTGCCAGCACGGTTCTGCGCTGGCAGAAGGACGACTGGCGGATCGCCATCGCCGCTCCCTGGGGGTGGGGACACGACAGCTGTCGCTGCGCCGAGTCCGTCATGGACACGCGGCAGCCCGGTCTCCACCCCTGGCGGACCGGCGGCGACTCGCCCTGACCGAGGTGTCAAAGACCCCCACCCCGGCGGGAAAAGGGGCGCGTGACCGCCGTCGGCGTGATTCTGGTGCCGCCCTCGAAGAACGTCGCGAAGTGCGCGGGCCCCCCGGGGCTAATCGCCGTCTCAGCCGAGCCGCGCGAAGAAGCCCAAGGCCGCACTCACGCCAAGGACAACCTGACCGCGCGGCGGCCCAGCGAACCGCTCGCCGCGAAGAGCAGCGAGGGTCCGCGAGCCGCCGCGATGTGATCGCCTAAACGAACTACTTGCCGGAATCCATCATTCCCAGAAGAGGCTGACTTTTTCACCGCCCGGATCGGTCTCCCCTGTGAGGATTGTGTTGCCGATGTATTCGGCTTCCACGAAGCCGGTGCCGGTGCCGCAGGCGCCATTCGTTTTGGCTTTCATGCCTTTGATCTGCATCTGGACTGTGACTTCCTGCGTGCCAGCGCCAATGTTGTGGTAGCTGACTCCAGTGAATGGGCCCTGCGAAGGAATGAAGTACAGACAGCCTTTGGTTGTCCCTGCTTCGATTTCTTTGCCGGCCGGGCAAACAACGCTGAACGAGCCGCCGGCCGTGAGCACATAGTTGCAGCCGTTCATTTTCAGTTCGGCGGCGATGCCCAGCACACTGCAGCCGCTGCCGACGATGTTCGTGACGGTGAATTCACCAAAGGCTTTGGCGTTAACTGTCGCTTCCCCGGTGACGGTGGAACATGTTGTCTGGAAGCTGCTGCCGCCACCCCAGAGCGAGATCACCTGATGAGCTGTCGTCCCGGTTCCATCGGGCTTCGCTGTGATCCGGCACGGCGACGTCGAGCAATGGAATTCGGTGGTGTCGGCACCAGAAATGCCCACCACACCCAGAACCGCCAACGCTGCCACAGCAGCGGTGATCGCCAGGTACTTGAGAATGCGAGTCATCGACCCAACTCCTTTTCTAGCCGGCGCCCGCACCCCGCGATCTTCGCCCCCCGGTCTGCCGTTCAGGAGCATGTATAGGGCCATCGAAGGCTATAGTCAATAAATTCTTTTTAATAGGCCGCAATCAACGGCGGCTGTCTAGGTCGCCGGCGCCAGCCGCGCGAAGAAGCCGAACCAGTTGCCGGAGTGCTCCTGGTAGGCGAGGCCGGCCTCGGCGCCCTGGCGCTTGAGGCTGGCGAGGGTGGTGAAGTGGGGGTCGCCGAAGAGCTCGCCGACAACGAGGCGTCCGCCAGGTCGCAGCACCCGGCGGATCTCGCGCAGGGCGGCGGTGGTGTCGGGGATCTCGCCGAGTACAGCGGTGAGGATCGCCGCGTCGACCGAGTCGTCCTCGTAAGGCAGTGCCGTGGCGTCGCCCTGGGTCGGGACGAGGTTGGCGGCGCCATGCTCGGCCGCCGCCCGCATCACATGGTCGAGGAACTTCTGCTGCAGGTCAAAGAGCTCGAGGGTGCCATCGAGCCCGACCCACTCGGCAAGGTCGAGGCTGTAGTAGCCGGTGCCGACGCCGATCTCCAGCAGGCGCTCGCCGGGCTCGGGCCGCAGCACCGCGCGCAGCCGGTCGCGGGTGATGATCGGGTGCGGCGCTTCGACCCAGAAGCGCTGGCCGTACGGGCAGGCCGAAGGGTTCTTGCGCCACCAGAGGGCGGCAGCGAGCGTTCCCAGGGCCGCGGCGCCGAGCAGCGCCCGCGGCCGCATCTCAGCCGCTGAGGCCGAAGCCGACGCGGTGCTCGCCGGACTCGATCCGCAGGAAGGCGACTTTGCCGAGGTAGAGAGCGACGACGCCGTCCTCGGTATGGAGGTCGTGCCAGCCACCCTTCTCGAGCTGGGAGCGGAGGTCCTTGAGGTCCGCCTCGGCCAGCCTCACCGAGATCACCTGACCGCCCTCGAAGCCGATCTCCACCCGCTGTGCGTCCGCCATCAGTGCCCTCCTGCCGGTTCGACGATCTCGGTCAACACGCCCCCGGTCGAGCCGGGCTTGAGGAAGGCCACGCGGCTACCGCGGATACCGACTCGCGGCTCGGAGTCGATCAGCTCGATCCCGGCGGCGCCAAGCTGCTTCAAGGTGGCATCGATGTCGTCGCTCGCGTAGGCGACGTGGTGCAGGCCCTTGCCGCGCTTGGCGATGAACTTGCCGACGGCGGTATCGGGGCCGAGCGGCCGCAGCAGCTCGACGTGGCCATCGCCAACGTCGAGCAGAACCGCCTCGACCCCCTGCGACTCGACCGTCTCGCGGTGGACCAGCTCCATCTCGAAGCTCTGCTTGTAGAGGGCGATCGCGGCGTCGAGGTCTTCGACGGCGACTCCGATGTGGTCGATCCTTCCGAACAAGGGCGCCAGTCTATGCAGCCGGCGCGGGCGGCGGCTCGACCCGGAGGATCTCCTCCAGCGCCGCCAGGCTGACCTCGAGCTGCTCGGCAGTCGGCTCGCGCGTCGCCAGCCGCCGCTGGATCTCGCGGCCGGGAGTGTGGAAGGCCTCGGCCAGCGGGGCGCCGTGGTGACGGTCGCTCCAGGCGAACATCTCGACCGCCAGGGAGGCGCCACCGAGAGCGACGGCCGCACGGGCCAACTGGCTCGGTTCCTCGACCGCACGGTCCAGCAGCACCGTGCCGACGGCGGAGAGCAACATCATCGGCACCATCAGATTGGAGCCGCAGCGGTCGTGCTCTTTCGGCACCGAGGCGACCTCGTCGACGATCCCCTGCTCGTAGGCAGCGATCGCCTTGTGCTCGGCGCCGTGATAGGCGGCGAGGTCGCGGTCGAGCAGGGCCACGACCGCGGGCACGGCGCCGATCGCCTGCAGAACCCCCTCGCGCAGCGGCGAGGGACGGGTGCGGCGGCGAAGCAGCCCGCTGGCGCCCAGCGTCGCGGCGGCGGCGGCCAGCACCCGCCGATCCTCGAACGGCAACCGCGCTGACGGCATTCGCCGCCGCACCAGCGGCAGCACCAGCAGCGCCTCGGCCAGTTTCAGCGGCCCGCGCAGCCCCGGCGCCCGCGTCACCAACCCCGGCGCCAGCTCCGGCTTGCGCTCCGAGCCGACTTCGATCCCCCCGTCGCGCTTGCGCACCGCCGCCGCCCAGTGCGTCGGCCCGTGGATCAGCAGCCCGTTGCGCAGCGCCATGCCGCCGAGTCGCAACCGCTGCGCCTGCTCCGAAGCCATCCGCCCACGATAGGCGATGGGGTGTCTGAGCTTTTCGATGCATACGCGCGCAGAAACTCAGACACGTCTGCGGGTGACTTGCTGAGGGCGGTCCCGAAACACAGAGGACGCCGAGGCCCCCCTCGGCGTCCTCTCCCCCCTGTGTGAGACTTCCCGGCCGGAGACCCCCAGTCCAGGCCTCCGGCCGGTATGTCGGCTCTCCCTGGCTTAGCTTGGAAAGCCACCCATAGAAACCCCGGGTCTACGAAGAAGTTGCGCAGGTCATTTGGACCGGCCGAATCTCGTCCTCAGCGCCTCCAAACGGCGTCCCAGCTCGGCCTCGAAGCCGCGGTCGGTGGGTGTGTAGAAGCGCGTCTCGCGCAGCTCCTCGGGCAGCAGCGGCTGGTCGCTGACGCCGCCCGGCTGGTCGTGCGCGTAGCGGTATCCCTCGCCGCGGCCGAGCGCCGCGGCACCGGGGTAGTGGGCGTCGCGCAGATAGTCGGGTGGCGTCTTGGCGCCGTGGCGACGCACCTCCTCGCGGGCGGCGCCGAGGCCCTTGTAGGAGGCGTTCGACTTCGGGGCCAGCGCCAGGTAGACGGTCGCCTGGGCGAGGTTGAGCGCGCACTCCGGCAGACCGACCCGGTCGACCGCCCGCGCCGCCGCGTCGGCAACCAGCAGCGCTTGCGGGTCAGCGTTGCCGATGTCCTCGGAGGCAAGGATGACCATCCGGCGGGCGATGAAGCGTGGGTCCTCGCCGCCCTCCAGCATCACCGCCAGGTAGTAGAGCGAGGCGTCGACGTCGGAGCCGCGGGTGGCCTTGATCCAGGCGGAGATGAAGTCGTAATGGCGGTCGCCCTGGCGGTCGTAGTCGACCGCCTTGCGCTGCAGCGCGTCCTCGACGGCGGCGACGTCAACCGGCTTGCCCTGCGAGCGCTCCACCGCCCGCTCCAAACCGGAGAGGGCAACGCGCGCGTCACCGCCGCTGCGCAGCGCCAGCATCTCCAGCGCCTCATCCTCCAGCGGCGGCGGCTTGGCGAGGCCGCGCTCCGGGTCGGCGAGCGCCCGCCGCAACAGCTCGACCACTTGCTCGGGCTCCAATGGCCGCAGCTCATAGACCTGGGCGCGGGAGAGCAGCGCCGAGTTGACCTCGAAGTAGGGGTTCTCGGTAGTCGCCCCGATCAGGGTCAGGACCCCGTCCTCGACCGCCGGCAACAGCGCGTCCTGCTGGGCCTTGTTGAAGCGGTGGATCTCATCGAGGAAGAGGATCGTCGGCCGGCCGCTGGCCCGCCGCCGCTCCCGCGCCCGCTCGATCACCCCCCGAATCTCGGCTTTGCCGGCGTTGACCGCCGACTCTTCCTCGAACGCCCCTTCCGCCCCCGCCGCGGCGATCCGCGCCAGCGTCGTCTTTCCAGCCCCGGGCGGCCCGTAGAGGATCGCGCTGTGCGGCCGGCCCGATTCGATCGCCGTCCGCAGCGCCGACCCCTCCCCAAGCACGTGCTCCTGCCCGACCACCTCGTCGAGCGACCGCGGCCGCATCCGCACAGCGAGCGGAGCGTCGGCGGGGACACGCTCTGATTGAGAGTCGGCGGGATCGCCGGTGTCGAACAACTGATCAGCCACTCCCGCGGAGTATGAGGGAGTCGCCTGCGACGCCTGTCGGCCTGGTTGGGGGAGGTCTCGACGGAGCCTCCCCGCTGTTCGCGACGGCGAGACCTCCCCCAACCAGGCCCACGCACCCCTGCGTCCCTCCTACAATCGCCAGATGGCTACTACCGAGGCGAAACCAGCGGCCCTGTCCACCCTCGAGAGCTTCAACCCGGCGACCGGCGAGCTGGTCGGCACGGTGCCGACGATTACGCCGGACGAAGTGCAGGCCGTGGTCGACGACGTCGCCCGCATCCAGCCGGCCTGGGCGGAGCTATCACTGGCCGACCGTGCGCGCTACATGCGGCGCGCCGCCGACGCGCTGCTCGGCGACATCGACGAGGTCGCCGAGCTGCTCACCCGCGAGCAGGGCAAGCCGCGCGCCGAGTCGTACACGATGGAGCTACTGCCGACGGTCGACGCCCTGCACTGGTGCGCGAAGGCGGGGCCGAAGATCCTCGCCGACGAGAAGGTGCCGATGACGCAGGCCTTCACGCTCTCCAAGAAAGGCCACTTCTCCTACGAGCCGATCGGCGTCGTCGGCGTGATCGCCCCCTGGAACTACCCCTGGTCGATCCCCTTCGGTGAGGTCGCGATCGCGCTGATGGCCGGCAACGGCGTCGTCCTCAAGCCGGCCAGCCTGACCCCGCTGCTGGGCGAGCGGATCGCCAAGGTCTTCGAGAAGGCCGGCCTGCCCGAGGGCCTGGTCCGGGTTGTCCACGGCGGCGGTGCCGTCGGCGACGCCCTCGCCCGCTCCACGGTCGGCAAGGTCTTCTTCACCGGCTCGGTCGAGGTCGGCCGCAAGGTCGGCGAGGTCTGCGCCGCCAACCTCAAGGGCTCCGTGCTCGAGCTCGGCGGCAAGGACCCGATGATCGTCTGCGCCGACGCCGATCTCGACAACGCCATCGCCGGCGGCGTCTGGGGCGGCTTCGCCAACGCCGGCCAGACCTGCTCGGGGATCGAGCGCGTCTACGTCGTCCGCGAGGTGGCCGACCGCTTCATCGAGGGGGTCGCCCGGCAGGCCAGCCAGATGCGCCTCGGCGACCCGATCGAGTGGGAGACCGAAATCGGCCCGATGACCTCCGACGGCCAGTACGAGATCGTCGTCGACCTGATCGAGGATGCGGTTGCCTCCGGCGCCACCAAGCTCTGCGGCGGCCCCACCGACGTGCCCGGCCTACCCGGCAAGTTCATCGCCCCGACCGTGCTCAGCGGCGTCACCCACGAGATGCGGATCATGCGCGAGGAGATCTTCGGCCCGGTCCTGCCGATCGTCGTCGTCGAGAGCGAGCAGGAGGCGATCGAGCTCGCCAACGACTCCCAGTTCGGCCTCGGCGCCTCGGTATGGACCAAGGACCGCCAGAAGGGCGAACGGATCGCCCGCCGGATCGAGTCCGGGATGGTCTGGATCAACGACCACTCCTTCAGCCACGGCGCCTGCCAGTGCGCCTGGGGCGGCGTCAAGGACTCCGGCGTCGGCCGCTCGCACTCCAAATTCGGCTTCTACGAGTGCGTGAACATCAAGATGAACGCCTGGGAGCCGGGTCTCACCCGCGACTTCTGGTGGCACCCCTACGACCGCGCCCTCGGCGAAGCGGTGCGCGCCTCCGCCAATGCCCTCTACGGCAAAGGCGCTGCGCGCACCGAGGCGCTGCGAGGGGGCGCCGGTTCCCTGCTCAAGGTCGGCCGGCGCACCCTGCAGAAGCGTCGCTGAGTCCGGCTCAGCCGCCGTTGATCGTGCGGATCTTCGAGGTGGCGCCGAGGCACTTGTAGATCGTGCCGGCAGTGCCCTGAGTGACCGGCTTCACTTCGGCCCAGATCTTCAAGAGGACTTCGCCCTTGTACTTCGGTTCGGCCTTCCAGCTGCCGGTCGAGCTGGTCGTCGTCGAGCCGATCTTGCCGTAGCCCTTCTCCTTGATGATGACCTGGCGGCTCTCGACGCAGTTCGCGTTCGCGGCGGAGACCTTGCCGGCGCTGCCGTACGGGTTGATCGTGATCGTCGTCTTCAATTCGACGGTCTGACCGGGTTGCCCGGCGATCGCCAGCACCGGCAGTGCCAGGGCGAGGACGGCGGCGACTGCGGCGGCCAGCGTCAAGTTCCTCTTCTTCATCCAGCTTCTCCTTGGGTAGCTCCGCCCGACGGCGGAAGGGGCCGCGGCAGCCTAGAGGCTCAGTAGGGCGCCGGCGCCCACCGACTGGGTGGAAAACGCCCAGCCGAGCGCCCGAAGTCACAATCTCCCCGTGAGCGCTGAGGAACTAGGGCCGCAGCCGGCGATCCGTCTCGTCGGGCTGCGCCGCGACTACGGCGACCGGGCGGCGCTTGACGGCGTCGGCCTCGAGCTGGGGGCGGGTGAGTCGCTGGTCGTGCTCGGACCCAACGGCGCCGGTAAGACGACGTTGCTGCGGATCCTCGCCACCCTGCTGCGGCCGAGCGGCGGCGAGGTCGAGGTGCTCGGCTGCTCACTCCCCAACGAGGCCTGGAAGCTGCGCGGCCGGATCGGCTACCTCGGCCACGAGCCGCTGCTGTACCGCGACCTCAGCGGCCGCGAGAACCTCCGCTTCCAGGCGCGCTTGCACGGGATCGGCCCCGAGCAGGCCGAGCCCCGGATCGCCGCGCTGCTCGCCGCGGTGGGGATGGAGCTGCGCGCCGACGAGCGGGTCGCCGAGCTCTCCGCCGGGATGCGGCAGCGGCTCTCGATCTGCCGCTGCGTCCTCCACGAGCCGCAGCTGCTGCTGCTCGACGAGCCCGACTCCAACCTCGACGCCGAGGGGCGCGAGCTGGCGCGCGAGCTGATCGGCCCCGGCCCCGACCGCACCCGCGTCGTTGTCACCCACGACCCCGAGCGCCACCTGCCCGAGGCCGACCGGGTGCTGCGGCTCGGCATCGGCGAGACGGCGGCGGTCTCGTGACTCCCTCGCGCGTCGCTTTCGCGGCGATCCTCGGCAAGGACCTGCGGGCCGAGCTGCGCACCCTGCAGTCACTGCCGGCGATGGCGCTCTTCTCGGTCACCACCTTCGTGATCTTCCGCTTCGGCCTCGACCGCACCAGCCTCTCCGGCAGCCTCGCCGCCGGCGTCCTCTGGGCGACCCTGCTGTTCGCCGCCGTGCTCGGGATCAACCGCCTCTTCGTCGCCGAGCGCGAGGAGGGCGGCTTCGACGCGATCCGCCTCGCCCCGATCGACCGCAGCGCCCTCTTTGCCGCCAAGGTCGCGGCGTTGCTCGTCTACCTGCTGGCGCTGGAGCTGGTCGCGGTGCCGATCTTCGCCGTCTTCTTCCTCGGCTCCGCCGCCTCCCTGGCACCGCTGCTCGCAGTGCTGGTCCTCACCGACCTCGGCCTCGCCGCCACCGGCACCCTGATCTCCTCGATGGCAGTCAATTCGCGGGCCCGCGATCTGCTGGTGCCGCTGGTCCTGCTGCCGCTGGCGGTGCCGCTGATGATCGCCGCCACTGGCGCCACCGAGCCGCTGATGGCGGTGGGCGGACCCGGCTACCACCGGTTCGGAACCTGGCTGATGGTGCTCGGCCTATACGATCTGATCTTCGCCCTGGTCGGCTACGCGGTGTTCGACTTCCTCCTCGAGGACTGAGCCGCCGGGCCCATTCCCTCCCCCACCCGAAGCATGTACGGCAAAGGACTGAGACCACTCTCGATCGCCACCGTGGCGATGCTCGCCCTGTCGCTCTCGCTGGTCGCCTTCTACGCGCCGCTCGACGCCGACCAAGGCTTCATCCAGAAGATCTTCTACCTGCACGTGCCGCTGGCGATCACGGCGCTGGTCGGCTTCATCGTTGGCGGCGTCTTCGCGATCGCCCACCTGCGCAGCGGCAACGCCAAGTGGGACGCCTATTCGTACGTCTCGATCCACATGTCGGTGATCTTCGGCGCCGCCGTCCTCATCACCGGCGCAATCTGGGCCAAGGCGTCCTGGGGCCACTGGTGGGTCTGGGACGAGCCGACCCTGGTCAGCTTCCTGATCGTCTTTCTGCTCTACGCGACCTACTACCCGTTCCGCTACGCGATCGAGGACCGCGACCGCCAGGCCCGTTACGCCTCTGTCTTCGCGATCACCGCCGGCGCCTTCGTGCCGCTCAACTTCATGGCGGTGCGGATGGCGCAGAGCCTCGTCCACCCCCGCGTCTTCGCCACCGCCAATGGTGGCCTGCCCGGCTCGATGCTGCTCACCTTCCTCTGCTCCCTGGCGGCGATGGCGCTGCTCTGGGTGACCCTGGTTAAGTTCGAGTTGACCGCGAAGAGCGCCTCCGGTCAGGTCAAGCGCCTGCGCCGCGCCCTCGACGCGCCCGCCCCGGGAAACACCTCGCGGATCGCCCCGGAGGTGAGCTGATGCTGGAGCTAGCAACCCTGCTGCCGATCGGCTCCCCCGCCCTGCCGCTCGACGAGGCCGGCAAGTACGTCGCCGGTGCCTACATCGTCTTCGTCCTGCTGCTGGTGATCTACGTCGGGATCATGGCCGCGAAACTGCAGCGGATCGAGCGGGAGATGCGCGAACTCGCCTCCTTCGCCGAGCAGCGCAAACAGAACGAGCAGCGCGACGAGGTGAACGCCTGATGTCGGAGCTGCTGGCCCTCGGCGTCTCCCACAAGACCGCCCCGCTCGACCTGCGCGAGCGACTCTCACTGACCGAGGGCCGCGCCGTCGGCGCCCTGCAGGAGCTGACCGCGGCGCCCGGGATCCACGAGGCGGCGGCAATCTCGACCTGCAACCGCACCGAGCTCTACCTGGTTGTCTCCGACCCGGTCGAGGCCGAGTCGACGGCGCTCGGCATCCTCACCCGCCAGGCGGATATCCGGCCCACCGAGCTGCTCGGTCACCTCTACTCGCTGCGCGCGACCGAGGCGGCCCGCCACCTGCTGCGGGTCACCGCCGGGCTCGACTCGATGATCGTCGGCGAGGCCGAGATCCAGGGGCAGGTCAAACGCGCCTACGAGCTGTCGATGGTCGAGGGTGCCACCGGGCCGATCCTCAACCGCCTCTTCCGCGGCGCCCTCAGCGCCGGTGGTCGCGCTCGCGAGGAAACCGGGATCAGCGAGAAGGGTGTCTCGATCCCCTCGGTCGCGGTCGAGCTGGCCCGCCGCGCCCTTGGCGACCTCTCTGACCGCCGCGTCCTCGTCGTCGGTGCTGGCGAGACCGCCGAGCTGGTCGCCCGCGCCCTGGTCGCCCGCGGCGTTGGCGCCGTCTTCGTCGCCAACCGCCACTACGACCGCGCGATCGGTCTCGCGCAGCGTTTCGAGGGCAGCGCCGTCCGCTTCGAGGAGCTCCCCGAGCAGCTGCAGGAGGCCGACATCGTCGTCAGCGCCACCAACTCCCCCCACCACGTCATCGAGCGCGACGAGCTGGCCCAGGTGATGGCCGCGCGCCCCGAGCGGCCACTGCTGGCGATCGACATCGCCGTGCCACGCGACATCGACCCGAGCTGTCGCGAGATCGCCGGCGTCAGCGTCCATGACATCGACGACGTACAGCAGATCGCCGAACGCAACGTGAGCGGTCGCGAGGCCGAGGCGCGCCGCGCGGAGCGGATCCTCGAGGCCGAGCTCGACCGCTTCGAACGCTGGCTCGGCCTGCAAGAGGTGGTGCCGACGATCAGCGCCCTGCGCGAGCACGGCGACGAGATCGTGCGGCGAGTGCTCGCCGAGAACGAAGGCCGCTGGGAGAGCCTCTCCGAGGCCGACCGCGAGCGGGTCGAGAAGATGGCCCGGGCGATCGCCTCGCGCCTCCTCCACGACCCGACCCTGCGGATCCGTCGCTCGGCCTGCTCCGGGGAGTCCTACTTCTTCATCAGCGCCCTGCGCGAGCTATTCGGTCTCGACGTCGAGACGGCCCTGGAGGGTGAGGGCGAGGGAACGGTTACGGAGCTGCGGCGGAGCGATCCCGGCAGGGGTTCCGCTTAACTTTTCCGAGCCGCGTCTGCGGCGGCGGCGATGGCTAGCGACGAAAAAGTACAAGACGCTCCACCCCTACCGGGATCGCTCCGCATAGCCACGCGTGGCAGTGCTCTCGCGCTCGCTCAAGCGGGTCAGGTAGCTGCGCTACTCGGCGGTGCCGAGCTGGTGGAAGCCTCCTCCGACGGGGAGCCCGGGGACAAGTCGCGGTTCGTTCACGGAGTCGAGCGGGCCTTGCTCGACGGCAGGGCGGAGATCGGGGTGCATTCGGCGAAGGACCTGCCGGGCGAGATGGCGGCGGGGCTGGAGATCGCCGCGGTGCCGCCGCGCGAGGATCCGGCCGACGTCTGGATCGGGCCGGGCGAGTCGCTCGCCGCGGTGCCCGAGGGTGCGCGGGTCGGAACGGCAAGCTTGCGGCGACGCGCCCAGCTACTCGCGGCCCGGCCCGATCTGCGGGTCGAGGGTCTGCACGGCAACGTCGACACCCGCCTGCGCAAGCTCGCCGAGGGAGAGCTCGACGCAATCGTGCTCGCCGCCGCCGGTCTGCGCCGGCTCGGCCGCGCCGAGGAGATCGGCTTCCGGATCCCGGTCGAGGAGATGGTCCCCGCCCCCGGCCAGGGAGCGCTGGCACTGCAGGTCCGCCACGGCGACGCTGAAGCGACCGAGGCGGCGGCGCCCGCCGCCGACACCCGCGCCGTTCGCGAGCTGACCGCCGAGCGCTCTGCGGTGACCCTCCTCGATGCCAGCTGTACGACCCCGATCGGCGTCCACGCTCGGGTCGACGGCGACGCCCTCCTGATCGAAGCCTTCGTCGGCCTCCCCGACGGCAGCGAGTGGCTGCGCGACCGCGTCGAGGGCGAGGCCAAACAGCCCGCCGCAGCGGGTGCGCTGCTCGCGGAGCGGCTGCTCAGCGCCGGCGCCCGCGAGATCCTCGACCGGGCGGAGGCGCTGGATGCGAGCTGACCCGGAGTTGGTGTTCTTTATTGCCGCTATGCGGCAGAAAGGAACATCAACTTGAGCGCGCGGCCCGGGATCGTCTATCTAGTCGGTGCCGGCCCGGGCGACCCGGGCCTGATGACCGTCCGCTCGCTGGCCCTGATCGCCAGCGCCGACGCGATCTACTACGACCGGCTGATTCCGACCGGAGCGCTCGACGGCGCCCGCGAGGGTGCCGAGCTGGTCTACGTCGGTAAGCAACCGGGGGTCCCCTCGGTGCCGCAGGAGGAAATCGGCGAGCGGCTGATCGAGGCGGCTCGGGCCGGCCAGAGCGTCGTCCGACTCAAGGGCGGTGACCCCTTTGTCTTCGGCCGCGGCGGCGAGGAGGGCGAAGTGCTGCGCGCAGCCGGCGTCGAGTTCGAGGTCGTTCCCGGCGTCACCGCCGGCGTCGCCGCTACCGCCTACGCCGGCATCCCCGTCACCCACCGCGACGACGCCTCCGCGGTCGCCTTCGTGACCGGCCACGAGGATCCCGAGAAGGGCGAGTCGGCGATCGACTGGGGGGCGCTGGCCCGCTTCCCCGGCACGCTGGTCTTCTACATGGGCGTCAAACGCCTGCCCGAGAACGCGGCGGCGCTGATCGCCGCCGGGCGCGACCCCGACGAGCCGGCCGCGGCGATCGAACGCGGCACCTGGCCCGGCCAGCGCACCGTCGAGGCAACCCTGGGAACGCTCGCCGAGGCGATCGCCGGTGAGCAGGTGAAGGCGCCGGCCCTGATCGTCGTCGGCGCCGTCGCCGGCCGCCGCGAGGCGCTCGCCTGGCTCGAGCGCCGGCCCCTGCACGGCCGCCGCGTCGTCGTCACCCGCGCCCGCGCCCAGGCCAGCGGCCTGGCGGCACGACTGCGCGACCTCGGTGCCGAGGCGGTCGAGCTGCCGGCGATCCGGATCGAGCCGCGGATCGAGAACGAGGAGGTTCGACGGGCGGTCGCCAAGATCGGCGAGTACAGCCTGATCTGCCTGACCAGTCCCAACGGCGTGCGACTGCTCTTTGAGGCGCTGGCCGCGACTCGCGGCGTCGCCGATGCAGCGGGCGACCAGGGCGCCACCCGCACCGCGGCAAACGCCGGTGGCTGGGCCACCGAGGTGGGCGATGCCCGCGCTCTCGCCGGCGCCACCGTCGCTGCGATCGGCCCGGGGACCGCCCGCGCTCTCGCCGGCCACGGGATCGTCGCCGACATCGTCCCCGAGCGCTTCGTCGCCGAGGCGCTGGCCGAGGCGCTGGCCGACGTCGACGTCGCCGGCAAGCGCGTGCTCGTCGCCCGCCCAGCCGCGGCGCGCGACGTCCTCCCCGACGCCCTGCGCGAGCGCGGCGCCGAGGTCGACGTGATCGCCCTCTACGAGACCGTCTGCGAGACCCCCAGCGAGGAGGCGGTCGAAGCCGCTCAAGCCGCCGACTACGTCACCTTCACCTCCTCATCCACCGTCCGCAACCTCACCGAGGCGCTCGGCGACCGGTTCCCCGCCAAAGCCCGCATCGTCTCGATCGGCCCCGTCACCAGCGACTCCGCCCGCGAGGCCGGCCTCAGCGTCGACGTCGAAGCCGAGCGCCACGACGTCGAGGGCCTGCTCGCCGCCCTGCTCGAGGACGCCGAGCGGTGACAACCCTCGCCCAGGCATGAGCTTCGGCTGGCCGTGGCGGCACTTCGCGCGGACCGATTCGACCAACACCCGCGCCCGCGAGCTCGCCGCCACCGGCGCCCCCCACGGCACCGTCGTCACCGCTACGGAGCAGAGCCAGGGACGGGGCCGCCAGGGCCGCACTTGGACCGCCCCGCCCGGCGGTGCCCTCCTCTACTCAGCGATCGTCCGCCCCCTCGAGGAGCGCCACCTGATGCTGCCACTGGCGGCGCCACTCGCCGTCTGCGCCGCCGCCGAGCAACTGGCCCCGGGCATCGAGTGCGGCGTCAAGTGGCCCAACGACGTCCACCTCGACGGCCGCAAGCTAGCCGGCGTCCTCATCGAGGCAAGACCACAAGACCACTGGGCGGTCGTCGGGGTCGGCCTGAACCTCACGATCACTCCCGACGAGTTCCCCCCCGACCTCCGCGACAAGGCGGTCTCGCTCTTCGGCTCCGAGGAGGGGGGGCGGGGGGAGGCCCGAACGAGCCTCCCCGCTGTTGCGAGAGAGGGCCTCCCCCCGGCCCCCCTCGACGCAACCGAAGTCTTGAGCAAGCACCTGTCCCGCTGGCTCGAAGCGGAACCCGAGGCGATCCTCGCCGAGTGGCGGAAGCGCGACGTTCTCAAGGGACGCGAAGTCGCCTGGGAGGACGGCTCAGGAGTCGCCGACGGCGTCGACGACCGGGGCTACCTCGTCGTCGTCGTCCCCGGAGGCGATCCTGTCTTCCTTGGCGCCGGCGAGGTCCACCTGCGGCTCTGAGCCCTCGTCGTCCTCAAGCTCCTCGAGTTCGGCCTCGACCTCACCGTTGGAGGCGACCGCCGGCTTCAGCTCCGCCCCCTCGGCCCCTTTCTTGCGCCGCTTGCCGCTGCGCTTGCGGCGGCGTTTGCCGCCTTTGGGGAAGTTGCGCAGCAGCTCGCGGGCGACCGCCGAGGGTTTCCGGGCCATCCGCATCCGCGCCCCGCGCAGTACCTCCTCGCCCTCGGGCGTGTGGGCGACCGAGGCCGCCAGCAACGACACCGTCAGGCGCCGGTCCTGTTTGCGCGAGGCGTGGACGAGCCGGCGGGCGTTGCGCCCGTGCGCCCGGCCGGAGGAGTTAACCAGCAGGCCCAGCAGCCGCTTCGTCTCCGGCCAGCGCTGGACCGCGTACTCCTCGTGCAGCTCGCGGGTGTAGGAGGCGAGCCGCCAAACCCAGGCCTGCGCCTGGTCGCGCCGGCCAATCCGCCGGTCGACCAGCGCCTGCAGCAGCGCCTTCGTCCCCGCCCGTTTGTCCTCGCGGCTCCAGGTGCCGACGATGTCGATCGCGTCGTCGAAGGCCTCGGGGTCGCCCAGCTCGGCGATCTCCCCCAGCGCTTTCAGCCGCAGCTGCGCGTTGCGGTTGCGCTGGACGCAGGTGAGCAGGAAACGGCGGCGCAGCTCTTTGGTCTTGTCGTTCTGCAGCATCGCCCGCGCCCGACGCCAGCCCTGGGTGTTGACCCGCGCCCCGGCCAGCGCCGCCCAGGCGTGCTGCTCGGGGTAGTCGAGGTTCTCGACGGCGATCCGCCAGATCTCCCGTTCCAGCACCTCCATCCGCTTCTCCTCGATGTCGGAGACGGGGACGATTCGCCGCTCGACCCGGACCTTGCGGCCACGGCCGCGCCGCACCGGCCCGACCACGATCGCGCCGCCGCGGTAGACGTCACGGTCGAGCAGGCTGTGCAGGGTGACGATCGACTCGTCGTGGGTGGTCGCGGGGTGCACAAAGTCGATCACGAGGCCGGCCTCCTTGCCCGGCGCCCGCCGGGTGACGCGGCCGACCCGCTGCTGGTAGATCCGCCGCGAGGCGGTCGGCGCCAGGTGCATGCAGATCGTCGCCCGCGGCGAGTTCCAGCCCTCGGCAAGCAGCATCGCGTTGCAGAGCACGTCGACCTCGCCGCGTTCGAAGCCGGCGAGGATCTCCGCCAGCTCGCGCTTCGGCGTTTCGCCGGAGACGGCCTGGGCGTTGATGCCGGCGTCGCGGAAGGCCTTGGCGACGTTCTTGGCGTGCTGGACGCCAGCCGTATAGAGCACACCGGGGACTTTGCGGAAGCGCGACCGATAGAGATCGGCGATCGCGACGTTGAAGGGTGCCTGATCGAGCAGCGCCGCCAGCTCCTCCTGATCGAAGTCCTGGTCGACCTCGCCTTTGCGCAGCGGCACCTTGGCGATCGTCCGCACCCCCGGCCCAGGCGGGATGCGCAGGCAACGCAGCGGCGAGATCACGCCGCGCCGAGCCGCCTGGGCGAGGTCGAAGCGCGAGGTCTGGGTCGGGAAGAGGTCGGCGACGTGGCGGGCGATCAGGGCGCCGGTCGCGGTCATGCCGATGAAGACGGGGCCGACCCACTGGCGGATACAGGCGCTGGTTTTCTCCCCCAGCGCGGTGTGCGCCTCGTCGCAGATCACGACCGAGTAGGCGTCGGAGACTTTCTTGTAGTTGCGGACGAACCACTGGTAGGTCTCGACCGTGATCGGGCCGTCGGGGTCGTCGCGGCCGTCGAGCAGCGGCGGCCGCAGGCGCTCCTTGTAGCCGCGGTCGGAGATCTCGCCAATGAACTGATCGACCAGGTTGCGGCGGTGGGTGAGGATCAGGACGCCGCCGGTGCGGGTCGCCTCGATGAAGCCGACCGCGGCGACGGTCTTGCCGGCGCCGGTGGCGTGCTCGAACCAGAAGCGGCGGGCAGCGCCGGGGTCCTCGGGCGCCTCCTCAATCGTCTCCTCGCCCTCGTCCTCGGCCGGCGTTTCTTCCCAGTCTTGCGGCTCCTCGTCCTCGGCGAACTCCTCGTCCTCCGCCAGCCCCTCGTCCCCGTCGAGCTCGTCGGCGATGGCACCGTTGGTGTCCTCCGCCTCGGCATCGGCCTCCAGCGTGGCGTCACTCGCCGCGGCGCCGTTGCCGTTCGCCTCCGCCGCGTCGAGGCCGGCCTGCTGCTGAGTCATCAGCTCGGCCAGGGTGCCCGAGAGGGCGTCGACCTGGTGCGGGTTCAGTTCGGCGCCGTCGCGCAGCTTCGGCGGTTCCTCGGCGAGGAAGCGCTCCAGCCCGAGCAGCAGCGAGAAGTCCCGCCGCCACTCGATCGAGGGGTACTCGGCGCCAGCGTCGATCTCGGCCAGCGCCGCGTCGAGGGCGTGCCGTCGCGCCGTTCCGGGCGCGAGCGCCTCCGGCCCCTCGCCGTCGAGCAGGAAGGGCTCGCGGGCGAACTCAGCCGCACGCTCGATGTCGGCGTTGGATGGAACTGCCGCCGCGGCGGCAACGTCACTGGTTTTGGCCATGAAGAGGCTTCTGGGGTTCGCTCCACGCCGAACACGAGACTGACGGGCGGAGCAGGTGAATGAGGCTGCCGGAGGTCGGACTCCCTCCCCCCGGCGATTCTTGTGCGGCCCGCCAACCAGCGAACCGAACGTACGTATTGTAATCACCCAGAGGATGACCGCGCGACAAACCCTCTCTATATCGCTCCTCACGGCGTTGCTGATCGCCTTCGCCGCCGGCTGCGGCACGTCCTCAAGCGGGCAGGACTACGGTGGCCAGCACCCCGACTACGCCCGTGCCCTGGCCGGCTCGCCAGCGCCGCTGGCGGCCCTGCACAAGCAGGCTGACGAGCTGCTGCCGGGCGGGACGGATGCCTACGAACAGCGGATCGCCGCGCTGAAGGGCTACCCGGTAGTCGCCAACGTCTGGGCTTCCTGGTGCGGTCCCTGCCGCTTCGAGTTCCCGACCCTGCAGAAGCTCTCGGCCCGCTACGGCAAGCGGGTCGCCTTCCTCGGGGTCAACTCCGACGACTCCGACGCCGCCGCCAAGACCTTCCTGCGCGAGGCGCCGCTCTCCTACCCCAGCTACACCGACCCGCACAAAGAAATCTTCGACTCACTCGGGGCGCTTGGCTTCCCCGACACCGCCTTCTACGACCGCGACGGCGAACTCGTCTACCTCAAACAGGGCGTCTACTCGGACGCGTCCGATCTGGAAGCGGACGTCCGGCACTACGCACTCGAAAGCGGATAATCGGCAGCGTGGAAGCCTTCATCGTCGTCGCCCTCGTCGCCGTGGCGCTGCTGCTCGCCGAGCTGCTGCTGCCGACCGGCGGGGCGCTGGCGGCGCTCGGCGCGATCGGGCTGATCGTCGGCGGCATCCTCGCCCTCGGCTCCGACAGCAGCGCCGCCGACTACGTCGGCCCGGCCCTGATCGCGCTCGGGGTGATCTCCGCGGTCAGCTTCTACGTCGTCGCCCGCAAAGTGGTCGAGGCGCACGAGCAGCCGGCCGGGGGCGGCGCGGCAGACCTGGTCGGCTCGCTGGGGGAGGCGCGTGGCTCGCTCGACCCCGAGGGGCAGGTCCTGGCCGGCGGCGGCATCTGGCACGCCCGCCTCGCCAGCGGCAGCGGCCCGGTGCGGCCGGGGGATAGGGTTCGTGTGGAGGCGGTCGAAGGACTGACGCTGACCGTCAGGTCCGAGGCCCCGGCCGCGGAGCCCTCGAAGGAAGGAGTCGACTGATGGAGGCAGTGCTAGGCATCGTCGTCGTTCTCGTCTTCTTCGCGCTGATCTTCGTCGGCCTCTCGGTCAAGGTCCTGCGCGAGTACGAGCGCGGGGTGATCTTCCGGCTTGGCCGGCTGATCGACCAGAAGGGTCCCGGTTTGATCCTGCTGATCCCGCTGGTCGACCGGATGGTCAAGGTCGACCTGCGCACGGTGACGCTGAACATCCCGCCGCAGGAGGTGATCACCCGCGACAACGTCCCCTGCCGCGTCAACGCGGTCGCCTACTTCCGGGTCGTCGACTCCGACCGCGCCGTGGTCGAGGTCGAGAACTTCCTGCTGGCGACCTCGCAGATCTCGCAGACGGCGCTGCGCTCGGTGCTCGGCAAGGCCGAACTCGACCAACTGCTGGCCGATCGCGAGCGGCTCAACGAAGAGCTGCAGAAGATCATCGACGAGTCGACCGAGCCCTGGGGCGTAAAGGTGACCGCGGTCGAGATCAAGGACGTCGAGATCCCCGAGCAGATGCAGCGGGCGATGGCGCGCCAAGCCGAGGCCGAGCGCGAGCGGCGGGCGAAGATCATCAACTCCGAGGGCGAGTTCCAGGCGGCGCAGAAGCTCACCGATGCTGCCGACATCATCAGCACCAACCCCGCCTCGCTGCAGCTGCGCTACCTGCAGACGCTGCTGGAAATCGGCAGCAACCAGAACACCACCGTGGTCTTCCCGCTGCCGATGGACGTGCTGGAGCCGTTCGTCGGCAAAGGCGCGGCCGGGCGTGCCGCCGGTACCGAGCGAGCGCCGAAACCGCCCGCACCTCCAGAGCCGTCCCCGCCGCCGGCCGAGCCCGGCGCTGATCTGCCACCCTCCCGCTCCTGAGCGCGCCCGAGATCCGCATCGACCAGCTGAGTGGGCTGAGGACGATCCTCGCTCCCGGCCGGGCCGCGCGCCCGGACAACTTCTCGGCGCGCTCCAGCGAGGCGAAGGGACCCGAGAACTGCCCCTTCTGCGAGGGCCACGAGGACCGCACCCCGCCGGAGGTCTACGCGCTGCGCCCGGGCGGCGGCAAGCCGGACACGCCGGGCTGGAAGACGCGGGTGGTCCCGAACCTCTACCCGGCGCTGGGGGCGCCCGAGGGCGACGGCGATAGCAACGGATCGACGGGAGCGGCGAACGAGGCAGCCGCCGCGATCACGGTCACCGCAGGCGGCACCACCGGCGCCGAGGGGGGCGCCTTCGCCAGCAGCGGCGACCCGCTGCTGGCCTCGCGCCGCGCCGGCGAACCCGACCTCTTCTCGGCGCGGCCAGCGCTGGGCGTCCACGAGGTTCTGATCAACGCCCCGATCCACGCGACCGCAATGGCGGAACTCGACGAGGCCCAGTTCACCGCCGCCGTCGCCACCTGGCGGGAG
>Ga0207686_10000554_pt1 | contig 24037 bp, 13 predicted proteins | sample KBSM24metaG_FD_184396 | JGI IMG/M metagenome (GOLD analysis project Ga0207686, IMG submission 184396) | Miscanthus rhizosphere microbial communities from Kellogg Biological Station, Michigan, USA - KBS M2-4 metaG (SPAdes) (version 2) | ecosystem: Host-associated > Plants > Roots > Rhizosphere >...
TAGTATCTGGAGACTTTATTTAGCGGTACGGATTTCAGCTCTTAAAATTTTTTATTGTTTTATGAATTTTGCTGTTTGAATAGCAGATCCATTACTTACTTCTAATACATACATGTTCGGTTTAAAATTCAAGGCCAAAGGAAAACTTATAATATTACTTCCTTCAAGGCTGTTTATTTTGTTGCTCATGATAATCCTACCTGTCATGTCATAAATTTTTACGTCAATTGCTTGTGTAGCAGAAGATGAATAATTGAAGGTGAGTTTATCTGTCACAGGGTTTCCGATGATCTTGATATTGCTATTAGTTCCAGTTTTACTCTGAAACACCAATATTTTAGAATAGGTAACCTTATCGTTCTGGTCAATCATTTTTAGACGATACCTTGCTTTATCAAAGCTGCTGATCGTTTCATAAAACATATAGTCTTCACTACCTTTTTTGTCGCTTGCGAATACGACACCAATCGTTTTGAATTCACTACCATCATAGCTTCTTTGTATTTCAAATTGATCAATTGTTTCATTGTTCGTCACCTTCCACTCAAGAGATACTCTATTACTTTTATTTATGTTGCCCTGGAAACTGATCAACTCAACAGGCAATACTGACCAGTAACTTGCGACCGCGACATTTTTGTTATAACAATCAGATGCTGATCTTACAACAATAATTACAGAAGTTTTCAATGTTGATAAGATTATATCCTGGCTGCCTGAGGAAGCACTGAGGAGTGTTCTCACGTCAATAAGGCTGTCGTTTATATCCCATTGACCTGCTACACCGCGATCAAAATATATCTCAACTGTAAGAGGAAAGGCACCCGCAGGAGCTGAGGATATATTATAGGTTAACAGAGATTTGGTTGGATCACTGCCGTATCCCGATATGATCGCTGCAATTGAAAATTGGTTTGAAGGAATTAAACTTAGAGATGTGCCATTTGTCACTTCAGGTGTATGTTGACCGGGCTGATCACTTTTTAACCAGTCACCACACAGTCCATCGGAGCTGCGGTAATAACCGTTATTTGTTCCGACAGAATTGGGAATATATTCCAGGCTGTTATCTGGTATAGCATTGAAGTTAATTGTAAAGTCAGGCGAACTACCACTCATATTAACAGGTAAGTTGGGCATTGCTTTGATATATGGAGGTACAACATTTGCATTCAGACCTCCAATAACTCCATTCACCATTATTCCATTTTTATAGAGAAATGTATGAAAGACACCTCCGGCACCAGTAATTTTTACAAAGAGATCATCCAGGTTAGCGGGTACTGCAACAGATGTATATGATGATCCATTCTTTTCCCATTTTGTCAATGAACCACCAGCTGGCATTGAATTCCAATTAAAGTCTGCTATAATATTTGATTGACCCTGGATATTATAAGGTGATTGAGCAGCACCAGAGTAATAACTATGAGCAGCCACAGAATCATTAGGGAAATCCAATACATAAAATCCGGATTTACCACCGGGTTCTTCATAATATAAAACAAGGGTATAATTATCCAGGTATTCTAGACTGTTATTTTCATTGTAGAGTTCAAAGAATTCGGAGTTCCCATTACCCGGTTGGGGATAAAATTCGTTTATCACGGCTTGAGACCTTGAAACGATCACAATGCAAATTAACAGACAAAGGGTAAAAATTTTTTTCATATTCCTTAGGGTTGAATTATCAAAAACGGATTTAAGTTTCCCCAGGATTATTGGATAAAAGGTCTAATGATCTCTGATCTTAACCATCAGCTGAAAATGCCGTAATGACGAAGGGATTGATTTTAGAGTTAGTATCAGTACGGATTGTCTTCGATGGTTTTTACGTCGGATATTTGACGAAATCTTCTTAACAAATCTACTACGGGTTTATTGGTAATGCAAGCAATATGCGATGAAAAACTACGATAGGGATTTTTACTTAATTGAAAAGTAAAAAATAAAAAGGCCCTATAGAAATAGGGCCCGTCTCCGTTGATACTCTAAGTGTATGAAAATTTTTCAAGGTTTTAACCAGTCGTCAGAATCTTTGGCTTAGTATCAGGAGATCTTTTTGATTGACGAGGATTGCTTGTTCCTATCTTCCTTAGCTCCCTCCAGATTTCGGGAAGATGGCTTGTTATTAAGTTTACTGCTTTACAAATTTTGATGATTGAATTTCGGTTCCATTATTTACTTCTACCACATACATGCCAGCCTTGAAAGTTGAACTTAATGGCAAGCTTATCATGTTGCTGCCTTCCAGGCTGTTCACTTTCTTATTTAATAATACTCTACCACTTATGTCGTAAACTTTTACATCAATCATTTGTGTAGCTGGAGAAGTATAGCTAAAAGCAAGTTTATCATTTACAGGGTTACCAATGATCTTGATATTATTAGTGGTCGTAGATTTCAATTGGAAGATCAGTATTCTTGAATAATTTACTTCATGATTTTTATCGGTCATTTTAAGACGATACATCACTTTATCTGTACCACTTGTTGTTTCGTAGAACATATAGTTTTCAGTTCCCATTTTTTCAGAAGCAAATACAACACCAACCGTTGTAAAATCTTTTCCATTAAAACTTCTTTCTACTTCAAAATTGCCAGCGATCTCATTATCAGCAACAGTCCAATTAAGAGTTACTTTATTATTCTTATTCATATTGCCCTGGAAGCTGATAAGATGAATTGGTAAAGTAGATTTCGACTGAAGAGCTGGAAGAACAATTACCTGGTCATAGCAACCAGCTGGTGATTTAGCAACAATTATTGCCCCATCATAAGCTGTCGGTACAATTGCACTCTGGCTACCTGCAGAAACGTTGCCAATATTCTTTGAATCAAGTAGAACATCACTTGCATCTAATTGCCCAACAATTCCAAGATCTTCGTAAACTTCAACTACAATTGGAAATGCATCAGCAGGGCCTGCAGTTATATTATAGGTCACTAATAATTCTGTGGGATCGGCAATGTATGCGGAAATCATTGAAGAAATTGTTACTGTACCCAGAGCAGACGCGGCTGAACCATTTGATTGGCCGGGTGTATAATTTACAGCCGAACTACTTAATTTCCATACACCACATTTTCCATCATATTGACGATAATAACCATTATTAGTACCGGCAGTTCCAGGTACGTACTCAACACTATTGTCAGCCATTGCACTAAACTTGATAGTAAAGTCGGGTGAGCTACCAATCATATCAACAAATAGATCTGGCATAGCTTTAAGACTAGCAGGAATGGCATTAGCATTGCTGCCACCCAAAATTCCGTTGACAAGTATTCCGTTTTTATAAATTAGAGCTTCATACGCAGCACTACCACCGCCACCACCTGTTGTTTTCACAAATAGATCATTCAAGTTTGCAGGCACAGCAACTTGTATATAAGACGAGCCACTCTTTTGCCATTTTGTTAGCGCACCACCGGCTGGAATAGAATTCCAGTTTAAAGCCGCACTTAAACCGCTTTGTCCCTGGATTGCAAATGTTGAAAGAGAAGAGCCAACATAGTATCCCTTTGCATTTACTGTTTGGTTAGGCAGGTCCAATACATAAAAACCAGATTTTCCACCTGTTTCTTCATAATAAACTATAAGTGTATAGTTATCCAGATTTTCAGGTACTGGGTTTGTACTTGTGTTGTACAATTCAAAAAATTCCTGGAATGTAGCACCTGGTTCAGGATAAAACTCATTAAGCACAACTTGTGCTTTTGAGAAGATTGCTGTGATAGCAAATAGGCATAGAGTAAAAAACTTTTTCATTTCTTAGGGTTTGAGTTATGACGGATTGTTGTTTCAAACTTTAGAAGCTACCGTAATGTTACCGGGAAATTTTTTCTTTTGGAGGAGGTATCAGTACGGATTGCTTATCGGAGTTTTTCGGGGATCGGTGGATTCTTTACGCTGATACAAACGTAATACACACATTTAATTGTTGCAACTTTTTCTAAGGGTTTTTTTCAAGTAAATTTTCAATAGACTCATTTACAACAAAAATTTTCTAAAAATAATTTTTGAACTCAGTATAATACTTTACGTCTTTCATTATTGAAGATGTGTATTAAAGAAATCATTCAATAGGCAACACAAATAATGATTTGATTTTTATTGTAAAGAGTATATGATCTTGCCTTGGCCAATATGTATATAAAAAAGGCCCTATAGAAATAGGGCCCGTCTCCGTTGATACTCTAAGTGTATGAAAATTTTTCAAGGGTTTAACCAGTCGTCAGAATCTTTGGCTTAGTATCAGGAGATCTTTTTTGATTGACGAGGATTGCTTGTACTATCTTCCTTTGCTCCCTCCAGATTTCGGGAAGATGGCTTGTTAGAATATTTAATTTTCTTTAAAAATAAAAGCCGAATGTTTTCGGCTTTTATATAATTAGATCCGGCTTTTTTCAATGAAATAGGTATTATCAAAAAAATGAAAAGTTAATTGAGCTTATAATTTTTTATTGCTTTACAAATTTTGATGATTGAAGTTCGGTTCCATTGCTTACTTCTACCACATACATTCCAGACTTGAAAGTTGAACTTAATGGTAAGCTTATTACGTTGCTACCTTCCAGGCTGTTTATTTTATTATTTAGTAACATTTTGCCACTTACGTCGTAAACTTTTACATCAACCATTTGTGTAGCCGGAGAAGTGAAGCTAAAAGTAAGTTTATCATTTACCGGGTTACCGATGATCTTGATATTATTAGTGGTTGTAGATTTCAACTGGAAGATCAATATTCGCGAATAATCAACTTCATGATTTTTATCGGTCATTTTAAGACGATACATCACTTTATCTGTACCATTTGTTGTTTCATAAAACATATAATTTTCAGTTCCCATTTTTTCAGATGCAAATAGAACACCAACTGTAGTATAGTCTCTTCCGTTAAAACTTCTTTCTATTTCAAAATTGCTGGAGATCTCATTATCAGCAACAGTCCAGTTAAGCGTTACTTTATTATTCTTATTCATATTACCCTGGAAGTTGATAAGATGAACTGGTAATAGTTTGTTTACTACAACATCAGTACAGCCTACTACAGGAGCATTTACATTTAAATCATCAATTGATGTACGTACACTACCGCCTCCTGTTTTTCCACCCATTGTAAGAGAAAATCTATATACACCTGGAACATTTATTGCAAAGGTCTGACTGTATAAGGTTGCAGTAGTAGCAGCATTACTGATGCTGATACTGTCAAGTGTCTGAACAACCACTCCCGCAGAATTCACCAGGTCAAGTTTTATAAATCTAGTTGCGAGGCCATTTAGATTACCGCTGATTCTGTAAACAAAAGAGATATCGATAGTAGTTCCGAAAAGAAGGAAAGGGGTGCGCATAATACGTAAACTGTCGGAACTTACTGGTGGCTCTGAGTATGCACTCCCACTCCCATTAATAACATAAGTGGAAGGGCTGGCTGCATGCATCATGCTGGTGAATTGCCAGCAATCAGCTTGAAGGGGGGCAAATCCATTATTAAAATTTTCATTGATCTGAGCGAAGGAGTTATTCGCAAAAAAAGACAATGTTACAATGGAACAAAGGGTAAAAAATTTTTTCATTTTCTTAGGGTTGAATATTAAACGGATTGTTATTTCTGACTTTGGAAGCTACCGTAATGTTACCGGGAAATTTTTTCTTTTAGAGGAGGTATCAGTACGGATTGCTTATCGAAGTTTTTCAGGGATCGATGGATTCTTTACGCCGACACAAACGTAATATGTACATTTAATTGATGCAAGTTTTTCTACGGGTTTTTTTTAAGTAAAGTTTCAATAAACTCATTTTCAATAAAAAATTTAGAATTATTTTTTTGATCTTAGTATATTTACTTTAGTCTTTCATCAATAAAAAAATCATTCAACAGAAGCCACAAATAGTCACTTTATGCATGGCATAAGGAGTATTTATTTTAAACAAGGTCTATTTGAATATAAAAAGGCCCTTTTTATAAAGGGCCTTTTCTGTTAGCTGCTGATATGATATAGTATTCTACGAAAAGCTATTATTGTTTTACGAATTTTGCCGTTTGGTTTAAAATGTCAGTATTTATTTCAAGCACATACATGCCTGGAACGAAGCCGGTGCTTAATGGTATAGTTATTAAATTATTTCCTTTGAAGCTGCTTATTTTTTGATTAACTAAAATTTTTCCTGTTAGACTATATATTTTGATATCTGCCTCCTGCACTTTTGTAGAATTGTAATTGAAAAAAAGGTTATTCCTGACAGGGTTTTCTATGATCCTGATATTGTCATCAAGTTTCATTTTTGACTGGACTAAAATTATCCGCGAATAAAAATCATTCTTGCTACTCTTAATCAATAATCTAAGACGGTACATTATTTTGTCTGCACTGATCACCGTATCTGCATATGAATAATTCTCTGTATTAAACTTTTCTGTCGCTATCAAAACGGTAATAGTTTTAAAGTCTTTTCCATTCGTGCTTTTTTCGAGTTCGAAACTACTTATACTCTGGTTACTTGCGATTGTCCAGTTAAGACGATTACCGGAATTGGTAGGGTTAGCACTAAAATTGGAAATAAAGGCCAGATCTAATTGTGCGTTGAGAGTTTGAGTGGTTATTGAGGAACTAATTAAAAGTAGAGTAAAAATTTTTTTCATTTTCCTTCGGGTTGAATTATAAACGAATCATTAATCGTAATTTTTCGTTGAGTATTGTGACCGTTCTACTGCGATACAAACGTAACATACCCATTCATTTCATGCAAGCTTTTCCGAGCGCATTTTCCCTACCTTATTTTGAAAAGACTCATTCTCAATAAAGAATTTTAGAGCTAATTTTGAATTTCGTACTATTACTATATGCCTTCAATCATTGATGTTAGTGGATTAACAAAATCATTCAACGAAATAACTGCAGTCGATAATTTGTCCTTTACTGTAAAAGACAAAGGTGTTTACGGTTTTTTAGGCCAAAACGGTGCGGGAAAATCTACTACTATACGAATGCTACTGACCTTAATTAGACCTACCAATGGCGAAATAAAAATTTTTGACCTTGATATTTCCACACATAGGAAAGAAATTTTGCAACGAATAGGCGCTATAATAGAAAAACCAGATCTGTATAAATATCTTACTGCAATCGAGAACTTGAATTTATTTGCAACAATGAGTGGATTAAAACTTAAGCGCAAACAATTAATGGATAAACTGGAAAAAGTGGGACTTGCTGAAAGAGCAGATAGTAAAATAAAAACATATTCACAGGGAATGAAACAAAGATTGGGAATTGCAGTAGCCCTGGTTCATGATCCTGATCTTATTATTTTAGATGAACCTATGAATGGACTTGATCCGCAAGGGATCGCAGACATACGACAGCTAATTAACCATCTAAGTAAGGATCAGGGGAAAACTATATTTATTTCCTCGCATTTATTAAGTGAAATGGAGCAAGTAGCAGATTCATTGCTCATCATTCATAAAGGAAAAAAAATTGCAGAGGGGAATATGATTGAATTATTGAACCCTGAACAATCGGGAATAGAAGTTGAAACCAGGTCCGCAAAAGAATTTGAATTGCAGCTGAAGCAAACAGACTGGGCCAATAAGATCATTTCAATAAACGGGCAAAAGATCACTATGCAAATGAAAAGAGAAGAAATACCGTCTTTTGTTCAGCGAATGGCAGAAATGAAACAGGATATATTTTCAATTCATAAAAAAAATTCATTGGAAGATTACTTTTTATCTCTTACATCACATTGATATGATACAATTGCTGAAAATAGAAATATTTAAAATCTTCAAAAGACCAAGAACATATATTGCATTTGCTGTTATTGCTTTGATCATTATTCTTATTCAAATAGCATTAAAATTCGGCGGAAAAGAATATGTTGGCCTGATGATGAGTGGAATGGGAGATAGCTTCGAAGAAATACCAAGCAAAATTATTTTGAATGGTTACCTAGTTTGTTTTGTGATCTTAAATCTTTTACTAATTCATATTCCAATTCTTGTTGCGTTGGTATCCGGCGATTCGATTGCCGGTGAGGCAAACATGGGGACACTTCGACTATTAGTGTCAAAACCAGTTAGCAGGATTCAATTGCTAATTGTGAAATTTACGGCATCTGTTTTTTATACAATGATTTTGCTGATTTGGGTAGCGGTACTTGCCTTGTTTCTGAGCATACTTTTATTTGGTGTAAACTGGCTCGGCGTACCAAGAGAACTCCAGTTTAATGTAATGGAATCAGATGATGTGTTATGGCGTTATGCCCTGGCGTTTTGTTTTGCAGCCATTGGGCTTATATGTGTATCATCATTAGCTTTTATGCTTTCCGTTTTTTCAGATAATTCCATTGGACCAATTGTAATTACTGTTTGCGTTATTATTGTGTTTACCATACTTACTCAAATGCAGATCCCATTTTATGATGAAACGATAAAGCCATACTTGTTTACAACTCATATGTTAGGATGGAAAGGGTTTTTCTATGTAAAGGCAATTGATGGAGTAACAGAAAAAGGATCTATAGAAAATTTTCCTGCTATAATAAAAAGTGCAGCAATACTCATTGGGTACACTGCCGCTTTTTTAGGGACCGCCTTTTGGTATTTTAAAAGAAAAAATATTTTAAGTTGAGATGAAAAAAATATTCATAATATTTTTTGTTTTGTTTTTGTTCATTCAACTTTCGGCGCAAACACCGCAAGAGCTAATAAATAAAATAAAAGCAAAATTAGAAAGTGTAAATGATTACACTGCAAAAGGGAAATTGAAAACAAACGTAGTTTTTATAAAAGCACCGATCGCATCAGTGAAAGTGTATTATAAAAAGCCTGATAAAATGAAAATTGTAAATGAAAATGGCATCTCATTTATTCCAAAGGGATCTGTCAATATTAACCTTGCTAAATTTTTTTCCGGTTCCGGTAATTATGAAACAGTTGATGCAGGTACCGATCCATCCTCTGGATTAAGGATTCTCAAACTATTGCCTTCAGATGAAAACTCAGAGATCGTGCTATCTACACTTTATATTGATGAAAAAACCGAATTGATAAAAAAAGCGAAAAATACAACAAGAGACAATGGTACTTATGAACTGGAAATGAGTTATGGAAAATACATTGCATATGGCTTACCTGATAAGGTCATTTTTTCTTTTAATACTAAAGATTATAAACTGCCAAAGGGGGTTACATTCGATTATGATGATGGGGCCGAAAAAAAGCCAGATGAAAATATTAAAAATAAAAAAGGAAAGGTAGAAATCACTTACACTGAATATCTAATAAATAAAGGCGTTAATGACTCAATTTTTAAATGAAACTCTTTTTCAGTAATACTTCTAAGTAATTATTCTTTCAAATTCCGGGCATTTTCGTGTTTGTTATTTTCTCAAATAAAAGCACCCTTTATTCGTTTTTATATTGATGATTTCGTGCTTATAATACTTTCCAAAAGCAGAAACAGGAATTATCTTTATATAGACAAATCCAATTCATGAAAACCGTTGCCCTATTGATTTTAAGTGGCTTATTCCCCTTTTTATTATCTGCGCAACAAGGCACGGTAAAAGGCAAGCTCAGTGACAGCACTCTCCAATCACTTAGCAATGCAACGATCTCTGTTTTACAAAAAAAAGATTCCTCACTTGTCGGTTATACCATATCTGATGCAAAAGGTTCTTTTGAGCTAAAAAATCTTTCCTTCGGCGATTATCAATTATTCATATCATTCACCGGTTACGAAGTTTACAAAAGAACTTTTACCATTTCTGCTATTAACCGGGTTGCAGATCTTGGAACGATAATAATGAAACCGGAGTTTAAAACGCTTGTTGGTGTTGTTATTACTGATGCAAGCCCGGTAAAAATGCATGGAGACACCATTTCATTCAAGGCAAATGCATTTAACTCAAAACCGGATGCAACAGTAGAAGAGGTTTTGAAAAAAATACCAGGGATACAAGTGCAGAGAGACGGAACAATTAAAGCAATGGGAGAACAGGTGCAAAAAGTATACGTGGATGGAAAAGAATTTTTTGGAACTGATCCAAAAATTGCAACGAAGAATTTGACAGCTGATATGGTGGACCAGATACAGGTTTTTGATGATATGAGTGAGCAAGCAAGATTTACAAAAATTGATGATGGCAGCCGCACAAAATCTATCAACATCAAATTAAAGAAAGATAAAAGAAAAGGTGATTTCGGAAGAGCCACTGCAGGAATTGGAAGCAATTCCCGTTATGAAGGAAATTTTTCATTCAATCACTTTAGAGGAGATCAGCGCATATCGTTAGTTGGGTCGGCAAACAACACAAATAAAGTAAGCTATTCGTTTACTGATGTTTCCTCACAAAGTGGTTCATCATTTTCCAATGGCGGAACTACAGGATCGGGTATGGCGAATGCATCGGGCGGTACGTCGGGGGGAGTAAGCAGGCCATTTTCCGCTGGAATAAATTTTAATGATTCGTGGGGTCCTAAGATCGATTTTCGTGGTAGTTATTTTTATTCTGACAATTCCAATATTCTTGAACAAAATAAATTCAGAAGAAATACTTTCCCTGGTGATTCTGCATCCGAAACGAGTACATATAGCAATATTATTAATGGCAACAGAACTCACAGAGTAAATGCAAGATGGGAATACGTTATCGATTCTGCTAATTCTATATTATACACAGCCAATTTCAGTAAACAACAATACAAAGGAGTAACAGTTGATACAAATGTTACATTTTCCGATGGAATTGATAAATACCTGGCTACCGAAGTAAGGACAAATAAACACGATGATAGGGATGGAATAAATTATTCGGGTGAATTACTCTACCGCAGAAAATTTAAAAGAGCAGGCAGGACATTTACACTAGGCTGGAGGAATAACCCCGGTGGCAGTGATTCAAAAGGCTATAACATTTCTCCGATCACAGCATACAACACCGATGGTTCTATTGCTTCTTTTAAAGATCTTAATCAGAAGGCATTCCAGGAAAATGAGTCGGGAATTAATACGATCAGCGCTTCTTATACAGAACCTATTGACCGAAATAAACTTTTTGAAATAAACTATGCTTTTTCAGCAAGTAATACTATTTCAGATAAAAAAACATATGATTTTAATTCAGGCTCCGGCAAGTATGATCAATTGAATTCACAACTCTCAAATTATTTTGATTACTCAAACACTTCAAGCAGGACAGGATTCAATTTCAGGCATCAATTAAAAAAAATCAATTACCAGGTTGGACTTGGTTACCAGGTCAGCAATTTGGAAAACCGGAGTGTTACTCTTTCAACGGGGAAAGATACCACTGTTCATCAGCGGTTCACTAATCTTTTTCCAACTGCTAATATTAATTATGCTATCACACGTTCAAAGAATATAAAAATTTATTATAGAGGAAGAACAAATGCGCCAACTGTAACTCAATTGCAGGATGTTGCTGATGTGAGCAACCCGTTGATGATTAAAACAGGGAATCCTTTATTAAAGCAGGAGTTTGTAAATAATATTAATGTTAACTACAATTCATTTGCCTTAGCCTCTCAACGATTTTTTTCTGCGAGTGTTAGCGTCAACTATACCGGGAATAAAATTGTTAACAGTATTGATTCATTGAACCCTGTGACTCTTATTTATAAACCCGAAAATATGAATGGGTCGTTTAATGTCTCTGGTTCAGGATCCTTGAATTTCCCTGTAAAAAAATTTAAGGGGCTGAATGTGAATCTTGCTAATATGATGTACCTAAGCCGGGATGCAAATCTCTTATACAAACAAAAGAATTTCACTTCAACTTTCCAGGTAAATCAATCTGCGGGAATTAATTATGAGAAAGACAATTTTGATCTGGCTGTTAGCGGCGACTTTGTTTATAACCTTGTTGCTTATGGGGTAGAAACGGGATCGAATACAAAATATTTAAACCAGGCTTATTCTGCTGATTTCACTTACCGGCTCAAAAACCGTTTTTATTTTCTTACTGATTTTGATTATTATATCAATTCGGGACGCAGTGCCGGTTTTAACGAGAATGTCTTTTTATGGAACTTATCTTTTGCAAAGAAATTTTTTCAAGCAAATGCTGGTGAGATCAAATTCACAGTTTATGATATCTTAAAACAGAACAATGGTATCAACAGGGTAATTGGCGAAAACTATTTTGAAGATGTGAAAGCCAATGTAGTGCCAAGGTTTTTTATGCTTACCATGAGTTATAATTTTAATCGTATAGGCTCGAATAAACTGCAAAAGAATGAAACGCCTTCAAGATGATCATTTTTAAATAAATGGTATGAACGAAATAAAAAAGTCATCCATTATGGATGACTTTTTTATTAGTAGGTTTTATTCATCTGCATAGAGATGCAAATACTTCCTTTACAGATAAATTTGATAGTGCCATTATTTTTAAGTGTTACAGTTAATTTATTGCCAGCTGTTTTTGAGAGCTTTCCGAGTTTTGGCTGCTACCTTCGTTTGGTTTTGCTTTTTTGACTGAAGTAAACGCAGAAATACCAAAGAGCAAACTTGTAATAACCGAAGCGAGAATTACTAATTTGAAAAAGTGCTTCATGTTTTCTTTTTTTAGGGTGATTAATTTTGAATAATAATAAGTATGGTTTAATTGAGCTTTATACATTTTTAATTCATCCGGATATCAAAGCAAAAGACTCTCGACACTATATTCCCTAAAACACTACAACTAATTTTTTTTGATTCTTAACCGAGAAAGTTACTTGGTAGGACTCACTCGGGTGCCGGATTAATGTTATGGGTATAAAAGTATATTTCACTTTGTAAATCTCATAGTTTTTTCAAGAGATTTTTCTTAGTAAGACTAAGTTTTTATTATTAGTAGTAGTTCTACTTTTTATCTGAAGTTACTTAAACGAAGAATAGAAAAATTACTAAGGTTACAAGTATGAACTTTGATTTTTACGAAAAAATATTGAAATAAAATTGTAGAAAGGGGAGTTTTCAAATGCATGAACTATAAATCAAAAAACGATTACAACTTGTAATCGTTTTAATAATTTTCAATCGAAAAGCTTACTAATTAATTTTCTTCGATCCTTTCATCTTCTTGGTTGGCAAGAATTGCAGAAGTAATTTTTTTCAAAGGGTTTTTGTGGCTTTCCTCAAAATCTTTTCTTCTATCAATTATATGAAGACATTCAAAAACGGCAGTGCGGAAAGATGACTCATCTGCTTTTCCTTTTCCTGCAATATCAAAGGCAGTTCCGTGATCTGGTGATGTTCTTATAACTGGAAGACCCGCCGTATAATTAACACCCTCGCCTGAAGCAAGTGTTTTAAAAGGAACCAATCCCTGGTCATGGTACATGGCAAGTACAGCATCAAAACGATTATGATATTGTTTTGCAAAAAAACTATCAGCACTGAATGGACCAGTCACAATCATGTTATTTTGTTTCGCTTCTTTTATTGCTGGTTTAATAATTGTTTCTTCTTCTTTTCCGATCAAGCCTTCATCACCTGCATGAGGGTTTAATCCTAACACTGCGATCTTTGGTTTATCGATACCAAAATCTTTTTTTAAACTTTCATTCAGGATATTTAGTTTCCTTATTATAATTTCTTTAGAGATATTTGCCGCTACTTCATTAACGGGTATATGTTCAGTAACCAATGCAACCCGGAATTCATTTGCAAACAATAGCATCACTACATCATTCACACCAAAATAATTTTTCAAAAAGGGAGTATGGCCCGTGTAATTGAATTCAGCTGATTGGACGTTTTTTTTATGAATTGGTGCTGTAACAAGACCATCTATGTGATTTTGTTTTAGTGCATTTACAGCAGCCTGTAATGATATTACAGCATATTTTCCGCCGCTCTCTGTTAGCTGACCTGGGGTAATGTTGACATCTTCTTCCCAGCAATTATAGATGTTCATTTGTTTTGCATTCAAACGAGAGAGATCTTTTATATTCTGCCAATTAAAATTAAATTCTGGCAGTGTCTTACGATAAAAATTAATGACCTTATTTGAGGCAAATATCACAGGAGTGCAAAGTTCAAGGATACGGCTGTCTGAAAATACTTTGATTATTAATTCAGTTCCTATTCCATTTAGATCGCCACAAGTAATACCGATTATTGGTTTGGTTGTTGGACTCATAATTAGTGTATTGCTGTAAAAATACATAATTAAGAATAACCCAATTTTTGACATGAATGATACTGCTTTCATAAAAGACGGGATAGGGTTATTGTGTATTTGAATTCTGTCTTAATTAAATATTGATTTAAATCACCTGATTATTTATTTATTGATTGAACAAACGTTATAACTTTATTTTTTAGTGAACCAATTTATTTTTAAAACCTAAAAGCCACTATTTATGAAGAACCTTTACGGGACCACCGTCCTTGTATTTATTTTATTGAACTCTTATGCGCAAAGCTGCCCGGGGCTGGGAAGTATCAACTTCCAGCGTTGGAATAACATTACCGGGTCTTCAGTTATTAACCTTACTTCTAATTCAAACTATCCAGGCAATCCTTCCGCATCAGGAACCTATACCATTTTTGAAATACCGGGTAATAGTGGAAATAATTTCGGAATGAAAGTATATGGGTATATCTGTCCGCCAACAACTGGTAGTTATGTTTTCTGGATCGCCAGTGATGAAAGTGCAGAACTTTGGTTAAGCACTACTGCTGATCCGGCCAACAAAGCAAAGATCGCTTTTAACACGAGTGCTACGAAGTCAAGACAATGGAATAAATTTTCCACCCAAAAGTCAAATGGTATTTCTTTATTAGCAGGTCAAAAATATTATGTAGAAGCGTTAATGAAAGAGGGCAGTGGCAGCGATAATTTAGCTGTGGGTTGGGCTAAGCCTGGTCAAAGTATAACTGCGCCAAGCGAAGTAATTCCGGGAACATATTTATCTGTTAACAACAGTACGGATGCACAACCGCCAACTGCACCATCCAACCTTTCTTCATCAAATATGACAACTTCTTCATTTACTTTAAGCTGGACTGCATCTACAGATAATGTAGGTGTGACGGGTTATGATGTATACCAGGGGGGAATAAAAATTAATCCTTCGAACATCACATCTACATCTTACAATGTTTCAGGGTTGACTGCCGGAACTACATATAGCTATTTTGTAAAAGCTAAAGATGCAGTTGGTAACCAAAGTTCCCAAAGCACTTCATTAAATATTACTACAAATTCTCTGGATTCACAGCCACCAACTGCGCCAACCAATCTTGCAGCTGCAAATATTGTAACAACATCGTTTACATTTTCATGGTCAGCCTCTACTGACAATGTAGGTGTGACAGGCTATGATGTTTATAAGAATGGAGTAAAAATGAATAGTGCGGCTCTCATTGGTACTTCTTACAGTGTTACTGGTCTTTTGCCAAACATTACTTATTCAATGACAGTGGTTGCTAAAGATGCTATAGGAAATCAGTCAACAAGCATCGCGATGAGTGTATCAACTATACCAACAACACTTGCTAATGAATCTTTTGCTGTGCGTACAGTCGTTGCCAATCAAAGAATGCCACATGATCTTGTTTACGGGCCCGATAATAATATATGGTACACAGAACGGTTTGCAGGAAGAGTGAGTTTTGTAAATCCACAAACCAACTTAAAAACTGTTGTACTTACATTAGGTTCTAAAATGGTTCTGATCGGTGGACAAGACGGACTAATGGGACTTGCCTTGCATCCGCAATTTTTAACCGGGAAACCTTATGTATATATTTCTTATACTTATCAATCTTTAAGCAGTACGGTTAGAAAAACAAGGATCGAAAGATATACATATAATTTTTCAACCCTCGTGTTGGAAAGCCCTGTTACAATATTGGAAAACATTCCTGGAAGTAATGACCATAATTCAGCACGAATCTCAATTGGTCCCGATCTAAAGTTGTATTATTCAGTAGGGGATATGGGTGCTGGTCAATATGATAATATTTCCCGAACAAACAATGCTCAAAACCTTACTATTTACGAAGGAAAAATTTTGAGACTGAATACAGAACCTGATGCAGGAAACGGATCATGGATCCCGGCAGATAACCCATTTACAAATGGAGGTCAAACAACTGCAGTATATACTTTAGGTCATCGTAATCCGCAAGGTCTTGTATGGGGCAATGTAAATGGAACCGATATTTTGTATAGCAGCGAGCATGGACCGTTCAGTGATGATGAGATAAATGTTATACAAGTTGGCCGAAATTATGGATGGCCACAAGTTGCCGGTTACTGTGATGGTAATTATAATGGAATGACAATAGGTGGGTTTGCTGTTGTCAATGAACAAAACAATTGTGCTACACTTAATGCAAAAGAGCCCTTACGTTCGATATTCCCGTCCGCTAATCCTCCAACTGGGGGTGATAATATGACTTGGCCTTCTATGGCGCCTTCAGGAACTGATTTTTACGGAAGCCTTGCTATACCAGGCTGGCAGAATTCTCTATTGGTCGCTTCTCTGAAAAAAGGTGTTATTGCGAGATATCAATTGAGCAATGATGGTCAGAGTATAATTTCTGATACTATCAATTACTTCCGCGGAATGGGACGGTATAGAGACATAGTTGTATCACCAGATGGATTAAAATTATATGTTGCTTGTGACTCCAGTGGCTCCACATCTGGACCAACAGGAAATGTGACTACTACGCCTGCAAATCCTGGAAGTATTTTGGAATTCACATACCAACCATCAGGTCCGGCAAGAGCAGTGAGTCAATTACTTACTGAAACTAAAGTATCAGATGATCTGAAAGATAAAAGCATCGATGTATATCCAAACCCGGCCCGGACATATTTTGTAATTTATAATTATGCTGTTGAAAACAGGCGGGTACAATTATTTGATATAAATGGAAGGCTTGTGAGAAATATTCAAGCGAAGGAGCTTGCTACAAGAGTTGATATAAACGATCTTTCAAATGGAATATATGTGCTGATGGTTAAAGGCGCCAGTGGAAAAAATATACGAACTGAAAAAATTGTAATTGCCAGGTAAGAGAAAATGGACATAATAATATTTCAAGAAATACTTTTTTAGAAGTACAAAACCGCCAGTAAGCTGGCGGTTTTGGTTTTACGGAGTTGAATAATGTATTTTTGTATCACGACAAACCAATACTATGCGAAAAACTGCCACTTGCCTGCTAGTTTGCATGGCCATTTATAATTTCTCAAACTCACAAAATGTTGCTGCTGATACTTCACAAACACTTGGTGAGGTGATCGTCAAAGCTTATGAACAAAATCAAAGTCTTCGAAAAGTTCCTGCTGCAATTAATAAAGTAACTAAAAGCGGTCTTGAACGATTTAGTAATTCAAATATTCTTCCGGCACTCAATAGTACACCAGGAGTAAGAATGGAAGAACGTTCTCCGGGTAGCTACCGAATGAATATCAGGGGAAGTACTTTGCGTTCACCTTTTGGTGTAAGAAATGTAAAAGTATATTGGGATGAGATCCCATTTACCGATCCCGGGGGCAATACTTATTTAAATCAATTGAGCTATTATAATTTCAATTCCATAGAGGTGATCAAAGGTCCGGCAGGAAGTCTTTATGGAGCGGGAACTGGAGGTGCAATTTTGATCAACAGTAATGTTGCAAATCCTGAACCTGGATTACTGGTTAGTCTGTCTTATGGCAGTTATGATCATAGTAATGCAAATGTTCAGTTTAACCAGGGCAAAGGTAACTTCAGAAATTCTTTTACTTATTCGCACCAGCAAAGTGATGGTTACAGAGATCATACATCAATGCGAAGAGATGTAGCTACCTGGCGAACCCAGATCAGCTCAGGTAAAAAGGAAACATTGCATTTCAATTTTCTATATGGTGATCTGTTTTATCAAACACCCGGAGCTCTTACAAAAGCCGAATATCAAAAAAATCCCCAGGCGGCACGTCCTGCAGCAGGAGCTTTCCCAAGTGCTGAAGGAGCAAAGGCGGCTATTTACCAGAAAACATGGTATGGTGGATTTAATAATCATTTTAAATTCAATGACCACTTTGAAAACAGTTTAATTTTTTATGGAGCTTATTCGGATATTAAAAATCCAACTTTCAGAAATTATGAAGCAAGAACAGAACCGCATTTTGGAGGAAGGACAGTATTCACATGGAAACCTTCAGTAAACGATAAAGTAAAAGTCATTTTTGGTGCTGAGGCGCAAAAAGGATACTTCAATATACATACCTATCAAAATGCAAATGGCAAACCAACAACTACGCTCACGAATGATGATGTAAAAAACGGGATATGGTCAATCTTTGCACAAACAGATCTAAGATTGCAATATGATATAAATATTACTGCGGGCCTTAGTATTAATCAATCATCAATAAAAATAAAACGACTTTCTATTCCTTCATTACCTGAGCAAGAAAGATCTTATAAAAATGAAGCTGCACCAAGATTGGCGATCTCAAAAAAAATTGTAGCAGATCTGTATTTATATGCCAGTGTAGCTAAAGGCTTTTCTCCTCCAACAACGGCTGAAGTGTTGCCTTCAACCAGTGTAATAAGTACGGAGTTGAATGCAGAACATGGAATTAATTATGAAGTAGGATTTAAAAGTAGCTGGCTGAAAAGGAGATTATATGCAGAGGTAAATGCCTTTGATTACCGCTTAAAAGATGCAATTGTACAAAGGAGAGATGCAACAAATGGCGATTATTTTGTCAATGCAGGTTCAACAAAGCAGAGAGGGGTAGAATCGCAGGTTTCTTATTTGCTTTTACAACGTAATTCATTTGTCAATACTGCCAGGATATGGGCTAGCTATACATGGAATAATTTTACGTATGACGATTTTAAACAACTTACAAATGATTATAGCGGAAAAAAATTACCGAGTGTAGCTAAAAATACTGTGGCTTCGGGATTAGATATTTCTACAAAGCCCGGCATCTATATTAATCTTACTTACTATTACAGCGATCCTATTCCTTTAAACGATGCCAATTCTGAATTTGCTTCTTCTTATAATCTTTTAGGTTCAAGAATAGGTTGGAGAAAAGATCTGAAGAAAAAGAATAAGCTTGAATTATTTGCAGGTATCGAAAATGCATTTGATATTACTTATAGTCTCGGGAATGATATTAATGCTGCAGGGGGCCGCTATTATAATGCAGCACCGGGCAGAAATTATTATGGAGGAGTTTCTTTAAGCCTGTTTTAAAATGATCTAACTATAATTATTTTTTGCAATAAAAAGCCCCGGTATTAATACCGAGGCTTTTAAATATGTGATTTAAGAAGTTTTCGGGATCAGTTTACAGTTTTTGTATTTTTTCATTCTGATCAATACCCGCACCTGTGACATTTAAATTATAAGTGCCTGTCGATAATTTATTCATATTAATAGTAAAGTTATTTCCGGCACCTTTTTTCACAAACTCTGATCCTTTTAGTATCACTCTTCCAACATTATCTGTCAATTTCCATTGAACTCTTCCATCAACTTCAGTAGCAATTGTTACTTTCATTTCTGTGAGTACCGGGTTTGGAGCTATACTTAGCTTACCTGTAATAAGAGGGAATGATACAGAAATAATATTTGAGTATTCGAAATTGCCATCAATATCAACCATTTTCAACCTGTAATAAAGTCGCTGAGATGATTGGTTAATTGCATCATTGTCGGTAAGTGAATAATTAAACGAACCACCTGTATTGTTTCTTCCGTTGGCAGTTACATTTCCAATACCATTGTAACGAATACCATCTGCACTTCTTTCTACAACAAAATAAGAAGTATTGATCTCATTCTCCGTTTTCCAATTTAATAAAACTGAATTATCGTTTTGTAAATGACCTGTGAATGAAAGAAGATCTAACGGCAGTGTAAAGAGTGTAAAGCTATTAGTGGACGCGAAATAAAAAGAAGAGAAGCTGGTTATATCTCCTTGCAGCATGTAGCCATTTGCGCCAAAGGCCTCTGCATAAGTTGGAGTTATTGCAGTTGGTGGCGCACTTATAGCGCTGCTGCAAGGATCGTTGTTTTTATAAATTTTCAAGTTACCGATCGCAGTAACGTTGCTAGCTCCGTCAGCGATCAATGCATCTAGCTCAGCCTTGGAGAAATAGAGCCTGATCTTTACCGTGGATGAAGGTTGTGTCGTTGGCGTAATGGTCATATTTCTATCAAGATAATGAGTGGTATTTGCTACGCGGATAGGTCCGGAGTTTTTATAAAAACTGGATGTAACCATGCCCAGGTTATTTCCATTAGCATAAATTTCCGCCATGATATTTCCGTCAGGGCCTGTGATTGGGACCCAAAGATTATTGTTGGTATTATCAATGGTTATTGTCGTTCCTGTATTGCAAGTATTAACTGCAGCATTGGTAACATCAATTGAAGTTGGAATAGTGCTTTTACCTCCATTATCATAATAACCAAGGAAAGTATATTTCTGAACACAGCCTGCACAATTAGGTACGACAGGATTGGCTGAACCCGGACCCGAAGTAGTAGATGTGTTGTCCATGATCACAAAAATGTCTTTTCCATTAGGAGAAAAAGCCAGGTCCCTGAAACGGTTTTGACTATTGAAGTAACTAACGGTGTCACTTACTGTATTGGTAGGTGCAGTCGCAGCGCCTGTTGCATCCAATCTTAATCTTAAAAGACGGCCCCATTTTAATGAACCAGCCACCAATGAATTTTTCCAACCCGGAACTAATGTATTTCTATAAAGATCTAATCCTGACCAGGCTTCTGTTGGCCATCCAGGTGCAGGTGTTGCATTGCCTGGGTTAGTCTGCCAGATATTAGTAACGATAGCCTGTGACACCGCGTAAGCTGAAAAAAGTGGATCTTTATAAAGACCATTTCCATTTGCATCAATAGCTGCTCTGTTTGTAGCTTCATTGCCAATTGGCGGACAACTTGACACTCCCAGGGCATCGGTGTACGGAGCGCCAGCAGAAATACTGGTAATAGTACCCTGAACTGAATTACCATTATAATTTCCATCTACAAATCCTTCTATTAATGGATGACCATAGTTTCTAAATTTTTCAATAATGTTTATCTCATCATCGCTGTATGGCCCATGAGATGCTCCATATAGAATGTTTAAAGCAGGATCATATGCAAAGCCCTGGTTATTTCTAATACCAATACTCCAAACAGCACTTGTTGCTGAATATGGATTATCATTAGGTATCCATGCAGCCGCGCCGGCATCTCCATCAACATCCAGGTTAAATCTTAATATTTTTCCTTCGTATGATGCGGGGTTCTGAGCATTATTCGGCCTGGTACGATTATCGAATTGACCGGCACCCATATCACCTGACGCATAGAATAAATAGCTGGGGCCACCTAAGGCAACTGGTGCTATAATTATTCTTTGAGAATTATGATCACTACTTCCCGGTAAATTATCGCATACAATTACTGGTTGTTCCAATTTGCCAGTTCCTGAATTATATTTAAATCTTACCAATTTATTTCTAAAGAATAATCCTGTCGGTAAACTGCCTCCCAAATTTCTATGAACATATGATATATACACATAATCATTGTTGCCTGTTCCATCCATGAAGTTTGGATGAATAGCTAAGCCAGCCAAACCACCTTGCGGCCAGCCACTGTTAAACTGAACATCCAATGTATCAGAAGGGGCGGGTAGCCATGTGCTCCCCATTGATATATCAAGTACGGTCGTTTTAGCTCCTGTATTTGGATCCATCTTGTAAACTTTATAACCTCTAGCTTCTGTGATCCATAAATTATTGTCGGGACCATAAGTAACTTCCCATGGGTATTGTAAAATACCTGAGCCGGAAAGAATAGTTTGTTTGTAAACTTCATTCATACGACCAGCAACAACAGTGATAGAGGCTGGCGGGTGCGTTACACAGATATTGAATCCGCCATTACTAAATATGTTGCTGCCAACATTCGAAACTCTTATATAATAAGTAGAGAGAGGGGTTAGTGTGGTTGATGATAATGATGTATTTCCACAAGCAATCGAGGTTAAAGACCCGCATGATGTACCACTGTATAATTGTACCTGGGCATTGGTGAAATTAGAACCTAGTCCGCTAATAGTAACGGCGTGAGTTGTATTAGAAGCAACAAATTTATACCATACATCATAGTGTGTGCCTCCTGTCTCGCAGCCACCAGGAAGTCCACTAGTTGCAGTAGCACTTACTAATGTACCAGCTGTATTTGAACAGTTGGTTGATGAAGTTAATGTTACTGCACCGGTGCAATCATCATTTGATGGGGGTGGTGTTGGATGTGTTACACATATATTAAAATCTCCATTAATTGTTGGACTGCTTCCAATATTTGATACTCTTACATAATAGGTAGCGCCAATTGTTAAGCTAGTTCTTGTAATTGAAAGAGTAGGAGTAGCATCACATTGAAGAGAGGTTAATGATCCGCAGGAACCACTATAAAGTTGAATCTCGGGATTGGTAAAATTAGAACCTCGTCCACTAATAGTAACGGAGTGAATCGTATTAGTAGCTATAAATTTATACCATACATCATAATGTGTTCCCACATTTTCACAACCTGCGGGAAGACCAGTAGTAGCAGTGGAAAGTTCAATTGTACCAGCTACACTAGTAGAACAGTCTGTTGTAGAAGTTAATGTTGTTGCTCCTCCGCAATCATCGTTTGAGGGTGGAGGAGGAGGATGTGTAAGGCAAATATCAAAACTGGCCTTAACGGTATTAGTTCCCGGACCAGCTCCAACGTTAGATACCCTGATAAAATATGTGAGACCAACAGTCAAGCCAGTAGCTGTAGCAGTTGCTGCTCCGCAAGCCAGGGAGGTTAAAGGAGTGGTGCGTGATAATATTTGAACTTCGGAGTTGGTAATATTATTTCCAAAATTACCAATGGTTACAGTTTCGCTGGTGTTTGCCGCGGTAAATTTGAACCAGCCATCATAGTGATTTCCATCTCCTCCTGAAATACAACCTGCCGGTATACCGGTTGTTGCTGTAAAATTAACCAATGAATATGCACCATTACCAGTTGTTGGAATAGTGCAGGACAATGCAGAAGTTAACGAAGGAGCACTGGTAGTGTCATTGGTTTGAGAAAAACTTGATAAAGAAAAAAAGGTAAAGAAAAAAAGAACAAAAGGAATAAATAAAAAATTGGTGGTGCCGGTTCGGGCAGTAGCTTGTTGCATGGTTTTTCAAGATTTTAGGCCACTAAAATATTTATAACTTTTAATTAGTACCTAAGCATTACTACCCGATTTTCATTAGTAAAAGCCCCAAAAATTTTGAGTATTAACGCTCTTGCTATTAATAGGAGGTTAGACTTATTTTGTCTGCAATCCATTATCTGAAAAACCAAAGCACCTTTAGAAGAAATGAAACGTTTCCGATATCCTTATGCCACCGTCATATTTGTATTATTTGGACTGACATTATCATTCAATTCATTTGCCCAGCCGAGTAATAATGAATGTTCCGCGGCAATAACACTGACCTCTAATACTTCCTGTGTAAACATAGCTGGTACCAATGTAAATGCAACATGGAATCCTTCAACATTTCCCGGAACAACTATTGGTTGTGGTGCTTCTGATAAGTTTGACGTATGGTACACATTTGTTGCACAAGCAACAACTCATACGATCACTATATCATCGGCCCCTTCACAAATGCGTGTACAGCTTCTATCCGGTACATGTGGATCTTTCACATCCCTTGCTTGCGGAAACACTACTATAACATATACTTCGCTTACAGTTGGCAATACTTATTACATCAGAGTGTATACACAGAATTCGAATACAGGTACCTTTAATATTTGCGTTACCCATACACCACCGGCAAATGATAATTGTGCCGGCGCTATAAGCTTGACATCTAATGCTACTTGTATCAATACAGCGGGTACATTAAACATTGCAACCGCAAACGGCGCAACACCTTTGGGTTGTTTTGCCGCTGGAACATATTATGATGTTTGGTATTCATTTGTAGCA
>Ga0207686_10000557_pt1 | contig 23983 bp, 22 predicted proteins | sample KBSM24metaG_FD_184396 | JGI IMG/M metagenome (GOLD analysis project Ga0207686, IMG submission 184396) | Miscanthus rhizosphere microbial communities from Kellogg Biological Station, Michigan, USA - KBS M2-4 metaG (SPAdes) (version 2) | ecosystem: Host-associated > Plants > Roots > Rhizosphere >...
GATCAAATACCTCGCGGTCGACGCGAAACAGATTTACTTCACCGACATTTCGAAAGTCTACGCCGTCGCGAAATAGCCTGCGAACGAATTCGGGTTCATCGGTCATTTCTCCTTGAGCGGGTTTCGCATCGTCACATCCAGTTCCACCGGCACGCACCGCTTGAAACTGAATAAGCCTTTCTTGAATTTGCCGAAGACGTAAACGCGTCCTTTCACGGGCCAGGTGTCCTGTGAATCGGTCCACTCTCCGATCGCGGCGAGCAAAGCGCTGGACAGGTAGATGTAGATGCGCAGCGGATGATTCAGGGTCAAAGGTTTACTGTTCGGCAAACTGAACTTATTTTCATAGTCCGAGATGTTGACTGAGTGGCCATTGATTTCGATGTCTTCGAAAACCAGAAATTCGACCTTGCCGCTTTGAGTTACCGGCGCCACCACCATCGGCACCTCGAAGGTGATGCCCAGCGGCGTCACGCGCGCGAGCGTCGGCTTGCCTAAACTGATCAATTGGTCGACGCTGGGATCGGCAGTCTGAGAATCGGCGCTGTTGTTGTTGGCCTCGTTGGACGCAGTACGTTTTACTTCGACGACAGTTCGTTCAACTTTGTAGCCGCGAATCTTGTCAGGGTACGCGCGAGTTTGTGCGCGCACACTGGCGCCGGCAAAGCTCACCAGTACGATTCCGATTATGCCGAGCGATTTCATCCGGCCTGCTGCTCCAATCCGCTTTCAATCAATTCCGGCAAATCCAAAACCAGAGCCACACTGCCGTCGAACAATTCCGCGGCGCCGCAAACTCCCACCCAACGATACGCGTGGCGGCCAAGACCGCGGACCAGCGTCTCTTGCGTGGCGATGATCTCGTCAACCCCGATGCGGTAACCAGGCATGCCGTTGCGTTTACCGGGGATTGAAACCGGTGGCCGCTGCCAGACGAGAAACACTGGCGACTCTGCGGTAGATTTCTCTTCATTCATCAGATCGCTAAGATGGACCAGCGGCAGGTCGTGAGCGTCGGCAGTTTCCGAGTTAGTCGTAATCATGCGGCGTGAAATTCTGCCGTCTTCAACGTTGGCCGCATCGATAGCGTAAAGTTCGCCCGCGCATTTCACGATTACGCAATTAACCAGCGACAGGGCCGCCGGAACAATCATGGCGAAAGTCGTGCCCTTGTTTTTCTCGGTGGCCACGCGGACCTCACCGCCGGCAATGTCCATGGCCCGATCGACAACATCGAGACCAATACCGCGCCCTGCCAGTTCGGAAAGTTCACGCGAAGTCGAAAACCCGGGCCGGAAAATCAGTCGCAGACATTGATCTTCAGAAAGCGTGGCGTTGGAAATTCCCTGTTCCGCAGCGGCGGCAGTGATCCGATCGAGATCGATTCCGCGTCCGTCATCGCTGACCGTAATGTGAATGCGGCCCGATTGATTTGCCGCCGTGAGAATCACGCGCCCGAGAGGATCCTTTCCCAGCGCGCGCCGCTCATCGGGAGTTTCGAGCCCGTGAATGATCGCGTTGCGCACCAGATGCAAAAGCGGATCGGCAACTATATCGGCGAGCGAGCGTTCGATGCCGACCTCGGCGCCTTCGACGCGAAACTCAACGTCTTTACCGAGCTGGCGGGCAACCGTTCGGCCGGCGCGCAACGCCGCGCGCTCCAAAACCTCGCGCGCCGGAACGAGGCGTAACCTGATCAGCCGCTCTTCGAACGCGACGAACCGCCGGCGCAGGTCCACGCTCGCGCGCTGGTTGAGCGCCAGCGGCGTCGACTCAACCGTTTGGGTCAAGGTATTGCTTGCTTGCCGAAAAAGTTCGCCCGCGCTCGTAATCAAATCATCGAGCAGTGGCAAGTCAACGCGGATGGGCGATCGGTCAATCTCCGGCGGCGCCGTTGAGGTTGGCGCCGGCGACTCATCCGCAGTGGACCGCGGGTCCGCCGGCAAATTGAGGATGACTTCGCTGTGTTCTACTCGAGCCAGCAGTGAAGCCTGACGCGTTACCTCGCCCGAAATGAAATCTGTGGCATACAGAATTCGAAAATTGATCTCATTTTCTGTTGCGGAGCCGCCCGGAGTGGTCGCGATAACCTCGCCGCTATGACCTAACAGCTTGGTCAGCTCACGAAAATTTCGATCGAAGGTTTCGAGAGCAAATGCTGCCGCCACGACGAAGAGTTTTGCGCCTTCGCGAACCGCTTCGCGCGCGTGTTGCAGATCGTATTCACTTAAAGCAGAGGCAATGTCGGGCGGCAAAGCGGCGCGCAGGCCGGTGGCGATTCCCCGACTCCTGGTCGAGGTCGCATATCGCGCCAGCTGTTGCACGATCTCATTCTGCTGTTGGACTAATTTTTCATGAGGCGCTTGCAACGCGCGATCGATTGAACTGACCGCTGCTTCGAAAACGTCCAACACGTCATCGGCCAGCAAGAGCCGGCCCAACCTCATGCCATCGAGGACGGCTTCGAACTGATGCGCGATTTCGCTGACGCTGTCGAACCCGAAACTCGCCGCGGAACCTTTTAAAGTGTGGACGCGACGAAAAATCTGCGCGGCGAGTTGCCGGCGCCGCTTCCCTTGCAGACGAACCGCGCGCAGTTGCTTGAGGTCGCTATACAGTCTCTCGACGATCTCATTGGCATCGTCGAGAAAAAGGCGCTGCTCGTCAGTCATTGCCGTAGTTTAGCTCAAAACGACAGTCGCCGCGTGCGTCGATTATTCTTCGACGGCCGGCTCGGTGTTTGTTTCCGGCTCGGGCGAATCACGATCGATGTCGCGTTTGATGGCATCGAGGATTCCGTTGATGAATTGGGTAGCTTCCCAGGTGGAAAAGCGGCGGGCGATCTCGAGGGCTTCGTTGATGATTACGGTGCGCGGCGTCGGCTCGTGGAGAAATTCATAGACGGCCAGCCGCAGCAGGTTGCGATCGACCAGCGCCATGCGCGAGATGCGCCAATGTTCAGCGCGCGATCGAATCTTCTCGTCGACTTCGTCGAGATGGGCGAGCGCACCCAGCGCCAGCGCGGTGGCAAATTCCTGCGCCCCCGGTTCGACTTCGCCATCGGACAGTTCAGACCAGAACATCCGCGCGAGTTGATCTCCGCGCGTCCCAGCCACGTCAGCCGCAAAGAGCATTTGCAAGGCGCATTCGCGCGCCTTACGACGAGAACCCATAAAAACCGTGATAAGTGATGAGTGATGGGTGACGAGCGATGAGCGATGCGCTCGCCCGCTTTGGCCTTAGACCGAACCGAAATCTCAACGCATTACTCATGACTCATTACTCATCACTATGAAAACATTCTCTGTACAAATTCACAACCTCCACCGCTGCTATGGCCGCTTCGTATCCCTTGTTGTCATGCCTGGCGCCGGCGCGCGCGTTCGCCTGCTCGACCGTATTCGCGGTGATGATCCCGAACAAGGCGGGCACTCCGGTTTTCAAATTAACTTCGGTAATGCCCCGCGCGGTTTCGGCCGCGACATAATCAAAGTGCGGCGTGTCGCCACGAATAATTACGCCGAGACAGATTACCGCGTCGAACTTCTTCGATTCCGCCGCTTTCAGCGCGCAGAGTGGAAGCTCAAAACAACCGGGCACGCGATAGACCGCGATCGCGTCGTCTTTGACCGAGAGTTCACGCAATGCTTCCAGCGCGCCGTCAACCAGGCGCGACACGAGCGAGTCATTCCATCGGCTGGCGGCTATCGCAAACCTGAAATTACTTCCGTTCAACGGCTCGCGTTCGTTTGTTGGTGAGTCAATTCGCAAGTTAAGTGCGCGGTGTGAATCGCGACCTGGAGTATAGACGCGCGCGCCGACGCTTGCCAAACAAGATGAGAATGAATCGTCGGAAAGATTTCTTACCGGACGAAACGTGACTGAAGTATCATACGCGCGAACTAGCCAGATGATATTTCAAAGGAGCCCTCAACGAATGATTCGTTTTCCCCGTGGTAATCAAACTTCGCGATTGCTTTCAATCATGACCGCAGCTGGTCTCATCAGCGGAGCCCTTTCAGGAAGTGCGGCAAACTCCTTCGCCCAGGCGAAGAAACAGACGGTCATCCTCGCCGTGCAGTCGGAATCGGGCGAAGGATCGCTGGACGCAATAGGCATTCTCGACGCGAAGAAACTGCGAGCACCTTACAACGACGAACAGAAGGATCGGCAGACAGCTTTTGCGAATGATTATTTCAAGAAGGGAACCGTGTACCGGTTGATTTTCGGGGGCGGGGACGCCGGCAGCGCGACCGTGAGCAAGTGGAGCGAAGGCTGCAACAACGTGCACGCGCAAGCGACCGTTTCCACGTCGGCGCGGCTGGGCGGCAAGGTGATGGCCCTGGCAACTAACTCTGAGACGCTGGGCAAGCGCGCAATCTCGCGGCGGCCGCCGACTGACGCGGAACGCGCAGCTACGCTGAAGCTGATGAAGAGCATCTATCAACAGCATCGCACGCCGGCGAGCCTCATGCCTTCCATCAAAGTTACGAATCTCACGGCGTCCGACCTGAACGGCGACGGCCAGTACGAGATGATTGGCAGCTTTACCCTCGCCGCTAAGAATAAATTCGAACGCGACCTGTTCTTAATCGCCACGCCGCAGGGCGCTACGATGCGCGCGGACTTTGCGAAATTCCAGGCCTATCAGCCGCCGGCCGAGGGATTTCTTTCCAGCATAGACTTCATCGACCAACTCGACATCGACGGCGATGGGGTCGGCGAAGTCTTCACGACTCAGGGCGCCTTCGATGGCTACGCCTTATTGGTCTTCAAAAAAATAGGCAAGCGCTGGCGTCAAGTGCACGATCAAATCGGCGACTTGTGCTGACCCGATCGAACGGAGTTAGTTAATGCGCTGAGGCGCAGGCAAGCTTACCACTGAGATTGGGCGAGATGTTTCAGCACGTGTTTGATCGAGGTCACGCAGTAACTGCCGTCGGACTTCAGCACCGGAATGTGGCGGTAGCGACCGATGGACATTTTATTGAGAGCGATAGCAATCGAATCAGTTTCGCGCAGGACTTCGGGATTCGCGCTCATTAAGTCCTTTACCGGTGTCGTCGGCGGCTGTGCGGTGCGACCTGTCAGTTTGCTCAAGAGGTCGCGCTCAGTGAAGATGCCGACCAACTTTCCATCGTCGAGCACCAGGGCACAGCCCAGCCGGGCCTGCTTCATTTGATTAACGACGTCGCTCGCCGAGGTGTCAGGCGTGACCGCCAGAAATTCGTTTTCGAGTTTGCGCAGATCCTCTTCCATCGCCGAGCGGGCCATCCCGGCAGCAGAGTCAGCGTGGGGCGCATCGCGATTGAACAGCGGCGTCATGCAGTCATCGCACCGGTCCGCGCCTTCAATATTGTCGTAACCGCAGGAAGGACAAATCATAATTAAATTGCGGATTGCGGAATTCGGATTGCAGATTTCCCGCCGCTCCGCGTACCGTTTGAACGTGCCGTTCGAATAGACGAGACAACAACAATTGAGACGATTTCGTTCGCCTCCGCCAAGAGTGGTTGAACGAGATTGTCTCTCACCAAGCCGCAATCGATGAGCATCTCCATCCAATACACCGCCTCATCGGCCTCTTCTTCGACGATCCCCATCTTCGCGGCGAAGTCGGCTCGCGATTTCGCGCGACACGACGCGCGATAATTGGCCCCGACCGACATGCCGCACCTCAACAATTGACCACCAATCACATTCGCCGTACGTGAATTCGGCAGAGACTCAACTAACCGCACAATTCGCAGACCGCATTCCCTGGTGCGCTGCTTCATATCATCGGGGCTCATGTCTTTTCAATCTGCAATCCGCAATCCGAATTCCGCAATCACTCGACCGTCCACATGTCGCCGGTATTAATCAGCTTGTCCAGGCTTCCGGGACCTGATTTGGCGATGGCGCCATCGATTTGATCGACCAGCAACTGATCGTAACTCGGGCGGTTGATTGACCGGAAGATTCCTACCGGTTGTGGAAAGGCAGGCTGCTCCATCCGCGCCAGCATGAAAGCGACTGAAGGATCTTCAAGATTAATGTCGTGCACCAGGATGTCTGCTTCCGTCACGCCGTTTTCGCCGATCGTTACGACTTCGGGTAACGCGCCGTTCATCCGGATGCCTTTGTTGCGATCCTTGCCGAAGATCATCGGCTTGCCATGTTCCAGATAGAGCACCTTGTCCGAGCGGACACTGCGTTCGGCAAAGTAATCAAACGCCCCGTCATTGAAGATGTTGCAGTTCTGGTAGACCTCGAGGAACGAAACGCCTTTGTGTTTGGCGGCGGCTTCGACCATCACGCCCAGGTGCTTGACGTCGATATCGATCGAACGCGCGACGAAGGTCGCTTCGCTGGCGATGGCCAGCGACAGAGGGTTCAGCGGATAATCGATCACGCCCATCGGCGTTGACTTCGTGCGCTGACCGAAAACCGACGTCGGGCTGTACTGACCTTTGGTCAATCCATAGATGCGGTTATTGAAAAGGATGTAATTGATGTCGAGGTTGCGGCGCAGCACGTGGACAAAGTGATTGCCGCCAATTGACAGCGCATCGCCGTCGCCCGTGATCACCCAGACACTCAAGTCAGGATTCGCTGCTTTGATGCCCGTGGCAATCGCCGGCGCGCGCCCGTGAATGCTGTGGAAGCCGTACGTGTTCATGTAATAAGGAAAGCGCGAAGAGCAACCGATGCCGGACACGAACACCACCTTCTCGCGTGAGATGCCGAGCTCCGGCATCACCTTCTGTACGTTGTTGAGAATCGCGTAGTCGCCGCAACCCGGACACCAACGGACTTCCTGGTTGGAAACGAAATCCTTCTTGGTCAATTCTCCCGGCGGCGGCGCGACGTTGAATAGCGAAGCGCCACCTTCACTCTCAGCCGAGACCGCCGTCTCGACAATCTTGTGTCCGTTACCGTTTGCACCGTTACCTTGTGTGTTCATTATTGCTCCTCAAAATCATTCGTCCTGCCGTGCTGGACCGCGTTCGCTTACAAATATTCCTCAACCTTTTGCACAATCTCGCGAATCTGGAACGGCCGTCCCTTTACTTTCGAGAAGGCCACGGCGTCGACCAGATACTTTGCGCGAATCATCGTGCAGAGTTGACCGAGATTCATTTCGGGCACGATCACCGTTTCGAAACTCGCCAGTACTTCGCCGAGATTTCCGGGGAAGGGATTCAAGTGTCGCAGATGCGCGCTCGAAACCGACTTGCCTTCTTGGCGCAGCCTCTCAACTGCGGAAGTAATTGATCCGTAGGTCGAGCCCCATCCGAGTACCAGCACCTTGCCCGTTGGATCTCCGAAGACCTCGACGGGAGGGATATCCGCGACCGCGCGATCGACTTTCTCCTGACGCAGCTTGACCATCAGGTGGTGGTTTTCAGGATCGTAATTCACGTTGCCGGTGATGTTCTGTTTCTCGATGCCGCCGATGCGGTGCTCCAGTCCCGGCGTGCCGGGCAATGCCCAGGGGCGCGCCAGAGTGGCTTCGTCGCGCGAGTAAGGCATGAAGTTCGTGGGATCGGTCGCGAACTTCACTTCGATGCGCGGCAATTTTTCGATCGCCGGAACCGCCCATGGTTCGGCGCCGTTGGCGAGATAGCCGTCGGAGAGATAGAAGACCGGGATCATGTATTTGAACGCGAGCCGCACCGCCTCAATTGCCATGTCAAAGCAATCTGAAGGTGTGGCCGGCGCAATCACGATCGCCGGACACTCACCATTTCGTCCCCAGACTGCCTGGAACAGATCCGCTTGTTCCGTTTTGGTAGGCAAACCGGTTGATGGACCGCCGCGTTGTACGTTGATGATGACGAGCGGCAATTCAGTCATCACGGCGAGCCCGATTGCTTCCTGCTTGAGTGCGACGCCCGGCCCTGAGGTGCCGGTCAACCCCACGTGCCCTGTGAAGCTTGCGCCAATCGCGGCGCACACGGCGGCGATTTCATCTTCGGCCTGAAATGTCTTGACGCCGAAGTTCTTGTGCCGCGCCAGTTCATGAAGAATGTCCGAGGCCGGCGTGATCGGATAAGAACCGTAGAAGAGCGGCCGTCCGGCCAACTCTGCAGCCGCGACAAAGCCAATCGCGGTGGCTTCGTTGCCGGTGATCTTGCGATAACGACCCGGCGCGATGACCGCTTTCTTGACCGTGTAATGCGTCGTGAAAACTTCGGTGGTCTCGGCAAAGTTGTATCCGGTCTTGAGCGCAACTTCGTTGGCCTTGGCCAGTTCCGGGTTCTTTCTGAACTTCGAGTTGATCCAATTCAAGGTCGGATCGAGCGGGCGGTCGTAGAGCCAATAGAGCACGCCGAGCGCAAAGAAATTTTTGCAGCGCGCGATCTCTTTACGCGACAGCTCAACCGTGCCCTTCAACGCATTCATGTTCAGCGTCGAAATCGGCAGCGTGTGCACGCGATAGCCGTTGAGCGAGCCGTCTTCGATTGGATTTGATTTATACGCAGCGTGCTCGAGGTTTTCTTTCGTGAACTCGTCTGAATTGATGATCAGCGTGCCGTCTTCTTCCAGATCCGGCAGATTCACTTTCAGCGCCGCCGGGTTCATGGCGACGAGCACGTTTGGCTGATCGCCAGGCGTGCGAATGTCATGGCTGGAGAAATTCAGTTGGAAGCCGCTGACGCCCGGCAGGCTGCCGGCGGGAGCGCGAATCTCAGCCGGAAAGTCGGGCAGCGTGGAAATGTCGTTGCCCATAATCGCCGACGTGTTGGTGAACTGCGTGCCGGTCAGCTGCATGCCGTCGCCTGAGTCACCGGCAAAACGGATCGTGACTGTGTCGAGTTCTTCCAGATGCTTGTCGATGGTTTCGACTGGTGGTTCTAAGACTGCGCTCATTAGTATTAAAAGGTTTCCTTTCGGAGAGGTAACTCGTGAATCGTGAATCGTGAATCGTAAATAGAACTTTCAATGCTATTTACGATTTACCATTTACGATTTACTTCATTCATCCTCCGTCAACTGTTCCCATCACCTGATGCAACGGCGGCAAATTCATGGTGGTCTTCGGATAACACTCAGCGAGATACGTGATGATGTCAAAAACTGAAATCGATCCGCGCAGCAAACCCTGATCGACGATCGGAACATTGCGAAAGCTGCGCTCATTCATGAGACGCACGGCGTCGCCGATGGTTGCTTCTGAAGTCAGTGTCTGCACGTCGCGCTGCATCCATTGCTCAATCGGCGATTGCAGGTCGATGTCTTCACCCGAAACTCTCGTCAGCAGATCGCGCTCGGTGAAGATGCCGGCAACGCGGCCGTCGTCAGTGATAATGACGCAGCCACCCTCGTCCTGCTTCATCGCTTCGATCGCCTGTGACAGCGGAGTGTAACGGGACACGGCCACATAATCATCGGTGGGCAGGACGCTCACTTTTTGTTCACAGGCGTTGGGTAGCAGATCCATCAGGGGTGCCGGCTCAAGCAGGCTCAGCTTATCTGAACGAGATGAGCTTGCGAAAGAGGGATTTTACCACACGATTGCGTTATCAGAAGGTGACGGCGGACACAAAAGGTGGAACATTGCTCAATGGCCGACCATCTCGATCGCCATAACGGTGAGGTCGTCATGGACGGGAACTCCGTTCGCGAACTCCCGCATATCTTCGAGCAATTTGTTGACCAATTCTGGCGCTGCCACATCAGCACACTGCGAGACCAGCGAGTGAATTCGGCCACCGTACTCTTCGTTCCCAGCGTCACGCGCTTCGGACAGGCCGTCGGTGTAGAGCAACAATCGATCGCCCTGGTTCAGATTGAATCGCACAGTTTCATATCGTTCCTGGCAGAACATCCCCACCGGCAACCCGGTAGCGGCGATGGGGCTGACAGTTCCATCGTGCATCACCAGCGGCGGACAATGGCCGGCATTGCAAACCTCGACCTCGCCATGAACGGACGCCTTGCCGCAAACGAGGGTCGCGTAATACGGCCGCATGGTCGTATCGGCGAACAGGTGATTTGCCTTTTCGACCAACTGGCTTAGCGGCAGTTGGGTGCTGATCAGGCTGCGAACGATCGCATGCAGCCGGCTCATAAGCAACGACGCGGCTACTCCCTTGCCGGCAACATCGCCAATGAGAAAATACAGGTCACCTGAATCGGTGCTGACCAGGTCGCAGTAATCACCGCTCAGTCTGCCCGCCGGTTCGTAGTAATAGGAGACTCCCCAACCGTTGAACTTGAAATTCTGTTTGGGCAGCGATTCGCCCTGAATCAACCAGGCGCGGCTGAGATCGTCATCCAATTCGCCGAGTTGTTTCGGTGTGAGGCAAGTCAGACAGCTCTTCGCCAACGGGTCGGCGTTCATTGCGGCCTGGCCGATCAAATCGTGGCAGACCTGGCAGACGCCATACGATTCCGGCGCGCTCAATCGGTCGATCGCGCTCTCAACTTCGCGCAGCAACCCGCTCAGCTCGAGTTTTTGCTCAGCGGCCGCAGCCGACTCCAGTCGTTCTCTCCAGTTGATTAATTCGCTGCGCAGATCAGGTGTGGCGGCCATGATTGTGGCACTCATAGTGTTCCCCCTTGGACGGTTGGAAAAGGCTAAATCTTATACGAACAAATCGTTAACCCGGTTCGTAAAAGAAGGCCGATTTTAGCTGAGAAATTACGAAGAATCTCTCCGATTCTTCTGATCAAAACCGAAATTCTCATCGCGATCATAACGGGGCAGTATTCGTCAGAATAGCGTTTGTTCTCGCATGCGATCTCGCGACCTGGCGTGACTCACGATCCGATTATTTCGGAAAGCGCCACGACTGTTTGCTCGATGTCGGCGTCGACGTTATAGCGACCGACTGAAAACCGGATCGAGCCGCGTCCAATCTCGTGGGGGACTTCCATTGCTTGCAGCACAGCTGAGATTTGCGCAGAGCCCGAGTGACAGGCTGAACCGGTAGAAACGCAAATTCCGGCCGCGTCCAACCGCGTCATCACGTCGGCGCCGTCACGTCCAACAAACGAGATGTTGGCCGTGTTCGGCAGTCGCTTTTCGCGAGATGCGGCTCCATTCAACGTGGCGCCGGCGAATCTCGTCAGGATTTCGTCTTCAAGTTTGTCTCGCAACGAACGCACCCGCTCATGTCCGTCAAACTGTTCCGCCAATTCACACGCCCGGCCCAATCCCGCGATGTTGGGCACGGCTTCAGTCCCGGAGCGCCGGCCCCGCTCCTGCCCGCCGCCGATGACAAAGGGCGGAAGTTTGATGCCCGAGCGAACGTAAAGCGCGCCGATGCCTTTCGGCGCGTGAAATTTATGACCGGAGACGGAAAACAGATCGACGTCGAGTTGTTTTAGGTCTATCGGAATCTTGCCGACGGCTTGCACGCCGTCAACGTGAATGACCGCATCTGAATGCTCGCGCACGATGCGCCCGATTTCGGCGATGGGAAATATCACACCGGTTTCGTTGTTGGCCATCATTACCGAGACGAGACCGGTGTCACGCCGCAGGGCCTTCCGCAGATCATCCGGATCAAGTTCGCCGTTTCGATCGACTGACAGCCAGGTCACTTCACAACCGATGTCATTGAGGTGAACGCAAAGGTTGCGCACCGCCTCGTGTTCCACGGTCGTCGTGATGATGTGCCTGCGCGCCGGGTTCTGTTCGAGAAATCCTCCGATTGCCCAATTGTTTGATTCCGATCCTCCGGAGGTGAAGACGATTTCGTCCGGCTTGGTGGCGCCCAAAAACCGCGCAGCCTGGGTGCGCGCTTTTTCGACGGCCGCGCGCGCTGTGCGGCCCAGCGCGTGAGTCGATGAAGGATTGCCCCACTCGGTCGTGAGATGTGGAAGCATTGCCTCGAACACCTCCGGGGCCACGCGTGTGGTGGCGTTGTTATCCAGGTAGATCATTACGGCAAAAAGTCTGACTGCGCCCGATACAGAAAATAGCCACCGCTCTTTTTTATGATCATGCAATTCAGGCAACGCTCTTCGGAACTGATGACGAGCGCGCCCGTCGGCGGTAGGTAGCCTTCCTCGAGATGAATAAACATGTCGTGGTCGCGGCCTTCTACAGTCGCATACCAGTAAGCATGCTCATACGATGGTTGGGTGCCGTCGACCAGAAAAATCGGTCGCGCGGAAATCGCGATCGCAGCGTCATAGACGTCTTTGTACGGCGCATCGAAAAAGACGCCGCGCGTCGGACCGTCACGACGAAAGACCTTTTGAAAATAGATTGTCTGTACCGCCATGGCCAGCAAAAGAATTCCCAGAACGACGCGCCGCGACCATAACGAAGTCTCTCGATAGCGCCCGGTTAAGGCAGTCTTATCGGTGCTGAGCAAGGCCGCCAGGCCGGGTATCATTAGCGTCAAAAGAAATACGGGATACGCCACCAGCCGCAGCGAGTGAAATTGATCGGCGGTCAGCGCGCCGGGAACGATCGAGGCTGCCGCGCCGAATATTACGAAGCGCCAGAACGGCTGGCGCGGGTGTCGCACCATGATCACAACGACGCTGATGATTGCGAGCACAAAAGCCCCAATCAAAAACGCGCCCAGCGAACCATAGACATGGTGGCGTGGATTACCATCGCCGTCGAAAAGCAAACTGATCAGACTTAAGTCTTCCAGGTAGCGGTGAAAGAACTTCGGGAGGATCTCGCTCCAGGGTGTGTCTGGTTTGATGTAAGAGATCAGGTAGAAGCGCTGCGTGAGTGCCTCGGGATTTTTTGATCTAAAAATCAGCAGCGGGATCAATGTCAGCGCGAAAAGGGCCCACGTCTTCACGAGGCTGATGATGCGCGGCTGCGATGTCGCAAACAGGATTAGCCCGCCGGCCAGCAGCGGCCCGAGCAAACGGCCAATCGTGTAGCTGTAGGTCAGCAGCATCAGCGATGCGGCCAGCGCGATCACATTCAGCCACGACCACGATTCCTTTTTCTGGGCGGCATAAAGCGCAATCAGAAAGAGCACGACCGCCATCGGATAGAAAAAAGTTTCCATCACCAGGCGGCTGACCTCGAAAAGCCAGGGCGTGAAGATCGCGATCACCGCGACCAGAAGGCCGACGGCATCTCTCCCGGTGATGCGTCTGGCGAGCCAGCCCAATAGCAGACACGCGGCGAACACCCACGATGCGCTGTAGACACGCGCAACCAAAATGCTCGGCTTGATCAAGGTAAACGGAATCGCCAGCAGATAAATCTGCGTCGGATTCCCGTACTGAGTCCAGAGGCCGGTGTAGACCGGAAAGAACAAAGGGAAGCGAGTTCCGAATTCGTTGGCCCCGGTCCTGGCGATGCAATACGCGTTGTAAGCAATCGCCGACTCATCGACATAGAAGCCCGGCGGATTGTTCGATAGGTCGTTTACATAAAAGATATAGAGCAGCACAAAACCAAGCGCGATCAAGACTACGCGCAACCATGAAAGTGTGCGGCGCTTTTTCACCACTGGCGCTGGCTGGTCGATCTGATCGGAATCGGTCATGGCAAAGTTTCGGCGAGAGTATATTTCAGGTGGAGTCTCAGTCAACGCGAGACGCATTCGACAAACCTCGCGACGCTTCGGCATACTTTCCACATGTCTCAGTTAAGTGAAGGCGTTGTCCTCGATGCGCTGCGCCAAATCCAGGACCCCGATTTACATAAAGACATCGTCACGCTTGGCTTCATAAAAGATCTGAAGATCGACGGTGGCAGTGTGTCCTTCCGGATTGTTTTGACCACGCCGGCGTGTCCCGTCAAGGCAGAAATGGAATCGGCTGCGCGCGAACTTGTCGGCGCGATTGCCGGAGTTCAGTCGGTGAAGGTGACGATGGATGCCGAAGTTCCGAAGGGTCGCGGACTCGGAGATAAGATCTCCGTGCCCGGAGTCAAGAACATCATCGCGGTTTCGTCCGGCAAGGGCGGCGTTGGTAAATCGACAATCGCAGTTAATCTGGCCGTGGCGCTCGCACTTGACGGAGCCAAGGTTGGATTAATGGACGCGGACGTTTATGGGCCGAACGTTCCGATCATGCTGGGCGCAGGCGACGCGAGGCCGGAAGTTGATGTCAATAAATTAATCCCCGTCGAGGCGCACGGCGTTAAATTGATTTCGATGGCGGTGCTGCAACCGGGCGACAAGCCGCTGATCGTGCGTGGTCCAATCTTACACGGCCTCGTGAAACAATTTCTTTCGGATGTGAAGTGGGGCGAACTCGATTACCTGATTGTTGATATGCCCCCGGGAACCGGCGACGTGCAGCTGAGTCTCGCGCAGCTTGTGCCCGTGCAGGGCGCCGTGCTGGTGACCACGCCGCAGGAGGTTGCGCTGATCGATGTGCGCCGCGCCTTGCGCATGTTCGAGACGGTGGCCGTGCCGGTCCTCGGCGTCGTCGAAAATATGAGCTACTTCATCGCGCCGGACACCGGTGCGCGCTACAACATCTTTGGCGAAGGCGGCGGCGAGAAATTGGCCGGCCAATATGGCGTGCCGTTTCTCGGTTCAGTGCCGATGGGTATCGAGGTGCGCGAGGGCGGAGACAAAGGCGTGCCCGTAGTAATCGGCCAGCCGCAGTCACCGCAGGCCCAGGCTTTGCGGAAAGTCGCCGAAGAAGTCGCGCGTCAGGTCTCGATCGAGGCCATGAAACCGGAGCTTGTCGTTTTGAAAAAATCTCAGTAAGATGACTCAAAGAAAAAAGGCACGCAGAAGAACCTTAATTAAGACCAGGAGTTAACACGAAAAAATGTCAACGAATATAGAAACCACAACCCCCGCACCGATCGGCGCCCCATCGGCCCCGTCCGTGAACCTTAGCGTCACTGAGCCGGCCGCGGCAGAAATCAAGAAATTTATGTCAGGCGAAGAAGGCTTGCCGGAAACAGCGGGCCTGCGCGTTCGCGTTGTCCCGGGCGGCTGTTCGGGCTTTCAGTACAGCTTGAATATCGAAGAAGCTTCGCGCCAGGGCGATTTCATTCTGGATGACAAGGGCGTGCGCCTGTTCGTCGACATGTTCAGCGCTCAGTATCTGAACGGCGTCGAAATCGATTACGTGACCAACGTGATGGGTTCGGGCTTCACCTTCACCAATCCGAATGCGACCGGCAGCTGCGGATGCGGCTCTTCGTTCACCGCGTAAGCGTTAGACCCGCGAGCGGTAGCGACCGGATCACCACGGACCTTTTGAATACGACTCGGCCTGATGTAACGTCAGGCCGAGTTTTTGTGTGTTTGTAGGGGCCCTGCCCCTACAGAATTCATGACAATCGTCTCTGCGGAAACCGCCGAACAGATCGAACAAGCCCGTCATCTCTTTCGGGAGTACCAGTCCTGGCTGGAGATCGACCTCTGCTTTCAGAACTTTGAAAAAGAGCTGGCCGGACTCCCCGGCGATTACACTCAACCCGCCGGTCGTTTGTTGCTTGCTTATGAAGAGTCCCAGCTGGCCGGTTGTGTCGCGCTGCGCAAAATCGATGAACGCATCTGCGAGATGAAGCGGTTGTTCCTGCGCGCAGAGTTTCGCGGACATGGGTTAGGCCGGCGACTGATCGAAACGATAATTCGCGAGGCCAAACAGATCGGCTATGAGCGCATGCGTCTCGACACACTCCCGCCGAAGATGAACGACGCCATCGACCTCTATCGATCGTACGGCTTTAAAGAGATCGCGTCGTATTACGACAATCCGGTCGCCGGCGCGATTTTTATGGAGTTGGATCTGACTTCGTGAAGCGTTCGGTTTGTGGAGCAGATTATTTCGTCGCGCGCTTTTGTAGAGCTTCGCAGTTCTCATTCGTCCCCGGTTGCTGCCAGAGCGTTCCATCGTCATAAACCACACACCGAAGAACAACGCGCTCGACCACGGTCGAGTTTCCGGGCGGCGGCGAATTCTGCACCGTGACCACGCGAGACGGCGATACTCGCGATCTCACCCGCAGGCCTTTGACGCTATTGCGTCCGATCTTTTCGAAACTGACGAAATTGTGCCGTCCGAGCTCTTCGTTATTGCTGCTGTCGGTGATGATGTAGTCCCAGAGGATTGCCCTGATCGGTTTGCTGCCGTCGTTCGCTACTTCGACGGAATACTGGAAGAAGGCGTTGTCGCGGCTGCGCACGCCGGACGCCTGATCCGGCACGTTGGAATCATTCGAACTGCCGCCGGAAGGCGAATCGCTCTCGGCCTTCATGCTGGAATCGACTGACGGCCCGGGGCCGATTTTCTCCCATTTGTATTTACGAATGGCGATGCCCGGAGGCATTTCATTGTTGGAGGGTGATTGGGCGAAAGCAGAAGCGCTGGCGAGCCCAATCAGTAAGAGGGCAAATATCTTCATGGCATTACGCGGCCGCGCGGATGAACTAATGAGCCAAGCGCGGCCCTCACTTGCGGTCAGGCTCTGGCGTGCCTACCGCTTCAACAGTTTCCATCCCGATGGCAGCACTGCGGCCGCCAGACAAATTTTGAGCACGTCACCAGGAATGAATTTTAGGACCGTGTCGAAGACCGTCAGCGCGGGCGAGGTGCGCAGGACTAAAGAGAACCACATCCAGCCGGCCAGCAGAATTACGAGTGTGCCGATGGCCATCGCCGCGACCGCAGTCAGGAACCGACGATCCCACTCATGTTCGGCAAATGCGCCGGTGATGTACGCGGCCGCCGGAAACGCGACCAGATAACCGCCGGTTGGTCCAACCAAATGCCAGTAACCGCCGCTGCCACCCGAAAAGAACGGCAGGCCGAACGCTCCTTCGATCAGGTAAACAATCATGGCTATAGCGCCCAGCCGCGAGCCGAGCAGCGCGCCGGTCAGCACGACCGCGAACGTTTGCGCGGTGAAGGGAACGGGCGGCACCGGAATCACAATCTGCGCCGAGAGCGCCGTCAGCAGACTGAACCCGATGACCAGGCCAACTTGTCTGACAAAGTCGAGAGGCGCGAGCGCGACTCCTAAAAGCGTTTCATTCTTGGCGATTGATGCGTTCATATCAAATGAGTTTCAAGTTTAAAGTTTCAGGTTTCAAGTTCAACTTCGACCTGAAATTGAAACTTCAAACTTGAAACAACCTACGGTCTCACACACAACACCGGACACGGCGCGTTGCGAATAATGAACTCCGCCGTATCGGTAAAGTCCGGCGCACCACCCGAACCGATTGCCGTGGTAATCGCAATCAGGTCAGCCTTGTTACGGCCGGCATATTCAATGACTTCTTCGCCCACGCCGCCGTGCAGACGCTTGTAGTCTTCACACGGGCAGTCGACTTCGGCGAAGAAGCGGTCGAGCGTCGATTTGCCGCCATCAGCGGGTTCTTCGTCGCCTTCGCTGAAGACGCAGAGCGTTTCCAATTTGGCTTTGGTCCTGGACGCCAGTGATGCGGCGATCGGGAGAATGCGCTTTGAATCCTCAGCCAGGTCGCTGACAAACAGAATCTTCTTGAAGCGATCGATTGGCCGCGTGGTTCGTCGGGGGCCATAAAGCCGGGCGATGATGGTCGGAACTTTCGAATCGCGAGCCACTTGCTCTGCGACACTGCGACCGAGAAAGAATTGCGCCACGTCCGAGCGGCCGTGTGAGGCCATCACGATCAGGTCGCAGGTGCGCGCCTCAGCTTGCTTCATGATGACCTGCGCCGGATCGTCACTGTCCGCCGGCACGATGGTTTCGATGACGCGCACAGCCGATGAGCCGGTAGGCGCCGCCGGGAATTCATAACGAGATGTTTCCGTGATGTGTGGATCTCCACCGGAGGCGATGTGAATCGATTGCACGATCGCGTCGTACTGCGCCGCCACCGCGAGCGCCAGTGGGAATGCGCTGTTCGCGACAGCAGAGAAATCAGTCGGAAAAAGAATCGCGCGAATCATGAACGTAAACGATGAATAGTGACGAACAAATCTTACTTGAGGCTGTCGGTACTGGTCTAGCCGAATAAGCCGGGGACCATGCAACCCGAAGGCTTGCCATAAAGTAGCCGGTGGTCGGATCCCGACGTGTCGGGAGAAGACCACCGGTACCTATCGATTCCGTCTCGCACCCTGAAAGGGTGCCAGACATCCCCAGGAGAATCTTGCACCCCTGCAGGGTGCTGTCCTTATTTTCAATGCTTTCCGGTGGTCTCCTCCCGACACGTCGGGAGGAGACCACCGGCTACTCTCTGGCAGCCCTTCGGGCTGCACGTTTCAGTGAATCAACTATGCGAGTGTCCTCCATCAAGAAAGCCAATTTACTACCTGTCTACCGTTCCGAGTGAATTCGCATTCCGTGGAATGAGCGAACGACGAAGAACATCGAAATCAAGAAGAACACGGCGGCCAGGATATGAGTCACCATCGCGCCATTCTTGCCGAAATATCCCGCCTCGCTGCCGGTGCTGACCGCAAGTTCGACCGCCAGCAAACCAAACAGGGTGGTGAACTTGATTACCGGGTTCATGGCCACGGACGAAGTGTCCTTGAAAGGATCGCCGACGGTATCGCCGATGACGGTCGCGTCGTGCAGCGGCGTGCCTTTCTGTTTCATGTCGACTTCAACAACCTTCTTCGCATTGTCCCAGGCGCCGCCGGCGTTGGCCATAAAAATCGCCTGATACAAACCAAAGATCGCAATCGAAATCAGATAGCCGATGAAGAAGAACGGCTCGAGAAACGCGAACGCCAAAGTCGAGAAGAACACGCCCAGGAAAATATTGAACATGCCCTTCTGCGCATACTTGGTGCAGATTTCCACGACGCGTTTGCTGTCGGTGACGGACGCTTTCTCGACGCCGTCGAGCTTGATGTTGGCTTTGATGAATTCAACCGCGCGATAGGCGCCGGTCGTCACCGCCTGGGTCGACGCGCCGGTGAACCAGTAGATGACTGCGCCGCCGGTGATCAGACCGAGCACAAAGGGCGCGTGCAGCAACGACAGACTTTCGGTGTTGCGCGTCAGACCTTCGGTCAGCGCCATGATGATCGAGAAAATCATGGTGGTCGCGCCGACGACCGCGGTTCCGATCAGCACCGGCTTAGCCGTCGCTTTGAAGGTGTTGCCCGCGCCGTCGTTTTCTTCGAGCAGATGCTTGGCGCGCTCAAACACGACCGTCACGTTGTGATCGCGCTTCAGCTCTTCAACGATATTCGGTTGATGTTCAATCAGCGACAATTCGTAAACTGACTGCGCATTGTCCGTCACCGGGCCGTAGGAATCGACGGCGATCGTGACCGGGCCCATGCCCAGGAACCCGAAGGCCACCAAACCAAAGCCGAAAACGGCGGCGACGTGAATCGTACCGGAAGAAACCATCAACGCGTCCAATCCCATCGTGCTGATGATGAAGGCGATGCCCATCAAACCGACAATACTCAAACCCAGCCAGTAAGCGGAAAAGTTTCCCGCCACAAAACCGGAGAGGATGCCGAGTGACGCGCCGCCTTCTTCGGCTGATTTGACGACTTCCTGTACGTGCTTCGATTTGGTTGAGGTGAAAACTTTAACCAACTCGGGAATAATTGCACCCGCCAGCGTGCCGCATGAAATGATCGTCGCGAGTTTCCACCAGAGCGTACCGTCCGTGCCCAAAACCGGAATCATCAGATAAGAGACGATGTAAGTCAGGACGATCGAAACGATGGACGTGATCCAGACCAGCGAGGTCAGCGGCGCTTCGAAGTTCATATCGCCGGCATTGCCGTAACGCGCCTTGGCGATCGCCCCATTGATGAAATAGGAAGCGGCACTCGAGATGAGCATCATGATGCGCATCACAAAAATCCAGACCAGCAACTGAATCTGCACGGTCGGATTCGGGACTGCCAGCAGGATGAATGTGATCAGCGCGACACCAGTCACGCCGTAAGTTTCAAATCCGTCCGCGCTCGGTCCGACCGAGTCGCCCGCGTTATCGCCGGTGCAGTCAGCAATCACGCCCGGGTTGCGCGCATCATCCTCTTTGATTTTGAAGACGATCTTCATCAGGTCCGAACCGATATCGGCAATCTTGGTGAAGATGCCGCCGGCGATACGCAACGCGGCGGCGCCCAACGATTCGCCGATAGCGAAACCGATGAAGCACGGGCCGGCGTAATCGCCCGGCACGAACAGCAGGATGAAAAGCATGATCAGCAGCTCGACGCTGATTAAGAGCATGCCGATGCTCATGCCGGCCTTGAGTGGGATCGCGTAAATCGGATAAGGCTTGCCTCCCAGACTTGCGAACGCAGTGCGCGAATTCGCGAACGTGTTCACGCGAATGCCGAACCAGGCGACGCCGTAGCTGCCGGCGATGCCGACCAGACTGAAAAACAGAATCATCGGCAAGGTCACATAGATTGGCTTGCCGGGCACAGGACGCAGAATCCCGAAATACGCGACGACGATGATCGCGATGAAGATCCAGAGGAGCATGATGAACTTGCCCTGCGTCGTCAGATAGGTCTTGCAGGTTTCGTAAATCAGTTCCGAGATTTCCTTCATCGAGCGATGCACCGGCAGGTTCTTCAACTGCACGAAGATGACCAGCCCAAACATCAAGCCGAGAAAGCAGAAGAGGAGCCCGATCAGGAGCAGCGTGTGGCCATCGACTCCCAGGAATTTGACTTGTGATAAATCAGGAAGTTTCAGCGCGGCTTCGCCGCCTTCGCGTCCGGCGGCAAAGGTCGCCGGGGCGCCGATCGCGACGCCCATGAGGACAGATAAGATGATGAATGCGCGGCGACCCAGCGCCGTCGCAAAGTTCGACGTTAAATTCACTATTAAGAAAATCCTTTCAGTTGCTTCTAAAGAAGGGAAATATGCCCGTTTGAAAAGCCGGCTATTATGGCCGATTTGGGCCGGAACTGTCCAACGAGGATGCGCCGTTACACCTCAGCCAGTGCGGCGTCAGGAGTGAGTTGAGTTCGGTTTCTGCCGCCGATCCACTTTCGCACCGAATCGATCAGCACGATGATAGCGGCCGTCATGATCAGCACCGTGAGCGTGGTGTTGATGTAGCCCTGCAAGCTCGTGGCTGGATTCGCCGTCTGCGGCCAGAAGATGTCGCGAATGGATTGATAGCCGGCGACCAGCGTCGTCGTCGCGACAAAAGACAACGGCACGATTGTTACCCAACTGTAGCGAGCTCGTCCGAGATTGATGATGACTGTGGTGGCCACACACAAAGCGACGGCGGCGAGCAATTGATTCGCAATGCCGAACATGGGCCAGATAGTTGAGATCGATCCGCTCCAGATGAAAGCCGTCCACGCAGCGACGACCGCGGCGCTCGTCACAATCGATCCCGGCAGCCAGTTTGGTTCTTCCAGCTTGCGATAGAAACGTCCGCCGAATTCTCCCAACAGAAATCTGGCGACACGTGTGCCCGTATCGATTGTCGTCAGGATGAACAAAGCTTCGAACATGATCGCGAAGTGATACCAGTACTTCATCAAGCCGCTGAGGCCCGGAATGCCGTCGAAGATTTTGGCGATGCCCAGAGCCAAGGTGACGGCGCCACCGGTTCGTCCGCGAACTTTCTCGCCCGACTCGGCTTCCAGGCGATCGATTTCTTTGGTTTGCAGATCGAAACCTTGCTGGCCTTCGGCATCGACCATGCGCACGTACTTGGCGCGCTCGACGTCGTTTCGCTGCGCCGTATTGATGGCGAAGTAATCACCGGGGAACAGCGAAGTCGCGGCGATCAAAGCGACGACGCCGACCAGGCCTTCCATCAACATGCTGCCGTAACCAATCATCCGCGCGTCAGTTTCTTTCGCGATCATCTTTGGCGTCGTGCCGGATGAAATGAGCGCGTGAAATCCGCTGATCGCGCCGCAGGCAATCGTGATGAAGACGAACGGATAGACCTTGCCGGGCACCACGGGACCGCCGCCGTTAACGAACGGCGTGATTGCCGGCATCTGTAAATTTGGATGGACGAGAATGACGCCGATAATCAAGACCGCGACGGTTCCGATTTTCAAATAAGACGAGAGGTAATCGCGCGGGCACAGCAACAGCCAAACCGGAAGCACGGAAGCGATGAAGCCGTAGCTCGCCATCAAGATCGTTACTTTGTGCGGCGATAGCGTGAAGGCTGTGGCCCAGGATGAATCAGCGACGCGGCCGCCGAGATAAACCGCGAGCAGCAGGCCAATCACTCCGATGATGGTCGCTTCCACCACTTTGCCTTTGCGAAAGACATACATGTAAAGGCCCATGAAGAGCGCGAGCGGAATCGTGAACCCGACCGTGAACGTGCCCCACGGCGATTCGGCCAGCGCGTTGACCACGACCAAACCCAAACCGGCGAGCGCAATAACGACGATGAAGAGAATCGCAATGCCCGCGACGAACCCTGACAACCCGCTGATTTCGGTGCGCGCGAGTTCGGCCAGCGATTTCCCCTGGCGGCGAATGCTGGCGGCCAGGATCATGAAGTCGTGCACGGCCCCGCCGAGGCAGACGCCGATCACCAGCCAAAGCAGACCCGGTAAGAAACCAAACTGCGCTGCCAGTACCGGCCCAATCAACGGACCTGCGCCCGAGATCGCGGCGAAGTGATGACCAAACAAAACCCATTTATTTGTCGGATAGTAGTTGTGGCCGTCATACATCGTCTGCGATGGCATCGGTCGCGAATCATCAAGCGCCAGAACTTTCGCAGCGATGAACGCCGAATAGTAGCGATAGGCGATCGCTAACACGCACAGGACACCAACGATGATGGGCAGAGCGTTCATGCGTTCGGATTGGGAGCGCGCCTATCATAACCGTGGCCAGGAAATTTCACCACAGAGGACACAGAGGAATCCAGAAGAACAAACCAACAGCAGTCAATTCCGGTTTGTCATGCTTCTCTCTGCCCTCTGTGATTAAAGACGGCTTTGACTTATCGCTTTATTCTCATTTAGAGTTGCCGCGTTCTTCAAAACCCAAGTTGCGGAGATTCCCCTGCAATTTCGTCAAGACCCGGGCAACGGTTTGCCAGCTTGATAGTCAGGTCCCGATTTCCAAGACAAACAATTTGTTCGGAGGATTAATGAAAAAATTCGTGTTTTTAGTGTGCGCGTTAGCGCTGGCGGCGGCGAGCTGTGGCGGTTCCAAGCCGGCCGCAAACACGCCGGCTACTGCCTCGCCGGCCAAACCGGCGGCGTCAACATCAACTGCTTCGGCATCCCCCAAGACCGAGAAGAAAGCTCCGTCGACCAATCCCGTCCCGGCGGACTGGATTCGCATGCACGACGACGCCAAGGGTTATGAGTTCATGGTTCCGCAAGGCACCAAGGACCAGTCGGAAACCAAGGACGGCGTCGATGTTTATGTGGCCAGCGTTCCCGCGCCTTATGAGATCGGCGTGATGGTCGTCGCGTTCAAGGACAAGAACCTCTCGAAAGAGGACTTGCTCAAGCGCGCAGAGAATGTGCTGAAGGCTTTCGGTGAGAAGGACATCAAAATGGATCCGGCGAAAGAACTCAGTGACGACTACAGCCTGGTGACGTTCACTTCGACCGGTGACGATGGCAAACCCGGCAAGGGCAAGATCCTGGTGGCCACCGACGTGACCGACAACTACATCATGTTCGTTGGCGGAGATGCCGACAAATTTGGTTCGAACGAAAAAACGATCGACGAAATTTGGGGCAGCTTCGGCATGTACAGCGGCGGCTTCAGCGGCAACAGCTAAAGGCTGACCAAAACCGCAATGGCGTTTACAATCGACGAGGCTGCGTCCACCGCGGCCTCGTTCTTTTTGTAGTGCAATCTGTTAGATTACGCCGCAAACTGACAGTTGCGTTACGATTGGTCGAGGAGAAGTCATATGAAAATTAAGATCATCATACTGGCCGGCGCATTTTTAATTGCCGCCGGATCGTTGTCAGCACAGCCATCGACTACTGCCTCGCCCGACGGTTTGGTGAAAGATCTGTATCGCGTTCACAATCAAAAGCACAGTCCGTTCTTTCAAACTCGTAACCGAGCGTTGCTCGACAAGTATTTCGAGAAGCCCCTGGCCGATTTGATTTGGAAGGACGCGCGCAGCTCCAAAGGCGAAGTCGGCGTAATCGACGG
>Ga0207686_10000559_pt1 | contig 23874 bp, 23 predicted proteins | sample KBSM24metaG_FD_184396 | JGI IMG/M metagenome (GOLD analysis project Ga0207686, IMG submission 184396) | Miscanthus rhizosphere microbial communities from Kellogg Biological Station, Michigan, USA - KBS M2-4 metaG (SPAdes) (version 2) | ecosystem: Host-associated > Plants > Roots > Rhizosphere >...
TAAAGAAGAGGTCGCGCTCGGAACGTTGCGCAGCTATATCTCTGCAATCGACTATAAGACCGGTAAGACCGTATGGAAGCACGTTTACCCAAGCATCGGCGGTACGCTTGGCAGCGGGATGCTCACCACTGCCGGCAAGTTGCTTTTCGCCGGCGACGTCGCGGGCAATATCGTCGCCTATGATGTCGCCAACGGCAAGCCACTGTGGCACGCCTATCTGGGATCGCAGGTTTCGAATGCGCCGGAAACCTACGCGCTCGATGGGCACCAGTACTTGCTGGTAGCCGCCGGTGACACCGTGTATTCGTTTACGCTCTACTGAGATCCGTCCAGCCTGGAGAGACCAGCCGTCGCGATTTCATTGGTTGGCTCGCTGCTCAGCGCGTCGCGGAAGTCGGTCCTTGCTCGATCGTTATCGCCGGTCGCCAAGTAAATCATTCCTCGCTGTGCGTGCGCAGGCGCATACTTCGGATCCAGTTTTAGCGCTGTCGCGAAGGCGGCGAGTGATTCTGGAATGTGCCCTATGTAGGCTTCGACGTGCCCAATCTCGGTGTATGTGCTGGGCGTCGGGTGCATAGTCGCAGCCCTATGAAGCATGTCCAACGCCGAATCGAAGTTTTGCATCCCTTCATAAGGTATAACCCGGTTCAAAAGCGTCATTTCCGTCACGCCATCCGTTTTGTCAATCGCTTCATTCTCCGCAATCGCTTCGGCAAATTGTTGATGTCCCGTGTAGCTGGTCGCAAGATCGATATGCGCGCGGTGGTTCCCGGGATCCTTCTTAAGGACGTCCTTCCAAAAGGCGATGTCATCTCCCCAAACTTGGCTTCTTTGGAACGTTAGGATGGCCGCTAGACCCAAGACCGCTATTGTGCCAATCTTCAGCACTGCAAGGTCGAGTCGATAGCGGTCCAAGATCGCTACCAAGGAGAGGATTAGGCCGATGATCGGAATGTACATTCTTCTTTCCGCAAGCGCGTCCTTAATCGGTATGACAGATGACGTGGGCATAAGCAATAGAAAGAACACCAGCAATCCAAACGATAGCAGGCGCGAACGTCGATAGGAGAAAACGATTGCAGTCAGCAATACAAGAATGCCCAACACATATAACCAAGCGTCGCGGTCGCCGAGCGAGCGATAGAGCGTTATTCGCCAATCGCCGCTCTGGTCGGCGGGCATTACGAAAAGTCTAAGATATGTAAGGATGGAGCGGCATTGCGTAAGAGCGTATCGAAACGGTGTTGCGTTTTCTAAGGATAGGCCGGCGCTGGGCGATTTATTGACGGAGTGGATGATCGCGACACCCGCCACGATACCGCCCAGAACAATCGGTGCATATAGCTTCCAGCGATCCTGAATCTGCTCGCGCAGACTGGCACGGTTCCAATACAAATCCGTAATCAACAGCAGAGCCGGCAGACTGATTGCACTTTCTTTTCCCAGCACGGCAGCCGCTGCCAGCAGCAGAATTTTAAGGGCAGTCGCAAACGTCGTTCTATTTTCGAAATAGTAGAGAAAAACCAGCCAGGCACTCAGTAGAAAGAGACCGGAAACCAGTTCGGATCGGCCGGCGATATAGGCGACGGACTCGCTTTGCAGGGGGTGCAACAGAAAAAGACCGGCGCCGAACAGCGAAAATAGGAACGCATTTCTCTCAAGAGCTGCCAGCTTGAACAGCCGCTGCAAAAGGAAGAAAACAATCACCGCGCTCGCCGCATGCAGCAGCAGATTGAAGGCACGGTAGGAAAACGTCTGAGTTCCGGAGAGTTCGAAGTTTAGCCAATAGGTTGCCATCAGCACGGGGCGAACACCGCCAATCCAGAAGCTCGCAGGCATTCTTGCCGCGTGCGCGTCGCTGAAGGGAAGGCTATGATCGTCGAAGATCAGGGGTCCGCTCAGGGAAGGCAAATAGACGACGCCGGCGAGTAGCAATGCGGCGGCGAACAACTTGGCCCACAACCAGGAGCGCCCTTCGGAAACGATTGCCTTTGACGGTGCGGCAGCCGAAGAGTTGCGTACCGTCTTGGTTTTAACCTTGGATGCCATGACGCATTCTGAACAAGCGCAGGTTGAAATCGAGTCAGCGCAGAAAACTAATTTTAATGGAAGCGGACGGTGTTAGTCCAGTTGAATTGAAAGCAGTATTTCAAGCGTTTTGAGGGCGGTGCGCTCCCAGGTGAACATGCGCGCCTGCTGCGGGCCGGATTGCGCTAGTGTTCGTCTGAGCAATTCGTCTTCCGTAATGCGATCCAGCGCCGCCGCGATGGCACTTTCATCAAGAGGATCAAAGAACAATGCGGCATCACCCGCACTTTCCCGCAACGGGGGAATATCCGAGCAGGCCGTAGGAATACCAGCCGCTAGCGCTTCGAGTACGGGCATACCAAATCCCTCGAAGGTCGTCGGGATCACGCAGGCGGCTGCGTGCGCATACAGCCTGTACAATTCTTCGCGGGGAATCCACCCGGTGAGATGCACCGAATCGCCCAAATTGAGCTGTGCAATCAGAGCCTCCACTGCCTTTGCATGAAATCCGGCGATTCCGGCCAGCACCAGCCGCTCGCGGCGCGGCCGCCGCGCGTAAGCACGAAGCAAACGCTCGTGATTCTTGTGAGGATGTAAAGTGGCGACATATAACAGATACGGCTCGGTACGAGAACGGTCTAATGCAAAGAAGCGATCGCCCACGCCGTGCGGTATCACAGTCACGGATTTACCGGGAATCCGATAGTAGCGTTGCAGATCAGTGCGGGTTGCTTCGGAGGTCGCAATCAGGCGTCGCGAACGATGGGCCGCCATCCACAAAAGCAGTCGCCAGAAGGGTAGATCAAAACTGCGAAAGTGCTCGGGATGACGCTTGTGCTGCAAATCATGGAAGACCGTGATCGATGGGCAAGGGGCAAGGAGCGGTGATGTGAAACCGGGATTAAACAAGACGTCCAAACGATAGCGGGCGGCTTCCAGAGGTAAAACGGTTTGTTCCCATAAGATGCGTGCCGGGCGGAATCTAGCGCGCACCGCCTGCACTTTCTGGTGGAAGTTGGCTTGGCGGGGAACCAGGTCGGGGCCGGTGTCCAAGTTGGTAAAGACGAAGTACAGATTGCTCGTGTCAATGCGCGCCATCGCCTCTAATAACTCGCGAAGGTAGATCTCAGTACCCCCCACGCCGCCGGGAATCAGGTAGAGTGCGTTGATACCAATACGCGCCACGGACTTACCGGTGAGCCTGGTGCGGGAGCTTTTTCATCTGACGGATTGGCCTGGTTTCAGTGGTACGTCGGTGCTGGCTCGCAAACGACCCTGGGCGCTTGCCGCGTCAGCCCGCGCGGGCGTGTTGTTAATTGCCCTTTGTGCCGCTAAGGATTCCACGTGAAATTCGAGAATCGCCACGCGTTGAGCCAGCTTAATGCTGGAGTCTTTGAGTTGAGAAAGCCGCAATGAAAAGGCGAAGAGCACCCCCAGAAACACCACGCCACAGATCGTGAGAAGTGTAACCGCTAGATCGGGAATCTTAAGGGCAATCGCAATCCTTTGATCCAAGCTCTTCCACAAGGAAAGCACTAGCAATGCCAACCCGGCAGCCAGCCAGCTTATGGAGTATTCGACGCGAATATGCTCGCGGCGGACCGAAGCCAGAACCAATACTATTAAGAGCAGACTCGCGACAGTCATTGCGCCAAGCAAACGGTCCATGGTGTTTATTTTCTCAAAATCCGCCAAATTCGGCTGCCGGGAAACAAAAGGACGTTTACGAACACGCCTAACAGTACATGTACCGGGAAATAGAACGCCTTGATCGCAGTAATCGAGCTCTTGCCGGCACGGCGCTCACGGATATGGCAAGGAACTTCCATAAAACGGAAGCGCCTTCGCTGTAGCACCACCAGGGCCTCGATTTCTGGGTACTCCAAGGGGAACGCGCGCGAGAACACCTCCAAGGCTTTGCGATTGACCCCCACAAATCCCGACGTCGGATCGCTCACAGGCCTTCCGAGGATGGGACGCAGAATGGAACGGAAAAGAGCGATACCCAAGGCGCGGCACCATCCGCCTTGCAATAGAGCCTTACGCGGGTTTGCGGCGTTTAGGAAGCGGGAGCCAATCACCATTTCGCAATTCTCCTGCTGGAGCGCTGTCAGGAGCGCTGGAATGTCTCGGGGATCGTGCTGGCCGTCGCCGTCGACACGAATCACATAGTCGAAGTCCAAATCGAAGGCCAGGCGATAACCCGCTTGCACACAACCGCCGAGCCCCAGATGATGCGGCAGAGGCAAGACGGACGCACCGGTCCGCCGTGCTTCCTGGATAGTGTGATCGTCAGAGCAGTCATCCACGACCAATATGGTCGCGTCCGCAACCACTGCCCGCACTTCCTCGACCACGCTGGCCACGGCGCCCTCCTCGTTATAGGCAGGAATCAGAACCATGAGGCTGCTCACAACCAAGCCACCTGGCGGACGGAAATTGTGTGTTTCTCGACAAGGTGAGTGAATTCGTTCGCATCGATACGGCGCGACGACTTGATCCGGCGGCGCTCAGCCAGTAGATAGGGTAACCGGCCAAGCGTAGCGGCGTATGCGCGCAGCACCAGGAGCGGAAGCAGAGTGGCGGAGTACCCGGACTGGCGAAATTCCGCGCCTTTCCCCTGACCGGCGGCCATGGCGATCAAATGCCAGAAGTAACGCCAGGCAGAGGCGAAAGGGACTCGCCATAGCAAGCGGGTGGGAAAAGTTTTGAGTACCGTATAGAGACGATTGCGCTCGATATAGTACGCCTTGAGTGGCGTCGCACGACCGGCAGAGTGAGAATAGAAGTGCTCCACCACCGCGCCGGGCACGTAGCGGCAGTCCCATCCGGCCCAGCGCGCCCGCAGCCCGAGGTCGGTATCCTCGCAGTACAGAAAAAAACTCTCGTCGAACAAGCCAATGTTATCGAGCATGCTTCTGCGGTATAGCGCCGCGGAGCCGCTCGGGAAAAGAGCCTCCGGCGCCTGCGTGAAATCAGCCGCAGGGCGCTCGTGACCGCGTTGCTTGCTAGAACCATCGGCGGCGATCAACATTCCGGCGGAGTCCAAAAGTAAGGTTCCCATTAAGCGCACCTCGCAGGCGAACATGCCGGCTTGGGGATGCGACTCTGCACAAGCGATGAGGGTTTCGAGCCACCGCCGATCAGCAATCGCGTCGTCGTTGAGAGTCGCTACGTAAACGGCACGGGAATCGCGGATCCCCTGGTTTACCGCGCCGGCAAATCCTTCGTTGCGCTGATTCACGATCACGCGCGTGCGGCTGCCAGTCACGCGCGCACGGCCCACGCCGCTGTTGTCGACGACTACGACGTCAAAGAGATCGAGAGTCTGCAGTTCCAGCGAGTTCAGACATTTCTCCAAAGCATCGCCCACAGCCAGTGTGGGAACGACAACGGTGACCATGGGATCCGACAAGATACAAGTTTAACCTTTCGAACCTCGAGAAAAACTTCCCAGCGCCCTTTCGAAAAAGTCCCATGATTTGGCGGCACAGTCCTCCCACCGATAGTGCTCCGCCTGCCGCCTTGCTTTGACGGCCAGGTTTTCCCGCAAAGACGGAGACAACAACAAGCGGGTCATCGCCGCACGAAGTTCCTCAACACTTCTGGGGTCGATCAACAACGCTCCCTCGCCGGCGATTTCAGGCATGGACGACACTTCGGAAGTAATGGTCGGAACTCCTGCCGCCATGGCCTGAGCCAAAGGGAGTCCGAATCCTTCGTATAGGGACGGATAGACAAACAATGTGGCGCCTCGGGTCAGACCGGGCATGTCGTTTTCTGCCACATAGCCCAGATAGCGCACGCCGTTGCCGCTGCGCTTCAGGCGTTCCACTGTCGATTGGGAAGCCCAGCCGGCCATGCCGGCCACCACGAGATCGAAGGTTTCCCTTAGAGTTGGCGCCAATAGGGTATAGGCGTCCAATAGGACATCGAGGTTTTTTCTCGGTTCGATAGTCGCGCAGAACAGGATATAGGGACGCTCCAGCTTGAGCTTCCTCGCAACAGTTTCGGCCTCGTCCGGGCTTGCGTCAAAGTAGCGATCCGGCACGCCATGATGAATCACGTCGATTTTATCGCTTGGGATCCGCAAGATTTCGATGGCATCCAGGCGGGTATGCTCGGATACAGCAATCAACCGGTCAGCCTTGGCGACGATTCTCTCGGCGAACGCCTGGTCCGCGGCTATATTTCCGCGTGTGTGCATCTCGGGCATGGTCCAGGTCGTCAGATCATGGAGAGTGGCGGTGGTCACCTTCGTGTTTCGCGGGAGATTCCGCACGAGGTTGGATGCATGGAACACATCGTAGGAACTTCCTGCAGGCAACCAGGCCCGGCTCCGATTCAAAACTCGCAGGACCGCAAGGTGAAATACGGTTGGAAGCAGCGGCTTAATCGAGTGCTGATGATCCAGTCCAGGCAGTCGCCCGATCATGGGGAAGATCGTCAAATCGTGAAGGGAACTCGAAGCCTGCAAACTGCGCAGCCAGTGGTAGAGGTACGTTTTGACTCCCGCAGATCGAACCAAAAGAGGAGTGCCGTCGATGCATATTCGCATAGCAGGACTGGGGTTTACTTAAAACCTTTGGCGCGTGCCAAGGGTGCTCCTGAATCCGGTATGCGCTTCACTAAACCCGAATTCTCCACAATCGACTTGGTTCCGTTGATCCAGGCGAGGGTGAAGAAGTTATAAGAAACCAGCCCGCACAGGACAAAAACCACGTCCGTCAAGTCGGCGGAGCGCAAAATGGTCAGGCAGCCGCCGTCGGTGCGGTTCCACGAACGGTTGAAATACAGTACGTGAGTTACCAGCTTCTCGGGCAGGTCTTTGTGCGCGTCGAGGAAGCCACCCGGACCGTAGTGACAAATATTTGCTTCCATCGGCATTTTTGTGAGATCGTACCCGGTCAGCGTCGACATGGCAGCCCGGTACTCGCGTGAAAGTAAATCGCTGGCCAAGGCTCGCCAGGCTTGACTCAACTCATTAGGATAAGAAACAATCTTGGCGCCCATTCCAATCAGCGAGCGCGCCTCATACAGGTATTCCGATCTCCGCCGTATGAGGACACGAGCTTGAAATGATCGCAGGGATAGGTCGCGGCGAGCTTTTCGGCGTCATCGGGTGTGTACAGATCGGTGATGGCCGTCCAGCGGTAAGGATCGGTCTCAAGGCGGTGAGATTTTATGCGCTCCAGTTTAATCAATTGTCTTCTCCATATCGTTCAGTCTACCCTGCTCACGGACCTCCTCGGCTCGGATAACACGTATGATTTTGCCCAGTACGGGATGGCACGTAGCGATCTGAGCGTCGAGCCGATTCTCTGCCTCGGGACAAGCTTGCCGAATTGGTTTCACCGGCGGTGCGGGAGTTGGTTCAAGACGCCGGTGAGCTTTTCTGCTTTCAATGTAATCCTCGCTACGGACAAGCGAATCGAGACGAGTTGAAGCGGCAACGCGGCTGAAGGGGGAGATCGCGTCCGCCTGCTTCCGGCTTCGGCCACGGTCTATGACATTCTCTACACGTTTGCCTGGGCGCGCCTATTCTGCGGGACCAGCCTGCATGGCATTGTGACCGCGATGACGTACGGCGTGCCGTTTGTTCCTCTGCTGACCGAAGATCCCAAGGTTCGAAACAACATCGAGAGCTGGGGACTCAGCGTCCTCTTTCCTGCGGTGCCGGCCCCGGATCTCGCCGCACAAGCGTGTCGTTCCCTGGAATTAAGCGGTCCACTCCTGGCCGGACATGCGGCGCGGCTTCGGGTTGCCGCTCACGCCAATATGCAGCGCCTGGCCGAGTGTATTTTGGAAGGCTGATGTCAGCGAACGGCGAGGCGCACTTCCTCGGTGCGCTCGAATGCCTCCGGATAGTAGGGATCGCTCTTAGCCAGCAAGGCTCCCCACCTCTCCTGAAAGCGCTGCCTCTCGGCTAACGTGGTACCGCCGCTGCGGGTTCCACGTTCGATATGAGTCAGTTCAACGCGGGGATCCACCACGACGCGGTAGCCGCTGTTCACGACTTTAAGGCAGAGATCGACATCGTTGTAGTTCACGGGGAAGGCAGGATCGAAGCCCCCGACATCCTGGAACACATTTCGCCGGATTCCCAAACAGGCGCCGGTTACGGCCGACACATTGCGCGGCAGTTGCAGGTAATACATGAGATCCGCACGGTAGGCGCCGCGTCCAGGATGCCCCACCCCGTCCTGAAGTCCAAGCACAAGACCAGCATGCTGGATGGCTCCCGTGGGATACAGCAGCCGCCCTCCAACCACGCCTATTTCCGGGCGCAGCAGATGAGCCGCCATCACCTCCAGCCATTCCGGCCGAATAGGCGTTACGTCGTCGTTGAGGAACACTAATAGCTCGGAACCAGCCGCCTGGGCCCCCAGATTGTTCATCCGTGAAAAATTGAAGGGTCCTTCAAAGGGAACGCGGACGCACGCTGTCCTTTCGAGCAAGGGACCTAGCGAAGGTCCTTTCCCGGCGAGGTGCTCGACCACAACCAGTTCTACGTTGGGATAGCGAGTACGTTGCTGACCCTGCAGGAAAGCGGACAGCCGCTTGCGATCGCGCGAACATACGATCAAGGTCACAGGTTGTTGGGTAGACGGGCGGCGAATGTAGTAGGTGTAGGGCAGGGGACCATTTTCGACGACACCCGGGAGTTGGAGCCGGGAGACGGAATCCGAGACCGCCCGGTATCCGGCTGCGTGTGCATACGGCTTCGCCTTGGGATTCATCGAGGTCGACTGTGGATGTTGTCTCCGGTGATATAAGACGCGGCGGATATGGCGGATCTTGCGGGCGCGCTCGACGAGGCGCAACGCCAAGTCGTAGTCCTGCGCTCCGTCGTACGCGCTTCGGAACCAGCCGACATCCTCCACTATGCTGCGAGTGGCGACGAGCACGTGTCCAAAGTACATGCAGGCGGTGAGTAGTTCGGGAGACCAATCAGGCTTGAACATTGGCCCGGATCGCGCTCCAGCGGGGTCCAGATAATCCTCGTCCGAATAGAGGACATCGACGGAGTCCTCCTGGCATGCTTCAACCACGTAGTGAAGCGCGAAGGGATGAAGCACGTCGTCGTGATCGAGGAAGGTCACGTATTCCCCGGTCGTGAGTTTTCCAGCAGCGTTCAGGGCTGCGGAGATCCCGCCATTCGAATCGCGGAATGCCACGCTTATCCTGCAATCAGCCGCGGCTTCGGTTTCTAAATACTCGCGAACCCATGGTTCCGGTGAGGCATCGTCACAAATGCAGAGTTGCCACCTCTCATAAGATTGCGCCTTCACCGACGCGATGGCTTGTTCGAGCCATTCCTTGCGGGGTTGAAATGTGGGGATGAGAATTCCAATCGTGGGCCGGAAACGCCATCCCATCGCTATCCCTTGCTGGATTTGCCGAGAGGGCCATCTGGACTCCTCACTTGAAATCCACTGAGTGTATTCGGCCCCGCCGGACGGGGCCCTGCGACGGCCAAAAATCCGGAGATAAAGGGGATGAAAAGGTGAGTGGAGAAGAAGCTGGCCAGCTCTCTTCTTTTGCGTTCCTGCGATTTGGCCAGCATACTGCAAGAATCGAAAAAAGCGGCTCGATTCGACCTGTTGCAAGCGCTGCTCTCGAGATATAACCTCGTTTTCCAACCTTCGAATCCGATCCGTAGCGTGGCGTTGTCCTGCACAAAGCGCGAAGGAATGTAAACCCTGAAGGCGCTCCGATTTCAATCATACCTAAAGGCAGATCTTCGACACCTGGCGTCCGGTCTTTCGGTCGCATAGGACCGATTGGGCGCTGAGTCAGTGGGTTTCATCGACATCTATAACTGATACATGACCCGCCAGGAATTATCGAATGTTCCGGTACAATATAATACGTTCGACGAACAATTGGCATGATATTCTGTCCCGACGGAGGAGACGTCTCATGAAATGGTTCTATGCCGATCAAGGCCAGCAAAAAGGTCCCGTTGAAGAATCTGCGCTGAACGATCTCGTGCTGGCGGGCGTCGTCCGCGACGATACCCTGGTCTGGAATGAGGGCATGCCTACCTGGCAAACGCATGGTTCAGTGCGCGGGGCCGCGCCAGCCTCCACGCCCCTTTCGGCCGCTGCAATCGACACGCGGTACTGTGGCGAATGCGGACGGCCTTTCCCCGCGAATGAGTTAGTCGCGATTGGGCCCGTGGCGGTTTGCGCGACGTGTAAGCCGGCGTATTTGCAGAAGCTGCGCGAAGGCGGGGCGGCGGTAGGCACGCGGCGCTACGCGGGGTTTTGGATTCGCGCCGCGGCGCGGATTGTCGACGCCATTTTGCTCAATGTAGTCTTCCTGATTGTGCGAATTCCATTCGGCGTTGCAATGTTCACTCCAAGCGTGGCTCAAAACCCTGCGGCAATGATGGCCATGATCGCTCCTTTGCTTCTGATCACGTTCCTGAGCATTATCGCCGCGGCCTGCTATGAGATCTTCTTCATTGCCAAGCGCGGGGCGACCATTGGCAAGATGATCTTCGGACTGAAGGTGATCCGCACAGACGGCTCTCCGCTCTCTGTCGGTCTTTCGACCGGACGCTATTTTGCCCAGATCATCAACTCCTTCACCCTGGGGATCGGTTATTTCATGGCTGGGTGGGACGATCAAAAAAGAGCGCTGCACGATCGCATCTGCGAAACGCGGGTGATCTATTCCCGATAGTGGATGCGGCGCCGCTTCGATCATACATGGGCTTTGAAGGCATCGTTTGCAGTGCGTGTTCCCAGCCGCTTCCTCCCGAAATATGGCCGGCAGCGGAGGGCCTGCATTGCCTTTCCTGCAACGCCCGAATTCTGGTGAAGGTTTTCCCTGCGTTGACGCTTTCGAATATCGTCAGCGTTCCGCAGCCGGTCGGGGCCGAGCAGGAAGCGAGCTGCTTTTTTCATCCGCAGAACCGCGCCGCGACGCCGTGCGAGGAATGCGGGCGCTTTTTGTGCAGCCTGTGCACCCTGGAAATACCTGGAAAAACACTGTGCCCGATATGTTTTGAGGCGAATCTGCGCGGGCGTAAGATCCAGAACCTTGAAGCCAGCCGGACGTTGCACGATAGCGTCGCGCTGGCGCTGGCAACCCTTCCGGCTTTGTTATTCTGGCCGGTTCTGCTCACCGCCCCGCTGACTCTGTTCTGGATTGTTCGGCATTGGAACTCGCCGGGCAGCATCCTGCCGCGCACGCGCGCACGCTTCTATCTCGCGGGAGTGATTGCGCTGAGCCAGATCGGTTTCATTGTCGTCCTGATCGTCGCGATTTTGCGGGTGCGGAGATGACGGGCTCGCAGTATCGCCGGCTTACCGGGAAAAACCGGACCTGGACAGCATTCTCCCAGGCATGGCTGGGAGACGATCATCTGCTGATTGTGAATTCGATGCGCTTGGTGGAGCGCTATCAACGCTTTGCATTTTCCGATATTCAGGCGATCATTGTCAGTGAAGGCCGCAGGCGTACCTTCTGGCAGCCCCTGCTGTTACTCGTCTGCGTTTTAGGGGGCGTGACTGCGCGGTCGACCTTCGGTCGAGGGTTTTTTGCGGTCATTGGCGTTTTCGCTTTGGCTTCGGTGATTCTGGACATCGCGCGTGGTCCTCGTTGCTCCTGCGTCCTGCAAACCGCGGTCAGCCGTGAGCGCCTGCTGGCGGTATCCCGGATGCGCACTGCGCGCGCTTTTCTGGCGGCGATAGTCCCGGCCATCGAAGCGGTTCAGGGTAGTGTGGCGGCGGAGGATCTTGCCGCGCAGGTGGCCATGATGCCGCAGACGACGCTTGCAGCATCGGCGCCACAACCGCCTGCCATCGACCGTCCCCTCGGCTATACTCCCGAAGTGCTGTTTGGTTTACTCATGCTGGACAGTCTGTTGGTGTTCGTAGCCTTGCGATCCACCGTTGGCGTCGCGTTCGGTCTTTTGCCCACCATCTATTTCGCGGAATTTCTGATCGGGATCTTGGCGCTGGTACAATCCCGCAGGCGGAGCACAACATCGGTCGCGGTCTTAATCGCGGCATTCCTGTGTATCGTCATCGATCCCTTCGCCCTAAGCGGCGTCTCGGCTTGGCCGGGCCTGGTTGCTGTTTTTCAACAAGCGTCTTCGGGCACGCCGCCATGGAACATGCAGATTGCGGCATCGACGACGACGCTCCTTCTTGCGGTGGGGTGGCGGACTGCGATGGCAATCACCGGTCTGGCAGTGTGCCATTTCGAAAGGACGGCGAGGGCCCATTGAGTTTGCTGGTTGAGCAGCGCTGCATGATCCATCCCGACCGGGAGGCGGCGGTGCGCTGTCCGCGTTGCCAGCGTTTCTATTGCCGCGAGTGTGTGGTCGAGCATGCTGGACGAATGATGTGCACGCACTGCATCGCGCAGTTGGAAGCGGCTCCGGGGCGGCGCGGATCGTCGGTTGCGGTCTGGGGCCCTCTTTCGCTCACGGGCTTCCTGGCGGCCTGGCTGATTTTCTACTATTTCGGTATGGGCCTGGCGCGGGTGCCGTCGTCTTTTTTCGGGGGCACGCCCTGATGCGGGAGCGGGATGCGATCGAGATCCTGGAAGAGTCCATCCAGCTTTTACGGGCGGCGCCGTCGAAAGCCATCGCGGCTTATCTCGCTGGGGCGGTTCCGTTTTTTGTGGGCCTGCTGTTTTTCTGGACTGACATGTCGCGCAATCCGTTCGCAGCGGAGCGGCTTCCCGCGGAATCGTTGGGGCTTACGGCGCTCTTCCTATGGAAGAGCGTGTGGCAAGCTATTTTTGCAGCGAGGCTGTACTGGTTCCATTCGCTGGCTCCGCCTCGGCCGTTGAAAATCGCGAGAGTGGTGGCGATCCAATGCGCCCTACAACCACTCAGTCTTTTGGCAATTCCTATCAGCGGCTTGGTGGTTCTTCCGTTTGCCTGGACCGTGGCGTTCTTTCGTAACGCCGGGCTGTTCGCGGCGCTCGGCGAACCGGAAGTGATCGCGGTGGCGCGGCGTCAATCTGGATTGTGGGGCCGGCAAAATTGGCTTTTACTCAGCCTGACCAGCTTGGCGGGGCTACTGCTGTTTGTGAACGTGTTAATCGTGATCGTGTTGCTGCCGCAGATCGGCCGGAGCCTGCTGGGAATCGAAAACGAATTCGCCCGGCTCGGTATACGTCTACTAAACCCGACCACGGTTGCCGTGGCGGGCTGCGTGATGTGGCTGGTTATCGATCCCTTGTTGGACGCGGCGTATGTGCTGCGCTGTTTTCATGGCGAATCGCTCGCAACCGGCGAGGATTTGCGCGTGGCGTTGAAGAGGGCGCTGGTGGCGGCCACGCTGGCTCTTCTATTGTGCGTCGCGGCGCCGAACGCGCCGGCACAAGCTCCTGCTGGAGCTATCGGACCCGACGTTCGCACGGGGATTGACGCGCAGCGGCTGGACCGGACGATCAGTGAAGTGATCCGCCGGCGTGAATTTGCGTGGCGCGCGCCGCGTCCCGAGGGTCCGGAGCCGCAGGGCCGATGGGTGGGTTGGGTGCGCAGCGCGCTCGACACTGTTGCTCGCGGAGTGGCGTGGGTAATGGAGAAAATTCAGAACTGGTTCCGCCGCAACCCGGATGAGAACGGCGGGAAGAAGCCGGGGACCGAGCGGCCACCCATCGAAGTATGGATTGCGTTGGCAGTGCTCGCGCTGGTGGTAGCCGCCGTGGCGGCCTTCCTGGCTGGGCGGAGGAAAAAGGCAATTCGCGCGCAGCCGGTCAAGCTGGCTGCTGCGCCCATCGATATCGCCGACGAATCGGTCACGGCAGACCAGATGCCCGAGAGTTCGTGGTTGCAATTGGCAGAGGAGCTACTCGCCAAAGGGGATTGCAGGCTGGCGCTACGCGCCTTGTATCTTGCGGGGTTAAATTACTTGAGCGAGAAAGACCTGGTTTCGGTTCGGCGCTGGAAATCGGGGCGGGATTATCGCCGCGAGTTGGAGCGCCGGTCGCGCGCGCACGCCTTGGTGGACGCGAACTTGACGCCGGCTTTTACTCGCAACCTTTTTCTGTTTGAGCGCGGCTGGTATGGAAGGCACGCGGTGGATCGCGCGGACGTGGAAGCGTTTGCACAGGGCTGGGAGGAGATCAGGCGTTATGCCGGCCGCACGTAACGGAGCTGTGTGGTTCATTGTGCTGCTGCTTGCGCTATTTGTCGCCGGCGCATGGGAGGTGATGGTTGCGCCCCTGATTACGGGCGAGGTTTATCCTCCGTATTCATCCCTACGAACCGACCCGCTAGGGGCAAAGGCGCTCTTTGAAAGCCTGGCGGAACAGCCGGGGCTGGAGGTCACGCGGTTGTACAAGGCGCGGTCGCCGCTCGCTGCCGAAACCGCTCTGTTGATTCTCGGCGTCGATTCGCCGGCTTGGACGAAAACTCCGAAGCCGATGGTGGACGATTACGAAAACCTGGTCATGAAAGGCGGCCGAATCGTAATTGCGTTTCTTCCTGCCCACGCTCCGCAAGTGCCGCCCACTATTGGCGCCATCGAGGATCAGTGGCATATCCGGCTACGCTATCGAAAAGGGTCCAGTGAGGACGAAGGGAACGCCGGCGCGATCCCACGCGAGTCCGCGATGTACTTCGAGCCAGGCCCGGAGTGGCGAGTTGTGGAGGAGCGTCAAGGTGAGGCAGCAATTGTGGAACGCGACTTCGGGGGCGGCACACTCGTTTTGGTGAGCGACAGTTTTCCGCTGAGTAACCAAGGCCTCCTGGACGATAGCGAGGCGGCGCTGATTGCGCAGTTGATCGGGCCAGCCAAGCGCGTGCTCTTCGACGAAAATCAGTTCGGTGTGTCGGAGACGGGAAGTGTGGCTGTACTGATCCGAAAGTATCGGCTGGAGACGGCGATCGGGATGCTGCTCGCGATCGCTGGATTGTTTATCTGGCATAGCGCTTCCAGCTTTCTTCCGCCGCGTGAGGGAACTCGCGCTGCTCCGGTGAGCGGGCGTGATCTGCATGAGGGCCTGGCTGCGCTGCTGCGGCGAAATATTCCGCTGGGCCAGCTTTTGGCCACGTGCTTAAAGGAGTGGAGTCGTTCCGCTCGCCAACGGGGCCGTGCAGATCTGGTGCAAGCTGAAATACAACAATGGACCGGACGCGATCCGGCTGCGGGATACCGCGCGATTTGCCGCGTTCTGACGGAGAGAAAATGACGGAAAGACTCGAACAGCTTCACCAGACTCTACAGGCCACGCGGCAGGAAGCGTCGAAGGTCATCCTGGGGCAAGCCGATGTGATCGACCAGGCCCTCATTGTGATTCTGGCGGGCCAGCATGCTCTAATCGAAGGCGTTCCGGGCATCGCCAAGACTTTGCTAGCGCGCACGCTGGCGCGGCTGCTGGGTTGCGAATTTGCGCGCATCCAATTTACGCCCGATCTGATGCCCGCCGACATCACGGGAACCAGTGTTTTTCATTTCGGTCGCAATGAATTCACTCTGGTGAAGGGGCCGGTGTTCACGTCGTTCCTACTGGCCGACGAGATCAATCGCGCACCCGCGAAAACACAGTCCGCGCTGTTGCAGGCGATGCAGGAGCGCACCGTTACCATCGATCGCGAAACCCACGTACTACCCGATACTTTTACGGTGTTCGCGACGCAGAACCCGATCGAATACGAAGGCACGTATCCGCTTCCGGAGGCACAGAAGGACCGTTTTCTGCTAAAGATCACCATGGCGGCGCCGGAGCGCGAGAACGAACTCGAACTCGCGATGCGTATGTTGTCCGATGAGCCGCCGGAGGAGCTGCTGGCGCGCGGAGCGGTACGTCCGGTTCTGGACCCGGGCAAACTTACCTCGGCACAAGAGGCTCTGGCGGACGTGTCGATGCGCGGTGAACTCGCGGGGTACATTGTGGACCTGGTGCGGCGGACGAGATCGCATGAAAGTGTATTGGTAGGTGCAGGACCGCGTGCCACCCAAGCGCTGGTGCTCGCGAGCCGTGTGCATGCGGCGCTCGACAAACGGGATTTCGTGACGCCCGACGACGTCAAGGCGCTGGCGCGGCCGGTGCTGGAACACCGGCTGATCCTGCGGCCGGAGTTTGAAATTGAGGGAATGACGGCGGGCGAAGCTGTCGACAAAATCGTGGAGAGTGTGGCGGTGCCCGTGTGATCGTTCCGTCCACGCGACTGATTTGGCTGCTGGCTTTGGCGGGCTTCCCGGCTGTCGTCATCGAAACGGTGCTCCCGCAGGCGCGAGTAGCACTCGTGGCGCTGATCATCGTGGTGGTGCTCGCCGCCGTCGTCGATGCCATCCTGCGGAAGCGCGCTTTCGCGGGTTTGAAGGTGGAACTGCCGGGACTGCTTCGTCTGGTGCAGGGACGCGAAGCTCACATCGCGGTTACGATTCACAATGCTAACCACTCCGCTAGACGAATTCGGGTTGGATTCGCGATGCCGCCGGGCGTTGATATGGAACCCGAGGAGCAATTCGTCGATCTGCCTGCCGCGGTCTCGCGAATCGAGTGGCTATGCCAACCGCGCCTACGCGGCAACTCCACGATTGGCGAATGCTACCTGGAGACAGCGTCGCCACTGGGCCTGTGGACGGTCCGCAGCACACAGCCTACTTTGCTTGAAATCCGGGTATACCCCAATTTGCGGGACGACGGGACTCTGAAAGCGCTGCGGCGCGGGTCGGAGAACCTTCATCTCACGCGTCAGATCGGGCGCGGGCGCGAATTTGAAAAACTACGGGAGTATTCGCCCGGCGACAGCTCCGACGAAATTCATTGGAAGGCCACGGCGCGGCGCGGCCGGCCGATCACGAAAGTATTTCAGGTGGAACGCACGCAGGAAATCTACATAGCGATCGATGCGTCGCGGCTGTCGGCACGGATCATGGACGGGGAAGCGGCTTTGGAGCGCTCCATTAAGGCCGCTTTAACGATCGGCGCCGTGACGGAGCGGCGCGGGGATTTGTTTGGGATCGCGGCTTTTTCAGATCGCGTCGAGACATTCGTTCGCGCGCGCAGCGGCAAGCTTCACTACTCTGCTTGCAGGGATGCGATCAATAGTTTGCGTACCCGATCGGTTTCGCCCGATTTCGAGGAAATAGCGACGTTTTTGCGCTTGCGGCTGCGCCGGCGCGCACTGGTGATTTTCCTCACCGCGCTCGATGAGATGGTCCTCGCCGAACACTTTGAGCGGTCCGCGGCGCTGCTGGCGCGGCGGCACCTAGTTATGGCCGCGACTCTCCGCCCCGCGTCCGCACAACTGCTGTTTCAGGACGCGTCGATTGAGTCCGCCGAGGACATCTACCGCGCATTGGCCGGGCATCTGGCATGGAATAAGCTTCGCGAACTGCAAAGCTCTATGGCACGGCAGGGCGTGCATCTTGCGTTGTTTGAGCCGGCATCGTTCGCGGCGAATTTGGTGAATCTTTACGACGACGTCAAGCAAAGGCAACTGCTATGATTCTCGATCTGCCGCGCTTCGTCGAAGCCGAACGGCCTCACTGGACTGCTCTCGAAAAGACTCTGGCGTGGCTCGAAACGAATCCGGGCGGGAAGCTCACCATAGAGGAGGCGGCTCGATTTCACGAGTTGTACGAGCGGGCGGGGGACGATCTAACGCGGGTCGCCAGCTTCGCAGCGGAAGGCGAGTTGCAGAGGTACCTGGCGTGGCTGGTGAGCCGGGCATATGCGGAAATCCATGAAGTGCGGCATCACACTCCCTTTCGTCCGTGGCGATGGTTCACAGTGGAGTTTCCCAACACCTTCCGGCGTCATGTCCGGGCGTTTCAGCTGGCAGCATTGTTGACGCTGCTGGGCGCTGTTTTCGGCGGAGGCGCGATCCATTATGATCCCGACGCGAAGGCGGTGCTGATGCCTTTCGACAATCTCCGCATTACGCCCGCCCAACGGGTGGCTATTGAGCGCGCCCAGGAAGGGAAACAATTGAGCGGCCGGAAGGGGAGTTTTTCGGCGCAATTGATGACGCATAACACCCAGGTGGCGCTCACTGCCCTGGCCCTCGGTATGAGCTTTGGATTCGGCACTGTGATTCTGTTGTTTTATAACGGACTCTTGTTGGGCGCGGTGGCACTCGACTACATCGCGGGTGGCCAGACCACATTTCTGCTGGGGTGGCTTCTGCCGCATGGCGTCATTGAAATCCCGGCGATACTGATTGGCGGACAAGCGGGACTGGTGATCGCGCATGCTTTGATCGGATGGGGCGATCGAAGTTCACGCGCCGAGCGCCTGCGGCACATCTCACGGGATGTGGTCACGCTGGCGGGAGGCGTTGCGATTCTTCTGGTATGGGCGGGATTGGTCGAAGCGTTCGTTTCTCAATACCACGAACCCGTGGTTCCCTATGGATTAAAGATTGCCTTCGGCTTGATCGAGGCGCTGCTGCTGACTACGTTCCTCGCGCGCTCGGGCCTTTCGCGGGAGGCACGCGATGCGCGCTGAAACCGTGTTGATTCGAACGCCGGAAGGTATCGAGTTCGCTTTGCCGCTGGCCGGTCCGTTCAGCCGCATGCTGGCTTTCGCTGTCGATTTTGCGGCGATTGCGGCCGCGGGGATGTTGCTCGCGCGCTTGCTCGCTCCTCTCCAGCTCTTCAGCGCGGATGCGGCGCAGAGTGCGATCACAGTCTTATATTTTGCCATTTCGCTGCTCTACGGAATCTTGACGGAATGGTTTTGGAGGGGGCAAACTGTTGGCAAGCGGCTGCTTGGGTTGCGCGTGGTCGAGGCTAGCGGATTGCGGTTGAGGCCGTCGCAAATCATTGTCCGAAACCTATTGCGTTTCGTCGATCTGCTGCCGGGATTGTATCTGATTGGCGGCGTCTGTTGCGTTGTGAGCAATCGACGCCAGCGGCTGGGCGATATCGCTGCGGGCACGATAGTCGTCCGCACTCCGCAGCTAAAGGAACCCGACGTGGACCAGGTGCTCGGCCGCAAGTTCAATTCGCTCGCCGAGCATCGTCATCTCGCGGCTCGCTTGCGCCAGAAAGTACCGGCTAAAGTGGCACATCTAGCTTTGGAAGCGATTCTGCGGCGCGATGAAATCCAACCTTCCGCGCGACTGGTTCTGTTCCGCGAATTCGGCGAGTATTTGAAACATGTGGTTTCATACCCTGCCGAGATGGTGGAGCAACTTACCGATGAACAGTACGTGCGCAATACGGTGGACGTGCTGTTCCAGCATAGCTCGTTGGCATCTCCAGAAACCATGAAGCGTAAGCTCTCCGTGACCACCGACCGGTGAATCGGACTATTTATGAACCAGAACCCTACAGCTTCCGACTGGGCCGCCACGCGCGGCGCGAAATGGCGTGCCCAACTCGCTGGAATGGAAGCGATGATCATGCCGGTCGACGAACCGCTGATCCGTGCGTTACATAGAAGGGCCTTGCCAGATCGCTGATATCGGATGCGGTGGTGGCGGGACAACGTGGAAGATCCTGCGCATGGCCCCGGCCGGAAGCATTGTTCACGGCTTCGATATCTCTCCAACCTCGATCGAATCGGCTCGTTCTCGCAAACCACCGGGCGAACGCGCCATCGCCTTCGAAGTTGCAGACATAGCAACGGCGGCGGCGCCGGAGGTGCTCTATGACCGACTCGCCTCGCGCTTTGCCATCATGTTCTTTGATGATCCGCCTGCCGCCTTTGCCAACTTGGTCCGATGGCTCGCGCCAGGCGGGCGGTTCGCCTTCGCGGTCTGGGGCCGTCCCGCCGAAAATCCGTGGATAACGAGCGTACGCGAAGTGGCGGCCGAAATCATCGATATGCCGCCGCCCGATCCCGAAGCACCGGGGCCGTTCCGCTATGCTGAGGCTGACAAGTTGCTGACCCTGCTCCATCGGGCCGGTTTCGGCGAGCTCGAAGTGCGCGACTGGCATGGAGCGCTCGCGATAGGAGGTGGGCTCCCGGCCGCGGAGGCGGCAAATTTCGCACTCGCCGCCTTTTCTTCGTTCGGCGAACTGCTTGCCGAAGCAGGTGATGAGGCGCTCAATGACGCGCGCCAATCCTTGACGGCGCGCTTTTCCCGGCATCAACAGGAGGGTTCTGTAAGGATGGACGCGTGCGTCCACATCTTCACCGGCGCGCGCCCGGCATAGGGGGGCGTCTTGAAGGACAAGGGTCTCGACCCCTGTTGATTTTCGCTTGGCTGTTTTGAAGTACCCTCTAAGAAGGCTGACGCCGCTGCTCCACATCGAAAATGCCGAACACATCAGCGAATATCGAGTCCAATAAGCGGAATATCGCGCCCGCCGCGAGCAGCAGCAAAATGAAGCGGGCGGTAGCGGCCGCCTTTTTGGGCTGGACGATTGATGCTTTCGACTTCTTTGTGCTGGTCTTCGCCATGTCGGCGATCGCTAAAGAATTTGGCACCTCCATTCCAAAAATCGCTTTGACGCTTACGGCCAGCTTGGCGATGCGACCGGTGGGGGCGTTAGTTTTCGGTCTCTTGGCAGACCGCTACGGACGGCGTCCCACCTTGATCGCGAATGTCTTGTTCTACTCCGTGATGGAAGTTGCTTCCGGGCTCGCCACCAGCTATGGCGTCTTCTTCTTCTGTCGCCTGATCTACGGTATCGGAATGGGAGGAAACTGGGGCGTCGGCGCTTCGCTCGCTCTGGAGTCCGTGCCCACCCGACTGCGTGGGGTGGTTTCCGGACTGCTGCAAGAAGGTTACGCGCTGGGAAACCTCCTGGCGGCAGGCGCTTACTTCGCAGTCTTTCCGTACTGGGGATGGCGCTCCTTGTTTTTCTTGGGCACTCTCCCGGCATTGGTCACAATCCTTCTATGCGTGACGGTAGAGGAGCCGGAAGCCAGCAAAGCAGCGCGGACCATGGATTGGAGCAGTTATCGGAAGGCCATCTTTGGAAACTCACGCTTGTTTCTCTATCTAGTTCTGCTGATGACGATGATGACCTTCATTTCTCATGGCACGCAAGATATGTATCCCACCTATTTGCGGCAACGCGGGATGAATGTGAATTTCACCGCGTTGATCACAGCGATTTCCACGGTGGGCGCCATTCTGGGCGGACTCATCGGTGGGCATCTTTCCAACCGGCTGGGGCGTAGAAAAGTCATGGTGGCCGCCGCCTTGTTAGCCGCGCTCTCCATTCCCTTATGGGTGCTGGCGCCCAGCACTCCCTTGATCATGGTGGGCGCCTTCTTGATGCAGTTCATGGTGCAAGCCGCTTGGGGTGTGGTCCCCATTCATATGAACGAACTGTCTCCAGGTCCGTTGCGCGGAATCTTCCCGGGGCTGGCTTATCAATTGGGTGTGGTCCTCTCCTCGAGCGTCGGCTACATTGAGGCTGTATTGGGCGAGCATATCGGCTATGCAGCTTCGATGGGCGGTCTGGCGGCGGTAGTCCTGCTGGTGGGAGCCGTCGTTATCTGGGCTGGACCGGAACGAAAAGATGCCCCTTTCCTGGCGACGCCGTCGACACTCGCTTAGTGTCCTCCCGTAAGTCGAGCGTGGGGAAAGCAAGTTTATGCTAGGTAGAGACCATTATGAAAAATCCAGGAGAGAGCTACAAATGATCCGAAGCATCACAGCGTTGTCACTGCCCCTCGTTGCCGGTCTTCTTCTTGCCAGCGGGGCAGCGGCGCAGAATCTTGTCATCGCCAATGCGCGGATTATCACGGGACCGGGGCAGGTAATCGAAAAAGGCGCACTCGTCATTGAGGGCGGCAAGATTGCTGCGGTGACCGCGGGCGCTGCGCCAGCCGCTCCCAAAGGAGCGAAGGTCATTGATGCGACGGGCATGACCGTGATCGCGGGATATATCGACGACCATCGCCATATCATCCAGGCGCGCGGTGCGGAAGCCGTCGCGAAGTGGATGAAGGAGCAGGCGCCCGACCGGATGCGCGAGCTTCTCGAATCCGGCGTCACGACAGTGCAGTCCGGCGGCGACGACAATGCGGGAATTCTCGAACTGAAGCGGAAGATCGAGAAAGGAGAGATCAAAGGTCCCCGCATCATTGCTTCGGGTGGCGTTCCCACCGCGCGCATGAAGGATGAAGCCGAGGTCCGGGCGGCTGTAGATAAAGTGGTCAAGGACGGAGCAGACTCGATCGCCGAGGTACACTATCCCAACGTGGTCTGGCCGTACCATCCGACGGAGCAGGAGAGCAAGAATTTGGCTGCCGGCATCGACGAGGCGAAGAAGCTAGGCGTCGAGTTTCAGGTCCACGCGGTGAGTGATTTGGCGCTGGTCGACTCCACGCGGCTCGGCGCCCGCAAGCAGGTGCACTCGCAGAACATCAATTGGGTGACGAAAGAACAGGCCAAAGAGGTGGCCGCTGCCGGCGTCCAGGTCGCCTCCATCTGCGGCTTTGGCTCACCGAACTTCGACGTGTTCACCCACGATAATAAGGCGAAGTTTCGCGACGGCAAACCGTGGCCTGAGGGAATCGTCGACAGCCAGGGCGTGGGTCAGGAGGCCGGCTACATGCCGGTGAATCTGCGCACTCTCTACGACGCTGGTGTCGATGTTTCCTATGCCACCGACACCACGTTCAACGCTCCGGCAGCACTCGCTCATGAACTCAAGAGCCTGAATCTGGTGTTCTCGGTCCCCGATCTCATCAAGATCATGGGGTCAAACTCGGCTAAATTCATTGACCGCGAGAAGGAACTGGGGACCATTGAGGTGGGCAAGCTCGGCGACGTGGTGGTGCTGGGCGGCAATCCCTTCGATGGATACTGGAACTTCCTCACCGCCGTTGTGGTGGTCAAGAACGGCGAGGTGATGGTGGACAAACGCGGCCAGGCGGACGCGGGCAAGCCCATCGTGCGGGGCTATTGAATGCCTCTTAAACTGATCTACTTGATCCCGGTGGTCTTGAGCGCCTCACTGCTGGCACAAGACGCCAATATCGTCCTTATTAATGGAAAGATCCTGACGGCCGACGCGCAGTTTTCCGTGCAACAGGCCTTGGCGGTGCGAGACGGAAAGATTACGGCCGTCGGGACCACCGCACAGATCCGCAAGCTCGCCGGCGGGAAAGGGCAGGTGATCGATCTGGGCGGGCGCACCGTGATACCGGGGCTGATCGATTCGCATATGCACGCGATACGCGCGGCGTCGTTTTTTGCGACCGAATCCACTTGGGCGGGCGTGCCCACGCTCGCGGAAGCGCTGGATAGAATTCGGGAGTCGGCAAAAGCCAAGCGGCCGGGCGAATGGGTGATTGTGGGCGGTGGCTGGAAGCCAGAGCAGTTCAAGGAAAAGCGCCTCCCCACGCAGGCGGAGTTGACTGAGGCGGCGGGCGATCATCCCGCTTACGTTCAGATGCTATACGCTTCGGCGTTGCTGAACCAGCGCGGGCTGGACGCTTTGAATATTAAGTCCGACGCGGATCTTCCGGGAGGCGGCAAGCTCGACCGCGATGCCAGCGGTAAGCTGACAGGCGGCATTACCGGCGGCATCGTTCCTCTGTTTGACCGCTTGCCGAGGCCGACGCCCGAGCAGCAGGTCGAAGGCACCAAGAAGTTCTTTCGTGAGTTGAACCGCTTGGGTATGACCGGCGTGAGCGACCCTTGCGGCAACAACGTGACCCCAGAGACGTATGACGCGATTAATAAGGTATGGCGCGACCGGCAGCTCACGGTGCGCGTCGCCTACACGATTTGTGGATTTAACCCGCCGCACGAGGTTGAGGAATACCAAAAGTATCTCGGGCTGATGCCCATGGGTTTTGGCGACGACATGATGCACTTCAACGGTATTGGCGAGCAGGTCGTGTGGGCTATCAATAACGTGGAGAAGCCCAACGCCGCCGACCTCGAGCGCTTTTACCAGATCGCGAAGTGGGCGGCGGGGCGGGGCTATGGACTCACCTTTCATTGCGGCA
>Ga0207686_10000562_pt1 | contig 23714 bp, 17 predicted proteins | sample KBSM24metaG_FD_184396 | JGI IMG/M metagenome (GOLD analysis project Ga0207686, IMG submission 184396) | Miscanthus rhizosphere microbial communities from Kellogg Biological Station, Michigan, USA - KBS M2-4 metaG (SPAdes) (version 2) | ecosystem: Host-associated > Plants > Roots > Rhizosphere >...
CAAAGCCACTCAATTTACTTTCTTTCCAGGCACATCTAAAACTGCATTTAATGCAGGCTTAGCATGCAACTGCCGGTCCCATAATAAAGGATAATTTGTTCTATTAGGAATAGGATAACTATTCTTCCAACTCATACCATCATGCACACCCCATAGTGTCACTCTTGCGATCTTATCCTTTTTCTTATAAAAAATGCCAAACAATTCTGCATATCTCTTTGCCAACACTGTCTGCATACTATCCGGCAAGCCATTTTGGTAAGGATCAAAGAATTCTTTAAACTCTTCAAGCTGGAATTGTTTATCCGACATTGCCTGGCCAATGATCTGTCCTTCTTTTGTTAATGGAAGTACATCAACATCCAGTTCAGTGATCATGACTTTTACCCCACAGGCTGCGTAAGCATCAATTGCATCTTCAATGTATTTTGTTTTAGGATAGTTTAGTCCCCAATGACATTGCATGCCAATACCATCAATGCGTATTCCTTCTTTCTGCAGCATCTTAACCATACGCACAATACCATCACGTTTTGCAGGTCGCCATTCATTAAAATCATTATAATATAGTTCAGTGTTGGGTGCATATTTAGCAGCAAACATAAAGGCATACTTAACAAGAGTATCACCATTGCCGAAAGCATTCACCCATGTAGTAGGGCGGTAATTACCATCTTCACCGATCACTTCATTTACAACATCCCAGGCATTTACACGACCAGCATATCTTCCTGCCACAGCTTCGATATGACTTCTTAATCTTTCAATTTGTTCTTCTTTTGTATTTGGTTTTCCTGCAACATTGGTAAAAAACCACGGAGGACATTGATTATGCCAAACCAGTGTATGCCCGATAATGAACATCTTGTTTTTTTCACCAAAAGCAACATACTCATCTGCCGGGCCATAATTGTAAATACCGGGTTCAGGATTGATCAAGGCTGCCTTCATTACATTTTCAACAGTAATTGAATTGAAATGTTTGGTCACAATATCCTGACTTGCTTTATCTCTTCCTGAAGTAATTGCCGGGCTGACTGCGGTGCCTATTAGAAACGCGTCTTTATAAACATCTTTCAGCACACGATCTTCAGAAACGGGTTTGTTTATATTTTTCGGAGTAATGTAGCCAAGAAATATAAAGGGAGATGCTACCAGGAGTCTCTTTATCCAGCTAATATTTGTATCAGTATTCATAAAATTGGTGTGATTACATTATCATTTTGTTTTGTGCACAGCTCCAGTTTAATTTTTTCGAACTAAACGTATATAATAAACAGCACCTGCCGTATTTCCTTTAACCGCCTGGAATTTCACTCTTATATTTTCTTTTCCGGCCAACATGGAGACAGGAATGGAATACTCTACATTCTGAAACCTCGATCGGTTCCATTTATTGGTATTATCCTCCGTCACTAACTTTACATCATCAATATAAATATCAAATTTCCTGTTGCCCCACTCAGCTCCCCAATAGCGAACAAGCAAACTCATATTAGTCTCTTTATTCGTTGATAGGTTATAACTAAAGTATCCGCCGTTACGGGCATCTCTCCAGAACTCATTTAAGTTATTACCGGTACTCGAATTTGAGCTTTGAATCAAATGATCGGCTTCTGGCTGTTGTTCACCTGAAGCGACTAAATCTATAGTCCTTTTTTGCAGCGCAAGCTTTTCTTTTTCTGCATTTGCGATCGAATCAACATAAGCGCTGTATTGAGTTTTTGACAATACCATCCAATACATCATATACCTTGCATCATGAATTTGATAAAAAGGTTCCAGTATCACTTTTTCCGGATTGATCATTTTCACATTAGCGAAAGAAAAATTCAAAGGTTTGCCTTTTATCGGTTCTAACTTTTCGGTGATCGTGGAAATATCATCTTCTATTAATATCGGTGCTTTATCAACCGGGAGCTTTTTCCCGGCGGGGATATGTCCCCAACGACTATCATCAGCAACTAAACCTTTGAGATCTTCGGTTCCTGTTTTTGCACCAAGCAGGATCGGCCCATGCATGATAGCAATATACTCCGGTACATTAGGCAAATGCTCAATGGTGTTATGCATCGGCAAGTTGATTTGTACAATATCGCCTTTCTTCCACAGTCTTTCAAGAACTAAATAGGATGAGAGTTGGGATTCCAAAGGAATTTCTTTCCCATTGACTATAATTTTAAAAGCACCATCTTTCACCCATGATGGATGACGGATCCACAATTTAAATCGAGACGATCCATCAGTAATGATCAGCCTGGTTTGCTCTTCAAAAGGAAAATTTGTTTCCTGCCTGACCTTTATTCCTTTGGCCTTCCAGTTTAATTCAGATGCAATAAAAAGATTCAAATACAATGAACCATCTTGTTGAGTATATATGAGCTCGTTATACTTACTGTGATTTTCCATTCCGCTACCAACACAGCACCACATCCCTTCATTGGGTGCAGAATAGACCCTGTAGCTGCGTGGCCGAACAGGAGTGAAGTAGACATAACCACCATTTGCCGGGTGTTGAGTGGATAAAATATGATTGAATAAGGCTCTTTCGTAATAATCGATGTACTTAACTGAAAGATTTGTTCGAAAAAGATCTTCGGTCAGCTTAAGCATGTTATATGAATTACAGGATTCAGGTCCTTCTACATCATCAATAAAATCAGTACAAGAGGCTATTGCCGGAAAGAACTCTCTCCTGCTGTTTCCTCCAAAAGCAAGTGTACGATTTGTGGTAACTGTTTGCCAAAAGAAGCTGCCGGCTTTTTCAAATCTTTCATCATTGCTTACTTCGCCAATTCTTGCAAAACCAATAGCCTTTGGAACTTGAGTATTGGCATGTTTATTATCCAGGTTATCTTTTCCGGCAGCCATTGCATCAAGCAGCATATTGTGGGAAAATCTTTTCGCAGCTTTCAAATACTTTTCATCTTTTGTTATTTGATAGGCATCGGCAAAAATTTCGTTCATGCCTCCATGCTCAATATCCAGCATAGATTGTATTTGTTCGTCTGATAAGGCAGTTGTAATATTTATTCCCCACTCACAAAATTTTAAGAAGATATTTTTTGCATCTTCATTGCCCGTGTACAACCAGGCATCTCTTAATCCTGCATACATCTTATGTACATTGTACCACGGAACCCACGCAGCACGATAGGCTGCAAAATCTCCTTTTTGCAAAGTACTCCAGATCTTTTTGCTATTTGGAACAGCACCAACATATCCTTTTCCCCAATCAGCATTATTGAAACCATTTGCATCCTGGCAAACTTTGAGTTCTGCGATCATATAATACATGCGGACTTTGCATTCTGCATTTTTTGTAGCAGCGTAACTCATTGCCAATGCAGACAGGTAATGCCCTGCAACATGCCCATCTAATCCTTCCCAATTCTTGTAGATGGAATCTTTGGGCTGTAATCCGGCTTCTTTTCTGTAACCAGCTAATAAACGATCAACATTATACTTCAATAATGTTTCAATATTAAGATCACGGGCATGTTTGAAAGGGCCATCTAATAATTGTACATCGCTTAAAGGAAATTCATTTCGATATAGTTTATCCTGTCCAAATAAAGAAAAATTGGATAACGCAATTAATGTTGACATAAACATGATAAGTCTATTCCAGGCATGTATTTTATTGAGAAACATATTCACTTATCTTTTATAATTTCACCAACTTTATTTTTTGAATAGCCGGGCGGTATATAGATCAAAGCTTTTAGCGTTGTGCCAACAGTTTTTGATTCATAATGGATAGAATCAATTTTTTCATGTGCTATATCTGCACTCAACGAATCAAAACCATACGGGGCTTGCTTTAATATAGTTTGTGAGTCGCCGGTGAAACAAAACAGGACAACAAGCAAGATCGTTAAATGTTTCATTGTTTAATTTATTAACGAGACATAAAAATTTTATTTAAGCGTTAACACCACAATAGAAAATGGTGGAAGCTTTACCGAAATAGAATTTCCGTTAAGTGAAGCATTATTAAATACAGAAGGACTCACCTTATCAGGATTATCAAAAGTGTTATGATCCTGCAATTTGTCAGAACGAAGTATTCTCCCCATAACTGATTTGGCAATGAGATCACCCAGGTCGATCGATACTTCCTGTTCATTATGAGCGTCTATATTCACCAACGAAATATGAACTGCTCCATTTTTATCTTTTGATGCGGACGCTGATACTGCTTTTAATTTTTTTTCACCAAGCGTATAATCATTACTTGTTATGTTGAGCGGCAGCATTAGTGCATTTTGATGTACGTTGTACATTTCCATCACATGATAAGTTGGTGTTAATATTATCTTTTCTTCTTTGGTAAGAATTACAGCTTGCAATACATTAACACATTGGGCAAGATTAGCCATTCTTACCCGGTCGCAATGATTATTGAACATATTCAAGGTAAGACCTGCGATCATTGCATCTCTCATAGAATTTTGCTGGTATAAAAAGTCCCGGTTGGTGCCTGGCTCAACTTCATACCATCCGCCCCATTCATCTACGACCAATGCTACTTTTTTTTGCGGGTCATATTTATCCATAACCTCACTATTCCCACTTATCATGTGCTCCATGCGGTAAGTTTGTACCATTGTGGAGAAATATTCATTTTCTGTAAAATCAGTTGCGGAACTTTTTTTACTCCAGTTGATAACTGAATAATGATGAATAGAAACGCCATCGATCAGTTTGCGGGGAATATCACGCATCAATGTTTCTGTCCATTTGAAATCTTCTGTACCGGGGCCAACTGCAATACGAAATAATCCTTCCGTATTACTATAGCTTGTCATGAAGGTTGCATATTTTTTAAATTGGTCAACATAATAATCAACATCCATATGACCTCCGCAATCCCATGATTCATTACCTACACCCCAATATTTCACATTCCATGGTTTTGTTCTTCCGCTTTGCTGACGCATGTCGGTCAAATAACTTGTACCGTTCGCATGATTGGTGTATTGCACCCATTCCGCTGCTTCCTGTACAGTACCGCCTCCCACATTCACAGCGAGATAAGGATCAGCATTCATCATTTCACACAGATCAAGAAATTCATTAGTGCCAAAACTGTTGTCTTCTCTCACATTACCCCAGGATACATTCTCTGTATGTTTTCTTGTATTCTTTGGACCAATGCCATCTTTCCAATGATAGTTATCTGCATAGCAGCCACCTGGCCAGCGCAACACCGGGATCTTTAGTTTCTTTAATGCTTCTACAACATCGAGACGGATCCCATTTTTATTTGGGATTTTTTTATTGCCTTCACCCACATAAAATCCTCCATAAATGCAGCGACCGAGATCTTCAGCAAAATGTCCATAGATATTTTTACTGATAGTATCTTTTGCTATTGAACTATTCAATACAATTTTATTCTGTGCATTTAAAGCGGAAATAAAAAAAGTTGTAGTAATAAAAAGCACCAATCTATTTTTCTCCATAGTTATTCGTATTATTTTTTTTCAGCATTAGTTTATCACTGTGTCGCCACTCTCTCATATTTTAAAAACTTACTTGCCCAGGGAATAAAAAATTTAAAGTTGGGAGCATCAGTGTGTCCACCATCATGTTGCCTCCATGCCAATTGTCCATCGAGCATATCCGTAAGCATTGGTGGCATCTTTTCTTTTAGATAATCATTTGAAACACCAAGATCTTTTGCTCCGAGTAATTTAAAAACAGAACCGGAAGCAATTGTAGCCATATAACTGCCAGCATGATCAAGCCATTTTGCATCGCCTTTTTCAGGAATGCCATAACTAATGAAAGTAAGTCGTGGTGCACACAACGCAATTAAGTCATGTGAATCAACTGGCAGATCGCAACCGGTTTTTTTACCGAATGATGATTCCTCTGTTCCGTATTTCAAATAATTGCCCGCCATCCAATGATACTCGCCACTACCAGTAAGGCTTTCCACTGCTTCTCCAAATACGCGACGATGGAGTGTGGCGCCACCTTTACCAGATGAACCGATCAATCCGACTGCGAAACGTGGTTCAAATGCAAGTGTTACCAATGCAGCTTTTCCATAACGTGACACACCTTCAATGCCTACTTGTTTTGCATTTACTAATGTATCAGTTTCTAAATAATCTAATCCTCTTGCTGCTCCCCATGCCCATGCTCTTAATGAACCCCAATCATCTGGTTTACGTGGCTGGCCTTTATTTACTAAACCTATAATTCCTCTTGTGAGTCCTGCACCATTATCAGCCTGTATGCTGTTTGTTTCAAGTGTTACATAACCCCAGCCTGCAGCCAATAATCTTTCCTGCGGAGTAAGTTCTTCGTCAGGTTTTGCAGGTGCAAAAAAATTAGGTGCAGGAAGTCTTGTGATCGGCTGATACGCCGGATATTTTTCAAAAATTGTTTTCAGGCTCGGATCATTTTTTATCATCAGCTCCTTGAAGGCTGTATTAAGTTTATCCATTTCATCAGGTGCAGGCTGTGCAGGAGCTGGAAATGAGGGACGACCACTAAACATCATTAACACCGGAACCGGCCCTTTCACATTTGCAGGTACCACTAGCATCATATTAATATCAACATTGATCAACGGATATTCACTGTTGTCGACATGGCCTACGAGCATTTTTACAATTATAGGAATGCGATTAACAAATTCCCTGTCAATCACCTTTACTGTCCATGTTACTTTCGGAATATTTTTAGGAAGACGACCATAAACTTCTTTTTCGAGATCTTCTATTAACTCTGGCCGGCGTTGTTTCCACCATGCATCTGCTGTAGTTACTTTGTTACCATTTTTTGTTGTTAGTATATCTGGTAATTGCGGACATGGATTTGCAATTGATTCATCATAATTAGCATGATTGGGAGCAGACTCATTACCACTTGGACCAGGTCGTAGCTTTTTAATACCCAGTTGCTGCATCATGTTATCATGATCCTGCTGAGCAGTAAATGTTGTAAGCTTTAAATACTTGCTGCTGTCAATTTTGATGTTTTGTGCCAGTACAACACAAGCAAAAGATGTTACGAATAAAAACAGGATAGCTTTTCTCATTTTTTGATTTTTATTTATCTGTTCTGAATGGCGAGGCCGGAAAACCTTCTTTATTATATAAGTTTGGATTAACCGGATCGTCTGCCCATGCATATCTTACATACATTGGGCTAACCACTGCATCGTTCCACACAATAATTTTATCGCCTTCGATCTTTGCTTTTGCCCAAACAAATTTTTTATCTGCACCTGCAATTGCAAATTCACTTAGTTCTTCACCATCATTTGTTATTAAACCGCTGCCGACACTGCTAAAAGAAATCGTTATTTTATTTCCTTCAACTTTTGATGATCCATAAACCGGGCCCGAGTAAATAATATTTTCGCCATAAGCAATCTTTTCTGCGGCCAGCGCTAATCTATCTCCAACAGCTTTTTTATTGTCCGGATGAATATCATTCCACTCGCCGAGATCAATAGCAACAACCATTGCAGTATTGGGAACAGATAAAGACTTTAGTTGGGATTCTCTCAAACCCGCCCATTGACTTTCTGATGGCAAGTAATTATAATCCATAAAACCAGGAAGTTGTACGTATAAAAAAGGAAGGTCACCTTGTTTCCATTTATTTCTCCAATCGATGATCTGTGCCGGCTGTAGTTTTGCATATTCTTCAGCACGATTTGTATTTGCTTCACCCTGGTACCATAAAAAACCTTTAACAGTATAATTGATAAGCGGAGCAACCATTGCATTGTATAAAGCGGTTGGTTGATTTTGAGCAGAGATGCCACCACCACCAAAGCCACCGCTTCGTGGTTGATAAACTTCGCCAACTTTGTATTGCCAATAACCTTTGAGATCGATCGTATCATTTCCTGCAAAAATGTAATAGGGTTTATCAGGAACAAAACCACCTTTACCTGCGGTATTGATAACTCTTATCACAAAAATATTTTTACCTGCTTTCAACACATCGGCAGGTACAGCATATCTTCTTTGGGGATACATATAAGTTGTATTGCCAACCTGTTTGCCATTTATATACAAAGCATCCGCGTCAACAATTCTTCCCAAGAAAACTCTTGCTCGTTTACCTGTCATGGATGCAGGTATATCAATTTCTTTCCTGTACCAGACAACACCATTCAGATCTTTTAATCCCTGGTCTTCCCAATAACCAGGAATATTTATTGTTTTCCAACCCTTTGGTGTATAAGAAACATCGAACCATTTTTTTTCGCCAAGCATTCCACGATCATTTTGCTGAGGACGAGTTGCATTACTGAAAGCAGTCCGGTTCATTCCATTTATATACGCAGTATCTTTGTTTTTCTGAATAGTTGCTTGCGCAGAAATATCTTTTAAACCTTCTTCACTTGTCCATGCTTCAATAGGAGTGCCGCCAACACTTGCATTGATCAAACCGATCGGCACATGATATTTTTCATAAAGTTTTTTGGCAAAGAAATAGGCGATTGCTGAAAATGGTCTTACCTCATCACCAATAGCAGATTTCCAATAACCGGTTGGCAGATCATCTTGCGGACCCTGCAAATTTGTAAGTGTAGGTATCCAGAAATGTCTTATTTGCGGATTATTTGCTTCAGCAATATCCTTTGCATAGGTCACATCATGTATATTCATTTGATGCACCATATTCGATTGTCCGCTGCATATCCACACATCACCAATGAGAATTTCTTTTAAACTTATTTTATTGGTGCCGGTAATATCCATTGTGTAGGGGCCGCCCGCTTTCATTGGTTGTAATGGGATCAGCCATTTACCATCACTGCCGGTCGTTGTTTTATAACTCTTGTTATTGATTTTGACATTTATCTTTTCATTCTTCGAAGCCCAGCCCCAGATATTTATTTTGGTATCTCTTTGCAGGATCATGCTATCTCTTACAAGACGGGGAAGTCTTACTTGTGCATGAACAGATCCCAGGTTTAATACCAGGAGTAAAACAAAAAGAATATTTATTTTATGATAATTCATATTTAGGGTTCTTTATTCCCCTTTAATTAGGGTTTTTTAATTGGGTATTACTTACAAAAGCAATTCTTTTACTATCCGGCGACCAGGAGGGAACATTCATACTTCCCTGTCCGCCGAAAACATAGGCTATAGTTTTTGGTACACCACCACTTGCTGGCATTAAGCGGATATAAATTTTTTGATAAAAAGGATGGGTTGTCGGATCGATCTCTTTGGGGAAAGAAATATAAACTATCCATTTGCTGTCAGGAGAAAAATGAGGGAACCAATCATTGTATTCATCAAAAGTCACCTGCTCCTGGTTACTGCCATCAGCTTTCATTCTCCATATTTTCATTGTGCCTGTCCGCACAGAATTAAAATATATCCATTTGCCATCAGGACTATATTCTGACCCATCATCAAGAGTAGTTAGATTAGTAAGCTGTGTTTCTTTTTTAGTAGCAATATCTACTGACCAGATATCATATTGCTTATTTCTGAAACCAGTGAATAAAAGTTTTTTACCATCCGGTGACCAGCTATGCAAAAAGGAATGTCCTGAATCTTCAGAAGTAATTTTAATGGGATTATCAGAACCAGTAAGTGGTAAAGTGAAAATTGTTGACGTTCTTTTTTCACCAACATAATTGCTGATGGCTATCATCTTTCCATCGGGAGACAATACATGGTCGTTATTATTATTTGTTGCAGATCCACTATTAATTTTACCCACTGAACCACTCTTAAGATTATAGTTGTAAAGCAAACCCGCCGATGAATTAAAGATCAGCGATTTCCCGTCCTTGGTCCAGTTAGGACATTGTATAGAAGCATTGTCAGAGTGAATTATTTTTCTAAGCCCGGTTTGCACATCCATTATTTCCAAATGACTGCCGATATAATCCCGGTAGGGTCTGTAATCATTTGCCGGAGGGATAGTGATACGAACATTACTGAACACAGCCTGCTCTATTACATTTTCATTATGCGAACAAATAAATAGTCCAGCATAAAGTTCCTCGTTTAGCAGAAGTTCTTTAGAGGCAGTTTTATAGTTTTCTCCCGGAGTAGCTGCTGAAAAAGTGAACACGTTACCTATACGTTGCAGTTCGATATTAACGGCTGCGTTAGATGGCAAAACTATCTGCACTGTTTGTGCGGTATCCGCATGCCTGGATTGTAACGACGTCAATCCATCGCCATGAACACATGCATCTGCATAGGGTGAGTTTGGCGTTAATTCATTTCTTGCAATGATCCCGATCTTGCGATGATGGTCTGTCCCTTTTCCAATAAAGCGAACAGTAGCGCTGATCATAAAATCGCCTTTGATCTATTTCCAGAGAAAGCGAAACTGGTCATCATTTGCCCACATGTTCTTGCCACCGCAACTCATCGTGTATTCCTGTGTTTCGGCATTATAAGTCGCAGATCCTTTTTTGACTGGATTGCCAACATCTTCATTGCCGTCAAACATTCCTGTTTTTTGCTGGGCATTTAAATTTGTCAGGCAGGCAAATAAGCAGAGTAGTAGTGTTATCTTTTCCATGTAAGCAATTTTTAGTCTGACTAATTTCTCCATTGAAAAGCGAAATATTCACATTGTTCTTTACCTGTATTCAATAATGCATGTGGAATACCTGATGAAAGAAATACAAGATCACCTGCCGATGCAGGATATAATTTCCCATCAATATGCATTGTTACATTTCCGCGAATTATCAAAATGACCTCTTCCTGTACATGAGTATGTGGTGCATGGCTTACCGAATCTTTATTTAATGCCGTCGTATGCATTTCAAATTGTGCTAACTGTGACGTTGCCTTGTTAAAAAAATCTCTCCGGTATCCTTTGCCTGTATTATTTGTTTTCAGATCATTCCAGTCAAGCATGAAAGAACCGGCTTTCCTGGACAATTTGCTTTTGTATTTTAAAATATAATAAGTCGCTATTGTTTTGCCGGCATTTTCTATTCCATGTTCATCACCCGGCATTGCAAATGCAATACTGCCTGGGCCAAGTATTTTACTTTGTCCTGCAATGGTGATCTTGACTTGTCCATCCTTTATGATCATCAACTCTTCCTGATCAGCATGTGTATGGGGTGGGTGAGGGGCTTTGCCCGGTTCTAATGTTGAAGCATGTATTTCAAAATACTCAAGGGCAAATGTTTTGCCTTCCAATACTTGTCTCCTTACTCTCGTATCTTCTTTTATTGGCTCTAATTTGTTCCAATAATAAACACCCGACAATATGGAATCATTTTTTTGTCCAGCCGAAGTCAGAGTAATGATGATGAAAAGAAAGAAAATTATTTTTTTCATCCTAATTTATTTTAGTCATGAACTGGGAATTATTATACCTGTTGAATTGGAATCCGCTCGTTTTGCCACCTTCATTCTTGAATTCCAAATTGAAAAATTCTGATGTGGTATAAAAATCAGTTTCGCTTGCAGAATACAAACTGTATTTATTTGTCGGGGAAAAATACAAGGCAAGCTTTCCATCTTCATTCTTTATATCAACCTTGCTCCCGGTAGGTGATTGATAAGAACCAACATATTTATTTAACAGTGCTGCGTCAAGATTCAGTTTTGGCTTTTCAAAAACATATTGCATGCCTCTGCTAAATGTTTCAGTTTTAGTCCCTGAGTGTCCTGTATTCTCTAATACTTTTGATTTGAGAGCTACAGATGTATAATTCCTGTTTGCCATTTGTGCTACAAATCTTTCAAATGTTGATCTACCTCTTTCTACATCACCGACCGTCATATAAACTCTGAGTGGCTTTGCTGATTTCTTTTCAGCAAATTCTTTCTCATATTTATAAAGTACTTCATTGCCCCAACCAACAGCAGGGCTTGCTGCGGCATAGCCGGTGAATAATTCTGGTTGAGTAAATAAGGTATATAAAGTAAAAAGTCCGCCTAATGAACAACCCATCAGCGTACGATTATTCTTATCTGCTTTATAGTTTGTTTCAATAAATGGAAACAATTCATTCTTCATGAATGAAAGAAATTTATCAGCGCCACCGCTTTGTGGTAATCGTGTTTCCATTGTAGGAGTGTAGTCTCTTGCACGCAAGCTATCAGGATTTGGATTAACCCCACCCCACGTAACACCTACAACGATAAGTTCAGGAACGAAGCCATCAAAATAGTGCTCACCATAAAGACATTTTAACAATGGAAAATCCCATTGCGAATCCATTAAATAAATGACAGGATATTTCTTGTTACTAGTCTTAAAGCTCCCAGGTAACATTATCTGTAACTCATACTCCTGCCCGGCAACAATCTTTGATGTGATCTTTCTGACTTCTGATCCGGGAATATCCACTTTAGGATATTGCGCATAAGCATTCATAGCAAATGCCAGCAAAAGCAATACAATCGTGTGTTTCATCATTTTTTCTTTAAAGCAATTTCCAGTGCTTTAGTTGTGGTGTAATATTTTACCAGCATATTTGGTACTTCCCATGCGGGCATATTTTTATTCTTCAGATACTCAAGAAAATTTTTGGTGACTGCTGCGAAATGTGATTCATGTCCTTCAGCTAACTTCTCGGGCAATTTAACACTCCATCCTCTTGCAGTCTTGTATAATTCAACGCCGGGGAATTTTGTACTTATTTTTGAAAACTGCTGCTCTACGATAGCTTGGAAAGCTGCATCATTCTTTATTGGCTCTATATACAATACCGGTTTGAAATTTTCTTCCTTGCCCTGCCTGATCGCCAAATTTGCTTTTGTGCCACGCAATATCGAATAATGCGTATCGCTTCCACTCTCTGTTTGATAACTCCATACTACGGTGACTTTAGCACGGACGCCTTTTATGGTGTAGTTGATCTCTCCATTCGACCATACTTTTAATAATGAATCATTTGATTTGTTTTTTTCAATAAACGCCGGAACCTCATTTAGCTTAGTGATCGTTTTAAATTGGGTCACAGTCATATCGGTCGGCCATCTTTTAGCTGCTGTTATTGCTATATCCTTAGTATAATCCAAACTTTGTTCGGGAAAACATTCCCATTGAACCAGGTCAACCAAATGGGTGGTGACATCCACAATGCCATTCCCTTGTTGCGATGCATCCATAAACCATGCAGGTCTTACCACTATATTGCCAGAAACATTTTTATAAAAATTATGATCGCTGGTCATTTCTACTGCTGGCTTTTCAGCTGTTCCTTTTTCTAATGTTCCGAATATTTCAGGGATCATTGACAATTCTTTTTGAAGGATCGTGTTGATCTCAAATCTCTCCGTCATTATATCATAGAGCAAAAGATCTCTTTCTTTTGCTACGTCAAAAGCTTTCTTCAATAATTCAAAATCTTCAGGAGTAATTGCCATTGGCTTATCGGCAAGAACATTAAAACCTGCTTCCAATGCTTTTAAAATGTATTCTGTTTTTTTCGCATTATTTCCTGAAAGCACAACAACATTTCCCTTTTTATCGGCGATCATCTTTTCAAAAAAATCATTGCCGGTATAAACAACTTCTTTCCAGTTAGTGGGTGATTCTGCTCTTGAGTTATAAGCATTGATCCTGTCTAAATGCAATTTCAGATCGTTTCCTTCCGGTGCATATACATACACAACTGTGTCGACATCATCATACATTGTTTTTTGCACCAATGCAGCATGAAAATGCCCGGGATCAAGCGTAACTAACTGCACGGGTTTGGTTTTGTTTTCAGTCGATGTTTCTTTATTATTAGATTGGCAACTCATAATTATGATCATTACTAAAAAGAAAATCTGAGTTTGAAACCTTTTCATTTTGTTCATAAGAATTAATGTTGTACAAGTGTGCGACGCAACAGAAGCTAAATAGAATTATAAAAGTTGGAAAACAAAAAAATCCTACGCTGCGGTTTCATACCCCTTTCTTTGCTTGCGACTCAACATTGCATTTGCCTCATTATCGTTTTTGAATTTTTCTGTTTTCGGATCCCAATACAATTTTCTTTTCAGCTTCATTGAAATATGATGCAGCAAACAAGCTGAGCAAGCACGGTGTGCTTCTTCAACGGGTGCGATCGGTGCTTTGTCATCTCTAATTGCTTCGAGCCAGTTGCCATGATGTTCTTTACTCACTGTAAAATGAAATTCATTCGGACCAATAACCGATGTAAGCATATTTGGATCACTTGCATCTATTTTCTTTGCCCGTTCCCCTGGTTTTGTTGGATCACTTCCTGTAACATTATAATCACCTCTTGAAACAAACACCCAACCATTAGTGCCTTCGAACTTTATTCCATTTGGAAACTCATTACTAACGATCATCGTAACACCATTGGCATATTTAGCTTCTGTTTTAAATATTCCATGCACATCCCACAATCCACCAGTTGCAAACTCAACTTTATCACACCAGATCTCAACAGGTCCGCTGCGTTCCATTCCCATTCCCCAATGTGCACTGTCAATATGATGTGCTCCCCAACCTGTGATCATGCCAGCGCCAAACTGTTCGCAACGTAACCAACCCGGACGATCATAACCAGACTGCGGATGCACACGATCAACTGTATAATAAACTTCAGGAGTTGATGCAAGCCACATATCATAGTTGAGATTTTTTGGAACAGGCATTTCCGTTTTATTTCCACCCGGAGGATCACCGGGCAAACCAACATAAACAGTTTTCAATTCGCCAATGCGACCATTACGAACCAACTCTGCCGCATAACGAAACTGTTCAGTGCTTCTTTGCTGACTTCCTATCTGGAATTTCACTCCGCTTTTTGTAACTACATCAGCAATCACTCTACCTTCAGCGATGGTCAGCGATGCCGGCTTCTGCATATAAATATGTTTTTTAGCACGGGCTGCTGCTGCACCGATCATTGCATGTGTATGATCAGGCGTACTGATCAACACTGCATCAATATCTTTATTCTGCAGCAACTCACGATAATCAGTGTACAGCTTCACACCATCAAATGGTTTGCCATCACGTTTGGTGTAAAAGTCATTCACAAATTTTTTTCCTTCTTCAGCCCGATTAGAGTCGAGATCACAAACAGCCATTATTTGTGCATAATCATATTGCAACACACCGGGCATATCATGAACACGGGAAATGCGTCCCGTACCGATCGCTGCAACATTGATACGATTACTTGGTGCATTTCTTCCGAACACACTTGAAGGTACAATTGATGGAAGTGCCAATAGCGCTGATGCTTTGAGGGAATTACTCAAAAACTCACGACGGGATTGATTTCTTTTTTTCATCGGTTTTAATTTTTATGATGAATATCTTTATTTTATCTGCTTTAGTAATTCTATTCAGCTTTTTATTTCATGCAAAGCTGCTAAGGAGCAAAGACGCGAAGTTTTCTTCGCGACTTATTTTCTTTGCGCCTTGGCGTGTAATCATTTTACTTCTTTAACGAATGTCTTCCATGCATTCTCTGCTTTCGCTGCGTCAAACTTTCCATTGAATACAACCAACCTGTATTTTAATGTATATGTTTTACCTGGCTCAAGCAGCCAATCTTTATCTTTTGTAGGAGCGAAGCTGGCAAAAACATCGCCGCGTCCTCCATTTTGTTTTTTATCCCATATTCTCATTGGTTCAGGATTATTGTAATTTGTTGGGTGTGATAACATCACAATTCCACCTTCATCATTACCCGGTAGTGAGCCATACACCACTATCCATCTTCCTTTAGAATTATCTGTATTATCTCTTGTTTTGCCTTCAGATGTCAGCATTTCAGAATTATTCTTGTCCCAATATTCAGTAGCCCTCCAACCAAAGCCGGCATATCGATAAGCAACGATCAATAAAGGGCTTTGTGAAGCACATTGCATTTTTGAAGTAATGTCGACTACATAATAATCGCCATCCTTTACGGGATCATATACTCTTACTGTTTGCCATTCATTCAGCGCAACCTTTTCAGTTTTATCTTTTTTGAATACTACATGCTCCTGCAAAGCTGTGTACTCTGCGTATTTCTCGTTGCTTGTTTTGGAAGTAAATTTTACAAACCTGACTGTACCTTGCCTGCCTTTTATATTCCAGAAATCAACTGTATCGCCTTCGAAGAAAGTATGTGTCCATGCATTCCAGATACCATAATGATGATAATGATCGGGCGGTTGAATTCTTGTCAATACTTGTCCATGAGGAGCATAAAGCGGATGAATAAAACCGCTTCGTTTATAGTTCGTATCCTGCCCGGCCGGAGGATAAACTGTTTTAAATTGATAAGTCAGTAGCTTTTGATCTCCGGATGAGATTGTCAATACACTATCGATTGTTAACTTAACCGACGACTTTGATTGTTTTGTTTTTGTTTGTTGTGCAAAACAAAGAGTAGTTGTTGCAAAAAAAGAAACTATTACAAATAACTTTTTCACGGTTATCATTTTAGTTCAAGTACCACCACGCTATATGGCGGAATATTTAAGTTTAATTTTGAGCCATTAAGTTGTGCACCATTATAAGTTACTGGAACGATCTTATTAGGATTTTCAAAGCTGTTATAGTTCTGCATTTTATCAGACGTCAAAATTCTTCCGGTAACTGTCTTATAGGAGGCTCCGTTAATATTTATTGAAACAGATTGTGCCTGCTTTGCATTTACGTTCACTAAAGAAATATGAGTTGCACCGTTTTTATCTTTGGATGCAGAAGCCCAGATAGCAGTTAATGTATCTTTTCCAAAAATGTATTTATTACTGGTTACTTCCAGGGGTAACATCATTGCATCCTGGTGCACATTATACATTTCCATTACATGATAAGTAGGAGTGAGGACAAGCTTTTCTTCTTTAGTTAATATCACTGCCTGCAATACGTTAATGATCTGTGCCAGGTTCGCCATCTTCACCCTGTCACAATGATTATTGAAGATATTCAGTGTAGCTCCTGCTAATACCGCATCTCTCATTGTATTTTGCTGAAATAAAAATGCACCGTTTGTTCCTGGTTCAACATCATACCAGCCGCCCCATTCATCAACTGCCAAAGCTTTTTTCTTTTGCGGATCATATTTATCCATGATCGCACTGTGCTTTGTCACCAATTCATCCATAAATAAAGCCTTCTTCATAGTTGTGAAATATTCTTCTTCAGAATAGTCAGTGGCTGAGCCTTTCTTGCTCCAGTCTATAACAGAATAGTGGTGCAAACCCAATGCATCAAACATACCAGCAGGTAATTCTTTCATCAATACTTCTGTCCAATGATAATCATCATCAGAAGCTCCGGAAGCAATACGAAATATTTTATCGCTATTGTTCCAGTTGGTCATGAATGTTGCGTACTGACGATAAACGTTTGCATAATATTCAACTTTCATATTTCCACCGCAACCCCAGGCTTCATTTCCCAGTCCCCAGTATTTTACATGCCAGGGATTTGGCCTTCCATTTCTTTGCCTGAAATCAGTCATTGGACTGCTGCTATTGGGATGGGTTGTGTATTTAACCCAATCGGAAAGTTCTTGCGGCGTACCGCTGCCTACATTCCCACTTAAATATGGCTCTGCTCCAAGCAGCTCACACATATTTAAAAATTCATTTGTGCCAAAGCTGTTATCTTCTTTTACATTTCCCCACCATACATTCAGCATTGAGGGTCTTTCTTTTTTTGGACCCACTCCATCTTTCCAATGATATGTATCAGCAAAGCATCCACCCGGCCAGCGAAGCACAGGCACTTTTAATTTCTTTAATGCCTCGATCACATCTAACCGAACGCCATCTTTATGTGGTATTGTTTTATTACTATCGCCAACATAAAATCCACCATAAATACAATGACCCAAATGCTCGGCAAAATGTCCGTAGATATTTTTGTTGATGATGTCTTTGCCTTTATCGGCATTCAGGGTTATCGTGTTTTGGGCAGAAAGGATCTTTACGCTGAACAAACTGACTAAAATAATTATTTTTTTCATACGCATTTTATAATACAGTGATGATTGAATTTACAACATTGCTTGTTGTTTTATTTTTTATACCCGGCTGACCGCCACCAACGCTTATCGAAATTTTTCCGGCTGGCTGATATGTTGATCCCGTTTCATTTACTAATGACAATTGTTCCGGTGTTAATTCAAATTTTATCGCCTTGCTTTCGCCTTTCTTTAAAGTAATTCGCTGAAAACCCTTTAATGCCTGGATCGGCACTTTCGTTGTAAGGTTTTGATGTTGCAAGTATAATTGCACTACTTCCTCGCCATCCAATTTACCCGTATTGGTCACTCTGACACTAACAGTGATGTTCTTACCCTTTGCAATGGTTGCAGGAATTTTTAATTGATCATACTTAAACGTCGTATAGCTTAGTCCATATCCAAAAGGATACAAAGCTTCCCCTTTGAAATAACGATAAGTCCTGTTACTCATAGAGTAGTCGCTAAAGTCCGGCAAATCGTTGTCACTTTTATAAAAAGTAACCGGTAATCTTCCAGCGGGATTATAATCACCAAACAAAACATCCGCAATTGCAGTGCCAGCACTTTGTCCGCCATACCATGCATTGATGATGGCAGGAATGTTCTCATTTTCCCACGGAATAGCAATAGCACTTCCGGTCATCATTACAAATACAATGGGTTTTCCAGTTGACTTCAATGCTTTCATTGCATCGGTTTGTATTTGGGGTAAAAGAATTGAAGTTCTGTCGCCACCTTTAAAACCAGGAAAATCAACTCGCATTTCTTCACCTTCCAGTTGAGGAGAAATTCCACCTACATATATAATTGCATCAACATCTTTGATACGTTTCAGAAATGCACTCATATCAAAACGTTCAAAATTTCCTGCCCGCAACTTTATATTAGCCTTGCCTTCTCCCTGCCAGTATTCTACTACTATTTTATATTGTTGGCCTCGTACAATTTTCTGGCGATATTGTCTTGCTCCCCATCGGTTACGTAACCATGAATTATATATCTCTTTATCATCGATTAAAAATTTATATCCATCATCACCCTCTATTTCAAAAGTTATCTCTCCATCTTTATCTGATGAGTAATATGTAGTGTAACGAGCCGAAAAATTATTAGCACGGATATCACCAACTACTGCCTGGCCTTCCTGCCAAAAATGATCAAGCTTGCTTTCTGTTTGTACGATCGGTTCACCTTTTAGTTCCGTGTTATTATAATATTCAGCCTTGAAACCAGGTGTGCCTTCTCCAATTGAATAATGTTTACTTACATCTTCGTAAGCCAATAATGTATCATTGGTAAAGTTCAACGCCTTTTCATATGTTACTTCCACATCTTTTCCGAGCTTATTTTTTATTCCTTGTAATGCGGTAACAATTTCCGAAGGCACTCCATTATAATTTCCAAGAACAGAAATAGTATTATCAGCGTTTGGACCAACCACAGCGATCTTTTTTATTTTTTTACTTAGTGGCAACAAGTTTTTATTATTCTTTAATAATACAATTGATTGCTGCGCCATCTTTAAAGCGAGAGCTTTATGTTCCGGTGCTTCCAAAGAAGATGATGGTGTTTGTGCATATGTTACCATAGAAACAGGATCAAACATCCCAAGACGATAACGGATCATAAATAATCTTCTCAATGAAACATCAAGTTGTTCTTCTTTTATCAAGCCACTTTTCACACCATTGTATAATGTATAATAAACCGAAGTGCCGCATTCGATATCGGTACCATGAACAACACCATCTACAGCAGCTGTTACAGAATCTTTATGCGTTTTATGATATTTAAAAAAATCATCGATCGCCCAGCAATCACTGGTAACATACCCGGTAAACTTCCATTGCTTACGCAAAATATCATTCATCAATAGATCATTTGCACAACAAGGTTGAGTGTTCACGGCATTGTAGGCGCACATTACACCGGCAACATTGGCTTTTGTAACCAATTCTCTGAATGCAGGTAAATATGTATCCCATAGATCATAAGTAGTGGGATTGAAATTATCAACATGCCTCGATGGTTCCGGGCCACTATGCACTGCAAAGTGTTTGGCACATGCTGCTGCTTTTAAATATTTTGGATCATCGCCTTGCAAACCATGAACAAATGCATGGGCCATCATTGCTGTTAAGAAAGGATCTTCGCCATATGTTTCCTGGCCACGTCCCCAGCGAGGATCACGAAAGATGTTGATGTTCGGTGTCCAGTATGTCAATCCTAAATATCTTTCCTTCTCTCTTCCTAATTCCATCGCTTTATTATGTATTGCTCTTCCTTCCAATGCTGAGTAATCGGCCATTCTATACAGTGAAGTTGTATCCCATGTTGCTGCCATTGCAATTGCCTGGGGATAGGATGTTACTTTAAACGGTGTTCTTGCCACGCCATGCAATGTTTCATTCCACCAGTCGTATGCAGGGATCCCCAATCTTGGCACAGCTGGCGTTGCATTAAGCATCTGTTTTACTTTTTCTTCCAGTGTCAAACGACTTACTACATCATTTACTCTTGTTTCTATTGGCAATGAAGGATCCCACATGGGGAATGATTTAAAATCCTGTGCATATACATTATACGAGATCATTAACAGACACAAAAAGAAAATTCTTTTCATAAATTATATCTTATTTATAGGGATCAATAGTTTTTATCTTTCCGTTCGCATCATGTATCAACTCTGTTACTTTTACCGATCTTAAATGAGTTACTCCTTTTGATAAACTGCTGTCATGATAAAAAAAATACCATTTGCCGTTGAAGTCAACAATTGAATGATGCGATGTCCAGCCAACAACAGGGTTTAAAATTCTTCCGGCATAAGTGAATGGCCCGTACGGATTGTCACCAATTGCGTAACATATATAATGCGTATCACCCGTAGAATAAGAAAAATAATATTTGCCATTATACTTATGCATCCACGATGCCTCAAAAAACCTTCTATCATCATCCCCTGCAAGGAGCGGCTTGCCATTTTCATCGAGTATCACAACATCTTTAGCATCTTCAGTAAACTCCAGCAAGTCATTTGTTAACCTTGCAACTTTTGCACATAATGCTGTTTCATTATCGCCTGGTAAATGAAAAAGCGGACCATCACCTACTGCTTTGAAGGACCCGGTTCTCCAACGTTGTAGTTGACCTCCCCAAATGCCTCCGAAATACATGTAATAAGAGCCATCATCATCTTTGAATACAGCAGGATCAATTGAAAAGCTTTTTTTGATTGGTGTTGGTTGAGGTTTGAACGGACCTGCAGGTGATAGACTTGTCGCTACACCAATGCGAAATATTCCATCATGATCTTTTGCAGGGAAAAATAAATAATAGTTCCCATCTTTTTCTGTTGCATCAGGAGCCCACATTTGTTTGTCTGCCCAGGGAACATCCTTTACATGTAATGCTTCACCATGATCCGTCGCTTTTTTATCTAGAGGCGAGTTCATTGATAAAATATGATAATCTTCCATTGCAAAATGACTTCCAAGATCATCAAATGGAATATCATTTTCGATATCATGAGAAGGATAGATGTATATCTTACCATTAAAAACATGAGCAGATGGATCAGCAGTGTATATATGTGAAACTACTGGTTGAGAAATTGCTTTTTTGTTTAATTCTTCAAAATCGATGTGTGCAATACTTTCTTCAGGCATATTATTAAATTTAAATTAAAATATGTTCGATAACAACTTGTCCGTTTGTCGCGTTATGCAATAGCTGTAGCTAATCTTCGTCTTTCTTTCAAATCGGTTTCAATTGTTGTCTCCATTTTTTTGTTGATCGAATACCCGAAAAGCAAAACCGAACCCACTATAAAAATCAGCCCCGGATAAATACTTACTGACATCCTGATCCCATTAATTGCTTCCGGCGTTTGTTGTGTTGCATCTGCAACGTAGCCGTATTTACTTAAAAGAAATGCTCCCAAACCACCCCCGAAACTCAATCCCACTTTTAAACCAAATATCATAGCGGAAAAAATAATGGCGGTTGCTCTTCGGTTGTTTTTCCATTCACTGAAATCTGCCACGTCGGCGATCATAGCCCAAAGAATAGGAATAGTTATTCCATATAAGAATCCATGAAAAATATGTGTAAGTATCACCAGCCCGACTGATTCAGGTGAATAGAAATAGAACATCATCAGGCATAAAGCAGAGAGTACAAGAAAAATTCCGAATATGTTTCGTTTACCAAACTTGTCAGCCAGGGGTTTGCTGAACATGATCCCGATGATCATAAAAATGATACTGCCGGCATTGAATAAACTATTTGCTGAAGATGGTGGATCCTGTGGCCACTCAAAATTGCCAAGGCCAATGCCAGTAAGAGTTCTATTCAAACCAGCAATAAAATTATTAAAGCCGATATTCTCCAGGAATTGTGCCTCCGCATCATGATTCAAATAGTATTTAAAGAAATAGATATTCATGCCACCTTTTAATGCCAGCGTAACAAATACAAGAATAGTGAGGAACAGCATGATGATCCAGGGTTTATTCTTCGTTAGATCTTTTAAGTCACTGGAAATGGAATTTTTCTGTTCGACGATCGGTTTCACTCTTTCCCTTGTAGTTAAAAATGTAATGATGAAACAGACGACACCAACAATAGCAAAAAACAACATTACACTTTCAAACCCTTTTTGTTTATCACCATGGCCAATTGATAATGCTAATGGAAGCAATAATGCCTGGATAATAAATTGTGCCACCATTACGGCAACAAACCGATAAGAAGAAAGACTGTTTCTTTCTTTCATATCACCTGTAAGTACACCACTTAAAGCAGAATAGGGGAGATTGTTTGCTGAATAAATAATTACTAAAAAGAAATATGTAACTGCTGCATAAATAATTTTTCCGGACTCATTGAAATCAGGTGTACTGAATGCGAGAAGAGAAATAACACCAAAAGGAATTGCTGTCCACAATATCCATGGACGATATTTTCCCCAACGTGTATTTGTTCTGTCTGCAATGATACCCATGATCACATTAAAAAATGCGCCAGCAAAACCAAAGAATGTAATGATGAAGCTGGCTTTACCAGCGGGAATTTTATAAACGTCTGTATAAAAAAAAGCAAGAAATGTTACTAAGGTTTGAAAAATGAGATTAGCGGCCAAATCGCCCAAGCTATAGCCAATCTTTTCAATGACAGAAAGTTTTTGCGAAGCAGTCGTGTTCATGATTTTATTTTAGATTGTTAGGATGCTTTTTTCATAGTTTCTCCTGACCCGGAATTTGTTTTCAGTCCAATTACTTTGTAGTACGCAGGTTTGGGCTTGTATTGCCTGTCAAACAATAAAGGATAATTAGTTCTTCCCCTTACAGGCCAGCCATTCAGCCAGCTTTGTCCGTCGGTTACTCCCCAGAAAGTAACACGTGCAACGTTATTTTTATATTTTAAAAAGAGTTTAAATAAATTTTCGTAATCATTTGCCAGTTGTTGTTGTACGCTATCCGGCAATCCGTTGACGTAAGGATTTAATTCAGGATTCGAAGCAACTCTTTGACTCACATCGGCGCCCTGGAAATCACGTTGCAGCACTTCAATATCCAGCTCAGTGAACATTACTTTTATTCCCAATGCTGAAAATTGCTGGATGCTTTCTTCAATCTCTTTTAATGGTATCTTGTTCAAATGCCAGTGACCCTGGATCCCCACACCATCAATACGAACACCCGCTGCCTGTATTTTTTTAATTAAAGCAATTGCCCCGGCTCTTTTTTTCGGTTGCTCAATATTGTAATCATTATAATAGAGGTTTGTGTTA
>Ga0207686_10000566_pt1 | contig 23556 bp, 22 predicted proteins | sample KBSM24metaG_FD_184396 | JGI IMG/M metagenome (GOLD analysis project Ga0207686, IMG submission 184396) | Miscanthus rhizosphere microbial communities from Kellogg Biological Station, Michigan, USA - KBS M2-4 metaG (SPAdes) (version 2) | ecosystem: Host-associated > Plants > Roots > Rhizosphere >...
CAATGCATACGTAGATGATCTTAGAGCTGCAAATATTGACCTTATAATTCTCGCCGGTTTCTTGTGGAAGGTCCCGGATACATTAATAAAAGCATTTCGCGGAAAAATGATCAATATCCACCCTGCTCTTTTACCAAAATATGGCGGTAAGGGTATGTATGGGAGGTTCGTTCATGAAACCGTGATCGCCAATAAGGAAAAGGAAAGCGGCATTACCATTCATTATGTAGATGAGGTTTATGATCATGGGCAGATCATTTTACAGGCAACCTGCCCGGTTTCAGAAGATGATACCCCTGAAACGCTGGCAAAAAAAGTACAGATGCTTGAACACAGGCATTTTCCTGCTGTCGTTTCATTACTGGCTACACTTTAGATTACTATTTGCATTTTCTTTTGTTACTTGCCATGCTTGAGAAAATTTTCAATCTATATTATAATTATTACCTGTTGTCTTATTGCTTCAAAAGCCGGTGCCCAGTCTTTTAAATTGCGCGGCACTGTTTATGACAGCACAAAAACTTACCCGGTCATTTCTGTAAGCGTTCTAACTTCTTCAGGTAAGGGAACCGTAACAGATCTATATGGTCATTATGAGATAGATGTAACCGAAACAGATTCGGTTTGGTTCAGTTACCTGAACAAGCCCACTATTAAATATGCCGTTGGAAAGATCCCTGATGCCTCACGTTTTGATATTGCCATCCATATTAATGTACCGGTCCTAAAAGAAGTGATCGTGAAGCAACGCAATTACAAAATGGATTCTATACAAAATCGTCTTGATTATGCGAAGGCTTTCGACTGGCAAAAACCAAAACTAAAGGCAAACTTAAGTGGTGATATGGGCGCAGCTGTTGGCTTTGACCTTGATGAGATCATCCACATGTTCCAATTCAGAAAAAATAAAAGCAATGCTGCTTTCAGAGAAAGGTTGCTGGCGGAAGAAAGAGAGAAATTTATTGACCATCGTTTTAATAAAGCACTTGTACTACGATTAACAGGATTGATCGGTGATGCAAGAGATAGTTTTATGCAGAGCTGCCGGCCTACTTATGAAATGTGTATGTACTTAGGTGATTATGATTTTCAATTCTACATTAAAGAATGCTATGAAGCTTATAAGCTGAAGAAAAGCGAAGGTTGGTTAAGAAAAGAAAATTAACTTACCGTCGTTTTAAAACATTACTGCTTTATGAGTAATAAGCTTCACAATGAACTGAAGAAAGAATTTCAGCTTGAACGGCTTATCCTTTTTAGTGATGCTGTCTTTGCCATTGCTATTACTTTATTAGTTATAGAAATAAAGATCCCGGAGATACACGAAAGGCCAATAACAGACAATGATGTTTTACATAAACTTGCAGATCTTATTCCAAAATTTGTTGGTTTCCTTGTCAGTTTTTTATTGATCGGTCAATACTGGATCGTTCATCATCGTATGTTCAGTTTTGTGATCAATTTCACTGACCGGCTCATCTGGTTGAATATTTTGTTTTTGTTTGCTATTGCATTAATGCCATTCAGTACTGGTTTTTACAGCGAATTTGTTTTAAGAGGTGTAGTAACACCAGTTATTTTTTATACCGCCAATATTGCTTTGCTCGGTCTTGCGAATTTTTTAATGTGGAAATACTTAAGCAATCAAAAAAACAACTTAACCGAAAACCTGACACCAGCTTTAGCAAAATATTTTTCATTACGAGCATTAACGGTGCCTACAATATTTGTCATCTTCTCATTTGTTTATTTGTATTATCCGACAGTCGCATTCTTTATCCCTATGCTTACTCCTTTTATCATGCGTCTCATCTTTAATCCTATGAAGAAAAAACTTATCAATCAGAGCAATTAAAATAAAAAAACATGAAGCTTGTTATTTCATTTGTTGTTTTCTTGTTTACTTCTTTTATCACATCATTTTCTCAAACTATTTTGAGATCAGTCAATCCCGAAACAGAAGGCATATCATCAGAAAGATTAAAACAGATCGATGCAAATATTGATCACTGGATAAAAGAAGGACAACTAAATGGCGCTACTGTTATCATTCTTCGCAACGGGAAAATAGTTTATCATAAAGCATTTGGCTTTGCCAGTGAAAACATTCCGATGAAACCAGATCATATTTTCCGTATTGCTTCTATGACAAAACCGCTCATCAGCGTAGCTGCAATGATGCTATATGAAGAAGGAAAATTCTTACTGACAGACCCGATCTCAAAATTTATTCCTGAGTTTAAGAACCCTGTTGTTCTTGATAAATACGATGCAGCCGATACAACTTACACAACAGTTCCTGCAAAAAGAGAAATTACCATGCGGGATATTTTATCGCAAACTTCCGGAATTGGTTATGCACAGATAGGCTCAGCCACTTCCAATGCGATTTATTATAAGAATAAAATAAATGGGGGCATTGGTACGCCGTATTCAACATTGAAAGATGTGATAACAAGATTGGGGAAGCTTCCTTTGTTTGCACAACCCGGTGAGGAATTTTATTATGGATTAAATACGGATGTACTTGGTTATTTGATTGAAGTGATCAGTGGCATACCGTTAGATAAATATTTACAGCAAAAAATATTTCAACCACTTGGCATGAAGGATACTTATTTCTTTTTGCCGAAAGAAAAACAAGCAAGACTTGTTTCATTATACTCCCAGGGCAATAACAAAATGAGCATACAGGATTCATTGATAAGTTTGAACGGGACCTTTTCAAGAGATTTTCCAAAAACAACTGATGGAACTTATTTTTCAGGAGGTGCAGGGCTAAGTTCAACAGCTTATGATTATGCTTTATTTGGTCAAATGCTTTTAAATGGCGGTGAATTAAATGGCAAACGGATCTTATCTCCTGCCACCATTCAAATAATGGTATCAAATCAGATCGGTGAGTTATTGATGTGGGGCGATGCAAATAAAACAAGAAGATTCGGTTTGGGTTTTGGTATTCTTACTGATTACGCCGAAAGAACGTTGATGATACCTGCCGGTTCATATGGTTGGGATGGAATGTTTGCTTCGCATTATTGGACCGATCCTAAAAATAAAATGGTAGTTGTATTTATGCGCAACATCTGGCCAACCGAACATTGGGATTATGGAGATAGAATAAAACCGCTTATTTACCAGGCATTGAAATAACGCTACGAGTTATGAACTTTGAGCTATAAGCTGAAAATATTCAAATTTTTAAACTTGATTTCATGGAACAAACAAAACTCGGTATTGGAACAAGATTACAACACACTCAATATGGCCCCGGTGTGATCGTGGGCATTCGTTATGCTACTTATCTTATTTCTTTTATCAATCATGGTGTAAAAGAAATTGATAAAACAGATACTAAGCTTGATGAGATCATTCCCGAAAATATAACGGAAGAAATAGAAACACATTCTGAGGTTGAAAAATCGTTACTGAAAATTTTAAGATTATGGGGAGGACTTAATGAAAATGTTCCTCTTGGTGACCGCTGGCAACATGGAATGATGTTATTGCAGCCTGCTGATAAAAGTTTGAAGCCAAAAGAAATTCCAATTGAAGATTTTTTTCATAAGGTTGTAATGCTGCGTGACAGGCTTAGAGTGCTGGAACAAAATATCAACAGCAATAAAAAATTGAGTGATGAAGATAAAGTAGACCTACAGCAATACATTACCCGTTGTTATGGCTCACTGACTACCTTTAATGTATTGTTTAAAAACAAGGAGCATTGGTTTGTGGGTGATAAAGGAGCTAAAGAATAATATTGGATCTTTATCAAAATTGTTTATCATGAAAAAATATTTCTTTTATTGTGCGCTGTTTGTCTTGTTATTCAATAGTTGTACAAATGCGCCGGAAAAAAAAGAACGTCTTTCAAAAGCATCAAGAGAAGATAAAAATGGCTGGATCTATGTGCATCTTGAAGGTTCGCCATCCGATATTGGCTATCAGCATGGCTACCTGTTAGCAAAAGATATTGATACGAGCATACAGGCAGTTTCCTATTTACTGCAACATGATACACACCGGGATTGGGAGTTCTACCGCAGTGCGGCAAGAAATTTTTTATGGCCAAAGCTTGAACAGGAATATAAAGATGAGATCAATGGGATCGTTGAAGGATTGCATGCACAGAAAATCACTTACGATAGTCTTGATATCACTGCCTATAATGCTATGGAAGAACTGGCTTATTATTATGTACCGCTGTTGATGGATAAAGAAAAACCGGGTAGTGGTGACAATAAAGCTCCCGGTAATTGTAGCGCTTTCATTGCCACGGGCAGTTATACAAAAGATGGCAAGATCGTAATTGGTCACAATAACTGGACATCTTACATCACAGGGCAACACTGGAATGTGATCGCAGATATTGTTCCTGAAAAAGGCAATCATATGATTATGGATTGTATGCCAGGTTTTATTCACAGTGGTGATGATTTTGTTATTAGCAGCAATGGTATCCTAATAACAGAGACTACCATTACTCAATTCAAGGGTTTTGATTCAACAGGCATTCCGGAATTCATGAGAGCAAGAAAAGCATCTCAATATGCAAGCAGCATCAATGATGTAATAAAGATCTTTACTACCGGGAACAATGGTGGTTATGCAAATGACTGGTTGATCGGTGATACAAAAACAAATGAAGTAGCCAAGCTTGAATTAGGGTTAAAGAATTATCATGTATGGCGAAGCAAAGACACTGCTATCATCGGTTCAAATTTTGCCAGCGACTCTTCACTCATTGCACAGGAAACAACATTTGATATACATGATAAAACATCTTCACCAAATGGTCGTAAAGTGAGAATGGAACAATTATTATTAGTAGATATGAAAGGTAAACTTGATGCAGAAACAGGTAAACAAGTTGAAGCTGATCATTATGATGCCGTACAAAACAAAAATGCCAATAATAAATGCGTGGTCTGTGGTCATGTAGATGAAGATGCAAAAGGTTGCATTGAATGGGATTGGCCAACTTATTATCCCGGAGGTGCTGTCCAGGGAAAAGTTACTACCGCCGATATGGCAAGTAAGATGCAGCTATGGGCACATATGGGTCATCCTTGCGGAGAGTCATTTATTGGTGAAAAATTTTTCAAAGAGCATCCGGAGTATAAGTGGCAGTCAAAGTATTTAACCAACATGCTTTCTTATCCATGGACATTATTTGAAGCAAAAAAATAAGTTAGTAAAACAGGAATATGGAAGTTCATGCACATTCTCATACACCAGGAAAAAAATGGACGCATTATTTCTGGGAATTCTTTATGATGTTTCTTGCCGTGTTCTGCGGATTCCTGGCAGAGAACCAACGTGAACATATCGTAGAAGGGAACAGGGCAAAAGAATATGCAGCCCTGTTGCTGGAAGATCTAAAAAACGATTCTGCTTATATCAACGAGGTTACAGCTAGCCAATTACTGATGCTACACAGGGCAGACACACTTCTCGCTATTCTTTCTTCTGACCAGTTCATAAATAATAATGGAAAAATTGTAAACCTTTTTAATCATGTAGGTACACTGGTAGATTTTAAACCGGCTTTCGAAATAAATTTTGAGCAGATAAAAAATTCTGGTTCGCTTAGGTATTTTAAAAACAAAAAATTAGTAAGCTCTCTTTCAGAATTTGACAGGTTGCTTGAAACAACTGCTGAGGTTTATGGGGGATATAATAATTATATATTACAGAACCTGCAGCCTTTTATGATCAATAACCTGAATACCCTGCAGTTTGATATTTTTTCCAGGACAGTGTTAGTCTCTGATCCGGATATATACAATTGGGATAAAAGAGAAGCGGTTTTGCTGGCAAATAAAATAAATCTCAAAAAGACCTATGATGTTTTCTTTGTTAATCGTTTTCTGAAGCAATGCATCGAAAAAAATCTTGGATTGATCATAGCAATAAAAAAAGAATATCATCTATGAAACAGGTCTGTTCTAACATATTTAAAATGATCTTTCTATTTATTGCAACTGCATTTTCAAAAAATGGAAATTCACAGGTAAACAATCCTTTGGACAGTGGGGCATACTTCATATCATTTGACAGCACAAAAATTTATTATGAAGTAAGAGGAAATGGAGATGCTGTTGTTCTTGTTCATGGTTTTATTGTTAACGGTCAATCCTGGAAAAGAACTGAATTATATAAAAACCTGCTTGAAGAAGGTTATAAAGTTATTATTCTTGATCAAAGAGGAAATGGATTTTCTGATAAGCCACATACACCCGAAGCTTATGAAAACGATGCGGAAGCAAAAGATATCATGGGATTAATGAAAAAACTTAAGATAAAAAAATACAGCGCTGTTGGTTATTCTCGGGGTTCCATCATTGTCTCAAGACTATTGGTATTAGATAAAAGGATCAAGAAAGGAGTGATGGGAGGAATGGGTGCAGAATTTACAAACCCTGAATGGCCACGACGCATTATGTTCTACAAAGCATTGAGCGGTGAACCAGTACCTGAACTTGCTGCAATGGTAGAAAATGTAAAAAAGCAGGGACTCGATCAGCAGGCCCTGGCATATTTGCAAAGATCACAGCCATCTACAAGTAAAGAAGAGCTGGGAAAAATAAAACAACCGGTATTAGTTATTTATGGCGATAAAGATTCTGATAATGGTTCGGCAAAAGAATTAGCTGATCTTTTTAAACATCCAACTTATAAAATAACACCCGGTGATCATGGTGGGGCTAGCAGAACAAAAGAATTTTCAACAGAAGTAATTTCTTTTCTGCAGAAAAAATAATCAATCGCGATAGTTCAAAGCAGGTTTCCTGTCACCTAGTAATGCTTTGTATTGGTAGTCACCTTTATTCTTTTTAAATTCTTCTTTTGCATTTGCGATAAGTGTTGGTGTTGTGAACAGATCAAAAGCAGTTAATGCCAATGTCTTTGCAGCCACCATCATTCCTTTTATGCCAATATCAGTACCGCCACATGCAACAGCTTGCCAGCTATGCGCAGGTGTACCAGGTATCCATGTTGCAGCTTCCAGTCCTACTGTTGGCACTACATAACTAACATCACCCACATCAGTTGATCCCTGTCCACCACCTGCAATAGTTTTTAATGGTTTTACCACTGTTGCAGATTCAATTGCCGGATAAGAAAAATTAAAAGTTGATTGTAGTTTTTTGCCAAATTCAATCTCGCCCGGTGTATAAGAAACACCCCCCACCATTTCCAAATTTTTCTGCATTGCATCTGCCAAGGTTTTATTTAGTAGCAGATCATGTGTACCACCGATCAATTCATATTCCATTTCCGTTCCAGTTCCAAGTGCAGCACCTTGTGCAGCTTTCACTACACGATCGAATATATTCAGCACAACATCTTTTTGGGGATGGCGAACATAATAATATACTTCTGCAAAATCAGGAACTATATTCGGCGCTTTACCCCCATTGGTAATTATATAATGGATCCTTGTTTCCTGCGGTACATGTTCACGCATCATGTTTACCATATTATCCATTGCTTCCACTGCATCCAATGCTGATCTTCCTTTTTCCGGCGCCATCGATGCGTGAGCTGCTATTCCTTTAAAACGAAATTTAGCAGATGTATTTGCCAATGCACTCGTCATGGTTATAGCGTTGTGTTCGTCCGGATGCCAATGGATCACAACATCTACATCATTAAATAATCCGGCACGAACCATATATACTTTTCCTGAACCTCCTTCTTCAGCTGGACAACCATATACACGGATAGTTCCAGATAATTTTTTTTGCTCAATTAATTTTTTTATTTCAATGCCAGCAGCCACTGATGCTACACCAAATAAATGATGACCGCATGCCTGCCCTGCATTTTTTTCTTCAATGGGTTTTTTCTCAGGTACTGCTTTTTGTGACATGCCGGGTAATGCATCAAACTCAGCAAGAATTCCGATAACTGGCGAGCCGCTTCCGTAGCTTGCAACAAATGCCGTTGGTATGTCTGCAACTCCCGATTGTATTGTAAAACCACTTTCTTTTAATGTCTGTTGGAGTAGGGCAGTGCTCTTTTCTTCTTTAAATCCCACTTCAGCATAGTTCCATATTTTCATTGCTCTTTCTTTGTAGTAATCATATTTACTATTCAGAGAGGTTATGATGTCTTGTTTATCTTTTGAATGATCAGGAATTTTTTCTTTATTCTTTTGCGAGGAAGCGATAATTGAAATGAAAAATAAAAAAACAAATAACATTCCTTGCTGTTTCATGCATGTGGTTTTAAATAAAGCTAATGTTTTTATAAGACAAATCTCCTGGTTTGAGGATGCTGTTCGCTAACTGAATTGATATTGATCATTGCAGCGGGTCAAAGTGTTTTTTCCATGTAGACTACGCCGGACAAAGGATTATCGTAATATGGTGAGATATTTGCAAAACCGAATTGTTTGTATAAATGAACGGCCGCTTCTAACTTTAAAAAAGTATCAAGGCGCATCTTTTCATATTTTTTTTCTTTTGCGGAGCTTAATAGTTCTTCTACCAGCATCTTTCCAATTTTATTTTTCCTGAAAGAAGGTCTTACATAAAGGCGTTTCATTTCACAAGCTCCTGGTTCCTTCATTCTTGTTAATGCAATACAACCGGCGATCTCATCTTCCCAATATGCCAGCACCAGGTCACCGGATGGCGGACCATATTTCTTCAAAGGATGCTTCAATTCTTCATCAAAACTCTGGAAACAAATATCTTCATCCAGCTCCTTTTCATATTCACGAAAAAGATCCCGGATGATCTCTAACTCTTTTCCTTCCTCAATAATATGTTTAATGCGCAGCATGTTTTTTTGTTGTATAAAATTAGTTATCTACCTTTTGCCCGTAAAAAAAATTTTAAAATGTATTCCCGATATATCCTGTTTGCAGTTGCATTGTTAATGACCACAACTAGTTTCAGCCAGAAATATAAAAAGATCCATGATAAAGCAGTGGTTGTAGATACGCATAATGATTTTCCCAGTGCTTCTATTGAAAAAAAAGTAAGTCTTGATTCAGACTTGTTGGGAAAAACACATACTGATCTTGCCCGTTTGCGCACCGGCGGTGTTGATGTACAAATATTTTCCATCTTTTGCGGGCCAGAGCAAAAACAACCTTATGCGTTTGCCAATCGTGAAATTGATTCCGTATATGAATGGGCAAACAGGGCTCCCAAACGAATGACAATTGTAAAAACGCCAGCCGAATTAAAGCAAGCGATCAAAGAAAAAAGATTAGCTGCTATGATGGGTGTTGAAGGCGGCCACATGATCGAAGATAAAATTGAAAATCTCGATGCATTATATGTTCGTGGTGTTCGATACATGACGCTTACATGGAACAATAGTACAAGCTGGGCAACTTCTGCTGCAGATGAAACCACCAAAGGCGATTCATTGACTCATAAAGGGCTTACTGATCTTGGTAAAAAGATCGTTCAGAGAATGAATGACCTGGGAATGATGATCGATATAAGTCATAATGGAGAACAAACTTTTTGGGATGTGATAAAGATTACAAAAAAACCGATCATTGCTTCGCATAGCTGTGTATGGGCTTTTTGTCATCATCGCAGGAATTTAAAAGATAACCAGATAAAAGCTATCGCCAAAAATGGCGGTGTTATTCAGCTTAATTTTTATGCAGGCTTCCTTGATAGCACTTATGAAAAAAAAGCAGCCCAGTTAATCGCAAAACACAAACCTGAAATTGATTCATTGGTCGCTCATGGCACTCAACCCGACTATGCAGGAATAATGACAATGGAAAAATATAAAGAAGAAACAAGTGCTATACGTCCGCCGCTTTCCCTGTTGATCGATCATCTTGACTACATTGTAAAACTCGTTGGTGTTGACTTTGTTGGTCTTGGTTCAGATTTTGACGGCATCGAAGCCGGGCCAAGAGAATTAAATGGCGTACAGGATTTTCCTTTGGTCACAAAAGCATTGTTAGAAAGAGGATATAGTAAAAAAGATGTCCGTAAAATTTTAGGAGAAAATTTTTTGAGAGTTTTTAAAGCAAATCAACTTGGGACGAACTGATCTCTTCTTCCTCCTTTAACTTCTGATCGAGGAAAAAAGTTCCTGTTGGAATAATGGCTGCAAGAAATGCTGCGGCAAACCATTTGAGTGACTTGTTTCGATCTGTTTTTACTTCCCATGCAAGAAAAAGAAAGCTGACAAATAAGATCCCATGCATCCATCCAAAAATTTTTACCGCTATAGGCAAATGAAAAAAATATTTTAGTGGCATTGCTATGGTTAGTAATACCAAAAATGAAATCCCTTCAGCAATACCCGCTTTGCGAAGCCATGATAGTTTTTTCATTCGTTTTTTTTATTCTATATCTTCTGAAATAAAGATCGCATTTGAATTCAGATCATGAAAAGCAAATTCATTAGTTCCCCAAGGCGTGTTTTGCTTTAGATCTTTTTCTTTTACTGTACCCCTTTGTTTGAATTCTTCAAAAAGTGGTTTAATATTCTTTACATCAATGCGTATCACGGCACCTCCGTTCATGGGATCTTCTTTTGTACCGGCATGCCATTGAAGATGTATCTCAAGATCATCCCGGTAAAGACCTGCGTACATTTTATCATGAGAAAAAGAAACCTCAAAGCCCGTTTTCTCTTTATACCATGCAACATCTCTCGCAATATCAGCAGATTCAAGAACAGGGATAATTTTTACAAGTTCTGTTCTCATTTGATTTAATTATTATTTAGATCCTGTTGCACTGATCACTAAACGAACAAGCTCACCGATCTTATTTGGCTCCAGCCATCTTGCAACAATTACAAGATCATGTTCATTATCTACAACAATAAAATTGCCACCAAAACCATTGGCATAGTAAATATTTTTTGAAATATCGCCCAACTGGTTTTCCTGGTTTGTCCACCACATTAATCCATACGATTTGTTGGCAGCAGAAGGCTGCCCAACAGAATTTACCCATTGTTCAGATATCAATTGCTTGTTTTTCCATTTACCTTTTCTTAAAAACAATAACCCAAATCTTGCCTGGTCGAGTGTATTAATGAAAATGCCGCCACCAAAATGACCGCCGCCGCTTACTGACTCTATCATCTGCCCATCAATATTTATAAATGAATTATCATACCCATACCAGCGCCATGTAGTTGATGCACCAATCGGATCCATTATTCGCTCACGCAAAACAACCGGTAACGGTTTTCTTACCACTTCTAATAATGAATATGCTAATAAATTCACCCGAACATCATTGTATTCAAATGTTGAACCCGGTTCTAATAATTTTCTATTTTTCCAATCATCAATACCACCTTGTTTTGGAGGACGATCGGCCCAATCACAAACATCAAACAAACAGCCTGACCAATCGGATGATTGCGTTAATAAATGCCTCCAGGTAATTTTTGAATTATGCTCACCACCAAATTTGTCGTCCCACAAATATTCATTCACATGGTCATCGATATTTTTTATTAAATGATCATCTGTAGCAAGGCCCGCAACAGTTGAAAGAAAACTTTTTGAAACACTGAAAGTCATATCCACTCTTTTTACATCTCCCCATTGCGCTACGATATAACCATTCTTTAATATAATTCCGGCAGGTTTTCCTCTTTCTCTCATCGGGCCAGCTATTCTATAGTTAGGTTCATTTGCGTACGCTTTTAAATTAGCAATGCGCAGATCATGATCAGTTTTTGTTTCGTTGTGAATTGCAAAACTTATAGCACTATCGATAAGTGCTGTATTCATTTTTAATTCTGAAGGTTTTTTTGTTTGCCAGTTAGAGTCGGGGAAATAAAGTTGCTGGCTATAAATTACTTGAAAGAAAAAAATAAAAGAAACGGCAAGAAAGATTTTAATAACTGCAGATTTCATTTTATGAATATAGCTCAATAATCAATCACCTGTTCTTCGATAGCCTGCGGTAATTCTCTCCAGTCATATTGCTGGTTGCGAAGTTGTGGTTCAAAACCTGCTTCACGAATGGCTTGTTGAATACTTTTGTATGTAAAGCGATGTGGTGCACCGGCTGCACTTACCACATTTTCTTCTAACATAATACTTCCAAAATCATTGGCGCCGGCATGCAGGCAAAGTTGCGCAACTTGTTTACCAACGGTGAGCCAGCTCGCCTGTATGTTTTTAATATTAGGCAACATGATGCGGCTCATTGCGATCATGCGGATATATTCATCAGGTGTTGTAAGATTATGTACACCCCGGATCTTTGCAAGTAAGGTATCTACATCCTGGAATGTCCATGGGATAAAAGCAAGAAAACCTTTTGCATTTTCCGGTTTGCGGCTTTGCACTTCTCTTATTTTTATCAAATGCTCAAAACGTTCTTCAATGGTTTCCACATGACCAAACATCATTGTAGCAGAAGTTGTGATATTAAGCTTATGTGCTTCATGCATAATATCAAGCCATTCCTGTGCACCACATTTTCCTTTACTTATTAGTCTTCTTACTCTATCAATTAATATTTCCGCACCGGCGCCGGGTAATGAATCCATACCCGCTTTTTTTAATGCAACCAATACATCATGATGGTTACTTTTTTCCAGCTTGGTGATATGCGCCACCTCAGGTGGTCCAAGTGTATGCAGCTTGATCGCTGGAAATTCCTTTTTGATCTGGCTGAAAGTATTGACATAAAAATCCAAACCTAATTCCGGATGATGACCACCTTGTAATAATAACTGGTCGCCACCCCAGCGAATTGTTTCTTCGATCTTCTTCCTGTATGTTGGCATATCGGTTATATATGCTTCGGGGTGACCGGGTATGCGATAGAAATTACAAAACTTGCAATTGGCAATACAGACGTTGGTCGTGTTCACATTGCGATCGATCTGCCAGGTTACTTTTCCATGCGGCACTTGTTTCTTCCTGAGTTCATCAGCCAGGAACATCAATTCGGTAAGCGGTGCCTTTTCAAATAAAAAAACGCCTTCTTCTTTTGATAAGAATTCAAACCGGGAGGCTTTCTGGTATAGATCGGGTAGTTGCATCATAATGGAAACGCAAAGGTAAAGAAGGGAAAATCATTCAATTAATCGAAGCCTGTAATTATTTGTTGGATTATTATTATAACTTGTCATGCTGATGCAGCAAATGAGAGCAACTATTCGTCTATTTGCTGGACAATTATCTGAACGATCCTGGTTTAGCCGGGGCGACGCATTTGTTCGATAGAATACAGGAAGATGAACGGAGCGTCGCAATGATTGCCAAATAGTAATGCGAAAGCCGGTAACACAAATATTGTTTTGCTTTTTTATAGCTGTGTCTATTTCAGCAACAGCACAGGAACAATTCATTGATGGTCCTGCAAAACTTTTAACTTCATTTCGATTTAAACAACTTTCAGGTGGCGTTATTATGCTCAATGCCAGGTTTGCAAATTTTCCTGATACACTCAATTTTATTTTAGATACGGGCAGTGGCGGTATATCACTTGATTCCACAACGGTAGATTATTTTCGTATCACTCCGACTCCTTCGGATATGACCATTCTGGGTATTGCGGGTATTCGCAAAGTAAGTTTTATTTACAATCAAAAACTGCGTTTACCTGGTCTTACTGTCGACAGCCTGAATTTTCATATAAACAATTATGAAGTTCTCACGCAGGTATATGGTGAAAAGATCGATGGGATCATCGGCTTTTCTTTACTGAGCCGCTATATTTTTAATATCAATTATGATAGTTCAAGAATTTCCATTTTTTCAAATGGCCGAATGAGGTATCCTCGCGGTGGCTGGCTTTATGAACCTATTTTGCGCACACTGCCTGTACAATCTGCACGAATTAAAGATGCAGTAACCACCAATTCACGTTTTCTATTTGATATAGGCGCCGGGCTTTGTATGATGTTGAATAAAGATTTTATTGAAGACAGTAATTTTTTAAATAAGAAAAGAGTGCTATTTGCAAAAGAAGCGGAAGGTGTAGGAGGCAAAGTGGATATGCATATGACAGTGATCAAAGAAATGAGAATGGGTCCTTATCGTTTTAAAAATATACCCGTGTTTGTGTTTAATGATACATTTAATCTTACTTCTTACCCTTACTTAAGTGGTATCATTGGCAATGATATATTGAGACGGTTCAACCTCATCCTGAATTATGCAAAACGTGAATTTTATTTCATGCCTAACTCCCATTACCAGGAGGGTTTTGATTATGCTTATTCAGGTATCGAGTTATATTATGTAGATGGACAGATAATATTAGGCGATGTGGCAACAGCCTCGCCGGCTGAAGTAGCCGGACTTCGTGAAGGCGACATACTTGTCGGTATCAATAATTTGCTGGGAGCAAACATTCAGCAATATAAAACTGCATTACAGTCCTCGGGTGAAAAAGTAAAAATAATTGTTACACGTGATGGCAAATTGATGGAATTCAGCTTCAAGATAAAGAGCATACTTTCAAAGTAAAGGACATACTTTAGAATTCCCTTCTGCTGTAATTGGCCTATTTTTACAAACTTTTTATATTGAATTTATCATGATACGATTTGAAAAATTTGTATTGCAAAATGGATTGAGGGTGATCGTTCACCAGGATACTTCTACCCCGATGGCAGTAATGAATATAATGTATGATGTGGGAGCAAGAGATGAGGATCCTGAAAGAACAGGGTTTGCTCATTTGTTCGAGCATTTAATGTTTGGCGGCAGCATCAATATTCCCACTTATGATAGCCCTTTGCAAATGGCGGGTGGTGAAAACAATGCCTATACGTCAAACGATATTACAAATTACTATATTCAATTGCCGGCTGAAAACCTGGAAACAGCCTTTTGGTTAGAGAGTGACCGTATGCTCTCTCTTGCGTTTGGTGAAAAAAGCCTGGATGTGCAACGTAAAGTTGTTTGCGAAGAGTTTAAAGAACATTATCTCAATAAACCTTATGGCGACGTTTGGCATAAGATGAGAGAGCTTGCTTATAAGGTCCATCCTTATCGCTGGATGACGATCGGTAAAGAGCTTTCCCATATTGAAAATGCAAAGCTCGAAGATGTAAAGAATTTCTTTTTTAAACATTATCGTCCTAATAACGCCATTCTTGTAGTTGCGGGAAATGTAACTACTGAAAAAGTAAAAGAGCTTGCAGAAAAATGGTTTGCTGATATTCCTGCGGGAGAAAAATATGTTCGTAAGCTTCCGCAAGAGCCGCCGCAAAACGAAGCAAGAAAACTGGAAGTAAAAGCTGAAGTGCCACTCGATGCATTTTATAAATGCTGGCATATTTATCCGCGTAATGATAAACGATACTATATAGCCGATCTTATCACAGAAGTTTTAAGCGGGGGTGGTTCATCGAGATTATTTCAATCGTTAGTAAAAGAAAAGAAAATGTTCAGTGCCGTTGAATGTTATCATAGCGGAAGCCTGGATGCAGGCACATTGGTGATCGAAGGCAAGCTGGTAAAAGGAATTAAAATGGAAGATGCGGAAAAAGCGGTGGAAGCTGAGTTAGAAAAAATGAGGACAGAAAAAGTAACAACTACCGAATTGCAAAAAGTAAAAAATAAAGTAGAAAGCCTGATCGCCTTTGAAGATATGAGTCTTACTAATCGTGCCAATAGTCTTGCATTTTATGAATTGCTGGGCGATGCAGAGCAAATGAATCACGAATTAGAAAAGTATAATGTAGTTACAGCAGAAGATATTCTGAATGAAAGCCAGGTCATCTTCAAAGCAGTCAACAGCAATACGCTTTATTATTTTGCAAAACAAAATTGATGTCGCATCCACCATCAGATTCGCCAGATAAACATCCTAAACAGGATTTCCAGGTAGAACGTATCGCTTTTTTCAGTGATGCAGTGTTTGCTATTGCACTTACTCTTTTAATCATTGAATTCAGACCGCCACATGCAGGCAAAGAAACAACCAACGAGCAACTATGGCATGAACTGTTAGCCATGAAATTCCAGCTAGCATCATTATTGCTAAGTTTTGTATTGATCGTCAGTTACTGGATACGACACCATACTTTATTTAAATACGTTCATAATTATAACAAAGAGATCATCGTAGCAAATATGACGATCTTATTTCCAATAATTTTTTTCCCATTCACCACGGCCTTTTTATATGAAAGCGTTGGCGAAGGCCTTAAAAATATAGAAATACCTTTCAGGTTGTTCTTGCTTAATAATGTACTGACTGGTATCACTACTTATTATTTTTACAGAATGATAACAAAGAAGTATAAAGCACTCTCTTTCCCGATGGAAAAGAATATTGCTCATGAATTTGAAGTAAGATTGGTTGTGATATCATTAACATCTTTACTGGTTTTTGCTTTGTCATTCATTTCCCTAGAAGCTACCATGATCGGATTAATTCCGCTGGCAATAATGAATCTCTATTATAGATTTATAAAAAAAACTAAATAAAAAGAATGTTGAACAGGAGCATAGCGCCACCTATAACTGATGCAGTCAATCTCCATCTTGAACTGAAGCCCTATGAAAAGTTCACACTTGATAATGGTGTGCCTGTTTATGCCATCAATGCAGGTGCTGAAGAAGTGATGAGTGTAGAAATTATTTTTTTTGCCGGCAATAGCTTTGAAGAAAAAAATGTTGTTGCTGCCGCTACTAATTTTCTTTTGAAAAATGGTACCTCAAAAAAGAAAGCATTCCAGATCAATGAACATTTTGAATATTACGGTTCATTTTTAAATCGCGCCTGTTACAATGAAACTTCAACGCTTACTCTTCATTGTCTTAATAAACACATCGGGGAACTTTTGCCAGTGGTGGAAGAATTAATTACCGATTCTATTTTCCCGGAAGAAGAATTGACAATTTTTAAGCAAAACCAGAAACAACGATTAAGCGTCAGCTTGAAAAAAAGTGAATTTGTTGCCAGCCGACTGATCGACTCCTATTTATATGGCGAAAAACATCCTTACGGAAAATACACAAGTCATGCAGAATATGATGCGTTGAACAGGGAAGAACTGATCTCGTTCTACAATAAATATTATAAGAATGGCAGCTGTGTCATCTTTACGGCGGGCAAACTTCCTCCGGCACTTTTTGAACTATTGAATAAACATTTTGGGAAACTCCCATTCGGAAATAATTTTCAAAAACCGCTTCATCAAATTTCATCAACAAAAAAGCCGGGTGAAAAATTCAGGATCACCAATGATGAAAATGGTGTGCAGGGTTCGATCCGTATTGCCAGAGAATTCCCGAATCGTCATCATCCGGATTTCTTAAAAGTAATGGTGCTGAATAATATTTTCGGCGGCTACTTTGGATCAAGACTAATGGCAAATATCAGGGAAGACAAAGGATATACATATGGCATCCATAGTTTCCTGCAAGATCATATTCAGCAATCAGGATGGATGGTGAGCACAGAAGCCGGGAAAGATGTTTGCGAAGCGGCGATCAGTGAGGTTTATAAAGAAATGAAAAGGCTACAGGATGAACCGGTGGGTGAAGATGAAATGCAATTAGTGAGAAATTATATGATGGGCAGTATCCTGGGCGACCTCGACGGTCCTTTTCATATCATAGCAAGATGGAAGAACTATGTTTTGAATGATCTTAATGGGGATTATTTTTATAATGCGATCAATACGATCAGAACTGTTTCACCGGAAGAGCTACAACAATTGGCAAAGAAATATTTAAATCCCGATGAGTTCTATGAGTTAGTAGTTGTATAACTTCATTTAAATTATTATCACATGAATTTTCTTATTCGTGTTTTGGTTGTTGCGGCCGTTTCCTTTGGGCTGGCTCATTTACTGGGCGGAGTACATGTTACTGATTTCTGGACGGCTTTTGTATTTGCAATTGTACTTGCACTTTTAAATATGTTTATTCGCCCGATTTTGATCTTAGTCACTCTTCCGGTTACTTTTATAACTCTTGGACTTTTTTTATTCTTTGTCAATACACTTATTATTATGCTGGCCAGCAAGTTTGTTGATGGTTTTAGCATTGATAATTTCTGGTGGGCCTTGTTGTTCAGTATTATTTTATCGATCATAACTTCTGCGATCGATAAAAAGGAAAAAGAAGATCGGCGTGTTAGACAATAATTCTTTATTCGATCTTCATATTAAATCTTGTTGCTTGTTCCCGAATGATCTTTTCTACTTCGCCTTCTAAAGTTTGCGAATTATTTCCTGCTTTGGCCTTTTTAATTTTTTCTGCGGCTATATATGTTTCTCTTTTCTTACTTATATCTTGAATTTCTTTTTGTATTCCTGACCGCTCATTGCTTTTCTGATTTACGATCACTTCAAGTTGTTGTTTGTTTTTGTTTTTCAAACTGTCAGGCAATGTTTTGAGATCAATTTTATCTAAAATATTTTTATCATCGTTTTTTGCATCTACAAGATCCCAACTGCTATTATTATAAGTTTGGGGAGAAGCTTTTGATACGGCCCTGTTTACGCCTGCATATTTATTGACAGACAAATTAGCCTCATCCATAGAACCTTGTAATTCTTTTTTACCCCGGCCGGTCGCACCATAATAAATATAGGTGCCATTCAATTTATTGTTTAATGTAATTAAAGTATTGTCATAAGGAGTCGGAATATCTTCAGGCTTTGCATCTGAATTAATATTTGTAAAACTTCCGTTCCCGCATTCACCCAAAAGATTCCAGTGTTCTTTTATTCCCTGCAAACGGTCACCGCAATAGATCGTATTTACAATGACTCCTTTGTTCTTTGCTTCTTTGCAAGCCAGCGTATATGAAATGTTTCCCTGTAAAAAATCTTCATTGCCTGATATAAAAATTACTTTGTAATTAGAAGATGTCGTATCCCAGTTCAACTCATTCAACGAAGTATGAATTACATAACCACAATATTCTTCACCACCATTTGTAGTAAGTTGAAATAATTTTTGTGAAAGATTGTCAAGATCAGAAGTAAAAGGAGCTATTTGTTTTACATATCCTTTCCGCAGATCATTATTATCTCTTCCGTATTCATAAAGCGCTATTTCAATTTTTGGCGTCTCACCATTACATTTTGCTTTGCCCATTACATTCACCATGGTCCATAGTTGTGCTTTTGCCTGTTCTATAAGACCGTCCATGCTATTACTTACATCCAGCAATATAGCAGCCTGGATCTTTGCATTATTCTTTATTTTTTTTGGAGACTCAATTTCCGTTCTATGATCTACGGGTGAAGAAAAACTAAGAACGAGGTAAGAAGAAAAAAAGGCAATGGCTGGTTTAAAAAGCAGGTTCATGGTAAAAAGTTTTTTTATAAGATGCACCGGCTTTTTTATTTGCATAAGCAGTCCAGCCTTTTATTCTTGTTTTAACATTTTAAGTTCCATACAGCTTTATTTAATAGGTTTGCAGCATGACTTTCGACCGCAAGGATCTGTCTAACGAACAACTTATAAGTTTTTATCGTTCATTGCTTTGGCCACGAATGATCGAAGAAAAAATGTTGGTCTTGTTGCGCCAGGGAAAGATCTCAAAATGGTTCAGTGGCATCGGCCAGGAAGCTATTGCCGTAGGAGCGACATTGGCATTACGGGAGGACGAATGGGTAATGCCACTGCATCGCAACCTCGGAGTTTTTACTACACGAAATATGCCACTGCATAAATTAATTATGCAATGGCAGGGAGCTAAAGAAGGTTACAGTAAAGGAAGGGAAAGGAGTTTTCATTTTGGAAATGCTTCGCATCATATCTGCGGCATGATCTCACATCTCGGTCCGCAGTTAGCAATTGCAGATGGTGTAGCATTAGCACATAAACTAAGAAAAGAAAATAAAGTTTCATTAGCATTTACTGGTGAAGGCGGAACAAGTGAAGGGGATTTTCATGAAGCATTGAATGTTGCAGCCGTTTGGGATCTGCCCGTGATCTTTATTATTGAAAATAATGGTTATGGTTTAAGCACTCCTGTAAGTGAACAGTATCGATGCATCAGTCTTGTTGATAAGGCAAAAGGATATGGTATGGAAGGAGTGATGATCGATGGAAATAATATTTTAAATGTTTATGATACCATAAAAGGTGTTAGAGAATACTGCATCAAATATCAAAAGCCATATCTGATCGAATGCATGACCTTCAGAATGCGGGGACATGAAGAAGCAAGCGGTACTAAATATGTTCCCCCTGAATTATTTAAAATATGGGAGCTAAGGGATCCGGTGAAAAATTTTGAAGAGTATCTAAAGTTATCTGGTGTTGCAGATGAAATAACGATTGATAAAATAAAAAATGAGTTTAAAGAGAAAATAGAAAGCGAGTTAGCGATTGGTTTTAATACAGATCATATCAACCTTGATGCTGAAGAAGAACTGGAGGACGTCTATGCCGTGAAACGTGAAACGTCAAACGTCAAAGTAATTGACAATTCAAAACCTTTTCAAGTTTCGCCTTTTGCGTCTCATGATAAACGAATAATTGACGCCATCAGTGAAGGACTGAAACAATCCATGCATAAACATCCCAATCTTATATTGATGGGGCAGGATATTGCAGAGTATGGAGGCGCCTTTAAAATAACAGAAGGTTTTTTAAAAGAATTTGGAAAAGAAAGAGTGAGAAATACTCCACTATGTGAAAGTGCAATTGTTGGTGCTGCACTTGGTTTATCTCTCGAAGGTTTTAAGAGTATGATGGAAATGCAGTTTGCAGATTTTGTTTCAGTTGGTTTTAACCAGATCGTAAATAACCTGGCAAAGATCCATTACAGATGGGGACAAAATGCAGATGTCGTGATCCGAATGCCAACAGGTGGCGGAGTTGGTGCAGGACCATTCCATTCACAAAGCAATGAAGCATGGTTTACAAAAGTGCCGGGATTAAAAGTTGTTTATTCTTCCACACCAATTGATGCAAAAGGTTTATTGATCGCAGCGATCAATGATCCAAATCCTGTAATGTATTTTGAGCATAAAGCATTGTATCGTTCAGTAAGCGGGCCCGTGCCTGAAGATTATTATGAAATAGAAATTGGTAAAGCAAGACATGTAAGGGAAGGTGATGAAATTTCTATAATCACATATGGAGCAGGAGTTCATTGGGCTGAGGATTATGCAGCTGAGCATCCCGAAATTTCTATTGACATTTTAGACTTAAGAACTCTTGCACCGCTTGATTATTTATCTATTCGCGAAGCTGTGCATCGAACCGGAAGAGTTTTGATCTTACATGAAGACACTTTGGTCGGCGGCATCGGTGGAGAGATAGCGGCATGGGTCGCTGAAAATTGTTTTGCAATACTTGATGCACCTGTGATGCGTTGCGCATCTTTAGACACTCCTGTTCCATTTAATATTGATTTGGAAAAAAATTTTATGGCAGAAAGTCGCATTCATGACTCAGTAAAAAAACTTATTGAGTATTGATAAAAATCGAAGACCATAAAAGTAAAATGCCACTTGAGGTGTTGGTTTTTTTCGATGCCAAATATAAAACTAGGTACAGACTGAAGAAAAATCATCGTTTTTGCAGAAATTACTGATGTCCCTGGAAAAATCACTTTTTTTCCTATCCGCTGTATAGTAAATGTCACATTGATTACGGTTAATAGCCTTTTGACTCTCCTAATACTTAGATATTTATATAAAAGTACTTATACTATCCCAGCTCATTTGTAACAGGTTGAATGAGTTTACTCTTTCTATATAATGTACTAACGTCTATTTTTAAACCGTTATACGCCAAATCTTCTAGTGGATTTAACTGAGCGTGTAATGTATAAAGTCCATTTTTATGAAGAAACCAATTACTATAGTTATTCTATTATTCTTTTTCTATTGTAGCAATGCCCAAAGTGTTGCACCATCTGTTTTTAATGCTGCAGGTGGTTCTTTTAAACAAGATTACTATCAATTTGAATGGAGCGTTGGAGAGTTATCACTAATTGGTGAAATGACCAGCTCCAATAATTCTTTTGTTATCACGAATGGTTTTATTCAGCCATTTATTCAATACCCTGCAAGAGACAACAACAATAATGTTTTCGGGACTGATGAGATAAAAGTTTTTCCTAACCCAGCATCAAGCTATGTTGAAATAAATTTTTTGACCAAACAAAAGGGTCGTATTACTCTTAGCTTTTATGATGGTTCCGGAAAAAAAATCTATACTGCCACTGACTGGTATTATGGTGTTGGTATGATCAAACGAATTGCTGTTAGCAAGCTGCCAAATGAAGTATATATGCTTCATGTAGATCTTGATCCTGACCCGGGATCTGTCGCAAAAAAAGGAGTTTATAAAATTATAAAAATCAAATAAACAATAGATCAAGTTTTCTCAGAATAAAATCCACTTCCAATGAAAAAACTTTTACTAATTGCAGGAATCATAACTTCCTTCTTAGCCTATGGCCAGGCTCCAAACCAGATCAATTACCAGGGTGTTGCCCGTAATTCTGTTGGGAATGTATTACCAAACAGAAAGATTGCGATCCGATTAAGCATCCATGATGAGAGTGCTGCCGGAACTGTTCTTTATAAAGAAACAAGAACGATCACCACAAATAATTTCGGTTTATTCAATATTGCTATTGGTAGTGCAGGGGCCGATAACACGACTGGAACGATGGGAGCAATTGACTGGGCTTCTGCGGCAAAATTTATCCAGGTGGAAATTGATCCTGACGGTTCATCCAATTTTATAAATATGGGTGCTGCCCAGTTACTATCTGTACCTTATGCATTATATGCCGGCCGTTCTTCTACAGGAGTACCAACTGGTCTTGCCGGTGGTGTGTTAACTGGAAATTTTCCCAATCCCTCAATAGCTAATGGTGTCATTACACAATCAATGTTGGCTAACGGAGTAATACCAACCTCTTTACCACCAAATGGAAATGCCGGTGGTGATCTGACCGGAACTTATCCTAACCCGGATATTAATAACGGTGCAGTTACTTCAAACAAGCTGGGAGATAATTCGGTAACAACATCAAAGCTTGTTGATGCTTCTGTTACTAGTGCAAAACTTGCAGCTGGCGTTATTCCAACTTCATTGCCGCCAAGCGGAACCGCTGACGGCGATCTGACCGGAACTTACCCTAATCCAATTATTAAAAATGGAGTGATTACTACCAATAAAATTTCTGACAATGCGATAACAACTTCAAAAGTTGTTGACGGATCAATCACAATGGCGAAGCTTGGTCCCGATGTAATTCTTGGTTCAGGTGGTGCACCTTCAGGACCAGCGGGTGGCGATCTTTCAGGGATCTATCCCAATCCAACTGTTAATAATGGAGCGATCAGTTCAACAAAACTTGCAAATAATTCTGTAACGACATCAAAAATTGTTGATGCTTCTGTTACCAGTGCAAAACTTGCGGCTGGAGTTATTCCAACTTCTTTACCTCCAAATGGAACTGCTGGTGGTGATCTGACAGGCTCTTATCCAAATCCAACAATTAATAACGGAGTAATTACTACAGCTAAACTTGCTGACAATTCTATAACAACTTTAAAAATTGTTGACGCTTCTGTTACAAGTGCAAAACTTGCGGCTGGAGTTATTCCAACTTCATTACCTCCAATTGGAACTGCTGGTGG